>WNFI01250242.1_pt1 | contig 19829 bp, 21 predicted proteins | sample 5400471 | NCBI WGS metagenome assembly WNFI01 (sample SAMN13153348, study PRJNA577476) | soil metagenome | isolation source: 100 cm saprolite on Douglas fir-dominated hillslope | place: USA:California | collected 2013-09-17
AAATGAGGTATCAAAGTCAGGCGATTGGTGAGGGCGAAACTTGTTCCTCCCGGAATGCCACGAGAATAGCACTTCTTGAGTATCGCATCCTTCACCCGACAAGCTATGTCTACTAGGGACTGCTTCTATTCTGGAAACCGCTGAGGTAACAGCATGTTTGGTGTCTCCATGACAAAACATGATAGAAGCAACCAGCCTTCCTTGAGAGTGGTACACGACGCCAGGGTTCATCAGTCGATCAGGATAACTGCCGATGAGATGATCGGACGCTACGCCGATGAGGTACTACAAACCCGGGGCGGCTCAGACGAGATCAAGACCAAGATGAAAGCAATCAAGTCCCACTTTCGAGACCCTTGGATCGACTGGGAGGGTTTGATGGTGTGTTTTACCAGTCATTAGCGGTTCTCAGACTGTCAAGAAAAATGTTAGCTCTCTACCTAGCGGAGCACTAGCACCGAAGGCCGAGACGACTGTGCTTCACTGGTGCCTGAAAGACGAGGACTTCGGCAAATCGCGCCGCATCGCCATCGGTCCACCGTCAACCTACTTGATCTTGCTTTACTGACAGTCAGATGGGGCTCAGTGACGAACTCGGAGCACGTCAGCAGTACTCATATGATGGACAATCATCCTCTACCAGTAACCACAATACATCTTATCATAGCGCTTCTCCACTAGAGGGATATAGACTGTCGAGTGACTCTCAGAACAATGATGAACGGCCTGCATCCCCCGAATACCAGACGCGCTTGAGTGATGGTTCGATAGATGATGGTGAAGAGCCGCACACTCCGCATCAAGCCCAACAGGATGATTCTTTAGAGGAGCCTTTCACTGAGGTGAACCAATATGTTGAGGATGTCGTCCAGCCCGGTTTTGAGGAGGCAATACTTAGGGCATTATGTGAAATGGACGTGAGTGAGCGGTTTTGTAGCATTCTTGCTCTGTTACTTGAACGATTACCCCTCAGGGAGCGGTACCTCTATTGCTCGACAGAATAAAGCAGAGCATGGTATCTTGCCGGGTGAGCATCATTCCATCTCCATTGGGTTGTTGCTGCTGATCCGTTTTCTAAAACACTCACAGGAGGCCTCAGCCTTTCTCAAGAGACGCGCTACACTTGAAGAGGAGTATGGGCGTGGTATGCAAAAGTTGGCAAAGCAGAGCTCCGAAGTCTATGCAACGAATGATGGAAAGGCGGGGTGGGTTATAAATTTTTAGTGGACCCCCTTAGTTGCTTAACTGTGGTGATTGTTCAGGACTTATGTTCTCGCTTGGCACGCTACGATGAAGATCCATGAGGTCATAGGGGACAGTCACGTCCGATTCGCCAGTCGGCTCAACGAAATGAGCGAAGAGTTAGTGTCGCTATCGAAAGAAGTCGACAAAAATCGGAAGGGAGTAAGTGATTCTGTCCCTGGCTGCATCGTCTGGTCGAATTCAATCCCGCCATCAGACAAAGGAATTGGCTTCACGATATGAACGCTCCTTGCAAGATTCTGAAGCAACGCTGGAAAAAGCAAAAAGCCGCTTTGATGTAGCTGCGGAAGAGCTTCAGCGGTTCTTGATTTCGAAGGAGGGCGAGTCCAGCAAAGAGGCAAGCATGCCTGGAACAGCTGGTAAGGGAGGCACCAAAATCGGGAAGACCTTCGCGAAAGGTGGTATGTTGTTGAAAGTACGCAGTCCAGCGAATGTCAGCATATTCTCGCCATGTGTTTTCTTGTGGAATGCTGACACAAGGTTTAGATGCAACGCCACGAAGAAGATATAAGGAGCCGGATGTCATCGACCTCAGATGGATATCGAAAGGCTGTGATGGAAACGCAAACCCTGCGCCAGGAATACTTTAACTTCCAACTTCCTCGAATACTTCGTGTGAGTGAAGCTTGCATGGTAATGAACGATGTGACAGACAAATCACCCTAGTCTCTCAAGGAATGTGCGGATGAGATTGACCTCGGACTGCAATATCACTTATCCCGATACGCGTTCCTGATGGAAAGCACGGCGTTGAGCGACGGGACCACATTATCCCCGACTGTAGCCGATGACGGGCCTGGGATTAAGCATGTCATCAGTTCGATTGACAATGCCCATGACTTCAAGGTGTTCATGCAACACTATGCGGTAGCTCATGCACCTAAAGGACCGCGAAGAGAAGGTCCCTTGGATCAAGGATTCGTAAGTGGCTACCATCGCAGATAGTGCCTCATATTCAACATTTGTGTTCTCGTAGGTCCCCTCAATACAGCCCCATTCAAACATGAGTCACGAGAAGAATAGTGTAGCACCTACGTCTTCCACGTCGCAGCATTCGCATTCGAACACACCCGCATCATCACTAACATCATCCACCACTGTGTCTGACCAACCGTCACCACCTCAAAAGTCTATCAGTCGACCCACATTTGGCATACCCTTGGCCGAGCAAATGATCCGAGATAACATGGAGCTGCCAAAGGTGGTGGAAAAATGTTGCAAGCACATACAAGAACGAGGATTGGACATCGTTGGCATCTATCGATTGAGTGGAACAACTAGTAAAGTCCAAAAATTGAAGACGCTCTTCGATCGTGGTTCGTAGTACACTGATCCATTGTTTCTCACGCTGAACATTTCCCTCCCGCAGATGTGGATGCCGTTGATCTTTCATCACCGGAATGGGCTGATATTAATAATGTCTCATCGGTTCTCAAGCTCTGGTTCCGAGATCTACCTGAACCTCTATTAACGTGGTCACTATATCAAGGGTACATTGAAGCAGCTAGTGAGCAATTCATATTTGACAGCCCCATAAATGCCTATCTGGTGGACTAATTTTGATGCAGAGATTGAGAATGACCGTTTACGCCACATCAGACTACACGAAAGAGTGAATGACTTGCCAGATTCCAACTATGCTACCCTCAAGTATCTAATTGGACATTTACATGAGTAGGCGAGAGTTGGTTCACCTTTTGTGTCCCTAATTACGTTTGCGCAGGGTTACAAAGTGGCAACACATCAACCAAATGACTGCATCTAATTTATCAATCGTGTTCGGCCCCACTCTTCTGGGGCCTCCACCATTGTCCAGGAATCCATCCATAGCTTCACATGGTGGGAACGGCAACACCAGCAGTAACACAGAAAGCGGGACTTCGCTACAAGACATGAACTGGCAATGCAAGGTGCAGTGATATCTTCAATGTGATGCGAAATTTTCATGAATCCGCTTCAGGCAATCGAGACGATTTTGGAACATTACGAGGATATCTTCGTGGATGAAACCGAGGAAGGGGCTCAGAGCTGAAGGGAGATGATGATCACCTTTTGATGTGGCATGATTCCGACCTACCGTTTAATTGTACAAGCTGGCTTGTCGCGAGGTCTGAATGAAGCCATTCAGCATATCAAATATGGCATTTTCTTATACCGTACCAAGTATTTTCTGATATAGAACCTCATTAGTATAGTAAGCGATGCTGGCGTAGCTCGTTCTAAAGGATAGTTCCTTTGTCGATATGAGCAAGGAGTCTGCCGAGGATGTCGACTGACGCGGAAACAAGTTGATCGTTTGCGGTCAGCTACCTCGCCAACCGTTCTACATACAGCTCGACACCAGTGGAACGTCTCCAAGAGTGTTATTGGCCATCTGAGATATCGAGTGCACTCCTAGACATCGTGCCTGGCTCTCGTTTCGATCATTTAGTGTTACGAATGCAGGCTCCGGCCCCTCCTTTAGCTATCGAACACGAAGCCGCAAAGCTACGTACCCTTCGTCGACTTTCCTCATCCGCTGGGACGGGCTCGATTCCTCTTGATCCCGACCTACCGATTTCTTCAGTGGCAAGTTTGCAGAGCTGGGAGGACTCCACAAATAACTCAGCATCCGATCGAACGCCGGCACCGTCTGATGACTCTGACAGCGACACTTCGCATTTGTTCTGGGTGCCTGCTCACCTTCACCCAGAACTTGCGCCGGCGGGATTTCGCGCATTCCTCAGAGAGCACGCGAGTACAGCCCCAGAATCTTCAGATACAGACACGTCTCTAGGTCGTGCTATGTCTCGCTCTACATCGATTTCGCGCCACAAGTCTATGCTTAGTCGTCAATATAAACCTCGTCCAGACGATGGAGTCGAAAATGAGGAGCAGCCAATGATTAACAGGAGCAAGTCGCGAAGTAGCGTTTACACAGCTCCCCAGCTGACAATGGAAGAAGTGCAAAAACTTGAAACGCTGGCGGAGGAAGCGGCGAAGAGTGATGATCCTTCTCGATTAAGGAGTGTTTTGAGAAGAAGTCTGAGCATGAAGCAGCCCAACGGTTAGTCTCTGCATCGAGTCATCTATTTGATAAACCCGTCCCACGGCTAACTGTGCTACAGTCATTGATCAAATGGATGACATCGGTGGCGAGAACATTGATGAACCTATCCTTGTTCCTCCACCTGGACAGATTCTTCGTCGGACTGCCAGAACCAAAATCCGTAAATCAAATCTTCCGGGCGATGGAGGTGGTCATCGTTTTGCATCAACTCGGAGAGGAAGAGCCAAGGCTGCTGCACCCGATCCTTTCCTTGCAATTGAAGACTCTGTGACGAGTGAGCCAAAAGACACATCCCCTGACTCGTCGTCACCACTAGCACCCGCCATGCATGTATATCCAACTGTTACCTCAGAGGCCGATGAGGGTGAGAGTGCGTGGGATCGTCCTTTGTCTTACAGCGAGGAAAGTGCCATATACGACTCGTATGCGGATCGACTTGAGTCCAGTGCCTCGGTGAAACCTGAAGATGACGAGACACTGTCAACATTCGCGAGGTTTGACAGGGGCGAAGTCCCTCCGATCGTTGTGGAGCCTCAACTACAGCCTGAAACTTTGCTTGGTTCACCTGGGGCCTCTATTCCTGAACATGCATTCGTCGCTCAGCAATCCACCCAGCAGCCTCCTCTACACCATCCTACACCCCATCAGTACCAAGCGCCCCTCCAAGTCCCATCTAGTATTCCTCCCGCGAGATCGCCATCCCCTGGAAGTGTTTCCGAAGCACATTCGGAGCCCTCCGTCCATACCCAGTTATCACCTCCCAGTAAATCTCGAAAGGAGAAGGAGAGGAAGGGTGGGTTGTTCAAGTGGGGCGGTGACAAGACCGAGGCTAAAATTAAGAAGGAGAAGTCTAAGGCGGGGGGTAGGGTCACCTCTGATAAGACTTCCGAAAAAGATGTCAATCGGGAGAAGGAGTCCGGTTTCTTTTCTTTCTTTGGAGGTAGGAAAAAGCAAGATGAGTCATCCTCTGTTGGCTCTGGAGCTGGGCCTGCCACTGCAGCCGCGTTATTGGGTGCATCAAGATCAAAAGCAAATCTCCCGTCCCCAGACGGATCGCCCTACGTGAATAACTATGCACGGTACCCGATTCATGTCGAGCGCGCTGTCTACAGGCTGAGCCACATCAAGCTCGCTAACCCTCGACGTCCCCTTTGTGAACAGGTACTGATCAGCAACCTAATGTTCTGGTACTTGGGCATCATCAATAAACCCGCGACTCCTTCGACTACAGGTTCTACGGCGACACAGACTTCCAAGGAGGAAAAGGAGAAACAAGAGAGAGACAAAGCTGAGCGCGAAAAGGCTGAGAGAGAGCGAGAGAAGGAGGCGTCAAGGCGGAAGGCTTTGAATAAAGCTAACGTCAATGGGGGTTCGGGTGTGCCGATGGGCGCTGGGCGGAAAGCTGAGATGCCGGTCAAGAGTCCACAGTATGGTATTGGAATGGTAATGGAGCAGGAAGCGGACTATGGGGCTCAGCAAGCGATGAGACGCGGTGGTCCCCCGCAAATGGGTTATGACTCTTACCCGCAAGAAAACGTGTACCAGCCTCGAATGAACAGCCCTCCGATCGACCAGGGGTATAGACAACAACCGTACTATAGCGAACAGCAAATAGCATACGGGTCATATGAAGCAGAAGCATTGAGAACTCCTCTCCCCTCTTCCCCATCGAACTCACGGCCTCCAGCACGATCCTCGCAACCAGGTCTCCCTCCTGGGGCTATGCCTCCCGTTTCCAGTGATCACTCCTGGCTAAGTCAACCTCCTTACCCATCTTCCTCTCCTTCCCCTCCGCCACTCCAAGCGCACCGACAATCTCCTGCACGCGCCGCTACTGACCCTGTTCAAAACCCGCAAGGTCACCCGCATGACGCGCGTTCTGAGCCGCGGCGACGTTCCCCGTCGTACACATCACAATCCACGTCTTCTGGGCCGCCAGCAAGCAATCCGCCAAGCTCGATACCTCAGTCACGTTCCCCACCACCATCGATTTCTAGCCCACGCTCGAAAGCTCGGGAGCCGGGCCAACGGTCAACTTCCCCTCCGCCGTTGTCCATCGGTAGCATTCGCGCAGTACCACCGGAGGGCGACGGTCGATGGGAAGACAGTAAGGAAGAGGAAGACCTTCCTCTGGCGCTTTATCAACAGCAACAGCAAATGCATCAGCACCAGCAAGCGATGTACGTTCCTCCTTACTCTCGTCGCTGAGCAACGTAGGACTCCGCCGCCCTGGAGTATCATTTATACTAGGTTTTGGACGATTATGCTTAGATGAAGTCATTTCTCCCCTAACGGAGTAATCTTTTTATTCGGTTCGTTTCCGTGCCTTCGCACCATCCATCGCTGCATTGACCATCTGGACATTCCGTCTACGGTACTGTCATGACTGTACCAACAATTGGAAGGCCTGTTCCACCATCTACCCTAAATATGAGTAATTCTCCACGTCACAGTGATAGCCTCGGATGATTGACTGGTGCGTGCTGGGGGTGGCGTCATACATGACATGACTTGTATGCCAGAGAATTGAGGGGTAGCTAGCAAGAGATGGAAGCACTTCAGTGGTCCGTACTGCCGCCGTAGCCCATGCATCAGGATGGCGCGAGGTCGGAAACTGTCCCATTGTAATCAGAATGTCTAAGTTGTTAGAATTATGGGTCCGAATAATGCAAGGTTCCTTCGGGTTGTTGGTAGGGCGTCCAGGCTGTTGGACTTGCCAGCGCAGCAACATCTGGCAAAAAGATTGTGTTGAAAAGGGCCTATTGTCCTCGGTTTATATATATAACCCAAATTTTTTGTTTTTGGTGGAGGCTACGGTCTTTTGGACGCGCCTGATACGTTGTAGCTGCTTGTGGGATCGTGTGGCGAAATCAAATATGTACTTCCATGTATTTGAAAATCCATACGATACAACTTTCAGATCTCGTCGTAGCTAGTCCGTCCTTTCCTTGTTCCTTCTACTTGGCTACATACGCTGCATTTTGAAATGACTTGGACTTGCTGAACAGAAGCCATTTAGTCGAGACCTGATCCCTATCGATCCTGATTATCTGGAGCACGTCTGCTATGTAATGATCCAACCCACTACGCCGTGTCTAAGGCTCGGTAAGCCGTGCAAGTGCGCGGATCGACCATGGCCAGTGGGTGCAACAGTTAGTACCTGTGCTTCATTACATTGAAGAAGCGTCGGGATCGCGATCCTCCATTCGAGTTCATGAGGCCGATTAATTCTTGTTCTGAGCGAACGCCATACCAGATTATGGCACACCTCCGTTCATACCCAATTCTTTAGTGCTGTGGAATTGCTTGCCATATTGCTAGGCGTCCAAAATAGCCCGAGTACGGGAGTTAATATGGGAGTTAATCAATGCCACCGCCGGCTCAATCAGTGCGATAGAGTTCTGTTGTGTTTGCGGTCGACTTAATTCATTGACGTGTCGAACGTGACGATTATGACAACTCTCGTCATTACAAGTGATGTACAGTACTGGTATCTTGACCACGATCTTTGTTCATAATTTAGAAGACTTCATTTATAAAATTTTCATTTCTTTTCCATATTCTGAACTGAGCGTATTCCGCCAAATTCTAATGCCCTGGAGCGCCGAACACGCATATTTGCGGTGCAGCGCGCCTGCGGTCCCATGGTCAGAGATACTTTCTGATGGCATCATGGACGTTCAGGAACGTCGCATAATCATTAAACGACCTGCAGGACGCGACGATCACCTTTCAAGTCCGGATGCAACGTGTTCCTTCCGAGTGTTCACTTCGCCCAGCTTTCTCTTGGCAGAAGCCTTCGTCCTTTTACAGAAACCGTTCAATGTCAGCAAAGCTTCTTAGAAATATCTCTACGCTTCTCTGTTCATCGAAAGTGCGAGAGCGAGCTGAAGGATTTGAACAGCTAAGCGTCGCCATCTCCAAGCAATCTACGCTTGACAGCATAGACACAACAGGTGACGGGAAGGATTGGCTGGTTGTATATCAAGCAGTCTTCTTTGTCGTTACTACTGAACGGACCACCTGGTATAAAAAGAAGGTGGACAAGAAACTTGCAGACGTCGCCTCGAAGCTTCGAGAATTGGTGCAAAAGACTGCGAGTAGAATCAACAGGCCAGTGCTGAGGGCACTTGTAAATCATTTGCTTCAAACCATGGTACACAAGGGTGATCTTCTTGAGCCAGTTGCTCTTGATTATGCGAAATCCCTCGTATTCTTATTCCAAACGACTCCTTTGCACCTCGATCATCTGGAGACTAAGGTCTGGGTGAATCTCCTTCACATGTGTTTCTCTGTCCTTCTTGGACGTCGAGTGGTTATTGACGGACTTTTTGACGAGGATATGAAGGCGATGGTGGAAGATAATGTTGCTCACGACAAACGAGGAGCCCTTGAAGGGCTTGCATCGCCCCGAAAGAGACGCAGCTCACCCGAAGTCATGAATAGTCTGGAAGACAAGCCATCCGAGATTCTCGTTACACAAGTTCAAGTAGAAATGGCTAACCTTGTCAAAACGCTGATGCCAAGCACATCATATCCTTATATGTCCACTGAGTTTCCTCACCTTGTCCCTGCCTTGCTCAAGCGCTTTCAGGACTTTTTCTTCTTGTATTCCCCCGATACTTCGATACAACCACAAATCTTTGCGGCCCTCACGACGCTTCTCAGGAATGTCTCCTACAACTGCATTCAAGCTGTTACGGATTTCGGACATGCAACTTGGAAGTGCATTCTAGCCCTCTTCTCGTCAAAACATCGACATATCAAGGAGGATGTCATTGTCACCCTGAAGCTTCTGCTGCCCTTTATCACTAGTCCGATGGAGTATGTCAATCAGCCGAATGAGAGGCACGTTTCAGACAATCTGCGTGCTCTGGTGCGCCGAATTCAATCAGAGGCTGAGAATCGGACAAAGGGTGTTCTTGAACAACTATCGCTTGACCACATCCGTCTCCAGCACATGGCTGATGGAGAAGATGGTGGCGTGTTTTACTTGGGCACGATTAGATCTGCTGATACACTCACCAGCAGTCAAGCTCTCACATGGGCGATGCTCGACTTACAAGCTGATTGTACGCTGAAGGTAAACTATGTGTTGTTGGTCTGTAGACTCGACGTCCTGAAAGGATCTTTCCAGCTTCACCAGTGGCGTGATTTAGGCTCAGAATCCAGTATTGACGGGAAATCATCGAAAAGAATGAAGTGCGAACCTCCCATCCCAACCCTCATAGACAGTATCAGGAACGCAGCTGCTCATAACCCCCCTATCCATAAGATGCAGCATTTGTTATTCCTCATTGAGAGACACTGGATAGGACTGGATTTCGATGTTCAAAGAGCCATATTCGAGCTTGTCAGTCATCATATTACCTTGGATGATTTTGCCAGCCAAAACTGGGCCTTCTTATGCGTAGCAGCCGTGGCCTATGCTTCACGTCATCAGACCTCCGATAGACTCGGGGACTGGAGGGCCACATGGACGAATACGATCAGACGATTAGGTGGACAGTCTCGGGCGGCATGCCATGCGGCATATTCCATGATATCATGCTGTTCTCTCGACGTCAGAATGCTGAATGCTGACTGCGCAGATATAATCAAGGGCCTTTCACTTCAGGGGCCTGCGTACCCTTTTGATTCTGCTTGCAGCTTGATGCGCGAATGCACCCGAGTGGTACGGAGGGGTATGCAGACTTACAAGCTTAACCTCGAGGAGAAGGTTATGGCCTGGTTGACGGACAATTGGGGCATTGCGCATTCGGTGGGAAGACACAGGCGGGACTCATTACACATGGATGAGATTTTACAGCTTGCAAATACGTTATGCTCTTTCCATCGCCCGAACTCTCTCAACTACGAGCGCTTACTGCCGAGCTGTCCCGTGGTTCATTCCTGCTTGGAGATGCACCGTGCTTCAGCGATCAGGAACTACGTCCTAAATGGAGTGATTGATGACAAGCGTCCCCTCAAGCGTCCTCAGGATGTAATTGAGGAAAGTCTATCAAAGCGGTACGAAACACCTTCACCATTGGCGCTCAAGTTCTCTGATTTTCTCGAGCGGGACTTGAGCTCGATATTTGGAGAAGGAGGCACTAGTGACGTGGTTTTCGGAAACATTGTACACGACAAACTGCGGAGGGCCATCGACGTCTCTATGTTGGCACTGGGGTTCCAAGCTAGCATGCGAATCAATGGCTATCGTCATATCTCCAGGGTGTTGAAAGCTGCATGTGACGTCGTGGACCAAGTCCATCCCCTCCTTGTCAGCGCATCCACCTCCGCATGGACCCCCGCGGAACGTGCTTATGTTCTTGGGGCTTTTGACCCCATAACGTGGACGTCCAGACCGTCGCTCACGGATGATTGGAATGCCCTTTCGAGTTTGGCTTCGACATCAGGTGTCAGCGTGGAGGTCTATGACCATGAAGAAGCAATTTGTGCCCATACTCAACAGCATGTGGCCCTTTCGCGTTTCCCCGAAGGCCAGACGGTTCTGTGGACAGAATCTACGGTAAGCATCTCCGATTGAGCCCACATTCTATCTTGGGTTTACTGTTTCATTAGGTGCAGACATGCTTTACATCCCTAATTGAATCGACGGCAGACCTTTGCTTCCGCATCACTACAGGAAATGAAGTCCTACGTGCTGAGGACGATTTTGTGAAGAATAGGGTGCATTTAAGCGCTGCGCTCAATCAGGATTTAGCAATATCCTCATGTGCACGAAAATGTATTTCGCTCTTGACTACTGGCAGAATGTTGCAGTCACCAAGTCTCCATCCAGTCCGTGACAACGGACTGATCAACATCTTGCTGCTTGAAGAGGATTTTGTCCCTCTTGCTGTCTTTCTTCCCCTTCTACTGGAGGCAATATCCAAGCGTCACTATACTCTCGAATCCATTAAGCTCGATGAACTGTTCGACAAAATGGGCGACTTCTTGATGGATAGCGCGTTTTCACGTAATGAATCTCTCATCCTTCTTCTGATCGAAACTCTTCGATGCACGATTAGCATCTGGACGAACCCCATACAGCACCTCACTAACATCGGTCTCAAGGCGCGTGACTTCGTCTTCTGGGTCGTGAAACTATTGGAGGAGGGGAAATCTCGGTCATGGAAGGTTCGAGACCAGACATTGCGATTGATTGACGAGTACTTAAGGCAAGACCCAACGGAATCATTCTGGAGCGCTGACCATGGTAATGGTCGTCCCTCCAAGGGACCTACATACTGGATATGGTCTCTCGGTTCTGATGTCGACGTTGGGGTCCGCTTTCGGAGCGCCGTAGTGACCTCTTATCTATTCGTTCGTGAAGGAAACGATTTTTTGTCCGCAAAAGCATTGTACGAATGCATCAGTGAGAAAAGCGCAGAGTATCGTGATCAGTAAGATTCACATTTATGTTGAAGTCTTGCGCGATTCAAGTAGATTTGGTTGCAGGCTCGAACACATATTAACCTGTTTATTGTGCATGGGTAATATCATGATCTCATCAGCTGAAATCCGTAGGTTGCCCTATCAGGACCTTTTGCTTACGTCCGTACGTGAGGCTAGACATTACGACCAGACCCTTCAGTCTATTCTAAACTCTGTCATCCGAACCCTCAACATCCCTAGCCTGCGAAAGCTTTCAGACACATACATTGCCTCCGCATCACTCACGTTCCTTGAAATGTCCCAAGATTTGACTAACATACCTCCCTCTTTGCTGGGCTACGAAACGCGCCAATCAAGCACCAAGGGTATCTATCTTCGTTGCCTGCCAGGTGGTTTTCTTTACAAAGATTCTCTGGCTACATCCAACATTGGCCAGTCGCAGCTGAAATCGTTCTGTCGCATAATGAAGTTGGACGATAGCAGTCTCCTGTCACGACTCTTTTCTCCCCGTGTTTCTATGAGGATATGCATGGAGTTTGACTCGTCTCCAAACGGAATAATATCGCGACAACAATCGGAAGACATGTGGAACACTTTCGAAACGTGGGCAACAGAGATTGCAAGGGATGATGAGCCATTGAGCTCAATCTGGGACGCAAATATCGACGCCATAATTTTTGACGTCCTTCGTACCATTGGCGAGGTGGATGCGTCTCCAGGAGAGGGTCTATGTGGCGCAATCGAGTCCAATGAATTTTGTAACCTCGACGTTTTCCTCAACTTAACGCGCTTTCGTGAAATCATGGATCTTAGAGCCCATAGGCCCGAGCCCCCAGCATACACAGCCGTCGCCGTTTTAAAGTCCTTGGGGTGGATTACATCTCAAGTGGCTTCCGCGAATACCATCGAAACGGTTTATCATGTGCTTCAACGTTTATTCGATGCTATTGGGGATTCGATCTTGATCAACGACCAGATCCGATATCTCAATGCAATGTGTTTGCTCATTGCCTCAAGATCGGATGCAGTGACAAGAAGCCAGCTACTTCTCCGCAGACTACTCTTCGGATCGTCCATACTCATTTCGCAGCCCGCTTTGACAAATCGTGCCCGCTCGATCTTCCATTGGGCATCTGAGCATTACGAACGGTCACCAGAGCGCGAAACTCGATACATGGAATGCCTGGTGCGCGTTAGCCGAGCATCCTACAACCTGTCTATATCACCGAAGAGCAGTGTTCGTTCTGTGGGATCCGAGGCTTTCCGGTGGATAGAGCAATTGGCGATGCAGCTCCACTTGTCAACTCTAGGGCAGCAGACGGTAGAGGCACTCACGCTGTGGCCGACAACACCTGGAGGCGGTTTGGAAGCTGCTATTCCCATTCACCAGAGTGACATATTGATGAAAGTCTTGGCAAAAGAAGGGTTCACAACAAGCAAGTTCCAGATTACCCGTCGACTACAAGCTGCAGTGGGCAGCGGCTACGACCTAACGAGATTCCTCACTCGTGATTTCTGGCTCCTCAAATCTTGTATTCCGGAGGATGGTAATATTGACGAACATGATTCTGAAGCCTTCCTTGATCTGCTGTTCAGGGGAGGGGGGCGTGTCATGTCAAACGCAAAGCTTCATCTGTCATCGCATTCAATCGGACATCGACATCAGAGGGCTTGTAGATCCTCTAATAATAAGTTCGTCATGGTCGCGCCGAATCAAACGATTCTTCTGTGTCTGATCGATTGCTTGTACGGGGAGGATGTGCGCCAAATCCATCTAGCATATGAAACCTTGCGTCGATTGCTACCTCCCATCAAGGATGAGATCTGGGCAAGTTGGAAGACGGCCCCACAGGAAGCCTCCATCATCAGGCATCCCCGCCTCAGACATAATATAGAAGTGGATAAGCCTGACTTCTCCGTTCTCCAGACGAGCCTGATCTCAGAGGCGTGGATTTTCCAAAACTGGATCGCATCCGTTACACAATTCTTTTGCAATGTGCTCATTGAACTGACAACAGATGATATGTTTTATTCTCATTTCCACCCAATACTGGCGGAGAACACAGAGTTCGCAACGCAATTGTTCCCTGTCCTTGTTCATGAGACGCTACGGAGGGCCACTGTTCACGAGAGGAAGTTAGACACGCCTATGAGAAGAACTATCTCTGCCTTCTTTAACGCCATTCTGGCGGAAAAATCTGCTAGCGTGCAAACCGTTCGAACCATCATCGACACATTCCTACATCTACGAAATTTCGAGCCCCATGACACGTCGAATCCACTAGCCGATCCCTTGGCATACGAACAATGGCTAGATCTTGATCCACTTCTCCTCTCTCAAGGTGCAGCGAATTGTGGGTCCTTCACAACAGCCCTTCTGATATTAGAGCTTCGGAGTGGGTCAGGGGCTACCGCTGATCCCCGAGTTGAGCATATCATGTATCACATATATGGGCACATCGAAGAACCAGATGGTTTTTACGGCATTCCAAGTCCTAATGCTGAGGATTTCCTGATGCGTAGAATACAGCACGAAAAGCAATGGACGAAAGCCCTCAATTTTCATGGCGCCCAATTTGAAGCTCGACCTGTGTATTCCATGAACCCGCCTGATTCATCTTCCATCGTACAAGCCTTCCACTGCTTTGGACTGGATAGCGTAGCAGACGTCTTGCGCTCGGCAGGTCCATCCTCTCCTGAAGTAACCGCTCTGGATTTGGACCTTAGTTGGAGAACGGAAAACTGGGATCTGCCCGTGCATGAAGGCGATGCCATCGATGATGCTTCACTATATCTTGCTTTGAAGTCCATCCATTGCGAGCGAGATCTACAAGCATCGCATTCGTCTGTTCGGAGAATGACCCGTCGCGAGTTTCGTCACCTTCGAGCGCTTAAGGATGAGGATTATGCGAAGATAGAGTCAAGTGTCCGTCGCTTGCTTTGTCTTCGAGAAGTAAACAACTGGATTGACGGAACAGCACATACCTTGAAATCTTCTGGACAGAAGATGATATTCCACAAGCTACCTTCCGTGATGAGGTACGCTCATTCTCCGATACTAATGGATTCTAATTGAAAGACCATCTAAAGATTCGGCGACTTGGAGACAGTGATCTCCACGCGTCTATCATTACTGCGAGCCGGACAGCGACGCGAACGGGAGAGTAAGGAGCAGATTGGCAACATTCCTTCGCCATTTTCCCAATCACTAATCGATGCCGAGGCTTCATGTTTGTTGGAACTTTCCGAAGCGTCAAGGAATACTTCATTGGTGCAGCTTGCGCTCAATGCCGTCACTCGGGCTCGGGCCTTGGTAGCAGATTCTCCGACGTTTGAAGTGGCTGTGGAATTTGCCAAGGTGTTGTGGAGTTCCCGGGAGCGAAAGATTGCAGTCGATTACTTGATGGCGGTCGGGGAAAGGCACCCCGATATAGATGATGAATCAAGAGCCCTCCTGCTGACTCAAATAGTAAGATTCGTTGCGGATTACCAAACTATTGCTAATGACTACATTCGGTTCCAGGGAGAATGGGTTTCACATGCAAGTCTGCGACCTCCAATGCAAGTTCGGGACACATATTTTGAGCCTGCGTACCATTTGATCACGGCCACAGGTCACGACGCCACTCGACTGGCCTCTGTTCCCTATCGTTTCGCATCATTTGCTGAGCATCAGTATTTGACAATCAGTCGTTCTGACGTATCTCAACTGCAGACACACATGGCGCGGAAGCAACAGGAGATCGATTCGTATGAATCCGCTATTTCAACTACGCAGCCTGATCAACGCCACCTGTCTTTGGGTTGGGCTGGGTTACAGAGAAAGGCCAAGGCCGTATTTGAACAAGATTCGAAGCAATTCAACTTGCACATGGAGAAGATGACGCTGTTCCTTCACAATGCTATCGCGATGTATGGTCGCTGTCTTGTTCTCTCGAACGATTATGAGCGTGATTCCGTTATCCACCTGTGCTCTCTGTGGTTCAGGAACTTCGAGGATGAAGAGCTCAATCGTTATATCGAAGGTGTGATTGACCCAATACCATCCAGGAAGTTCATTTTCTTTGCACATCAACTCTCGGCTAGGCTGTCTGGATCTAACAGTGGCTTGCATGTCGAGTCACCTTCCCAAAAGGCGCTTCAGCGACTCGTCCTCCGACTTTGCCGTGAACATCCTTTTCACGGACTTTACCAGGTATATGCTCTCCAGCATAACGACCCGGCGCCTAAGCGGCGAGCTTCGTCGATACCAGATGCGTCGGTGGATTCCAGGACTCGGGCTGCTGTAGCCATTTTCAACTCAATTCGAGACCAGCCTACCATTTGTCGCAAACTCCAAGACGTGGAGCTTGTGTGCGATGCCTATGTAGAGTGGGCGACATACCATATTGACAAGCAGGGTAGTAGTCAGGAGAGGAAGCCATCGATTCCAGTAAATATGCGATTGCGAAAACTAAAGGATATCAATATTCCGGTACCAACGCTGGATACACCAATTGATCCCACCTGTACCTACGGTGAAGGGTCTTTCGTAGGAATCAGGGAATATAAGACAACATATACAACAGCTGGGGGGTAAGTCTCCTAAGCACTCCAAGCGAGATTCTCTCCGATTTAGTCAATTGCTTCAGGATTAATCTTCCAAAAATCTGCGACTGCTATGGTTCAGATGGTAATCAATACAAACAATTGGCAAGCACCGTGCTCTTGTCTATTATCCACATACTCATATGTCCAAGTGCAGTTCAAAGGACAAGGCGATGACGATCTTCGCCAGGACGCCGTAATGGAACAAGTATTCGACCTGGTGAATCACGTCTTGCGACATGACGCAGAGACCAAAAGAAGATCCTTGAAAGTTCGAACATATAAAGTAATTCCGCTTACCTATCGTTCAGGCGTGTTGGAATTCGTTCCTCAGACGATCCCACTGAGTAAATGGCTCGTTTCTGCACATAAGAGGTAAGCCACAATGCCATTACATATCTCCCAATGATATCACACATACAGATCGCTAGATACCATCCTAAGGATTGTACACTGTCCGTTGCGGCCAACAAACTGAGTGACATGCGCAAGTCAAAGCAAAAGAATCTTGCAAGCATGCTGCACAAGGAGTTTCTTAGGATACGTGAGCGGCTTCATCCTGTGCTTCGACATTTCTTCACTGAGTCGCACAAATCACCCACGGCGTGGTTTGATATGCGGCTCAGGTATGCGCGAAGTGTCGCTACAACGTCAATCGTTGGGCACATGATGGGTATTGGTGACAGACATATCTCAAACATACTGCTAGATCAGGTGTCTGGAGAAGTCGTTCATATTGACTTTGGGATAGTTTTCGACCAGGTATGATCCCAGACACTCGCTTGTAATTAGGTTAAAACGCCTGGATCATTTAGGGACAGTTCCTCAATATTCCTGAAACTGTGCCATTCCGCCTGACCGCAGATATCGTTGATGGCTTAGGGATGGCGAAAACCGAAGGAGTCTTTCGCCGCTGTGCTGAAGAAACTCTGCGAGTCCTTCGAGAAAATTCCGAAGTGTTCCTCACGGTGCTAGAGGTGTTCAAACACGACCCTCTACATTCTTGGTGGGTTGCTCTTCAGTGAAGTTCCGGAAGGGCCTAACCTTCTGCTATAGGACCGCCACACTCTCTAAACTAAACAGGATTCAAGGGACGCAAGACGGTAACGAGATCATACAGTCTGAGCAAAGCCTCGCTGAAGATAGCGCCGATCGTGCACTCCGCTCAGTCAGAACCAAGCTAGACAAGTCGTTGAGTGTGGAGTATACTGTGAATGAGCTCATTGCTACTTCCATTGATCCATCTAATTTATGCATGATATTTTCTGGTATGACCGTCATCAATGTTCTATAATAAATGGTTAACTCATCGTCTGCCTTAGGCTGGAACCCGCATGCTTAATCTGTGGTAACCCGACATCACATTCATCCCCAACTCTCCTGTCCATTAGAATATAGTCTCTATGCATCTCTGACTCCTTCATGGCACCTATTTCGTCCCAACGCCGTGTCACTACGCGCATCACACTTGGGAATATACGGACAAACCACATGATTTTACGCTACGAGAAAACCGTGCACTGAGAAAGGACAGTGGTGAATTATATGCAATGGATTTCAGGCGGCTGAATATGGAGTCCTTTGATCAAGAATTCATTCAGCGCAGAACCCCCAACATCTACTGATGAGGTCGAAAACCACCTTCTGGCGTGCTGCTCGGCTGACGCGGTCTTTGAATGCAGCTCAAAATCGAGTTTCAACCAGATCTCGATCAACGGATCGGCACAAGGACCCCCTGAGGCTGTTATGCATACTGGGAGGTGACGTACACGGCTCAGATATTGCTTCCTGTACCATTTCCATCTCAGATACCCACTCGGACGTCCAAGAATAAACATGGTACTCTAATCGTCGATACTTGTGCGGTTTCACTGGATCTCAGGTTGACTTTAAGTGACATTTTGAGGATGAAAAGGAATATGTAGGCATATCTCCTACGCGCAGAACCTTGTGACTTGGTCTATGCTTAGTCGATGACGTCTTGTTTGGGAGTACATTGTCGCGTGGCACTATTAGTGAGCCGCACATTTTTAGCTCGCAGCCTCTGTCAACAGTTGACATGCTGACATGCGAGCCGGATTGTGACAGTTGTAGTGACTTGTCGCAACAGCGCTCCGTACTGTTGGAGGTTTATTGGACTTGGTTGCAGGAGTCATTGTCATCGTTTACATCGCTAATTTTCACTGTGCGCCCCTACTGGCCCTGCTCCTCCAGGTTCTTCCCCCCACTAGGACCACGAACCTCCAGAGTGATGTCCACAGCCTCTTCGCAGCAAGCGCGAGGGCTCATGAAGTTCGAATTTTTCAAATGCTTTCTTACATCCTCCGACATGCATGAAGCTGAGAAATAAAAATTGAAGCTCAGACCTGACGGGTAGATATGACTGTTCATGGTGCTATATATGGCAGTTGACTCGTCCAAAACTGAGGGGCAGATTTTGCTCGATTGCGGAGACAAATGATATACCCGAACCGAACTGTGGTTCAGTTCTATTCAGTCCGGTTCATGGTTCGGTTCGCTTCCGAACCATGGCAACTCTGATTCGCAATTCAGTCTCATCTCACCGAACAACTCTCCGTTGCCCCAAACACTCTCTATCGCGACCGATCTCAACGTCGATTCACAACTTAGGATCGACTCATTCCTTATGTCTATAAATACCGCATTGCGCATACCTGGTGAACGTCGCCTAACTAGTAGACTCCGTTCGCCAATTCGCCAGAGCTCTTATAAAAATATCACAGAATTGTCCTTCACATATGTACATAGTACTAGCACACATTCCATGGCATATGTAACAGCAGAATTGCGTAAGACAGAGGATGAAGAGTCCGTGTCGTTGATGACTGTCAATGTTTACAAGACGGTATAATACCATTCAATACCACCTAACGCGAAATCTAGGCACCAATGCAGGCTCATTTTCAGCGTAACTACTCCTCTCGACTCTAGGAGCCCCTCGACGGTGCTCGTGTGCATAATCATCCTCTCCGCCACTCTCATCTTCCTCTGAAGGTGCCTGAAGTCGGAGAGTCGGATTGCGGGGCATTTGACCAGTAGAAGTGGGACTGGGCGTATTCTGTCTTCGCCGGGCAGGCTGGGGAGAACGATGAAGATGCGAATCGAACTGCGGCTGCTGGTAGGTAGGCTCCTGTAGCTGTGGATAGCCTGATGCCATATATGCGATTTGTTGGGGACCTGTCAACTGCTGGACAGGATGCCCTTGCGACGGGTAGTGATACCCAGGTTGCAATAAAGTGTAAGGTTGTTGATGATACCCATATGCACGATCACCCTGCGACACATGGGTCGAGTTATCAATGTATATGTTGTACTGAATCTTGACAGGTTGTGAAGGCATTTTCTACGATGTTGTGATGGGGCGAGGTAGCATATTATTTCAGGTGTATTTAAGCATTTTGATGTGGAGGTGTCATGGCACCATTCATCCTAGGTTATTTTCTGCATAAGGAGTGATGGCACAGATGGGGTGAATTGGTTGACGTGGCTAACACGGTAGCACTTATGAAGGATCCGGTGCCTCGGTGGC
>WNFI01698223.1_pt1 | contig 19827 bp, 15 predicted proteins | sample 5400471 | NCBI WGS metagenome assembly WNFI01 (sample SAMN13153348, study PRJNA577476) | soil metagenome | isolation source: 100 cm saprolite on Douglas fir-dominated hillslope | place: USA:California | collected 2013-09-17
TGGTTGATCGCGATCGGCCCCACCTTGCGCTCGACCGATGCGATGGCGCTGAGCGGCACCATCGCCCCGCCCTTGCCGCGCACGAAGATCTTGGTGAAGGCCGACTCGTCGCGCCGGTCCGGGTCCGCCGCCTGCAGGATCACCTGGTACGAATCGACCGACGTATAGATGGTGGACACCTGGCGCTCGCCGAACGTCGAGAAGAGCGCGGTGCGGATGTCCTGGATGTTCACGCCGAGCGAGTTGGCCTTGTCGCGGTCGATGTTGAGCTGCGCCTGCAGGCCCTTCAGCTGCGCGTCGCTCGTCACGTCGCGGAAGATCGGGTCGGGGCGCATCTGCGCCATGAGGCGATCGGAGTTGTCCTGCAGCTCGGTCGGCGAGACGCTCTTCATCACGTACTGGAAGCGGCTCTTCGAGACTCTCCCGCCGATGCGCAGGTTCTGGATCGGGTTGAAGTAGACGTTCACGCCCGGGATCCTGCGCACGTCGCGGCGCAGGCCCTCGAGCGCCTTCTCGATGTTCTCGCGCTCGCCCCTGGGCTTCAACATGATGAACATGCGCCCGTTGTTGGTCTCGTCGGCGCCCATCACGAACGAGTCCACCGCCGGGTTCGCGGTGATGACGCGGCCCACGCGCTGCATGAGCTCGCTGATCGCCGGGAACGAGATGTCCTCGACGGCCTCGACGTTCACCGAGATCTGGCCGATGTCCTCGGTGGGAAAGAATCCCTTGGGCATGAACCACGCGAGGGCCAGCGTCGCGACGAGCGTCGCGAGCGCCGTCGCCAGGACGATGGGCCGATGCGCCAGGCACCAGTCGAGGCCGCGCTCGTAGCGCGCGAGCGACCACTGGAAGGATCTCTCGAACCAGGAAGTCCAGCGCAGCACCGGATCGTCCTCGCGCTCGTGCTTGAGATACCGGCTCGCGAGCATCGGCACCAGCGTGAGCGACACGCCCGCGGACACCATGATCGCGAGCGACACCACGATGGCGAACTCGTGGAAAAGGCCGCCGATCACGCCCGGCATGAAGAAGATCGGGATGAAGACCGCCACCAGCGAGACCGAGATCGAGAAGATGGTGAACGCCATTTCCCTGGAGCCCTGGAGCGCCGCCTGGAAGGGCTCCATGCCGCCCTCGACGTGGCGCACGATGTTCTCGAGCATCACGATGGCGTCGTCGACCACCAGGCCCACTGCGAGCGTGATGCCGAGCAGCGACACGTTGTCGAGGGAGAGGTTCAGCGCGCGCATCAGCGCCAGCGTGCCGATCAGCGAGATCGGCAGCGACAGCGTGGGAATGATCGTCGCCGACGGTCGGCGCAGGAACAGATAGATCACCAGCACCACGAGGAATGCGGTGATGGCGAGCGTCACCTTCACGTCGCGGATCGCGGCGCGGATCGACGCCGAGCGATCGTTTCGGACCTGGATGTTGATGGAGGCCGGCATCTGCGCGATCAGCCCCGGCATCGCGGCGCGCACCGCGTCCACAGTGGCGACCGTGTTGGCGTCGGGCTGGCGCTGCACCTGCAGGTTGATGATCTGCTCGCCGCCGGAGGACCAGCTCGCGGTCTTGATGTTCTCGACGCTGTCCTCGACGTCGGCCACGTCCTCGAGGCGCACGGTGTTTCCGCCCGGGAGGGTCGCGACGATCACCTTGGCGAACTCCGCGGCGCGCGTCATCTGCTTGTTGGCCTGGATGGTGAGCGTCTGGCGCGTGCCCTCGAGCGTGCCGATGGGCGTGTTGGCATTGGCCGCCTTCAGCGCGTTGGCGATGTCGTCCATCGTGAGGTTGCGCGCGGCGAGCGCATCGGGACGCATGCGCACGCGCACCGCGTAGCGCTTCTGTCCGCCGACCTGGATCTGCGCCACGCCGGGCAGCGTGGAGAGCGTCGGGACGATGAGGTTGTCGGCGTAGCTGTTGAGCTCCGCCATCGACATCGAAGGCGAGCTCAACGTGACGAAAAGGATCGGCGCGTCCGCGGGATTGACCTTGCGATACGAAGGCGGGGTCGTCATCTCGACCGGCAGGCTGCGCGAGGCGCGGAACAGGGCCGCCTGCACATCGACCGCCGCCTTGTCGATGTCGCGATCCTGGTCGAACTCGAGCGTGACCTGCGTGCGCCCCTGCGTGGACGAGGAGCTGATGACGTTCACATCGGAGATCGTCGCGAATTGTTTCTCGAGCTGGGTGGCCACCGAGGAAGCCATGTTGTCGGGGCTCGCACCCGGCAGGGTCGCGGTCACCTGGATCGTGGGCGTCTCGAACTTGGGAAGCGCGGCGATCGGGATGTCGCCGTAGGCAAGCACGCCGGCCACGACCGCCGATGCCGAGAGCAGCACCGTCATCACCGGCCGGCGAATGAAGACCTCGGAGAAGTTCACGTCTTCTTCTTCCCCTTCCCCTCACCCTTTCCCATCTCGGATTTCTCGGCCTGGGCCTCCGCGACGGTGGTTCCCGGCCGCACGTTCTGCGCCCCCTCGACCACCACGCGCGTACCCGGCTCGATGCCCTGGACCACGGCGAAACCCTCCTCGACGTAGCCGAGCGTGACAGTCTTCGAGGCGACCTTCTTGTCCTCGCCCACCGTGTAGACGAACTTGCTGGTGGGCCCGGTCTGCACCGCCTGCGTCGGCAGCACCGTCGCCGCGCTGAGCGTGCGCGGCGCCAGGTCGACGTTCACGTACGCGCCCGGCCAAAGGCGCGTGCCGGGATTGGCGAATTCCGCCTTGACGCGGATTGTTCCCGTGGTGGTGTCCACGGCGTTGTCCACGAAGGTGAGCTTGCCGCGGTAGGTCTCGCCGCCATCCTGCGAGGACGCGTTCACGGGAATGTCGCCCGCGCGCAGCGCCGCCTGAATCCCGGACAGCTCTTTCTCCGGCAGCGTGAAGGCGACCGAGATCGGATCGATCTGCGTCACGGTCACCAGAACCGACCCGGGCGTGATGCCGCTGCCGGGCTGCACCAGGCTTCCCGCGCGCACGCCGATCGTTCCGGTGCGTCCGGCGAAAGGCGCGCGGATCTCCATGTAGGCGCGCGAGACGCGTGCGGATTCCATCGCCGCGGTATCGACGGCGAGCTGGCCGGTAAGCGTGTCGACCTGGTTCTGCACCGTGTCGAGCGCCGCCTGCGAGATGAATTTCTGGCGGAAGAGCTCTTCCTGGCGTTCGAGATTGCGCTTGGCGGTGGCCAGATCCGCCTTGTCCTTCTCGATCTGGGCCTCGGCCTTGCGCATGTTCGCCTCTTCGGCGCGCGCATCGAGGGAGAAGAGAAGGTCGCCTTTCGCGACCGTCTGCCCCTCGCGGAAGTGGACGTCGCGTACCGTGCTCGTGACCTGCGCGCGCAGGTCGACCGATTGCAGCGCGGTCACCGTGCCGTTGGCCTTCAAGCGCACGGGGACGTCGCGCGCCTCCGCCTTGGTCGTGACGACGACCACGGGCGCCGAGGCGCGGCTGGCCCCCTTCGCTTCCTGGGATTTGGAGCCGAACCACCACCAGGCGACGAGCGCGGCAACGATCAACGCGCCGGCGATCCAGGGCCAGCGGCGGCGGTGATGATGGGGAGCGGTTGCGCTCATCGGTGGTCCATGGGACATGATATCGGCATAAAGCTATATCGTTCCTGAATGGAGCCTGACTCTTTGGTAACAGAAAATGATACCCCTTGGGAAAGGTCCTTCCCGCCCTGATATCAGGCCCATGCGCCTGCACCTGACCCCCATCGCCGTCGTCCTCGCCCTCCTCCACGTCTACATTGGACTGCGGCTGCTGATTCCGTTCGGCCCGGAGGCGCGGATCGTGGGGGCGGCGGCGCTTTTCGCCTGTTTCTGGTGGCTGCCCAAGGGCTGGCACGTGCGCAACGACCGCCGTCCATGGGCGGTGCTGCTGCCGTGGATCACGATGGGATTCTTCTCGTGGCTGCTGGTTCTCACGGCCGTGCGCGACGTAAGTGTCGCCGTCCTGGCGCTCGTCGTCGCCCCGGAAGTCCTCGACGCATGGATTCGCGCCTCCGCGATCGCGGTCGTTGCGCTCGTTCCCGCCATCACGCTCGCGGGCTTCCTCATGGCGCGCCGCGTGGCGACGGTGAAGGATGTCGAAGTGCGCCTTCCCGGCCTTCCCGTTGCGCTCGAGGGCTTCACCATCGCGCAGATCAGCGACATCCACGTGGGACCGACGATCAAGCGCGATTTCGTCCAGGGCATCGTCGATCGCGTGAACCGCCTCGAAGCCGACCTGGTCGCGATCACCGGCGATCTCGTCGATGGCAGCGTGCGCGAGCTCGCCCACCACACCGAGCCGCTCGGAGATCTTTTGTCGCGTCACGGGACCTACGTCGTCACTGGAAATCACGAGTACTACTCGGGCGCCGGCGCCTGGATCGGCGAGCTGCGTCGCCTGGGCGCGCGCGTCCTGATGAACGAGCACGTGGTTCTCGAGCACGATGGCGCCCGGCTCACATTGGCGGGCGTCACCGATTACTCCGCCCACCATTTCGATCCTTCCCACCGCAGCGATCCGCACGCCGCGGCCGCGGGCGCGCCACGCGACGTGCTGAAAGTGCTGCTCGCGCACCAGCCGCTCTCGGCCGATTTCGCGCAGAAGGCGGGTTTCGACCTGCAGCTCTCCGGGCACACGCACGGCGGGCAGTTCTGGCCGTGGAATCTCTTCGTGCGCCTGTCGCAGCCCTTTACCGCGGGGCTGCATCGGCTCGGCGATATGTGGATCTACATCAGCCGCGGCACGGGCTATTGGGGTCCGCCGATGCGCTTCGGAATCCCTTCCGAGATCACGCGGATTCGCCTGGTGAAGGCGTAACTCGTCGCCCCGGCCGCTGCGATCGCAGCGATGGGCCGGGGCCCAATCAGGCGGCGGATTTCACCACGGAAAGCACGCGGTCTGGCCGCACCGCATACGTGACGCCCGGCAGGATGCCGTCGATCACGAGCGATGGCCACCACTGGGCGTCCACGACGGTGCAGAGCAGGTCGCCATCGGGGAGGCGGCGCTCGACGCGGCAGTAGAACCACGCGCCGTCGGCTTCGCACGCGAGGCGCACGATGTCGCCGGGCGACGCCGGGACGAAGCTCGCGACGAGCGGCATCGCGAGCCTTTCCAGCTTGCGTGACGCGACCGGCGCGTGCGCGCTCATCGATGCGGCACGAAAATCGAGCGCGGCGAGCGCGATCGCTTGAGCCGGGCGGGCGACGCGGACGAGGGCGAGAAGGGAAGCGAGGAGATCACGCGCCACAATGCGGCGAGCGCGTCGCCGATCGCGTATCCGATCGCGACGCTTTGCTCTGCGTGGGCTTCGCGGATGCGCTCCTCGAGCGAGGGAAACTGCGAACGTACGGTATTGGGTCTCATGACGCCCACGGTACCCAATATGCTGCACCGCAACAACCGATTAATCCTCATCCGACGGCGCAATAAATCTAGTGCTTTTTCGCGGAACCTTTCTTCCTCGCGACGGCCGTCTCGACTTTGACCGGCGTTGTCTCGAGCGTGATCCACGTCGGCGCATGGTCGCTCGCCTTCTCGAGGTCGCGCACCCATTTGTCCACGCCCGCATCCACGAGCCGGGGAGCGAGCGTTTCGTTCAGCAGCAGGTGATCGATGCGCAGCCCCGCGTTGCGCTCCCAGTGCTTGCGGAAATAATCCCAGAACGTGTAGATGCGCTCCTTCGGGTATTTCTCGCGAATCGAATCGACCCATCCCTGGGCGAGCAGGCGCCGATAGCACTCGCGGCTCGCGGGCTGCAGCAGCGCGTCCTTCAGCCAGGACTTCGGGTTGTAGATGTCGAAGTCGGTGGGAACGACGTTGTAGTCGCCTGCGAGCACGACCGGATGGCCGCTTGCGTAGAGCGAGGCCGCGCGCGTGATCAGCCGCTCGAACCACTTCAGCTTGTAATCGAACTTCGGGCCCGGCTGCGGATTGCCGTTGGGAAGGTAGAGGCAGCCGACGATGATTCCATTGATCGCGGCCTCGATGTAACGGGCATGCTCGTCGGTGGGATCGCCCGGAAGACCGCGATGCGTTTCGACCGGATCCGCGCCCCTGGCGAGGATCGCGACACCGTTCCACGAGCTCTGCCCGTGCCAGATCGCGCCATATCCCGCCTTGCGAATGTCGAGAATCGGAAAACCCGCATCGAGCGCCTTCAGCTCCTGCAGGCACACGACGTCCGGCGATTCGCGCTCGAGCCAGAGCAGCAGATGCGGCAGCCGCGATTTGATCCCGTTGACGTTGAACGTCGCGACCTTCAAGCGAGCTTACCCACTCGCGCCTCCAGGAGAACGGTCGCGGCGGGCATCGCACCGAGAAAGTGACGTCTGCGCATCGTGGTTCTCCTTTCGACGCAGGTTGCCGTAGCGGCCCGGGTCGCAACTGCGACGCCCGGGGCGACGGCTAGTCGATCTTGAGGCCGATCTTCTTGATGAGGCGCGCATAGCGGCCGGCTTCCTCGCGGAAGAATCTGTCCGCGGCCTGGGGCGTGCTCACGTTGATGTCGTTGCCCTGCTTCGCCATGGCTTCCCTGGTCTCGGGGCTCGTGAACGCCGCGGCGAACGCGTCGTGGATCCGCTTCACCTCGGCGCCCGGAAGCTTCGGCGGTCCGATGACCGCGAACCATCCGGCGACGTCGTAGCCGGACAGGCCCTGCTCGGCGAGAGTCGGGATCTCCGGCGCGGCCGGAGATCGCGCCTTGCCGCCGACGCCGATCGCGCGCAGCGCGCCCGTCTTGAGGTGCCCCTGCACCGAAGGCAATGCGGCCACCCCAAGGTCGACCTGTCCGCCGAGCAGATCGGTCACCATCGGCCCGGTTCCCTTGTACGGAATGTGCCTGATGTCGACGCCGGCTTCATCGGCGAACATCGCGCCGGCAAGGTGAATGATGGTGCCGTTCCCCGACGAGGCGTAGTTGTACTCACCCGGCCTCGCCCTCAATGCGGCCACCAGCTCCTTCACATTCGACACCGGAAGTTTCGCCGGATTCACCACCAGCACGAAAGGCGTGGAGCCGATGATGGCGATGGGCGTGATGTCCGCGATCGGATCGAACGGCAGGCTCTGGTACACGCTCGGATTGGTCACGTGATTGTTGGAGACCACCGCGATCGTCGTGCCGTCCGCCGGCGCCTTCACGAGGGTCAGCGTCCCGGTGATTCCGGCCGCGCCCGGCAAGTTCTCCACGACGACCGCTTGCCCGAGCGCTTTCGACAGGGAGTTGCCGGCGGCGCGGACGATGGCATCGACCCCCGAGCCCGCGCTCACCGGAAGGATCACGCGCATCGGCCTTTGCGGGGCCTGTCCGAACGTGGGAATGACAAGCGTCGCGATGAGCGAAGCAAGAAGGAATCTGATCGATTTCATGAGCCGATTCTCTTGAGAATCTCGTTGGTGTGCTCGCCTACCGAGGCGAGCGGCTGGCGCACCGTCGGACGGCGCCCTGCCATGAGGAGCGGCAGCGGAACAACCTGCGTCGTGCCGCCGTCGTCGGTCCGCATCGTCGCGATTCCTCCGCTCGCCTTCAGGTGCGGGTCGTCGAGAAGCTGCTCGGGTCGCTCGATCGGCGCATACGGCAAGCCCGCCGCTTCGAGCTTGGCCGAGAGCTCGTCCTTGCGGTGGTGCATGAGGATCTCGCCCAGGCGCTTGAGGAGCGCCGGGCGAACCGCGACGCGCTGCGCGTTGGTCGCGAGATCCGGATCCCCGAGGATGTCGGGCCGCTCGAGTAGCTTGCACAACGTCGCGAACTGCTTGTCGTTCACCGCGGCGACGAACAACTGCTCGCCATCGGCCAGCGTGAAGACGTCGTAAACGCTCCACGCCGAAACGCGCTCAGGCATCGGCGGCGGCGGAACACCGGTCATCTGGAACTGCTGCATGTGCTGCGCGGCGAGAAACACGCAATTCTCGTAGAGCGCGCTCTGGATCTCCTGGCCGCGGCCGGTCTTCTCGCGCTCGCGCAGCGCCGCGAGAATGCCGATCGCGCCGAACATGCCGCCCATGATGTCGTTCACCGATGTGCCCGCGCGCAGCGGCCGCCCGCGCGGCCCCGTCATGTACGAAAGACCGCCCATCATCTGCACCACTTCGTCCAGCGCCGGGCGATTCTCGTAGGGACCGGGCAGGAAACCCTTGTGCGACGCGTAGATCAGGCGCGGAGACTTCTTCGCGAGCGTCTCGTAGCCCAGGCCGAGCTTCGCCATCATGCCGGGACGGAAGTTCTCGACCAATACGTCGCATTGCGCGATGAGTGCCAGCGTCTTCGCGTGGCCTCCGGGCGCCTGGATGTCGAGCACGACACTCTTCTTGTTGCGATTGAAGGTGCGGAAGAATCCGATGCCGAGACCCGGCAGGTTGCGCGTCTTGTCGCCGCCGGGAGGCTCGATCTTGATCACCTCCGCGCCCAGGTCGGCGAGGATCATCCCGCACGTCGGCCCCATCACCATGTGGGTGAACTCGATGACGCGCACGCCCTCGAGGGGGAGTCCGGTAGCTGTCTTCATCGTGAATCCTCTTTCGCTTGCCGCCGCCTCGGTTTGGGCTTAACTTAGCACGGCCCCGGTCCCCGCCGCGGCTCCAACAATAAGGAGGATTTCATGCCTTCCCTCGACCAGCTCTGGATTCCCATCCTGCTTTCCGCAGTCCTGGTGTTCGTGGCGAGCAGCCTCATCCACATGGTGTTCAAGTGGCACAACTCCGAGTACCACGGGTTTTCGAACGAAGACGAAGTGCGCGCCGTCATCCGCAAGGGAAACGCCGCGCCGGGGCTCTTCATCGTCCCCTACTGCTCCGATCCGAAAGACATGGCCAAGCCCGAGATGGTGAAGAAGTTCGAGGAAGGCCCGATCGCGTTCGTGAACGTCGTGCAAGGGAAGACCCCGAGCATGGCGAAGCCGCTGGTCCTCTGGTTCATCCTCACCCTGGTGATCGCGATCGTCGCCGGCTACCTCGCCGCGCACACGGTTCCCGTCGGCGCGGGTTTCCTCGCCGTGGCCCGTGTCGTCAGCCTCGTGACCTTCCTCGCCTACGCGGGCGGAAGCGTCTCCAGCGCAATCTGGATGGGCAAGCCGACGAGCGCCGCCCTCAAGGAATGCCTCGATGCCTTCATCTACGGGCTGGTGACCGCCGGCGCGTTCGGCTGTCTCTGGCCGAAGGGCTAGTACGATATTTTGGCGGGCGGGGCCACGAATCAGTAGGTTTTGTAGGGAAGGAATTTCCCGCTCAACGTGACGTGCACTCGATCGCCTTTCGGATCGGGTTCGCGCGAGATATCCATGGTGAAGTCGATGGCGCTCATGATGCCGTCGCCGAACTCCTCGTGGATGAGCTCCTTGATGGTCGTGCCGTAGACGTTGACGATCTCGTACCAGCGATAGATGAGCGGGTCGGTGGGAACGGCCGTCGCCAGCGAGCCCTTGTAAGGCACGGCCTGCAGCAGCTTCACCGCCTGCGCGGGAAGACCGAAGATCTTGCCGACTTTTTCCGCCTGATCTTTCGTGAGGGTCATCTGCCCCAGGCAAGCGGCGGTGACCCATTCCTTGGACAGCCCGACCTTCCTCGAGACGTGCGCCCAGGTGACGTCCCTCTGCACCTTGGCGGAACGGATGAGCGCCGTCACGTCCTCACGGGTCATCGGAAGGGGTGTGGCGATCGCGGAGACTGCTTGGTTTTCGGCTTCGGAGCGTTTCATATGACTGTCCTCAGTTGGCGAATGACCGGCGCGGCGACGCCGTGGATAGGACCGTGCATCAGGAAATCGAGCAGATGATTCCGGACCAGGTAATAGTCGGGGTGGTGATGCAGCTTCTGGCGAGCCCGCGGGCGCGCGATGGGATTCACGACGATCTCGGCCACGTGGGCCTGCGGTCCCTTGGTCATCAGCAAGATGCGATCGGCGAGCAGGACCGCCTCGTCGACGTCGTGCGTGATCATGAAGACCGTCTGTTGCGTCTCCGCGCAGATGGCGACGAGCTCGTCCTGGATCGAGCCGCGCGTGAGCGCGTCGAGCGCTCCGAAGGGCTCGTCCAGCAAGAGCATCTTCGGCTGGATCGCGAAGGCTCTCGCGATTCCGACACGCTGCTTCATGCCGCCCGAGAGCGCCGCGGGTTTTTTCTGCTCGTTGCCGGTGAGGCGCACGAGATCGACGTATTTCTGCACGTGCGCGCGCACCGTCTCGCGCGGCCAATCGGGCCAGCGCGAGCGCACCGCGAAGGCGATGTTGCCGTGCACGCTGAGCCAGGGCATCAGCGCGTGGCCCTGGAACACCACGCCCCGATCGAGGCTCGGGCCTGAAACCTCGCGACCATCCATGATCACCTCGCCGGCCGAGGCTATGTCGAGGCCCGCGAGAATATTCAGGATCGTGGTCTTGCCGCAGCCCGAGTGTCCGATCATGCACACGAATTCGCCGCGCTCGATGGTGAACGCGACGTGTTCGAACACCGGTTTCACGGCGGGCGCGAATGCCTTGCCGAGTCCGCGCACCTGCAGGAACGCCGGCGTCCTCACTCGGCGTAGGTCACTGCCTTCTGCAGCGCCCCGAAGATGAGGTCCAGGATCATTCCCACCACGCCGATCACCAGGATCGCGAAGATCACGTTCGCGAGCGACAGGTTGTTCCACTCGTTCCAGACGAAGTAGCCGATGCCGAGATTTCCCACCAGCATCTCGGCGGCCACGATCACCAGCCACGCGATGCCCATCGAGATGCGCATTCCGGTGAGGATCACGGGTGCCGCGGCCGGAAGGATGACCTCGAAGCAGGTGCGCAACGTCCCGGCTTCGAGCGTCTTGGCCACGTCGAGCCAGTCGCGCCTCACGCTCGCCGCCCCGTGCGCGGTGTTGATCAGCATCGGCCAGAGCGAGCAGATGAAGATCACGAAAATGGACGATGTCGCGGAATCCTTGATGGTGTATAGGGCGAGCGGCATCCAGGCGAGCGGCGAGATGGGCTTGAGCAGCTGGATGAACGGATTCAGCGCCCGGTGGATGAGCGGCGAGAGGCCGATGAGAAATCCGAGAGGCACCGCGACCAATGCGGCGAGCGCGAATCCGAGCGCCACGCGGCCCAGCGAATACGCCAGCTGGATTCCGATTCCCTTGTCGTTGCTCCCCGCATCGTAGAAGGGTCGCGAGAGCTGCTTCCACGCGGTAGCACCGAGCTGCGCGAGCGTGGGAAGCCCGTCGGATTTCGGCTTGTCGAGGCCCATGAGCTTGGCGTATTCCGCATCGACCGCCGGGGCGCTCGCCGCCTTGGGCAGCGTGGCGACGTGCCAGGCCCCAAGGCATATCGCCAGGAGCAGCGCCGACAGGATTGCCGCCCTTGCGCCCAGCGCCATGGCTATGCGGTCTTCTTGATGCTGAAGCTCGCGATATACGCCTCGGGCTTCGAGACATCGAACGGCTTTCCCATCACCACGATCTTCTTCGGCATCTCGGCCGGCGCGAGGATGCCCTCTTCCTTCATGCGCTTCTTCGCCTGCGTCGTGAGATAGACCTGGTCGACGATGTCCTTGTAGCGAACCTCGCCCTTGAGATAACCCCAGCGCTTCATCTGCGTGAGGATCCACACGCCCAGCGCATTCCACGGCACCGGGTCGAACTCGATGCGATCGGGCACGTTCCTCACGTTGCCGATCCCGTCGGCGAACTTGCCCGTGAGCACCTGCTCGACCACCGGGACGGGTTGATTCAGATAATTGGCGGGCGCGATCGCTTCGGCGATCGTGGCTCGGTTCTCCGGCCCCTTCGCCATGGCGGCGGCGCTCAACACGGCGCGATAGAGCGCGGCAAACGTGTTCGGATTTTCGGTCACCCAGTCCCTGCGCATCCCGAATGAGCAGCACGGATGGCCGTCCCAGAGATCCCGCGTGAGAATGTGAATGAACCCGACCTGGTCGTAGACGGCGCGCTGGTTGAACGGATCGGGGCCGAGGTAGCCGTCGATGTTGCCCGCGCGCAGGTTCGCCACCATCTCCGGGGGCGGAACGACGCGGATCTGCACGTCCTTGTCCGGATCGAGGCCATTCTCGGCAAGGTAGTAGCGCAGCAGGAAGTTGTGCATCGAGAACTCGAAGGGCACCGCGAACTTGAAGCCCTTCCAGTTTTTCGGATCGCGATTGTCCTTGTGCTTCAACGCGAGCGTGATCGCCTGCCCGTTCGAGTTCTGGATCGTCGCGACATTCATCGGCAGCGAGCCCGATCCGATTCCGAGGGAAATCGCGAGCGGCATCGGCGCCAGCAGGTGCGAGGCGTCGTACTCCCTGTTCACCACCTTGTCGCGGATGAGCGCCCAGCCCGCGGTCTTCACCAGCGTCACGTTGAGCCCCTGCTTCTCGTAGAAGCCGAGTGGGGCCGACATGATGAGAGGCGTGGCGCAGGTAATCGGGATGAAGCCGACCTTGAGGTCCTTCTTCTCGATCTTCCCTTTGTCCTGTGCCATCGCCTCGAGCGCGCGGAACGGGAAGATGCTCCCGATGGCGGCCATTGCCGCGGGGATTCCGACCGCGCGCAGAAAACGGCGGCGCTCGGCGGGGTCGGGGAAGAGCGCGCGCAGCGTCGCGCCCTGCAGTGCCTCGGCCGAGAGCGCTTCAGCCCCGGAATCCGCGGAGCCGTGTTCCGCGGCGCCGTGGTCCTGGCCGCAAGGGCACTGCTTGCGAAGATCGCTCATGGAGTGCTCTGCCTTCCGAGGGCTCAGCAACCCTAAGCAACAAGCGTTCCACGCAATCTTTCCCTGTTTAGCACCCGCTGGGATGTCTTTCCGTCGCACCGCATCGGTGCCCCAGGAAGGCGCCCGACTCAATCTTGGTGCATGCCATCTAGCCCGCGAGAGCGCGATTGATCTCGGCGATGATCGAGTCGAGCGCCTCTTCGCTGTAGCCGCGGTGGACGTTGATGATCTTGCCGTCCCGGCCGATCAGGACCATGTGGGGAATTCCCTGGACGCCGTAGGCGCCGCGGATCTGCTTGCCGGGGTCGTGGCTGATGGTGAGGGTGAGCGAAGTGAGGGCCCGCGCGAGCTTCTTGAACCGGTCGCGATCCTCGATGTTGATCGCCACGACCTGGACCTTGTCCTTTCCGGCGACTTTCTGGATGCCCTCCAGCATGGGCAGCTCTTTCATGCACGGGCCGCACCATGAGGCCCAGAACGTAACCACCAACACCTTGCCGGCGAATTGCGTCGTTTCGATGCCCTGCCCTTCGAGGGTTATGCCGAGCGAGGCGGGGGGCGTGTCTCCCGTAGAGGGCATTTCCGCTGCGCTGGCGCAGATGGAAATGCAGAGCAGAACACAGGCGCCGAAAATCCTGGGTGACGTCATTGGCGGTAGGGGCTCCACTGGTTGCGGCCGTGGTTCGTGTCGGCGTCGTAGGCGGTCTGGCGACGGTGAACGAGATTCATCACGGCATCGTAGCGCTTCTTCGCCTCGGCATTGATGAGGTCGCAGGTGGCCGCAGGCGGGATGTCGCGCAGTGCGCGTTCCAACTCCTTCGCGCCATCCAGGCTGATCTGGACATGGCCGCGCTCGTGAAGGTCGAGCGTGCGGAACACGCTGTCCCACTCGTCTTGCGCAGCGCGGGAGCCTTCGTGCCGATTGACCCAGCGCGGCAGGCGAACCTTTGCATCGGCCGAAGCGCGCACCGAATCCACGCTGCAGCCATCGTCGGCCTGGCGCGTCGCAATTCGATAAGTCGTGCGCGTGTGCGCCACGCCCCACCAGCCCTCCGGCCCCTTGGCCTGGATTTCCCGGCGCAGGTCCGCGATCGTGGTGCCGCGGATGTCGTAGTAATCATTGGCCGTCGACGCATCGGGATAGACCGACGCGCCGCCTGTCGCGGGCTTGACCTCTATCGCCTTCGCGTTGGGGCCGCACGTCACATCGGAAAAGACCTTGCGGCCATCGGGCCCTTCGCACATGTGGATCTGGCCCAGGGCGGTAATGGGGAGGATGCCGAGGAGCGCGGCGAGGCAGCGAATGCTCATGGCGAGCATTATCGCGCAGGGCGATTGGGCTCCGGCCCATCGCTGCAACTGCAGCGGCCGGGGCGACGAGCGCCGCGTTTGCAGCGCCCGGGGCGACGAGCAATCTACTTGAACGTGTATTTCACCGTCCCGTAGACGAAGCGGCCGCGCACGTCACCGTAGGCGATGTCGTAGCCGGCGGCGAATTGGCCGCCCGCGTTGGTGTAAGGCGGATTGCGGTCGGTGAAGTTCTTCACGCCGAGCGAGAGCTGCAGGTTGCGGAAGCCCGAGTAACGCGCCTGCGCGTCGAAGGTCTCGTAGGAGGCGACCTGCCGCGGGACCGCCGGTGCGATGTTGTTGTTCTGGTCGTTGTAGCTGTTCTGGAAATTCTGCTGCACCGCCAGCATCCACGGGCCGCGATCGAACTGGGCGCTCGCGACGTGCCGCCAGATCGGGACGACGCCGCCACCCGCGGCGAGCGCGGTGTCGGCGTTCTGGCTGTAGCTGCCGTCGAAGTTCTGGCGGATCGACTGCCAGATGTACGTGCCGTTCAGGCGCAGCACCAGCCTCTGCCCCGCGCCGACGTCGGGACGCACCGCGAAGTCGACGTCGTATCCGCTCACCTTCGCCTTGAAGAGGTTGGCGGTGGTCTGGATCACCCCGACGATGGGTCCGGCGCCGCTGGGATTGCTGTCCGGCGCGCCGCGAACGATGAAATTGGAGAACTGCTGCGCGTTGGTGGCGTTGGCGAGGATCACGGCGAAGTTGAGGCCGCCGATGACGATCTGATCCTTGATGGTGATCCAGAACGCGTCCACGCCGAGCGACACCGTGCGGTTGGGCTCGAACACGATGCCGAGCGTGCCGGATCGCGACTTCTCGGGCTTCAGGTTCGGGTTGCCGCCGGTGATCGTCGGGAACTGGTTGTTGCAGTCCCCCGGCGCGCCGGTCGTCACGTTCGGGCAGCGAATCGGATCGCGCGTGCCGTTGGCGGTGACGCTCGTCGCCTGGGCGGTGTAGAGGTCGGTGAGCGACGGGGCGCGGAAGCCGCTGCCGTAGGAGCCGCGCATCAGGAATTCCGTCGTCGGATTCCAGCGGAACGAGATCTTGGGATTGGTCGTGTTGCCGATGACCTCGTAGTGGTCGAAGCGAATGCCCGCGTCGGCCTCGAAGCTCTTGAACACGGGCACCGCGACTTCCGAATAGACCGAGGCCACGTTGCGCTTCTTGTCCACGCCGAGGATGTTGCCGCCGAAGCCGGCGACATCTCCGATCTGGTACGACGGCGACGGATCGAACGTGAATTTCTCCTCGCGCAGCTCGCCGCCCGCCGCGACTCCCAATGGGCCCGCGCGCATCTGCAGGATCTCGCGCGAGGCCTTGAAGTCCACGCTCGTGGTCGAGGTCTTCGAGGTGTAGATCGCACCGTGCAGCTCCGCGCCCTGCACCAGCGCCAGCACCGAGGGATCCGTCGTCGGCGCGAACGGATTCACCACGCCGCTGTCGAGGATCGGCAGGATGCGCGAGTAGAGCGGATAGCCGGCAAGCAGGTTCGAAGCCGCCTTGCTCTGGCTGTAGAGGAAAGCGGAGTCGTAGTCCCAGCCCGCGATCGTGCCCTTGACGCCGAGGACCACGCGGCTGTTGTCGGCCGTGTCCTGCGTCTCGCGCTGGCCGTTGGCGAAGTCGCGGTAGCGGAATGCGATCGGCTGGTTGGTGGGCAATCCCAGCGAGGCGACGAACGCGGTGGGATAGAACGGGCTCGTGGGCGACAGCAGCACCATCGTGGTACCGAGCGTGGAGAAGCGGCGCAGGCCGGCATTGAGCGTCGGATACTGTGTGGCGATGAGGTTGGCGAGGAAGGCGTTGTACGGATTGGCCGCTGGCAGCTGCGTCGCCTCCGAGATCGGCACCGGCTGCGTCGTGTAGCGCGTGGCGGTGCGCGTGAACGCCGTCTCGAGATACACCTCGGCGGCGGTGGAGAGCATGTAGCGGCCGTTGGCGAGGACGTATTTCTTCTCGATCTCCGGCGATACCGAAAGGAACGGGCTGTTCTCGAAGCGGCACGCCTGCCCGGAGGACACGTTGCCGATGAAGAAGGGCGAGACGATGCCCGTCGGCCCGCAGTTCGGGAACGCCGGGCTCGCCAGGCGCGCGAAGTTCGGGCCGAAGAGGATGTTGCCCGGGAAGGCGATGGTCGAGGAGAGGTCGTTGCGCTGCCCGACGTTGATGTTGTGCGCGAAGTCGCGGTCCTTGCCCTGGATGCGATCCTGCTTTTCGTATCCCGCGCCGACGTTGACGTTGTAGCGGTCCTTGTCGAGCGAGCCGAGGCCCACGAAACCCGAGGCGGTCCACGTCTTGCCGCCGCCGCTGCGCGAGGGCGCTCCATATCCGGCCACGACCTCGCCGCCGGTGTAGTCGCGGCGCAGGATGAAGTTCACCACGCCGGCGATGGCGTCGCTGCCGTAGAGTGACGAGGCGCCTTCCTTCAGAACCTCGATGCGCTCGATGGCGGCGACCGGGATGCTGTTCACGTCCACGGCGGTGCTCGTCGTGCCGCCGAAGACCGCGGTGCGCCGGCCGTTCACGAGAACCAGGGTGCGCGTGCTGCCCAGGGCGCGCAGTGAGACCGTCGACTGTGAGGTCGTGACGGTGCCGTTGGCCTGCACCGCGAGAATGCTGCCAAACGAGGTGATGGCGGTGACCTGCTTCAGCAGCTCTTCGGTGGTGGTCGCGCCGATGCGCTCGATGTCCTCGCGCTGCAGGACCTGCACCGGGAGGGCGCTCTCCGCCTCGATCCTCTTGATCGACGAGCCGGTGATCTCGATTTTTTCCTGCCTTTGCGGCTGCTGGGCGAAGGCGACGGCGATGAGGCTGGGAATGCAGCACAGGACTGCGACGCGCTTGATCATTGGCGGACCCCTCCTTTTGTTGGGGCGGATGGTATACCTGCCAGGGGAAATCCCAAACCCGAAACTTGTAACAAGCCTCCTGCCGGGGACTGCGGTATCGGAAATGCCGCCACCCCCCGTTTTAGAACGTTTTAGGACCTCTAAAGGACGCCGGGGCCCCCGGTCCGGACAGTGCAGGTACGCACTGCACAAAAGGAGCGAGGCATGGAAACGATTCCCCGGGGACCCCGCATCATGGTTGTCGACGACGACCACCAGGAGCTTGACCGCACGCTGGAGGCGATTCGCCGGCACGGCGTCGGCTACGAGGCGCGCATCGCCCGCGGAGGCTTCGAGGCGCTCGACTATCTCTTCGGGCGCGGCCGCTTCCACGAGCGCCGCCGGCACCCGCTGCCGGACCTGATCCTGCTCGATTTCGACATGGCCCCGCTCGACGAGCTGGAGGTGCTGCGCCGCATCCGGACCGCGGAGTACCTGCCGCGCATTCCCATCGTCATCCTGTGCAAGTCGGAACACGAGCGCGAACGTGCGGCGGAGGAAGCGCGTGGGGCGTGCGCCCACGTGCTGAAGCCCATGACCCCAGAGAGCTTCGACGACATCCTGTCAGTCTCCGGTGTGGGCGGGCACTTCCTTGCCTTGCCCCCGGTCAACCGGACCCTCTCCCGGGCCCTCTGCGTTCAATCCTGCCCCAGAGGGTCCCCGGGGAGAGGGGGAACGACGCAAGAGCCTATTCGCGAGGCGGTACAGGAACCTCACCCCGAACAAGGTGAGGAAGGCCTCGACGAAAGTGAGGACGAAGGCGACGAGCGGGTTGCGACGTTGCGCGCGGAGGCGAAACTTCTCGAACGCGCGATCGCGCGAGATCTCGATGCTGTCGTAAAACGTCGGCACGACCAGCAGCGTGAGAAGTGTTGAGGTGATGGTGCCGCCGATGATGGCGACCGCCATCGGGCGGTAGAACTCGCCGCCCTCGCCCACGCCGATCGCCACCGGCATCATGCCGGCGATCAGCGCGAAGGTCGTCATCAGGATCGGGCGCAGGCGCACGCGCCCGGCGTGCATCAGCGCTTCCTCGCGGCTGACGCCTTGCGCCTCTTCCTTGCGCGCGCAGTCGAGCAGCAGGATCGCGTTCTTCGCCACCAGGCCCATTAGCATGATGACGCCGATGAAGCTCATCAGGTTCAACGTGCCCTTGGTGAGCAGGAGCGCCACCACCACGCCGATCAGGCTCAGCGGCAGCGAGAGCATCACCGGGAGCGGCGCGGTGAACGATCCGAACTGCATCACGAGCACCAGGTACATGAGCGCGATACCCATCACCAGCGCGATCGCCATCTCGGAGAAGACCTCCTTCTGGTCGCGCGAGGCCCCGCCCAGCGTGATGCCGTAGCCCTCGGGGAAATCGATCTTCTTGGCGATCGCCATCGCATCCGCGGTGACTTCGCCGGAGGCGCGGCCCTGCACGTTGGCCGAAACCGCGACCATGCGCTTGCCGTCGAGGTGCTGGATCTGCGCCGGACCCTTGCCCATGGTGATGGTGGCGATCTGGTCGAGCGGCACCATCATGTTGCTGCCGGATACCGCGATCGGCAGGTGCTCGATGTTGGAGGCGTCGATGCGGTCGTCGGGATGCAGGCGCACCGCGACATCGCGCGATTCGCCGATCGGATCGACCCAGTCGCCGACTTCCACGCCGGCGAACGCGACGCGCAGCGCCTGCGCCGCGTCTCCCACCGAGATGCCGAGCGCGTTGGCGAGGCCGCGATCGAGCTCGATCTTGAGCTCGTCCTTGGGTTCCTGCTCCGAGAGCCCGACGTCGACCGCTCCCGGGATCTTCTTCATCTTTTCCATGAAGTCGCCGGTGATGGCGAGCAGGCGCCGCGAGTCCGGCCCCGAGAACTGGATCTGCACCGGCTTCCTCACGCCCTGGTTCAGGTCCTCGATCACGACGTACTCGGCGCCCACGAGCTGCCCCAGCTTCTGGCGCAGCTCGACCGCGATCTGGAAGATCGTGCGCTCGCGCGTCTTGGGCTTGCCCACGTCCACGTACACGCGCCCGCCGCCGGCATACACGTTGCTGTTGGTGGCGACGGTCTCGCGAATGGTGCGCGCCAGCTCCGCGGCCTTCTCGGTCTTCAGCTTCGCATAGTCGAGGCTCGCCGAGGACGGCGTGCGCACGTCGATGGCGATGGTGCCGTAGTCGGTCGGCGGCAGGAAGGTCGAGCCGCCGACAGTCGCCTGCAGCACGAGTGCCAGGACGAAAGTAACGAGCGCGATCGCCGTCATCCACTTGCGGTGGTGCAGCGCCCACGCGATCACGTTGCCGTAGCGGTCGGCCTGGTGGTCGAACCACCCGTTGAACTTCTTCAGCCACCTGCTGATGCCGCGCTTCTCCCGCTTCGCGTAGCCCACCGGGTCTCCCCAATAGGCGGAGAGCATCGGGTCGAGCGTGAAGGAGATGTAGAGGCTCACCAGCACCGAGGTCGCGACGGTGAGCGCGAAGGGCCGGAACCATTCGCCCGCTCCGCCGCCCATGAACGCCACGGGAATGAATACCGCGATGATCGAGAACGTGGTCGCCATCACCGCGAGGCCGATCTCCGCGGTGCCAGCGCGCGAGGCGGTGACGCGATCTTCTCCGCGTTCCATGTGGCGCACGATGTTCTCTCGCACCACGATGGCGTCGTCGATCAGCACGCCGATCGCGAGCGACAAGCCCAGCAGCGTCATGAAGTTCAACGTGAAGCCGCACGCCCACACCGCGATGAAGGCCGCGATCACCGAGGTGGGGAGGCTCAGCGCCGTGATCATCGTCGAGCGCCAGGAATTGAGGAACGCATACACCACGAAGATGGTCAGCACCGCGCCGAAGATGAGCGCGTCGATCACGTTGCGCAGGCTGTTCTCGGCGTCCTTGCCGCCGTCCTGCGTGACCTCGAGCTTGGTGCCCGCGGGC
>WNFI01166891.1_pt1 | contig 19823 bp, 22 predicted proteins | sample 5400471 | NCBI WGS metagenome assembly WNFI01 (sample SAMN13153348, study PRJNA577476) | soil metagenome | isolation source: 100 cm saprolite on Douglas fir-dominated hillslope | place: USA:California | collected 2013-09-17
GAACAGTTTCGTGCCGCGGAGCCGATGCAACCACAGGTCCGATTACCCACCGCTGGCACCAGCGGCGCGAAATTCTGGCGCTTGATGCGCGCCGTTGGATGGTGACCTCATGCGGTGGGCGCAACACCCGCTGCTGACGACTCCTCCAGGAACTGAGCCAACTTCTTAGCCGGCGACTTCCAGCCGAGGGTTTCCCGGGGCCGCCCGTTGAGTTGTGCGGCGACCATGTCCAGATGGTCCTGGGTGTAGTGAACCACGGTCTTGCCCCTCGGGAAATACTGGCGGAGCAATCCGTTGGTGTTCTCATTGCTGCCCCGCTGCCAGGGGCTCGCTGGGTCACAAAAGAAAACCTGGAGGCCGGTATCAATGGTGAAGCGGACGTGCTGTTTCATTTCCCGGCCCTGGTCCCAAGCCAGCGAGCGGCGCAGGTTCTCGGGCAATGTGAGGATCTTCTGGGTCAGGCCAAGGCGGGCGCTCTCGGCGTTGATGCCTGAGGGCAGCTTGAAGAGCATCACGAAGCGAGTGCTTCTCTCCACCAGCGTGCCGATGGCGTTGGTCTGGGTTCCGAGTAGAAGGTCACCCTCCCAATGGCCAGGCACCGCTCGGTCGGCAGCCTCAGCTGGGCGCTGGCTGATGTTGATCATGTCCTTGATGTGTCCGCCGCGGTTGGTCGGCTTTTGCTTGAGGGGTTGTCGAATCTGGTGACGTCGGCGTAGGTGCTGGGCCAACTCCTTGCGGAGCAGGCCGCGGCCCTGGATGTAGAGCGAGAGATAGATCGTCTCGTGAGAAACCTGCATTGAGGGCTGGCCTGGATATTCCTCCTTCAGGAAGCGAGAAATTTGTTGCGGAGACCAGTTCAACTCAAGCCGAACCACCACTTCAGCTCGCAAGTCCGGGCAAGCCGACAACTTAGTTGGCTTTGGACGTCGGCCGCTACTCTCCGCCCGATGTTCAGCCTGGCCGGCGCGATAGTTCTCCCGCCCCCGATTCCGAGCCACCTCGCGGGAGACCGTCGATGCCGCCCTGCCGAGGCGCCCTGCAATCACACGTAGCGACTCTGAGGCCGCCAGGCCACGAGAGATCTCCTCTCGCTCCTGCCTGCTCAGCGCGACTCGCGACCTCTTCCGTGGCCGGGGCTGGATGCCCCCGGCCGCACGGAAGTACTCCGCCACAGACTTGGCGTACCGGCCGAGGTGGCGAGCGATTCGGGTCCCTGTCTCACCGGCCGCCCGTCGCCTCCACAACTCCGCTACCTCGGGCTCTGTCAAGGGCCTCTGTCGCGGCCTGTACTTTCCTCGCTTCACGGACACCTCCTTCCTCCAGGCAACCTTGCCTGCTTTTCATGAGGTGTTGCGTTGACCCCTTGAGCCGACCATACAGCGAGGTGTAATCGTGGACGATGTGGCTGGAATGGAAATCGAACTCAGGCCGGCGACCCTTGCTGACGCCGACACGGTCGCCGACCTCGAGACGGCGCACCTGCCCGACGACCCGATCGACGGCGTGATGGTTGCGTACTGGTGGACACATGCGCCTGAGGAGAAGTCGGCGCAACGGCTTGTGGCCGAGAGAGACGGACGGCTCATCATGCTCATCTCGGCCAGTCACGGACCGTGGGAAGAGGGCGCTCGGCACTTCGGATGGGTCCACACGTCCATCCTTCCGGGAGCATGGCGCCGGGATCTGTATCGCGACGGCATCGCAAAGGGCGAATCGTGGCTGCGGTCGGAGACTGCACAGGTATCGGTGGCGCAGGTGTGCGCCGACCTGGAACGGGAGCTTGGTGCGCTCGCGGACCTCGGCTACGGCGAGGTCCGCCGTGAGCGCTTCTGGGAGCTCGACCTCGTGGCGCTTCGGGCTGATCTGCTCGCCGGTGCGGATCGGTCTCGTGCCGAGATGCGGCGACAAGGCGTCGAGCTGTTGACGCTTGACCAGGCCGGCGATCCTGAGACCTTGAAGAGGATCCACGAGCTCGACCTGGAGTCGACCACTGATATTCCGACCACCGTCCCCATCTATGAGCCTCCCTTCGATGAATGGCACGCCATGTATTTCGACAACCCCGGGATTCGCAAGGACAGGTTCTGGATCGCGCGCGTGGGTGAGGAAATCGTCGGCATGTCATTGATCGAGTACCCGCCCGGACGCGGCGTGCCGGCGACGGAGTTCACCGGCACCTCGCCGAGGTTTCGCGGTCGCGGCATCGCGCGCGCGTTGAAGTACGAGACGGTGGCCCAGGCGATCGACGTTGGAGCGACTCGCTTGCGCACCGACAACGATTCGGAGAATGCACCCATTCTTCACATCAACGCCGAGATGGGTTATCAGCCAAGGCCTCCCTACATCGAACTCCATCGTGACCTGTGACCAACCAGGTCGGGCTTCCCACCTACGCCGTCCGAGAGCAGTTTCCGCAGCGAGTGTGGCGGGCGGTCGAGCTGACTCGAGCCAGCGACTTCCCGCTGGCATGCATCCCCGAGGTCGGAAGGCTGCTGCAGCTGTGCGCGGGGATTCGCGGCATCGAGCGGATCTGCGAGCTCGGCACCGCGTATGGGGTGGGGGCCGGATGGATCGAGTCCGGGATGCGCCCGGGCGCGACCCTGCTGACCGTGGAGCTCGATCCGGGCCGGGCTGCGGCCGCTGCGGCGTTGTTTGCAGACAACCCCGCCATCGACGTCTTGAGCGGCGACTGGTCGATTGCTCTCGATCGAGGTCCGTTCGACCTCCTGTTCAGCGACGGCGGACCGAAACGCAACCCGGGCGACCCGGAGAAGCTCGCGCCGTTGCTGCGTCCTGGCAGCCTGGTGGTGCTCGACGATTACACGCCAGGCTTCGAAGAAGACGTCTCGCGTCAGATCTGGCTCGAGAACGCCGCCTATCGCACGCTGGAGCTGACGTTCACTCCCAGCGCGTCGGTGCTGGTCGCTACGAAGCGATGAGCTGCTGGCCGCGCAGGGCGGCCAGGATCTCGATCGGCGCGCGCGCCCGATTGAACGTGTAGAAGTGGAGGCCGGGCACGCCGGCCTCGAGCAGCTCGGCGCACTGCGCGATGCAGTGCTTCACGCCCAGCGCGCGGATCGCTTCATCGTCCGGAGCCTCATCGAGCGCCGCCTGCATGGATGCCGGCACCGTCGCGCCGGACATCGACGTCATGACGTCGAGCGAACGCCGGCTGGGCACCGGCATGAGTCCCGGGACGATCGGGAGCTTGATCCCCGCGCCGCGAGCGCGCGCTACCAGGTCGAAGTAGAACCGGTTGTCGAAAAACAGCTGCGTGATCAGGAAGTCCGCGCCGGCCTCGACCTTCAACTGCAGGTAGCGAAACTCGTGCTCGAGGTCTGGGCTCTCCGGATGCTTCTCGGCGCTGCATGCGGCGCCGAGGCCGAACCGATAGCCGCTGCGCCGGACGAGCGAGATCAGGTCGCTCGCGTGGGTCAGCTGCGGGTCCACCACCGCGAACGGCTCGCCTGATGCCGGAGGGTCGCCGCGCAGCGCGAGCACGTTGGCGACGCCCTCGCGCTCCATCCAGTTGAGGATCTGTCGCGTCCGGTCGGCCGTGTTCGCGCACGTCAGGTGGGCCATCGCCTCGATGTGGTAGTGGCGCTTGACCCGGGTCACGAGCTCGAGCGTCTTCTCGCCTGTGCGCACGCGATACGTGACCGAGACCCAGTCGGGCGCGTGACCCGCCAACGCGGCGACAGTTCGCTCCAGGACGTCGACCTCGCTTTCGTCGCGCGGCGCCATGAACTCGAATGAGATGGTCGGGCGGCCGCGCTGGAGCATGTCCGCGATTCGCATCGGTGCCGGAACTCTACCTCAGCGTGCGGGCGTCTCCGACCCGACGCGTCACCCGCTGCGCGTCGAGATGCTCGAGCAGGGCCAGCACCGGACGCCGGCTGGCGGACATGCGGTCGCGCAGCTGGGCCACCGTGACCGACCCATTCGCGGTGATGATCTCCCTCACCATCGCGACCGCTGATTCGTACGCGGTCTTGCTGAAAGCGACGTCATCGCTGACGCGCACGATGTCGCCGCGCTGGGCGAGGGCGCGCACGAGCTCCTCGTCCGCGCCGGTCTGCTGCATCGCGTCGCGAAGCGATGGCGGCGCGAACGGTTGGCCGTCCAGCAGGCTCACCAGCTCCACGGCAGGGCCTGTCGTTTCGAGGGCGACCTCGTGCGCCGGCGCGGCGAGCGATCCGTTGCGTTCCACGACACGACCATCCTCGACGAGCCCCTTCACGACCGCGGCGAACGAAGCCGCCGGCACACCGAGGCGACTGCGCAGCTCTTCACGCGCCATCCCGGGGCGGAATGGATACGCGCCGTGGTACGTCTCGAGCTCGATCGCGGCGCGCGTCCCGATCGACTGCCACGCTTCGTCGCTGAAGATCCAGTCGCCCAATCGCCGCCCAAGCAACCTGTCGACGTCGGCCTGCGGCGCGACCGTTGCCTTGAGCAGCGCGCTGACCGCGACCCCGCGCGGGTACTTGCGCAGCTCCTCCTGCAGGACGTTGCCGGCGGCGCGACGGACGAGCGACTCGCGCACCGCCGAGTCGTGACGCGGATGTTTCCGGGGCGCGACGTCGACGAATGCCCCGCCCGCGACGGTCATCGCCGGGCTGGGCACGCGCAGCACGAAGCGGTCGTGCGCGGCCGCGGCGATCGGGCGCTCCAGGTACAGCTGCACCCATCCCCGCGCGCCGGGCGCGACCTCGTCCCCGTCGAGCACGATGACGCGGCAACCCACCTCGACCGTCCCCGAATGCAGCAGCAGCTCGGCTCCATGGCGCACCGGCTGCGACGCCGAGCTGAGCACGCGCACCGTGGCGTCGATGCGCCGCGCCGGCTCTATGCTGCGGGGCAGCGCCAGGACGTCGCCGCGCGCGAGGTCGTTCTTGTCGACCCCGATGATGTTGGCCGCGACACGGCTGCCGGGGCCGACCATCTCAACCTTTTCGTTGTGGCGCTGGAGCCCGCGCACGCGCACGGGGCGGCCGCCGGGCACGACCTCCATCTCGTCCCCGACGCGGAGCGAACCGTCGACCAGCGTCCCGGTGACGACCGTGCCGAAACCGCTCATCGTGAACACGCGGTCGATCGGGAGTCGTGGACGTCCTCCATCCGGACGCTCGTCTGAGGTCGCGAGCAGCTGGTCGAGAGAGGCAACCAGCTCCGGAAGGCCGGCTCCGGTGACTGCCGACACCGGGATCACCGCGGAACCTTCGAGGGACGTGCCCTTGACCGCCGCGATCACCTCTTCTTTGACCAGGTTGAGCCACTCGGTGTCGACGAGATCGACCTTGGTCAGCACCACCAGGCCGCGACGTACCTCGAGCAGGTCGAGGATGTCGAGGTGCTCGCGCGTCTGCGGCATCACACCCTCGTCGGCCGCGATCACGAGCAGCACGGCGTCGAGGCCGTGCGCGCCCGCGAGCATGTTGCGCATGAACCGGGCGTGCCCGGGAACGTCGACGATTCCGATCTCGCGGCCGGTGGGCAGGGTCTTGTGCGCGAAGCCGAGGTCGATCGTCATGCCGCGGCGCTTCTCCTCGGCCAGGCGGTCAGGATCGATTCCTGTCAGCGCCGTGATCAGCGTCGACTTGCCGTGGTCGATGTGGCCGGCCGTGCCGACGACGAAGCTCATCGCGCGACGAGCTTCGCGGCGACCTCCACCGCGTCGATCAAGGTCTCATCCTCACCTCTGAGCACGGTACGAGGGTCCAGGCAGCACGCGTCCTTTTCTATGCGGGCGATCACAGGCGGGTCGCCGCGGCGCAGGGCTGTCGACAGCCGCGATGCGGGGCCCACGATCGCGAGCAGGACGGTGGCCACGCCGTGCTCGGGCAGCGATCCGCCCCCAACCGCTGACGTTCCTTCGATCAGCTTTGTCTCCACGCCGCGCTCGGCGAGCTTGACCGACCAGAGGGCGACGCGGCGGCGCACGTCATCGACAGCGGCGTGGAGCATGCGGTCCACAGGGATGTCCTCGGCGTGGCCGGTCAGCCTTTGCCGAAGGGTCGCCTCGAGCGCGGCCAGGGTCAGCTTGTCGATCCGCAGCGCGCGGGCGAGCGGATGGCGCGCCATCTTCGTCACCGCCGCGACGCCGGCTTCGCCTTTACCGAGCACGATCCCGGACTGAGGGCCGCCGAGCAGCTTGTCGCCGGAGAAGGTCACCACGTCGCAGTGCTCGATGGATTCGGCAACGGTGGGTTCGTCGCCCAGCTCGGCCGCGCGGGTGCGGTTTGTGGTTCCGACCTCCACCATCCGAGCCCCGGACAGCCGCATCACGTCGGGCATCCGGAACGAGCCTCCGATCTCCACCAGCTGGCCGCGCGAGACGATCACCTCCTTGCCCTTGGCCAGCGCAGTCAGGGCGAGGAGCACGGCCGCGGCGTTGTTGTTGACGACCAGAGCCGCGTCGCAGCCGAACAGCGGCGTCAGCAGGCCCGACACGAGGGCGGCGCGTTCGCCTCGCTTGCCAGTCTCCAGGTCGAGCTCGAGGTTGCTGTACCCGGCGGCCACCCCCAGCGCGTCGACCGCGGCCCTGGAGAGAGGCGCACGGCCGAGGTTGGTGTGCAGGATCACCCCGGTGGCGTTGATGACACGGCGCAATCGCGGCGCGGTCAGGGAGCGAAGAGCGTGCCTACAGCAGGCAGGGAAACAGGCCGCTCACGTGAGGTATCAGGTACCCGCCGCATGTGCTCAATGAGATTAGGCTCGCCGGCTGGTAGAAAGGCGACATCACGATCGACAGCAGGCTGATGCCGAGGAGGAACTGAAACACGACCACCGCGATCACGCAGCCGACCCAGATCTCACGCCGCCGCACGCTGACATTGAGGAAAAACCGAGGGCTGCGGCCGCGGAACAGCGCCTCGATCACATTCCACCCGTCCAGGCCTGGGATGGGGAGCAGCTGAAAGGCGAAAAGCGACAGGTTGAGGAAAACGATGGCGTACACGGCGGCGAGGAGCAATCCGGGGCCGAGGTCGAACGAGTAAGGCACGCCTAGATGCACGGCGACACGGAGCAGCGTGCCGAGGACGATCGCGACGACCAGGTTCGCCGCGGGGCCGCCCAGCTCGTAGATCACCTTCTGTCCGGTGGTGCTGATCCGGTTGGACTGGATGGGCACGCGACGGCCCCAGCCCACCAGGGCGACAAAGACCGTGACGACCCCTAGCGGCTCGAGGAAGCGGCGCGGCTCGGGCTTGAAGTAGCCGAAGTACCGCACCGAGCGATCGCCCAGGAAGTAGGCGGCGGCGGCGTGGCCCATCTCGTGCACGGGGATCGCGATGAGAAGGGCCGGGACCAGCAGCAGGGCCCTGATGACGAAATCGAGGAACGGGTTCAATCGATCGGGATCTTGCGGTCGCGCCTGGTGGTTCGCCGGGTTGTCCGCGCACGCCTTGCGCGCCCGGTGGAGGGCTCGGGGGCAACGCGGTTCTCGTAGATGAGCATGAGGGCCGTGATCAGCTCGCGCTGGGCGTTCAGCAGGTGCACCTGCGCGGCGGGAGGAATGACGTCGGACAGCACGTTGCCCACGCGAGAGCCGAGCTCGTTGAGCAGCTCGATGACGCGCTCGCCGTCGCGACTCATGACTTCGCTTTTCCTACCGCGGGTCGGGCAAAGCGGACGTGGAGCTCGCCGTCCTCGATGGTGGCCCCGGCGGTCTCCCGCCGCGCGAGCACACGCGGCAGCGAGATCTCGCGACGGTAGTTGCCGACCGTGACGAAGAGCTCGCCATTGTGCCGGCTCAAGTCAACGGCAGATTTGTCGACGAACGGCACTTTCAGGCTCAGCACGTAGTCGCTTCCGTCCTTGTCAATCCGCTGCATGTTCGAGGTGGCGAATCGACGCGCGGGGTCCTCGTCTCCATACATCGCCTGGGCCATGCGGGAAAGCATCTTCTCCCCCACGACCTCGCTGTCGAACAGGGGCACGTTGAAGATGGGAATCCCGGCGAAGGACTGCTCGACCTCGACCTGGTAGCGGTGGTGGATGCGCTGCCACTTCTGGAACAGCTCGTCATGGAGCTCGCCCGGCAGCAGCCGGTTCACGATTACGGCGTCCGTCACGTAACCGAAGAGGCTCAAGTACGTGTACGCGCGCTTGGCCTCCTTGACGACCATCTTCTCCAGGTTCAGCACGATGCGCACGGTCGTGACCTCGGGGTCGGTGAGGACCCTTCGCATGCCGTCGAGGTCCATCAGCAGATCCTTCAGCGACGCATAGACCTCGTCCGACGGAAGCGGCATGCCCATCATCGGCTGCAGCACCGGGCGGGCCACTCGCATCGCCCGGCGGGACCATGGGTAGATCTTGTCGAGCCACCACTTGGCCGCGTCGGGGAACGTCAGCAGCTGGAGGGTCTCGCCGGTCGGGGCGCAGTCGACGATCAGCACGTCGTGCTCCGCGCGCTGGGCGTAGTGCTTGATCCACATCAGAGATGCGACCTCGTCCATGCCCGGAGGGTTCGCCACCTCGTCGGCCAGCACCTCGTCGAGACCCTGGGTCGAGAAGACCTCGACCGCGTACTCGTGCAGCTTCACCCAGTGCCGCTGCATCTCGTGCAGGGAGGAAACCTCGTGCGCCCACAGGTTCGGCCCGACCTTGGTGGCGTCCGTGCCCAGCTCGATGTCGAACGAGTCACCGAGCGAGTGCGCCGGGTCGGTGCTCATGATGACCGTGCGATACCCAGCAGCGGCGCATCGAACGGCGGTCGCGGCAGCGACCGACGTCTTGCCCACGCCGCCTTTCCCCGTGAAGAGAACGACCCTCACGCGGAGAGTCTACGTGCGGTCTGTCGACTCCTGCGTCGCACCCTGGATCGAAGCTTCCGCGTCGTCCGCGAGGTGCGCGTCGAGCTGCACCTGCAGGTGCTTGATGATCGAAAGCGTCAGCTCGGTGTTCCTCTGCGTCATCTCAGTGTCCTTGAGGATGGCCTTCAGGATCTCCACGTTCTGTTCGTCCGCCTTGTCGGCCTCATGCGCCGCGTGCTCGAGGGTGAGGCGGTCCTTCTGCGCCTGGCGGTTGCCGGCGAGCAGCAGCACAGGCCCGGTGTAGGCGGCCTGGACGCTGAAGAGCAGGTTCAGCAGGATGAACGGAAACGGATCCCAGTGGTTGACGAGGCCAATGACGTTGAGGGTGACCCAGGCGATAACGGCGAGGGGCTGGATGATGAGGAAGCGCCACGAGCCGATGCCGGAGGCAATCGCGTCCGCAAGCCTCTCTCCGAGCGTGGCCTCTTCGTGGTGGACGACGTTGACCGGGTGCTTGTGCTGGTCCGGCTGGAGTTTGCGGCGATGAAGGATCTCTTTCAGCGCGTTGTGACCGGTGTCGCTCGTGTGCACCGACATGGCGAAGCGAAACTCTAGGGTTTGGGCCGGGCAGTGTCTATGAAATTACTTGACGAGCTGCGGGATGGTGATCGAACCCACCGCGAGCAGGACGATCATCGCCGCGCCGACGACGAGCAGCCTGACCAGGTCCTTGGTGAAGTAGGGCACACGGTCGAGGGGGATGGACGGATCCTTCGACTCGACGGTGAACCGGCCGCTGCGTCCTTTGACGATCTGGTTTCGCGAGCCGAGGGACATCTCGACGGCTCGGACCAGCGCCTGGTCGCCACCGACGCGCGCCTGGGAGACGCTCCGCGTGACGCCCGCCGTCTGGGCGCCGCCTCCCGGCATCCCGGTGCTCGGCGTCAAAGGCCCGGCCGGCCGCATCGGCTGGCGGAATTTACCCTTCGCTCGCTTCTTACCCTTGCGGCTCATCGATCTGCAAGTCTAAGAGAGCCATGTGTGCGCGCCGCGGGGGGTTCGGGACAGGCAGGCGGCCGGGGGAGCTGTTGCTGGGTCGTGGGGTGCGACTCGGGATGGGTTCCGCCTGCCTGTCGTTGGGCCGTGGGACTCAACCGGCTGTGATGTGGGCTACGATATGTTGTGTCCCGGTCGAAGTTATAACCCCGAATGTAGTTGCTGTCAAGGGATTTCCCGAAAAACCTTGAACACCCCGCGGCAGCCGGCCCAACCTGTGCCAAACCGTTACCTGCGCTGGCTGCCGTATTTCTTCGCCGCGGGTGGAATCTTCTGGCTCGTCCAGCTAACCCAGGCTGCCGCGCTGGCCGCTGCGCCCGTCGGACGCGACCAGATGGTCCACTACCTCATGAACGCCGGCTTCACCCGCGACACGACCTCGGCCCTGACCGTGTACTTCGTCATGGTCTTCTTCTTCGAGATCGCCGCCGTGGTGCTGCACGGCACCGCTTACTACGGCTTGAAACGGATACGCATCTGGGGGTGGGTCGCCGCAGTCATCGCGGCGGCCGCGTGGTCACTGGTGCTGATCGGGATCCCGGTCCTCGTCTACCTCTTGCAGCGCCAGACGCGGCAGGCGTACGGGATCTCCTGAAGACACGGCCGCGGTGTCACACGCTTCCTACCGGCCGATACGGAAGAAGATCACGTCGCCGTCTTTGACCCGGTAGTCGCGGCCTTCGACGCGCAGCTTGCCCGCGGCGCGCAGCGCATCCATCGATCCGGCAGCCACGAGCTCGTCGACAGAGGTCACCTCGGCGCGGATGAAGTGCTTCTCGAAGTCGGTGTGGATCTTCGACGCAGCCACCGGGGCGAGCGCGTCGCGCTCGCACGGCCAGGCCCTCACCTCGGGCTCGCCCGCGGTGAAGTAAGTGATCAGTCCGCCCACCTCCCACACCGCACGCGCCATCCGGCCAAGTCCTGATTCGTCGATGCCATAGCCGGCGCGCATCTCGGCCTGCTCCGACCGATCCAGCTCGGCGAGCTCGGCCTCGAGCGGCGCGGACAGGACGAGCGACGGTGCGCTCTCCGACTCACCAAGCTGCTTGACCTTCGCCGCCGCGTCACCTCCGCCGGGCAGCAACTCCTCCGCGACGTTGGCGACGTACACCGCGGGCTTCAAGGTCACGGGAAAGATGCCGAGCAGTAGGGCGCGCTGATCCGGCTCGAGCGCAAGCGTGCGCAGCTGCCGGCCGGCGTCGAGGTGCTCCTTGGCAGCCGCGAGCACCTCCGTCTCCGCCTGCGCGTCCTTCTTCCCTGCGCGCGCCTCCTTGGCCACGACTTCCAGGCGCTTCTCCACCGAGGCGAGATCGGCGAGCACAAGGTCGAGGGCGAACTCCTCGAGCTCGGCGGCGGGCTGCGGGTCGGGGCCGAAGCAGCGGGCGACCTTGAGCAGCACGTCCGCCTGGCGTGCGAACGCGACGCGCTGGGCGCGGCTTCCCGGCGGAGAGTCCTCGACCCGGACCTGGGCCGGCGTGACCTTGGCCGGCTTGACCGCGCCGGCCAGCCGCGTCAGGCGCTCGTCGGGAACGTCGACCATGCCGACGCCGTCGGCCCCCCGACCTTCTATCAGTGCGTTGAAGAGCGTCGTCTTGCCGGCCCCCGCCGGGCCGACGATCGCCACATTGACCGGCAACTAGAGGCGGGGCCGGAGGGCCGGCCGAGAGATTCGGTGGCCAGATGGTCCGGCTGCTAGGCGCGGCCGAGCACCGGAGCGAGCGCACCTGTCGGTGCGTGAGCGAGGAGCGCAGGCCGCAACGACGCAGACGGGCCGCATGGGCGCCGAAGATCCGGCTGGCATCTCTGGCCCCACCTCTTAGGCGTGGTCCAGCTCGAAGGCGTGGTGCAGTATCCGCACCCCTTTGTCGACCTGGTCGCGGGCGACGAGGCAGGTGATGCGGATCTCGGACGTGCTGATCATCTCGATGTTTATCCCGGCTTCGGCCAGGGCGCGAAACATGCGGGCCGCGATGCCCGGCGTGCCGAGCATGCCGGTGCCGACGATCGAGAGCTTGGCGATCCCTCCGGCGGACGAGACCCGCTGCGCGCCCACGGCCTTGGCCGCGGTCTTGACGATCTTCTCCGCGGCCTTGAGGTCGGACTCGGCGACGGAGAACGTGAGGTCAGTGTGGCCGGATCGTCCGATGTTCTGCACGATGACGTCGACCGAGATGCCCGCATCGGCGAGGGGCTCGAAGATCGTCGCCGCGACGCCAGGACGGTCCCGCACGCCGACCACGGTGATCTTCGCGACGTTGGTCTCTTGCGCGATGCCGCGCACGCGCTGGCGGTCTTCCATTGGTACGTGAGCGACGATCATCGTACCGACGCGCTCGTGGAAGCTCGATCGCACGTGGATCGGAACTCCATACAGCTCGCCGATCTCGACCGCGCGCGGATGCAGCACGCGAGCTCCCACGGCGGCAAGCTCGAGCATCTCGTCGTACTGGATGTGGGTGAGCTTCCTGGCCTTCTTCACCATGCGCGGATCCGCGGTGAAGATGCCATCGACGTCGGTGTAGATCTCGCACGACTCCGCATGCAGCGCGGCGGCGAGCGCGACCGCGGTCGTGTCCGAGCCGCCGCGTCCGAGCGTCGTGATCTCGAGCTCCTCGGTCACTCCCTGAAACCCGGCGATCACGGGAACCTGGTTCTTGGCCAGGGCCTCGACGATGCGGTCTGGCTTGATGTCGCGGATGCGAGCCCTCGAGTGGTGCTCGCTGGTGTGCACTCCGGCCTGCGCCCCCGAAAGCGAGACGGCGGGCACGCCCATGCCCTGCAGGCACATCGCGACCAGGGGCGCCGTGATGGTCTCGCCGTTGGCGACGAGCATGTCCAGCTCTCGAGCGGGGGGCTCGGGGTTGACGCTTTCCGCGAGCGCGATCAGCCGGTCGGTCGTGTGCCCCATCGCGGACACGACGGCCACCACCTGGTGCCCGCCGGCCACGGTGTTGGCGATGCGGCGGCTGACGCGGCGGATCCGGGCGGCCGAGCTGACGGAGGTGCCTCCGTACTTCTGGACGATCACAAGGTGCGGAACATGCCTTTGTCGGTGATCCTCGTCACCAGGGCGCGGCCGCGCAGTGGATGCGAATCCTCCATCGCCTTCGCAATCCTCGCGGCTTGCGACGGCGCGCAAAACGCGAACACGCTCGGCCCCGCGCCGCAGATCGCCGCGCCGTAGGCGCCCGCGGCCTCGGCGACATGGATCACCTCTTCCACCCACGGATAAAGGTGGAGCCGGTGCGGCTGGTGCAGGCGGTCGCGCAGCGCCTCACCCAGCAGGGCGGGGCGCTTGGACATGATCGCGCGCACCAGCAGCGCCGTCCGCGACGCGTTGAACGTCGCGTCGCCGAGAGACACGGAGTCCGGCAGGACCTGCCGCGCCTTCTCTGTGGGCAGTGGCTGATGCGCGATGAAGAGCGCGAGTCCCCAGCCCGGGTTGGGGAGCTTCTCATCGACCTTTTCAGACACGATCCGGATGCCGCCCGCGGCCGACGCGGCCACGTTGTCGTAATGGCCTTCGTCGGCGCCTGCGTCGACGACGTGGCTCTTCACGTCCCACGGGCTCATGAGCGCCGACGCCGCGAGCCTGGCCGCCGCGCTGCTCCCCAGGCCGACGCCCAGCGGGATCTCGCTCCGGACGCGTCCCCGCAAGGTCAGCCGGGTGAAGGGATTTTCGTGGGCGTAGAGGTAGTCGGCGCCCTCGCCCTCGTAATCCCACGCCGGCCGTTCCGACTCGTTGGCAACCACCTCGAGCCAAAGGTCGATCGCCATGGCCATGCAGTCGAAGCCGGGACCGATGTTCGCGATCGACGCCGGGACCTTTACTCGCATGACGTCACAGCTTCAAGACCTTAGCGAGTGTGCGGGCGTCTCCGTCGAGCTCGATGGGCGGTTCGACGTTCTGCAGCGCAGCGTCGGGGTCCTTGAGGCCCGAACCGGTCAGGACGACCACCGTCGTCGAGTCCTTCTCGACCTTGCCGTCCCGCACCAGCCGGAACAGCAGGGCGAGCGGAGCCGCCGATGCCGGCTCAGCGAACAGTCCTTCGCTGCTGGCCAGCCGGATCTGGGCGGAGAGGATCTCGGTGTCGGTCACGGCCGCGATGGTGCCGCCAGACTCGTCGCGCGCCGACGTCGCCCCCTCCCACGACGCCGGGTTGCCGATCCGGATCGCCGAGGCGACCGTCCTGGGGTTCGCGACCGGCGTGCCGTTGACGATCGGCGCGGCGCCTTCCGCCTGCGCCCCCACCATCCGCGGCAGCCGAGTCGCACGTCCTGCGGCGTGGTACTCGCGAAATCCTTTCCAGTACGCGGTGATGTTGCCGGCGTTGCCCACCGGCAGGACGAGGTAGTCGGGCGCGTCGCCGAGCTCATCGACGACCTCGAACGCCGCAGTCTTCTGGCCCTCGATCCGATTCGGGTTGACCGAGTTCATCAGCGCGACCGGGTAGCGGCTGGTCAGGTCGCGGACAGTCTCCAGCGCCTGGTCGAAGTTGGCTTTCAGCGCGACGACCTTCGCGCCGTACATCAGGGCCTGAGACAGCTTGTTGAGTGCGATCTCACCCGAGGGGACGACGACGATCGCCCGGGCGCCGGTGCGAGCCGCGTAGGCGGCCATCGAGGCCGACGTGTTGCCGGTCGAGGCGCACATGAACACGCGGCTCCCCGCCTCCAGTGCCTTCGCGACCGCCACCACCATGCCGCGGTCCTTGAACGAGCCGGTCGGGTTGAGGCCTTCGTACTTGAAGAAGAGCTTTCTGAGGCCGAGGGCTCGGCCGATGTTGTGGCTTTCGATGAGCGGGGTGGAGCCTTCGTCCAGGTCGACCTCGGGGGTGTTCGGTCCGATCGGCAGGCGGTCGCGATAGCGAGCGATGACACCCAACGCGCACTACCTAAAAGACGCGAAGGAATGACGAGACCGCGCGCACGGGCTCGAGCTGCGCCATCCTCTCCCGAGCCTTCTGCAAGCTCGCGTCGAGCGAGGGGTGCGTCGTCACGACCATCTCGGCGGTCTGGTCGTGGGACCACGCGTCCTTCTGGATGAAGCTGGAGATGCTAACGCCCTCCTCGGCGAATACCTGGCCGATCGCGGCCAGGACGCCGGCCCGGTCCTCGACGCGGATCCGGTAGTAGGCGCGCGTCTTCACCTCGCCTATCGGGATGACGCCGATCCGGTCGTCGAAGCTGAACGAGGGCCGGCTCTGCACGCCGCGTCGGATCGAGCGCGCCAGGTCGATGAGGTCGCCGACGACCGCCGACGCCGTCGGCCTGCCCCCCGCACCCTGGCCCACAAGCAGCACCTGGCCGACCAGGTCGCCTTCCACGAACACGGCGTTCTCGGCGCCTTCGACACGCGCCAGAGGATGCTCGAGCGGGATCATCGCCGGGTGCACCCGGGCCTCGACCCTGCCCGGGTGGCGCTGGGTGTGCGCGATGAGCTTGATCGCGTAGCCGAGCTCGCGGGCGTACCGGAAGTCGACGGGCTCCACGCCGTCGATCCCCTCGCGAAAGATGTCGTCGGGGCGGACCTTGATCTCGTACGCGATCGAGCCCAGGATCGCGAGCTTGTAGGTCGCGTCGTAGCCGCCGATGTCCTCTGTGGGGTCAGCCTCGGCGTAGCCGGCCTCCTGCGCCTCACGGATCGCCTCAGTCATCGTGCTGCCGGAGTCCATGCGGCCGAGGACGTAGTTCGTCGTGCCGTTGATCACGGCCGAGACGCGCTCGATACGGTTGGCCTGGAGGTCAGTGCGGAACGCGCTGATGAGCGGAATCCCGCCCCCCACCGCGGCCTCGAAGTAGACGTCCACGTTCTTCTCGGCGGCCAGATCCAGCAGCTCCGGACCGTGCTTGGCCATCACGACCTTGTTGGCCGTGATCACGTGCTTGCCCGCCTGGATCGCGCGCTCGATGTAGGAGCGCATCGGCTCGTCGCCGCCGGCGACCTCGATCAAGACCTCGATCGAAGCGTCGTCCAGGATCGCCGAGGCGTCGGTGGTGAGAAGGTCGGGCGAGATCTCGATCGAGCGGCGCTTGGTGACGTCGCGCACGAGCACGCGCTTCAGGCAGAGCTCGACCCCGGCGCGCCGGGAGAGCTGTGGGGCCCATGAGAGCATCCGGTCGGCCACCTGCGAGCCGACGGTGCCGAGGCCGATCAGGCCGACATTCAGCGGGCGGGCTGCCATAGGCGGCTATTCTCCCTGCGATGGCCCTGATCCTGCGCGAGAGTGACGTTCAAGGCCTGATCGAGATGGACGACGTCATCGCTGCGATCGAATCCGCGATGCGCGAGCTCGGCGAGGACGAGGCCGAAAACGAGCCGCGACGCCGGGTCTTCGCCCCCGGTGGCCTGCTGAACGTGATGTTCGCGGCCTGGCCTGGCGGCAAGTGCACGGGTCTGAAGGGGTACACGGTCGCCAATGGCCGGGTGCGGTTCATGGTCGCCCTGTTCGGCCTGGATGGGGCGCTCGAGGCGCTTGTCGAGTCGGACTTCATGGGCGCTTACCGCACAGGCGCCGCGACTGCGGTGGCCGCGAAGGCGCTAGGTGTGGCTGGAGCGGCGACTGTGGCCCTGGTCGGCACCGGCTGGCAAGCATCGACCCAGGCTCTCGCCCTGTCGCGCGTGCTGGAGATCAAGGAGCTTCGCGTGTTCAGCCGCAACGCCGAGCGCCGCGCCGCTTTCGCCGCCGAGCAGGCAGAACAGCTGGGTGTGAACACCGTCGATGCCGCCACGCCCGATGCCGCCGTCCGGGGAGCCGATATCGTGGTCACCTGCACGACGAGCCACCAGCCGGTCATCGAGGCCGAGTGGGTCGAGCCCCACGCCCTCGTGGCGGCCATCGGTTCCAACTACCGGAATCGCGCCGAGGTGCCCGCCGAGCTGGTCGAGCGCGCTCAGACCGTGGTCGTCGACCAGCTTGCCGCGGCTCTGCTCGAGAGCGGCGACCTGATCCAGGCCCACGAGGCCGGCAAGTTCGAGTGGAGCCAGGCGGTCGAGTTGGGGTCAATCGTGGCCGGCAGGTGGGAACGGCCCGACCGGCCGGGGATAACTCTGTTCGAGTCGCATGGCATCGCCCTGTGGGACATTGCAGCCGCCTCGGTGGTCGTGGCCGAGGCCAAGCGCCGGGGCGGCTACGAGGAGATAGAGTTCCTGGCTTAGTGGGGGAAGTGGGTGTTGATCGGCTGGGGCGCCAGGGCGCCGATCTGGAGCCATGACCCGACCAGGAAGGCGGTGATCAGGATCACGACCAGAGCGGCGCTCGCGGTCGTATAGATCACCCACGGCGAGGGCCCGGCGGCGGCAAGACGGATCATCATGTCCGACCAGTCCGGGCCACGCCGGGGTTTCCAGGTTTCGACCTCAGCCCGGATCATCCGGCTAACGTCCGATTCGGAGGGCGTGCTCGCCACGCCTGAAGTGGTTTTATCTTCCACGTACGGCACCTTCACTTCTCGAACGCGTGGAGTCGGATAGGTGGTCGCTCCCAATGGTCTTTCGCATGATCGCAACCGCCTTCGCGATCCTGGAGGCGACCGTCCCGGCCGGCACTCCCAGCACGTCGGCGATCTCCTCGCGCGTCAATCCCTCGTAGTAATGAAGGACGACGGCCGCGCGAAGCTTGGGGCTGAGCTCAGCCATCGCCTTCTCGACCACGTCCCTCGCCTCGGCGCGGTCGTAATCGCGGCGGTCGGGGGCCACGTAGAGGCGCGCGGGCAGGAAGCGCGCCAGCTTCTGGCGCCGGAGGTGGGAGATCGCGAGGTTGATGCCGATGCGGCGCAGCCAGGCGCCGGGTGGCGCGGTGGGGGTGTAGCGGGCGCGCGCCCGGTAGGCGCGGACGAACGTCTCCTGGGTGAGGTCCTCCGCCGCCGCGGAGTCGAGCACGACCGCCCGAATCGCGCGGTAGACGGAGTGGAACTCCTGGTCGTAGAGCTGGCGGAACTGGGTCTTCGGGTCTAGGGGCTCGCCGTCGGGCACCCGATTAGTTTGACGGTCTGGCGCGCCTGATCCTCGGCCATGCGACGACTAAGGTGTCTCTCCGACCAGGTGGGGCCAGGTGGTTTTGATGCGATGGGGCCGATGCGACCGAATGGGCCCAAATGGTCGGATGCGATGGGCGCCGAGGTGACCCAATGGGCCCAAACGGCCGGCTAGTCCATTCGCATCGCGGTGATCGCGAGCGCGAGCGCCACGACGATCATCGCGACCCCGATGACGCTCCCGGCGAGAAGCAGCACGAAAGCCGAGAGAAAGCAAACCCCAAAGAGCACCCAAACGATCCTCCCCCGCGATTGAGTGTTCGTCCAGGCCGCTCGTGGACTGACCACTTGCCCTCTACCGTCGTACGAGGCGTCATCCGATCGCCAGCTGTTCTGAGCCTCAAACCAGGTGAACAGGACCAGGCTCCCAACCATCACAGCGAACGCTATCGTCAGCACAACGCCAGCCCCCGTGGCGCCGGTGACGAACAGCCATACGGCGAGGGCGCCGAAGTAGACGGTCACGAGGACGTGGAGGACGAATGCCACCTTCGGATGCGTATCCCAGAGCCGGCCAAGGGCTACCCCGACCATCGGCTCGGCATCATAGGCTCCGGGAGCGTTAGCTCAGCAGTCGAACACCGACCGGCAGATGTCGTTGCGCAACCGCTCGTCGTCGAGCACGAGCTCGCGCATCGCCTCCGGGAGCTGGTCGCGCTGCCACCGGCACTCAAGTCGCCCCGCGCTCTCGCCCTCTCCTTCCGGCGCGGCGGCACGTGCGGCCTTGATCGCATAGGCGGCCGCACCGAGGTCGTGCGCGGCGACGTGTGCGACGGCAGCAGCCTGGGCGGCTGCGTACGCGGCATGCCGAGCTGCCCCACTCAGGTCTCTCGCCGCGGCGTTTGCATGGCCGGCGGCCGTGCGAGCCTGGGTCATGGTGATATCGCCGCGCGCCCATGCGCGCGCCTTATCGATTGCCTGACGCGGTCGCGGGTCCTCAGGCTGAGCCGACTCGAAGAGGTCAAGGACGTGCTCCGCGCACGATGCCGCCCAGAGGGCGAGGAGCTGGTGATCGGAATCGATGAGTGTCCCACCGCGGCGGATCGTCACGAAACGGGGGTCGCGGTCTTTCGGAAGGATCACGCCCAGGACCCCAGCTGAACACACCCGGGACGTTTCGAAATCAACGCGAATCAGCCCTTGGTAGAGGGAAACGGCATCAGCCTTCCGAAGTGCCTGCGGTGACGGCCGACTGGGCACTGCGCAACTTCCACTGCTCCCTAGTTGGCCCAACGATCAGGCTCGTTTGATGAAGATACCGGGCGTCATCGCAGACCAACCCCGCTGAGATAATCCCTCCTCGTGGAACGCTACGCCATCAGAGGTGGCCAGCAGGGATACGAGCGGCTCCAGATTCTCTCACGCGCGCGGTGGCCTGAGACAGCTGCCCTGTTCGGCCGGGCGGGCCTGGCGCCCGGCATGAATGCGGTCGACCTGGGCTGCGGCGGAGGCAATGTCGCTCTAGAGATCGCGGCCCTGGTTGCTCCAGGCTTGGTGACCGGAATCGATATGGACGACGTAAAGCTCGCTCTGGCGCGCAAGGTCGCTGCAGCGCGAGGTTTGGCCAACGTGCGATTCCAGGCCATGGATCTACGCGATTGGCACGAACATGCTGCTTACGATGTCGTCTACGCCCGTTTCGTCCTGCAGCATCTTGCGCAGCCGCTAGAGATGCTTGGCCGTATGTGGGAGGCGGTACGCTCCGGCGGAGTCCTGATAGTGGAGGACGCCGATTTCGATGGTTGGGCGTGCCATCCAAGCAGACCCGGATTCGACTTCTTCACTCGGACGTACGCGGAGGTAATCCGGCGCGCGGGTGGCGACCATGCAATCGGGCGCAAGCTCTACAGCTACTTCCTGGAAGCCGGAATCGGCAAGCCCGAAATCAAGGTCGTCCAGCCTGTCGAAATCGAAGGTGAAGCGAAATCCCTGCCATGGACGACTCTCGATGCGACGTCCGACCTGATC
>WNFI01391178.1_pt1 | contig 19816 bp, 20 predicted proteins | sample 5400471 | NCBI WGS metagenome assembly WNFI01 (sample SAMN13153348, study PRJNA577476) | soil metagenome | isolation source: 100 cm saprolite on Douglas fir-dominated hillslope | place: USA:California | collected 2013-09-17
GATCGCCAAAGCGGTCGAGAAAGCAGGGTACAAGCTTGGCGACGATATTGCCTTCGCCTTGGACGTTGCTTCCAGCGAGTTCTACGATTCTCATCGCGGTGTTTACGTCTTCAAAAAGTCCGACAAATCCGAGAGATCTGCCGACGACTTGATCGCGTTCTACCAGGATCTCTGCTCCAAATATCCCATTATCTCCATCGAAGATGGCTGTGCTGAGAATGATTGGAAAGGTTGGAAAAAGCTGACCGATGCACTCGCGCAGAAAGTGCAGTTGGTCGGAGATGACCTTTTTGTAACGAACGTCGAGTTTCTGCGGAAAGGGATCGAACAGGGGGTAGGCAACTCCATCTTGGTGAAGGTCAATCAAATCGGCTCACTAACCGAGACCCTCGACGCGATTGAGCTAGCCAAAGAGAATAGCTATACGGCGGTAATCAGCCATCGTTCCGGTGAAACCGAAGACACGACGATCGCCGATATCGCGGTAGCGACCAATGCCGGCCAAATCAAGACCGGCTCGCTTTCACGGACAGACCGAATCGCCAAATACAACCAACTGCTGCGCATCGAGGAAGAACTAGGTGACAATGCGCGGTATGGCGGTAAATTGCGGTGAGTGCGGTCGGCTTACGATAGCTTCAATGATTCACACACAGACTGGCTCCGATTGTTGCTCAATCGGATCCTCTACATCTTGCTGATCGCAGCGATCCTGATCCTGATGATTTGCTGGTTTCTGCCGTTGTTAAAAGAGCGGCAGAAGCAACAGTTAGCTCTCCAGTCGCTCGAACAACAATTAGCTCAAGAAAAACTGGTCTATAAACGGGAAGAGAAAAAGCTGGCGTGGATCCAAAATGATCCCAACTATCTCGAGTTACTGGCCAGAGATAAGCTTGATCTCAAGAAACCGGAAGAGAAGATTTTCCGGGTTGAGCCGAGTCCTGGGAGTCAGAAATGAATGGTGGAGAGGCCTGCCCTGAGCAAGCGTTAAGCGCGTCGAAGGGTGATTGGTGATTGGTTTACCGCGAAGCGGTAATAGATCATAGCCCAGGTTTCAACCCTGGGTCGCAGGTCCCGAGAGAAAGCCCTGAAAGCACTCCCAACTCCGCGCACGCGGTCAATTCGGACTTGGCGCAACACTCGGGAAGTTCAGTCGAGTCTCCAGATAACTGGAAATAACGAACTCCATTTCCTCCATTACCGCTTTGGCGTCTCGCCGAGCGACATGCTTATTCAATGCGTTCGCCGCTTTGACGAGTTGCACGGTCACATCGGCAATCTGCCGGAGCCGATCGGCGGGCAGAGCCGGAGCCAGCACGGACAAAGAACGCTGCACGTTTCTGGTGAAAATCGCTCGAGCTTCCAAACGAACACTCGGACGCGAGAACAACCCAGATGCTTCGATTAATTCGGAAAAAGCTGGCCGTTGCCGGGTAAAATCGATGTGACGCCGAATGAGATCATGGACAAACATTTTGAGATCTATGGCCCCTACCCGGTCATCGAGTTCTTCCCACTCCGCTGACATCTCGTTCAGGTACCGGGTAAGCAACGCTTCGGCGACCGCTTCTTTGCTCGGGAAAAACTGGTAAAGAGAACCGATGGGTGCGCCGGCTTTCTCCGCAATTGCGCTCATGGCGGCGGCCCGATAACCGGTTTGAGCAAATACCTCGGCCGCAGCAGCCAGGAGCTCGGCTACTCGGCGCTCGCCCCGTTTCTGCCGAGGCTGCTTAGGTTGAAGATTTGACAAATGTGAGGGTTCCATCATATTTAAAGTAAATATGAGGGTGGCGTCATATTAACAGTCATTTCATATTAGCAGTCATATATTAATCACAATTTGCGGCCCCATCAGGAAAATTATCATGCAATCATTCGCTCGGCTGCCCAAATCCACAGCTCTGGTATTGATCGATTTGCAGAAAGGAATCACCAACTTCTCCGTTGAACCTCGCAGTAGTACCGAGGTAGTTCATAATGCGACGAACCTGGCTAAGCGGTTTCGTGATCTCGGCGCTCCGGTTTTTCTCGTACGAGTCGCATTTCCCAGCGGAGAGGCGGCCCTAAAACTGATTACCGACGCCCAGCCCCCACTCCCCGCGAGCGAACCCGAAGGCTGGCTCGAATTCGCCATTGAACCGCAACCCCAGGATGTGCTGATTTTGAAACGGCACTGGGGCGCCTTCTACGGCACCGAGCTCGACTTGCAACTGAGGCGCCGGCACATTGAGACCGTCGTGCTTGGCGGTATCGCTACAAACTTCGGTGTAGAATCTACCGCCCGCAACGCTTACGAGTTCGGGTATCACTTGGTTTTTGCGGAAGACGCCATGGGAGCTTTTACTCGAGTTAATCACGAATTCGCGATCCAAAATATCTTTCCGAGGTTAGGTCGCGTCCGTTCCACACAAGAGATTTTGCAAGCACTAGGCGAAGGGAAATGAAGGCGGTTCTGATCCTAATCGCCATTTTGGCCGGATTTATCTTGGCTCAGCTCGGTTTGCCGGCCTCGTTTCTGACCGGACCGTTACTGGTGGCGGCGATCTTTGCGGTCACCAATCGCCCGGTCGTCCGCTTTCCTTTATTCGGGTATCGTCTGGCTCAATCGGTGATTGGAGTGATGCTGAGTTTCACCATCACCGGGAAGTCGTTGCAAGCGATTGGGTCAAACTGGGTCCCCATCGCGACGCTGGTGATCACGATGTTAGTGTTAACCACTCTGATCGGGATCGGTGTGCGCCGGTTCGCTAACTTGCCACCTGGAACTGCGTTGCTGGGCGCGCTGCCGGGTGGCGCCGGTGAGATGATCGCAATGAGCGATTCACTCGGGGCTGACGTTCGTTTGGTTACAGTGATGCAGTATGGCCGGTTGTTAGCCATCCTGGCGACCATCTCGGTGGTGGGCCACTTTGCCGGCGCCCAGACCGGAAGCGGACAGCATGCTTCGCATCTGGCTCCCTTATTTCGGGCAGAACCGCTGAATTACCTGGTCTCAACCATTATCGCGATAACCGGTGCTTTGGTGGGCGTGCGTTTCCGAATCCCCGCCGGTACTATGCTCATACCGGCGATTCTGGCAGCTCTCGCGGGTATCCTGGGAATACCGGCCGCCCCCTGGCCTCCCTTTATTATGGCGAGCGCCTATCTAGTCCTGGGCCTACAAATCGGCGGCAACTTTGACGCTGCGGTGGTAGCTCAACTCCGCCGTTTGGGTTGGTTTATCTTGGTGAGCAATCTGTTTCTGCTTGGGATCTCAGCGCTCCTAGCCATTTGCTTGATGCCCCTGCTTAAGATTGATCTGTTAAGCGCTTACTTGGCTGCGACTCCCGGAGGATTAGACTCGGTAGCAGCCATGGCAACCGATCTCAAAGCAGACGCCACTCTCATCCTCGCGGTTCATTCACTGCGCTTAATCAGCGTCTTGGTCATTGGACCGTACCTGGTGCAGTTTGTGGCCCAGCGATTGGATCGACAACAATGCGACGTCCAAAATTCAGAATCACGATCGATCGACTCGGGATCTCCAAAGTAGTCCCCGCCACACTATAAAACATTTAAATATTGTGTTAGCAAAAGCGTCGACACGTCGTATAGGAGAACCGGGTATGAAACGAAGAATTCGTGAGCTGCTTCACGCGATACCATTTCAACCGTTTATCATTCGCATGGCGGATGGACGTGAGTATCGGATCGAGCATCCGGATTTTGTGTTGGCCGCCGACAGCGAGGTCCCGCGGATCACGATTGAGGAAGCCAACGGCAGCCAGCACAATCTTTCGGCCCTATTGATAACGAGTGTCGAAGTAACCGCACCGGCTGGATGAGCCAACAGAAACGGAATTCATCGTACCGAACGGCCGGATCATCTGTCCAGAATAGCGCTAACCGGGAAAGTAATATCCGGGAAGATCTCTACCGCTAGGAGATCATCACCTTTTGTTTCCAAGGTGAATTGGTAACGTCCTTGATCCGGGCTTCGGTAGATAAAGGCCCGGCTACGCACAGCGTCAATGACCCAAACTTCGCGGACACCTCCGCGCGCGTATGCCTCCAATTTCGGGCCTTGGTCATAAGCGAGAGAAGTATCCGCTACTTCAACTAGAAGAAAGATTTCGTCGGGTCGCGGATGCCTGCCGCGCACGGTTGAAGCGTATAGGACCAGATCGGGTTGTGGCTCGCTATTGGGATCCAACGAGATTGGATTCTGGATCCCAAGCCGGTACCGATCGTTGCCAATTCGGTTTGCGAAAAGTGAGGTCAAAGAATCGACCAAAGTGCGGTGTCCTCCCCCAATCGGCGCCATCGTAATCAAGTCCCCGTTAAGAAGTTCGACTCTGTCGTCTTCGCCAAGAATTCCGGCTTCACCCAATCGATGGTACTCCTCGACGGTAAATCGATAGGTCGATAGCACCTGCATATGTAGAGACAATAATTCGGGTGTTGCCACACGTACAAGAGAAACACGGAAGAGCACGAACGAACGCGGATGAGCGGGAGCTCATCCCTACCGGGGCGCACGCCCAGATTCAATCGCTTCCGCATAAACAGCTTCCAAGTTTTTGATCTGCTGCTGTTGCTCGAAGTTCTGAGCAACCGATTGACTGGCTTGTTTCCCGAGTTGCCGCCAGAGATCGGGCTGACGCGCGAGCTGGAGCAACGCTTCATACAATGCCGTCTCGTCCCGCTCCGGAACTAAGATCCCATCCACCCCCTCTCGCACCGCCTCGGGGATGCCACCGTGCCGAGTAGCCACCACCGGGAGACCGCTGGCCATCGCTTCCAACATGGAATTTGGAACTCCCTCTTGGTTGGAGTCAGCGGCGAGTTCGCTGGGATGAATAAAAATGTGGCTCTGGTTATAGATTTTGCGCAGGTCATCCTGGCTGAGAAAGCCGGTCAGGGTCACTTGATTTCCAAGCGAGAGCTCATTGATCTTCTGCATTAAGCCATCCCGCAACGGACCTTCACCGGCAATCACTAACCGAGATTTTGGATAGTCACTGAGAAACCTACGAAATGCGCTCAAGGTGCTCAGCAAGCCCTTCTTTTCCACTAAGCGGCACGCCTGGACGAGCTGCCACGGTCCATCTTTAGGAAACGGGCGCTCGACCCAGGGAAAATTTTGTAGCGGTATACCAGTTCGATTTAACCGGATTTTATCAGCAGCACATCCGAGGTCCTGCAGCCGGGCCGCTAAAGATTGGCTCCGAACTAATACCAAAGGCGCAAGCTGCAGCAGTTGGCGTAGTTTCTGGTCATAGCGTCTCTCGTTCGGCCGGCTCTGAACATCCATTCCGTGAAATGAGACGACCCAGGGGCGATCCCACCTTCCGAGCAAAGGGAGCAGGTGGACTCCCGTGTTTCCAAAATAGACATGGATCAGTTCAGGGTCGCGCCGGATCAAGATCCGGCGAATCGCATCGTACTCGCCGCGATAAATTAGCGCGCCCGGTGAGCTGGCGATAGATGTGCAGCATTTCCGGCTTGAGAAAGAAGGTGCAAAAGCTGGCGACCAAAGGCCTCGGTGATGACACGGTTGACCAATCTCACACAAAGGCACTAAGGCACAAATCTGTAGGAGTTCAGAAGTCCTGGAGTTCAGGAGTTCAGAATGGGCCGCTTCGGCCCGCAAAATTGCCACTGGAAGGCGCGTTCTCTTTTTCTTAATTGGAGCGCCCTGAAGTCTCGCATATCTCGCACGTGAGTTCCTGAAGGCGTACAGTATTTTAAGAAAATGGCTGCTATCCAGAACACGATCGGGATCGTGTACGACTATGACCAGACCTTAAGTCCGGCGTACATGCAGGATGATGTGATTTTTCCGGCGTTTGGCATCAATGCGGAGAAGTTCTGGCGCCGGTGTGCAGAGCTGGTCCAAGAACAAGGGTATGACCAGGAACTCGCGTATATGAAATCTCTGCTAGATTACCTGGCGGTGGATCGCCCGACAAACAAGCAGCTGCAACAGCTCGGCGCCAACATGAGCTTGTACCGCGGCCTACCGGAGATGTTTGAAGAGTTTCAGGACGGATTACTGGCGCCGGAACAAATCGAGGCCGGGATTCGAGTTGAGCATTACGTGGTTTCTTCGGGTCTAAAGATGTTGATTGAGGGGAGCAGAATCCGTCCCTACCTCCGGGCGGCATTCGGCTGTGAATACGCAGAAGATGCGGAAGGCCGGATTACTTTTCCGAAAAGGGTGATCAGCCACACTCAGAAGACCCAGTACCTTTTTCGAATCAACAAGGGCCTGCTGGATATGTCGCAGGACGTAAATGATCACATGCCGGATGATGTTCGCCCCATCCCTTTCCGCAACATGATCTACATCGGCGACGGCCCGACCGATGTTCCTTGTTTCACGATTATGAAGAAAAATGGCGGACACGCCATCGCTGTTTACAACCCGGACGATCCGGAAAGAGCGGGCTTTCGAAAATGTTTCGACCTAGCCACCCGGGCAGAAAGGGTCCGGCACATCGCGCCGGCTGACTATCGGCGCAACAGCCACTTACGTCTTCTCTTGGAGGAAATGGTGCGCGAAATCGTAGACCGCACCTTAGCGGAGCGAAAGGCAAGCGCTGAAGCCGGAGTCGTACACGCACCGAAGCATCTGGTTTGAGCGGAGAGAGAAGCGGCGACGGGCAGGACTTCGGCGAGCTCAGTCGAGCCGCTGTCCTCGTCCTCGAATCCGGCGGCGCCAAGACGCGCCCCATTATCCAAGTTTTCGCTTCAGTACTTTCGCTACTTCGGCCCGGGGAAGGCAATTGACCACGTCCTCTCGGGATAACCATCCTTTGCGAGCAGCTTGCACACCGAACCAGAGATCTTGAAAACCGGCGGTCGAATGGGCATCAGGATTGATAGAACAGAGAACACCCAGTTCTTTAGCGTGCCGCCAGAGGCGCCAATCCATATCTAGCCGCCGTGGATTCGCGTTCAGTTCGATAATCGTTTTGGTGGCGGCAGCCGCTTTAACGATCTCGTTAAGGTCAACCTTGTACGGTTCACGAGAAAGCAACAACCGGCCTGTCGGATGACCAAGCATGGTGACATACCGGTTCTCCATCGCTTTGATCATGCGATCGGTCATCGCTTTTTCAGTAATCGATAGAGCGTTATGGACGCTGGCCACGACAAAATCGAGTTGCCCTAGGATCTCATCCGAAAAGTCGAGCGTCCCGTCGCGCAAAATATCGCATTCGACACCAGCAAAAATCCAAAACTCACCGTTAAACCCCGCGTTCAGCTGCTGAATCGCTTTCACCTGCTGAAGCAGTTTTTCTTCAGTTAATCCATGCGCTTGAAATGAGCTCTTGCTGTGATCGGACATCCCCAGGTATTGCATGCCTAGATGCCGCGCTGCCGCTGCCATCTCCTCCAAAGTATTTCTACCATCGGTGGCGCTGGTGTGAGCATGGAATGTCCCCCGAAGATTACTCAACTCAATCAGCTTCGGCAGTTTGCCGGCTTCAGCCGCCTCGATTTCTCCGGTCTCTTCTCTCAGTTCAGGCACAACAAAATCAAGGCCAAGAGCCGCATAGAGATCCTGTTCGGTATTGATCGCAGGAATCGGCTTAGGAGGCTGCTTCGCAGCCGGTTCTGGTCCGAGCCGATACTCGTTAAGCGTCCAGCCATTGCGTAAGGCCCGTCCTCGCAGCGCGACATTGTGCTCCTTGCTGCCGGTAAAATAAGCCAACGCAAACGGAAACTCATGGTTGGCGACAACCCGAAGATCGGATTGCATGCCATTCTTCAAAAGCACGCTGGTTTTAGTCTCGCCTTTGGCCAGCACACGGTCGATCAGCGGAAAAGTCACAAAATGTTCAGTAATACTTTTCGGGTTCTTGGTTGCGACCAAGACGTCCAGATCACCGATCGTCTCTTTAGCTCTTCTCAGGCTGCCGGCTGAGCTGATCTGAGAAACATCCGGATGATCTCGGAAATGTTCCATCATCTGCTCCATTACGGTTGTCGCGTCGGAAAGCAGATGCCGGGCGGAATGCTTCTCCCGCCGTTCGATCGCGCGAAGAAAATTTTGCGCTGTCTTTTCGCCGAAGCCCGGCAATTCAGCAACCCGACCGTCGCGACAGGCAGCCTCTAAATCGGCGATGCTTTTCACCTTTAGGGTTTCCCACAGAACTTTGATCTTCTTGGCGCCCAATCCTTGAAGCTCAAACAGTTCAGACAAAGTGTCGGGGAAGCTACTGCGAAGCTCTTGATAGTATCCCAGGGCTCCCGTGGTGGCGAATTCCTCGATCTTCTTGGCGATCGCTGAACCGATGCCTTCGAGCTCTTCGAGCCGCTTCTCCTCCACCAAGCTAGGAAAGTTGCCAGAGAAGGTCTCCAAAGCTCGGGCGGCATTTGTGTAGGCGCGAATCTTGAATGGGTTTTCGCCTTTCAATTCAAGCAAGCGCGAAATCGATTCCAGTAGAGCGATCGTTTGTTCCTTCGTAACCATGTTAGACAACGCCGCGATCGCCGAGATCGCCGACAACGCCGGGAACTGACAGGCCGATCGGAGCGCAAGAAGCCAACATACATCAACGCGGGCGGGGCATCATAGCGGCGTTTTTCCGTTCACGGTCCGGCAGTCGCCGGAGCGATCTCGGCGTTGTTCACCTGGGAATTCCGCTGATCTTGGCGCCGGGATCAATGTGATGCTTTTGGAACCAACCCAGATTTACCTCGAGCGCATAACAGATATCGTTCGTCGCGCTACGTGTGGTGCGCTCGTCGAAGGGCTGCATATCATGCTCTTCTCGCAGGATCGCATCGCGGTCGATAAAGCCGATCGAGAGCGGAATTTTAGTGTTCTTCATCCAAAAACTGGCTTGCTCCGCCGGGCCCAAAATGAAGAGCATGCCCTGCTCCTCCGGGAGAGCGCTTCTGTACATCAATCCATTGGAGAGGGATTCCGGGGTATCAGCTACTTCGGCCTTTAAATGAGTTTCCCCAACGTTAAGATCAACGGTTCTTAAGCCAAACGCCCCAGTCTGCGCGTCGGGCGAACATGCGGATAGAACGAGGAGGACTAAGCCCAGAACGGGTCTAGCGACGCGTTGCATCATTCAATTCCGTTTTGATCTTCAATGCCTCGGCGACAGCTTCATCAACGGTCGGTCCGAGCACGCAATAGTGTCCCATTTTCCGGCCATTGACCCAAAGATCTCCCAACAAATTGACCATACAGGCCGGAACCAGCAGGTCCGGCAGCCCCAGAGGAAGTCCGCATACGGCGCGGAGTTGTTGTTCGAATTGGCTCGTGATGCAGGCATCAAAGGTATAGTGGCCAGAGTTATGAGGGCGCGGAGCCAGCTCATTTACCAAGAGCCGGCCAGATGTGGTCAGAAAAAATTCTACCGCTAGCAGCCCGACCACTTCCAAATCTTTCGCCAATGACTTGGCGATATCGGTCGCCTCCCTCTGTAATGCTTCCGGGAGCCGGGCAGGCGCAATGGTGTAATCCAGGATATGCCGATGATGAATGTTCTCAGCCAGTGGAAAAGTTGATAACTGGCCATCGGTCCCACGAGCGCAAACCACAGAAAGCTCGCAATCGAAATCGACCCACTTTTCCAGAATCCCTTTCCGACCGGCTAACCCTGAGATGTCGATCTGCCCTGAATTCTCAATTTTCTGTTGTCCTTTGCCGTCGTAGCCGAAATCGGCCGTTTTCAGCACAGCTGGTGTGCCAAGAGCAGCAAGACCATCTCGTATCTCTTGCTCGCTACTTACGATACGAAACGGAACGTGAGGATATCCGCGAGCAGCCAGAAATTGTTTTTCGCGCTCGCGATTCTGGCAAATGTGAAGGACCTCAGACCGAGGATGGACTGGTTTTTCCTGGGCGAGCCGGTCGATCACCGACGAAGGGATGTTTTCAAATTCGAACGTGATGACATCGACCGATCGATCGAGCGGCGATACCGAACATTCGGCCGAGTTGACCGCCGCCGAGGACACCAATGGTCGATCCAGGACAAATGCTGTGCCGCATAGGAACAATAGAACTAATCTAAAACGTGTATTCTAGCACTTTCAGAACGAACCAAGAAGGCAGGGCGCGGACGGTAGGGCGAAAAACTCGGCGCGCTGAGCGTGTGGCTAACGGCCTAAGCTTTCCCGCGCCGGTTTTGAGCCGAACCATGGACGTTACCTCACCCAGCGGATATTCGGAAACCCCTCGATGCCATTGGATCCCATGACGTTCGGGATCAGTGGCGATGTAACACGCACGGAACGGCTCAAAACCGGCGCGAGTTCGTCTCTTCAAGAAATTATACCTCGACGCGCCGAGTTTTTCGCCCCACCGGACGAAATCCCCGCCCGCAAAAATTTTCCCACGCACCCGGCCTGGATATAATATGAGATGATGTTAGCGGAATGGGAAATCAAGGCCCGGAGCCACGCTTGTGCGCGAACCCAGGTTCCTTTCAACGACGGCGAGACAATCTGGACCTTGTTGTTCCGGGACAAACATGGCTTCCGCCGGGAAGACGTCTCCGAAGCAGCCTGGGACCAACTAAAAGAAACCGTCCAACCGTTCTCGTTCTGGAGGTCGAAATATCAGGCGCCCCCGGAAACGCCGCCTGAACCGATGCAGAAGGAGTCGGTGGAAGCATTGCTTCGCCGCCTCTTGGATGAGGATCGCCCGGAGTATCTCAATACGCGTTACGTGTTAGCCGCAATGTTGGAGCGGAAAAAGATCCTGAAACCCGTCGACGTCCGGGAGACAGGCTCCGAGAAGATCCTGGTGTACGAACACGCAAAGAGCGGCGAAGCCTTTCTGATTGTTGATCCTGAGCTCCGATTGGATCAGCTCGACGCCGTGCAAAATGAAGTTGCCGCGCTCCTGGCCAACGGATTGGCGTCCCGGCAGCCGGAACAATGACGGTCACGGGACTCGCCTTAAGCTCGCCCGAATGATCCGGCAGCCGCCAGGCAGCCGCCGGAACAGATAACAAATGACAAATCCTCGCGAATTGCGTTCCATAGGCTCAAGCTCCCGCTCATCCGGGACAGGCTGTTCGGTGAGAAACTGCTAGCGACCACTAGCGGTCTGGCGACTGCCGATGCGCGTCAACAACGCGTAGCCGTGGAGCGCTGCCTCGCTTGCGAGGCCGGCTGTCCATAGGGGGGCGAGGCTCCCGAACGTCCAATAAAGTCTTCGCAGCGCCTATAGGTTGTACGGACTGATTGTGGGCAATGTCGGCATGCGCCGAGCCGTTGCTCCCAGGATGCGGCAACTTCGATTCGGGACGCAGGAATGAAAAGAGTTGATAGGGGCTCCGGATCAACCTCGCGAACGAAATCTACACTTGGGCCTAATCGCGGCTCGGCACACGTTTCGGCGTTGCCCACGACTAGTCATCACGCGTCAGGGACGTTGCAAAAGCGTTTCGGTCTTTCGGGAGCCTCGCCCCCCTACCAACGACACTACGGCCTCGCAAGCGAGGCAGCGCTCGACGGTGGACCAAAATCCCGACAACCCTTGCTAATTCTTGCGTCTAGCTATTGTTTAGTCCGTCAATCTTTACTTTTTATGCCGAGCAATAATCCGGTCAGCAATAATCCGGTTCTGAGAAGAGGCCCTTTTAGTACGGTCCAGCCAGGGGAAGCGGCTGAGCCAATGACTCTAAATGGCGTGATCAGCCGCACTTTTTTCTTCCTGGTTCTGGTTGTCGCCTCGACGGCGGTAACCTGGATGTTCCTGTTAGACCGACCCCAAGCACTTTCTGGCACAATCTTGGTCGGCGCGCTAGGTGGCCTCGGCTGCGCTTTTTTCACGACGTTCAACCCAAGGTCGGCAGCGATTTCCGGATCGATTTACTGTCTGTTTGAGGGGTTGGCCATCGGTGGTATTACGCTCTACGCGGAGGTCAAATACCCCGGGGTTGCTTTTCAAGCCGTCTGCCTCACCTTCGCAGTGTTATTTGCGCTGCTTGGACTTTACTCGTTTCGCATTATTAGGGTTTCTCAAACCTTCCAAAGCGTGATCGTCTCCGCCACCATTGGAATCGCTCTCGTTTATGGATTGAATCTCCTGTTAGGAATGTTCCACGCTCCGCTGGGGTTCATTTCTGGTTCTGGTCCGTTTGGAATCCTATTCAGCCTTTTTGTGGTCGGAATCGCGGCTTTAAACCTGATCCTCGATTTCCAGTTTATCGAGGCTGGGATCGCGAATCGTGCGCCAAAATGGGCGGAGTGGTATGCCGGTTTCTCCCTAATGGTGACCTTGATTTGGCTGTACCTGGAGATTTTGAGACTATTGATGAAACTGGCACGACGCAGGTAGGGGCGTGAGCCCGGGAGGGATCGCGTCCCCGCGATCCTTTGTTAGCGAAGCCGAGCACATTTTACAATCGCGGACGTAAATACACCTTTTGGTTAAGCAATGTCCTCGCGGCGCGCGGGGACGCGCGCCCTCCCGAATTATACCCTACCACCGCGGGATCCGATTGGTCTTTACGCCTTCGCCTTGCTGGCGTGATGCAAGGCGGTCTTTCGACTGCAAGAGCCGCGCTCCAGGAGATCGAGACAGGCTGCCTCGACGCGAACCGTCAACTTCAACGGTTTGAAGCCCAGGCTGTTAGCCAGGAATCGTTCCCTCAAGGTGATACAGTCATCCCGTACCTGCACAACTTCGTGGCAGTCGGCGCAGACAATATGAAATGAAGCCGGCGATTGCTCGCGATTCACCTCGTAATACCGGTGCTCGCGGTTGAGTTCGACATCCCGGATCAACCGGCTGTCTAACAACATGGGCAACGTACGGTAAACGGTGGCCAAGGAGATCAACCGATCGTTTTGCCGTGCTCTAGCTAAGAGATCTTCGGCATGAAATGGACCGGAAAAAGAGATCGCAGCGCGGACAATGACTTCGCGCGGCTTTGTTACGCGGAAACCGCTCACCCGCAGGTAGTTCAACGCCTCATGAAAGAGGTCATCAGGTTGCTTCTTCAACCGCTCAGCCCGTTCCGTCCGTTTGCCGCTGTTGGCGGGAAAAGTCCATGGCGCAATCTTATGCATCGCGCATTCTGTCCGTTCGAATTTCATGGTTCTGGCCAACTTGTCTCGCCGTAGGCCTTCGGCGAACTCAGTGGAATCGCTTGGCAAAGGCGGACACCGGCTACTTAATCCCTATGCACCCGGTATTCTCATAACGCAAACAACGGGAAACAATCAGGACCCCTATACTAACCCACTTTCACCCTTCGTCGCAAGAAAGTTGGCACATCAAGATCTTGTCCGTCGATGATGGTGGGCTCGCTTTTCTCAAACCTACCCCGAGAGACGGCGTCAAATTGAAGGACTTCCTGCTTCGCCTCGATCGTCTTCGGGGCTGCTTTGGGGGCGGGTTTATTACCCGGGTCGGCCTCTTTGGCCGCCTCCTTCTTGGGAGCTCGAGCTTCAACAGGAGCATGAGCTTCAATAGGAACTCGAGTCGCAATAGGAGCTCGAGTCTCGGGCTCTAAATGCTCTACTGGATCGAGCGTAGCTCCGTTAGCCGGCCGTTCATCTTCCAGTCTTAGCGTAATCACTGGTTCCGGAGCGGGTTGGGGCGGCACCGGTTCAAGCCGTGCAGGTTCCTGCAAGGCGGGATAGACTTCAGTTTTAAGCGGCCGTTCTGAACTATCCCCTAAAGAACTAATAATGCTGACTGACAGCCGCGATCCCAATGAGCCGTCGATCGCGATTCCCATCATTAATTGGGTCCGATCGCTGACGTGACGGTTAAGCTCTTCCATCACAATCCCGACTTCACCCAGGGTGACATTCGCAGCCCCTCGAATCTGGACGATGACGTTGGTCGCATTCGCCAACATTTCGCCGCGATGCATGAGGGGATTACGCAGCGATTTAACGAGGGCATCGTGAGCCCGATTCTCGCCATCCGCTTCTCCAAAACCGAACAACGCGCGAGCGTCCCCGTCGCGGAGGACCGAACAGATATCGTCAAACCCTAACCGGATCAAACCCGGTTGCAGAAGCAGATTCGCGATCGCTCTAATACTTTGACTGATCGTCACGTCTGCAGCCGCAAAGGCTTCATGGATACCCATTCGCGGCAGAGCAAGCTCGGCCATCCGGTCGTTCTCGAAACAGATGACCGCATCGGAGTTCTCCCGGATGAGTCGTAAACTAGCCGCTGCCTGGGCACACCGCCGTCTTCCCTCAAAAGTAAACGGCATCGTCACAAGCACCAACACCAGGGCGCCAGCTTCTTTGGCGAGCTTCGCGATAAATGGGGCAGCACCGGATCCAGTTCCGCCGCCCAGACCGGCACAGACAAAAATACTGATCCGGTTAAAGATTGGACGTCCGTATTCACCGCGGTGAGTTCAACGTGGTCAATGCCGTCGAGTAAGGCCCGATCGAGGATATTCGATCCGGCGCCTCCCACGCCGATCACTCTGATTTTACGGGTTTCGCTGGCAGTCTCTGCTCGACCGTATTGACGATTCAATTGGACCATAAGTGTTTTTCTAAGTTCTAAAAATACCGCTGAGGCGCTTCATCGTGCGGCTGAGAATCCCTCTCGCCATGGGGCGGTCCAGGTGCACGAGATGAGCGTATCTGACTAATCCGATCGCCGTGGAAAACTGAGGATGCTCAAAAGCCGAAGTAACTCCGGTTAAAGGCAACGGGGCCGTGGTCCGGCTGGGCAGTCCGAATACTTCGCTGGCTAAGTGCTCGATCCCCCGAAGCTGGCTGCTGCCGCCGGTGATAAATACTCCTGCTCCCAAATAATTGAGATTCTGATCCGCATCGACCTGGCGCGCGACGATTTCGAAGATTTCGCGGACCCGGCAATGGATAATTTGATTGAAGGTCTCTCGTTCGATTTCTCTGCCGGCAAACCCTGTCTCATCGCGCAACACGATGGTTTCACCGGGAAAAGCGTTACCCAACGTTACGTCCCCTTCTTCGATCTTCAGTTTTTCGGCGCGGGCGCTTGGGATCTTGAGCCCAATCGACAGGTCGTTGGTGATGTGATCACCGCCGACCGCAATCACACCGCTTTGTTTCACTGCACCCTCGACATAAACGACGAAATCAGCGGTTCCGCCGCCGATATCGATCACTAACGCACCCTGCTGCTTGTAATTCTTATCCAACACTGCTTGGGCAGTCGCGAAAGAATTGATAACGACATCGGCAGTCTCCAATTCCAGCTCCTTCACACACCGGATGGCATTTTGGATGCGGGTCCTAATGCCGTAAACAATATGGAACTCCGCTTCCAATTTCTTCCCGAACAAGCCTAGCGGATTCAAAACTCCATCCTGCCCATCAACATAGTAGTGCTGGATGATAGTATGAAGAACGCAGTCCTCCATGGGTAAGCTCACCTCGCGAGCATTGGTGCGCACGTCCTCGAGGTCTTGCTCGTCGATCTCTTCGCGTCCCTCTTCTAGCAGTACAATCCCACGGTTATTGAAGCTGCGAATATGCCCGCCGCTGATGCCAAGATAGACTTCGCTAATCTCCACATCGCTTCGTTCCTCGGCGTCTACAATGGCGTCGTGTACACACCGTTTTGCGGTTTCGAAATCGACGAGCTCTCCCTTACGGATGCCCCGGGAAGGGGCGTTGCCGACGCCCAAAATCTTCAACGTATTGTCGTGCCGGGCCTCCGCCACAACCACGCAGACTTTAGTGGTGCCGATTTCCAATCCTACAAAAATGTTATCTCTAGCCATTGAAGGGCTTCATTTCAGTACTTTTTGGTTTCTTATGTGTGTTTTTGGGGATATTTCTTTCCGCCATCAGATTCGCCGACTGCAGATCTTTGCTAGCTCGCTCGCAATACGACAACAGCATCGCCAATCGCCGGAGCTGGCCGATCAAATCGTCGGTGCCGAACGTGACCACCGACCGCTGTTTATCGGTTACTACCAGAGAATATTCTTTCGACACATCAATCGTGGCGATTTGGAACCGAGATGGCAGCACTTCTGGACAATCCCGGATCAGCTCAAGAGCGGCTTTGACCGGATCCTTATCGATGGGTTGGCCTACCGTGACGTTGGATAAATCCACTCCGATGATAATTGGTAGCGTCATGTATTCGGGAGCCGAACCCTTTGGTTTTAATGCGATCCCGCGGCGATCGACCAGATAAGCACTGTCATAATTAAAGCCGGACTTATTTGCGTCGGCGGATGCGATCCACGCGATCGGCCTGCGTTCTTGAATCACAATCTTCAGTTTGTCCGGCAATAACCGTTGCACATTGACTTCTTCCACTTGCGGCAACGCTCTTAACCGGTCCTCAACCGCTGAAAGGTTAGTGGAGAAAATATTGGAACCTTCATCGACCTGAGCCGTTCGCAGTACAACCTCTCGCGCTAACTCGCCATCCGTCGTCACTTCGACCGAGTGAATGGCATAGTCGGGGTTCGTGAAGAAAAGCGAATTTAACAACCGCTGAGCACCGAAAAGGCCTGCGCCGATCAATGAGAGCACGATCAGAAGAAAAGCGAGGACAAAGAATCCCTTCTGGACCCGGCGCGCAGAGGCTCGGCGAGCGCGTACTTTGACGTCCAGCAGATGTTGTTGACGCCGCTGTCGCGATGTAGAAAGCCTACGGTTTTGCTTAGTCGGTCTTCTCTTGGTCACTGCTTGCTCACCACTCTCCTTTCCAGAGATATCGTCGCAGCGCGTCGGGGAGAGGCGTCGCTGGCGTAGCCCCAATTCAATCGGGGGTTCATTAACCCGGCTGTTTTAACAGCCTTCGGCAAGACAGTTTCGCTATTCATAACAGACCCCGCGAAAAGTTCCAAGCTTAACCCGCAAAAAACACGAACTGGTAGCGACGAGAGCGAAGCGCCGCCGCTTTGCATTTGATCAATACGTTTCATCGTCGACTCCGACTACTTGAACTTCTAACTCCAGCTCGATCCCGCGTTGCTGTTTCGCGGTTTCTTGAATTTGCGAAATCAAATTGAGTACCTCGCGCGCGGTGGCAGCCCCATCATCGTTAACGATAAAATTGCCGTGAATTTCTGAGACCCGGGCAGCGCCGACCGTCCGATTCTTGAGACCCAGCTCTTCTACCAGCTTACCGGCGGGACAAGCGGCGGGATTCTTAAAAATGCAGCCGGCACTCGATGCAATCGGTTGCGACAGTTTCCGTTTAGTACTGGCTGCTTCCAGCCTTTCATCAATCTCAGCCAACGAAGACTTCTGACCTTGAAACCGCGCGGACACCACGAAGCGTTCGCGTAACGAGGGAACGTTACGGTAACGAATCTCCATCGCATCCGGAGTTAACACCTCAAACTCGCCGCCAAGACTAACAACCTGGACACTCAACAGTTGGTCACAGGTTTCAGCTCCAATGGCTCCAGCATTCATCCGCAAACTGCCGCCAACGCTACCCGGAATGCCTTCCATCCACTCGAATCCGCCAACCTCAGCATTCCTGGCGGCGCCGACCAACTGCTTCAATCTGACGCCCGCCCCGGCTTCGATTTCGGTTCCGTTGACTTTGAGAGTTCCAAAGTCTCCTCTGACCAAATGAATAGCGCAGCCCGGGATGCCGCCGTCTCGGACCAAGAGATTTGAGCCGCGCCCGATTACCATTACCGGGTAGCGATTGGCCGAACAGAAAGCTAAAACATCTGCTAAGGCGCCGCGCGTTTCCGGTTCGACCCAAAACTGGGCCGGACCACCCACCCGCAGGGTAGTGTGTCGAGACATTGGCTCATAAAGCCTTACCTCGCCCACACCCATCGCCTCGCGCAACGCCTGGCCGGTCTCTAAATCCTGTACCAGTTTGCTGGCTTCCTCATGAATGTCCCCGGCTCCGAGGCTGAGAATGACGTCTCCTCTTTTTGCGATCCGGGCGAGTTCGCGGTGGAGTTGCTTGCGAGCGGGCACATAAAACACGGAGGGATGCCCATGCTCACTCAGCGCCTCCGTTACCGTCGCACCAGACACTCCCGGGATCGGTTGCTCGCTGGCGGGATACACATCAGTGACGTAAACAACATCGGCAGCATTAAACGCCGCACCGAATTGGTTCCTCAGCGCTTGGGTGCGCGAATAACGGTGGGGCTGGAACATCACGACGACTCGTTCTCCACCCACGCCCCGAGCCATTTCCAGAGTCGCTTTTATCTCGGTGGGATGATGTCCGTAATCATCAAAGACCCGGATATATTCGTTTTGAAGTTTCGCCTCGAAACGACGGCGCGCCCCGCGAAACGTAGCCAACGCCTGAGAGATGGGGGGCATAGGTACCCCCAACTCGCTGGCCAAAGCAATCACCGCCAAGGCGTTGCTAACGTTGTGTCTTCCCGGCACTCCCAAGTCGACTGATCCAAGCAACTCGGCGGAGTGGTAGGCGTCAAACCGAGAACCGCCCGCAGTCAGTTGAATATTGCGTGATCGATAGGCTGCCGCCGGTGATTCGCCGTAGGAAACCGCGCGAGCTCGGTCCCGGCAAAGCGCAGCCGCATGCTGATCGTCCGCACAATAAATGATGGACCCGCTGGTCTGGTCCATGAGTTGGTTGAAGACCCGTTCAATGGCCGCGAGGTCCTTGTAATAATCCAGATGCTCTTCTTCGACATTCAGGATCACAGAATGTCGCGGCCGATAAAGCCGAAGAGTGCCATCGCTTTCGTCGCCTTCGGCCACAAAGAATTTCCCTTCCGCATCCCAATGAGCATTCGTTCCCAGGATCGGTATCTCCGCGCCAACATAGTGAGACGGACGGAGCCCACCGATTCGCAAAACATGGGCCGCCATCGATGACGTCGTGGTTTTGCCATGCATCCCGGCAATCACGATTCCGTCGCGCGATTGCATGATGGTAGCCAGCGCTTCCGCTCTTCGCGCCCGAGGAATATCTAGACGAACCGCTTCGTCATAGGCCGGGTTTCCTTCTTTGATCGCCGAAGAATAAATGACGAGGTCAGCGCCGTGAACTGTTTCCGGCGTCTGCGGTAAATGGAACGTCAGACCCAAGTTTTCCAGCCGCCGAGTCTCGACCGAACTGACCCGATCGCTACCACTGACGGTGTGTCCGAGCTCAAGAAGAAGGCCGGCGATGCCGCTCATCCCACTGCCGGCGACCCCAATCAGATTGATCTTCCTGGGCGGGTCGAGGAGGATCGCTAAGGCGTTATTTGGATCCATTGCTCGCACTTTCAACTAGTTTGCAAATCTCGATGGCTGCGTCCTTGGTCGCTAACTGGAGCATGTTCTTCGAGAGCTGGTCTCGACGTTCCCGGTTTGCCAATAGCTCGTCGATCAGGCCCGCTACAGATTCACCGTTCGCGGACGCGGAATCGATCACCTCGGCCGCGGCTGCTTGCTGAAAGATTCTCGCGTTCAGGGTTTGGTGGTCGTCGGCTGCGAACGGATACGGAATCAAGATGACGACACAGCCGAAATAGGCCATTTCACTGAGACTGGCCGCCCCAGATCGGGCGACGACAACGTCAGCAGCCGAATAGACTTCCTCCATCCGATGGTGGAACGCCGCGATAAACGCAGGGACGCCCTCTTTTTTGTAACGGTCGTAAATGTACTGGTGATCTTCTCTTCCGGTCAGGTGAATAAACTGCACCGGCTTCATCGCAAAATGGGGAAGAGCCGCCGCGATGGTCTCGTTGATTCCGTGAGCGCCTTGACTCCCTCCGATGACCGCGACGGTTTGCAAATCGGGATTCAACTTCAACCGCAGTCTGGCTTCCGTCTTTTTGATCGCTGTCTTGACGCTCTTGCGAATGGGTGTGCCGGTGACGACCACGGGCTTTTGCGGAAAATACGGCGCGCATTCAGCAAAGCCTAACGCTAC
>WNFI01032814.1_pt1 | contig 19812 bp, 18 predicted proteins | sample 5400471 | NCBI WGS metagenome assembly WNFI01 (sample SAMN13153348, study PRJNA577476) | soil metagenome | isolation source: 100 cm saprolite on Douglas fir-dominated hillslope | place: USA:California | collected 2013-09-17
GCCGCGACCATGATGTCGTGCCAGGTCTGCGCCGGCAGCGAGCCGCCGGTCATGCGGTTGGTCGGCGAATAATCGTCATTGCCGTACCAGACCGCGCAGGTGAAGTTGCCGGTATATCCGACGAACCACGCGTCGCGATAGGCGTTGGTCGTGCCGGTCTTGCCGGCGGTCGGAATGCCGTCGAGCGCCGCGCGCCGCGCGGTGCCTTCGCTGACCACGTGGCTCATCATGCCCGCCATGTCGGAGGCGACAGAGGCCGGTATAGCCTGCAACGGTTTCTTGCCGTCGCGGTCGAAACGCCACACCAGATCGCCGGCGCCGGTGCGGACCTCCAGCACCGCGTGCGGCGTCACCGACTTTCCCTTGTTCGGGAAGGTCGCATAGGCGACCGCGTGCTCGATCACGGTGACCTCATCGGCGCCGATCGGCAGCGATGGCGTATCCGGCAATGGCGCCTTGATGCCGAACCTGCGCGCAACTTCCACGATCTTGGCGCGGCCGGCCTTGGGTCCGCCCTTGCCGCCGATGGCAATCGAAAGCTTTACCGGCACGACGTTGATCGAGCGGGTGATGGCCTGGGTCAGCGTTACCGCTCCCGAGTAGGAGTGTCCATAATTCTGCGGGCACCAGTTGCCGATGCAGACCGGACCGTCGACCACGATCGAAGTCGGCTTGAACCCGTTCATCAGCGCCGTGGAATAAACATAGGGCTTGAATGAAGAGCCGGGCTGCCGGTAGGCATCGACGGCGCGGTTGAACTGGCTGGCGCCATAGTCGCGCCCGCCAACCATCGCGCGCACGCCGCCGTCGAGATCGGCCACCACCGTCGCGGCCTGGGTCGCGTGGTAGTCGCGACCGAACTGACGCAGCTGGTTTTCGATGGCGCCTTCGGCCGCGTGCTGCACGTTCATATCGATCGCGGTGCGCACCACGAACACGCGTTCGGAATAGGATTTTGGAAAGGTATCGACCAGCTTGCGCATTTCATCGAACGCCCAGTCGAGATAGTAGTTCGGCGAATTCTCGTCGCGGCGGTCGACCGCGGTCGCGGGATTGCGCCTCGCGCCGAACACCTGGCCTTCGGTCATGAAACCGGCGTCGACGAGATTGTCCAGCACCACGTTGGCGCGGGCGCGCGCGGCGGGAAGGTTGATGTGCGGCGCGTATTTGGTCGGTGCCTTGAACAGTCCGGCGAGCATCGCGGCTTCCGCCAGATTGACGTCGCGCGCCGACTTGTTGAAATAGAAATGCGCCGCGCCGTCGACGCCGAAGGTACCGCCGCCCATATAGGCGGCTCGTTGGAGAGAAACAGGTTCTTGGCGAGCTGTTGGGTGATCGACGAGCCGCCCTGTCGCACGCCGCCGGCCTGGGCGTTGGTCAGGAGCGCGCGCGCCGTGCCCGCGATATCGATGCCGAAGTGGTCGTAGAAACGGCGGTCTTCAGTTGCCAGCGTGGCCTTGATCAGATTGTCGGGAAAATCCTCCAGCGGAATCGAATCATTGTGCTTGATTCCGCGGTTGCCGATCGGATTGCCGTAGCGGTCGAGAAAGCTCACGGCGAGATCGGATTTCTTCAGCCAGTCGTCGTCGGCGGTTTCGCGAAACGCCGGCACCGCCAGCGCCAGCATCAGAATGAGACCGCCGAGCCCGATGGTGGCGGCTTCGGACAACGGCTCGATGAAGACCCAGCGCTTCCAGTGCCCGACGTAGAAACGGTCCATGAACGTCGAAAACCGCTCATAGAGTTCACGCGCGCCAACCGCGGAAGAGAACAGCGTCGAGTCGATGCGCGAGTCAAAGTCCAGCAGGAAGTGCCGGATTTTTTTCTTCCATTCGGCTGGCACGATTTTGCGCACCGGGAACCTTGATTAATTTGCAGCGCTCAGGCGCCGGGACAGGCACCGATGAGACGTCATGCGGAAGTGTTGCGGCAAACCCAAGGCGCTTTTGCGTCCTGAGGGGATTCGGTCAGGTTCTAGCCGAGGATAGGCCATAAACCAATGGCGCTGCTGGGATTTTGCGGGTACGGCTAACCCGGCCGCGGCTTCGGTAGTGGAGGCTGGACCATGGCGCTTGCGGAGGCCCAGCCATACCTCCTAGAAGGGCAGAAATCCTCGCAGTCCGGATCGTTTGAACAGGCATGACAGCGCGCGCCCCACGACCCTCGGGACAAGAGGGATTGTTTTGGAAAACCAAGACGTTGGAAGAGATGTCCGGCGCCGAATGGGAGAGCCTGTGCGACGGCTGTGCGCGCTGCTGCCTGGAAAAGCTCGAGGACGAGGACACCGGCAAGATCTATTTCACCCACGTCTCCTGCCGCTTGCTGGATGCCGGACTGTGCGCCTGCAAGGACTATGCGAACCGCTCCGACCAGGTTCCGGACTGCGTACGGCTGACGCCGCAGAATGTCCGTACCTTGAACTGGCTGCCGCCGAGCTGCGGCTACCGGCTGGTCGCGGAGGGGCGCGATTTGTACTGGTGGCACCCGCTGGTCTCCGGCGATCCCAATACCGTTCACGAAGCCGGGGTGTCGGTGCGGGGCCGGGTGCAGGGCACCGAGAACGATGTTGCTGACGCCGATCTGGAAGATCACATCGTGGCGTGGCCGGCGCTGCTGCCCAAGCGCGCCCGCCTCAAGAAGCGGCCCGTGTGAACGCATCGCAGCTAAAAGCAGTCGATCACGCGATTGCGATGCCGGCCGGGCGGGATGCACCCATGCGCGCAACCCGCTGCCGCGGCACGGTCTTACCGGCTATTTGCAGGTGAAACAGCGATTCCGCACGACCTGCGCGAATTTTTACGGTTAAGACCGACATAACTCCGCATGAACAAGTTTGAACGCCAAAGCCGCGAAACGGCTGACCAGCAGCCGTTGTGCGAGGCGGTCGGCCGCGATCGGACGCGCGCGCCGTCCGAGGTGATCGACGTCAGCGATGCGCCGCCGCTGGCGCCGCGTGCGCCGCTGACGCAAGGCGAAGTCCGTACCATCCTGATGAGCCTGCTGCTGACGATGTTCCTGGCCGCGCTCGACCAGACCATCGTCGCCACCGCGCTGCCGACCATCGGCCGCCAGTTCCACGACGTCACCAACCTGTCGTGGGTGATCACGGCCTATCTGCTGGCATCGACCGCGGTGGCGCCGGTGTTCGGCACGCTCAGCGACATCTACGGCCGCCGCGCCACGATCGTCACCGCGCTCAGCCTCTTCATCGCCGGTTCGGTGCTGTGCGCGGTGGCGCCGAACATGGTGACGCTGATTGTCGCGCGCGGATTGCAGGGTCTCGGCGGTGGCGGCATCCTGCCGATCGTGCAGACCGTGATCTCCGACGTCGTGACCCCGCGTGAGCGCGGGCAGTACCAGGCCTATTTCAGCGGCGTATGGGTCACCGCAGGCATCGGCGGCCCGATCCTCGGCGGCCTGTTCGCCGAACACCTGCACTGGTCGATGATCTTCTGGATCAATCTGCCGCTGGGCCTCGCCTCATTGGCGCTGCTGCTGCCGAAGATGGCGAAGATCCCGGTGTTTCACCGCCGGCGCAAGGTCGACTGGCTCGGCGGCGTGCTGCTGATGGCGTCGGCCGTAGGGGTGATGCTGGTGCTGACCTGGGGCGGCAACCGCTTCGCGTGGCTGTCGCCGACCATCCTCGCCATGACCGGGGCGGCGGCCGTGCTGGCGTTCACCTTCGTGTGGCACGCGCTGCGCACATCCGAGCCGTTCCTGCCGCTGCCGCTGATGGCGGGGCCGGTGGTGCCCTACGCCATGGCCGCCGGCGGCTGCGCCATGGGCGCGATGGTCGGGCTGACCGTGCACATGCCGCTGTATTACGAGGTGGTCTATCGCCTTGGCGCCAGCGATGCCGGACTGGCGCTGATCCCGATCGCCGCGGTCTCGGTGGGCGGTGCAGCGGTCGCCGGGCGGGCGATGGCGCGCACCAAACATTACAAGCGGGTCGCCATCATCGGCACCGGCTGCTCGGCGTTAACGGCGTGCGTTCTCATGATCGCAACGCCGATGCCGCTGTGGCCGCTGCTGGCGCTGCTGTCGGTGTTCGCGCTCGGGCTCGGCACCGCCTTTCCGGTGAGCGTGGTCTCGATCCAGAACGCAGTGGCGCGCGCGCAGATCGGCACCGCGACAGGTGCGATGAATTTCTTTCGCGCGCTGATGGCGTCGTTCACGGTGGCGGCTTTCACGGCAATCCTGCTGATGGCGCTCGGCGCCGACATTTCGCTCAGCGGTGAACATCGTGGCGCGGTGAATGCGATCGCGGCCGCCGACATGGTGGCGGCGTTCCGCTATGTGTTCGCGGCGGCGGCGGTGCTGATGGCAGTGGCGGCGCTGTGCATGGCGCTGATGGAAGAGCGGCCGTTGGCCGGACCAGCCAAACCGGCGATGGACATGGCTGAGTAGAGCCGCTGCGTGGGGGACGAGGAAGCGTCTCCACGCGTCGTCCCGAGCGCAAGCTGTGAGTTTCCACCAAGGGCAATAGTGCCCTTGGTTTGGAAACTCTGGGGATCCATACGCCGCGTCATTGGGTTTTGGCTGCGGCGTTGCATCGTTCCGCTGCAACCATAGATGCCAGGGATTATGGAGCCCGGCTCGCGCGCAAGAGCGCTTGGGCCGGGACTATCCGTGGTGAGTTTCGCGCAGTTTGCCGGGCGCCTAAGCGGCAACGACGACGACGGTTCTCAAGGAGGTGCGTATGAAGGCTTGGCAGTTGGAGCAGCTCGGCGGCGAACTCAGCTTCACGAATGTGCGCACGCCGGAGCCGCGTCCGGGCAGCGTGCTGGTGCGGATCGAGGCGTCGTCGCTGATGTCGTACCTGAAGTCCTACATTGAGGGAAAATTGCCGGTCTATAATCCGCCTCCTGGCCCGTTCACGATCGGGACCAACGGGGTCGGTGTTGTGGAGGCGGTTGGCCGGGACGTCTGGCACCTCAAGCCGGGTCAGCGCGTGATGCTCTCATCGCATTTCGTCGCAGCGGAGAACGTCGAAGATCCGGCACAAGTTCTGATCGGATTGACGTCAAGCGCCGACGCCAAACCGGTTCTGGCGGACTGGCCGGACGGAACCCTCGCCGAGTACGCGCTGATGCCGGTCGAAGCGGTGACCCCGGCGGAAGACCTCGACCATATCGACGCAACTCAGCTCGTGGTTCTCAGCCGCTGCATCGTCCCGTTCGGTGGACTGCTTCGCGGCCGGCTCGCCGCGGGCGAGACCCTTGTTGTAACCGGGGCAACGGGCGCCTACGGCACGGCCGCCATCCTGCTCGGGGTCGCCATGGGGGCGGGGCACGTGATCGCCGCCGGCCGCAACCGGACGGCACTCGAAGCCGTGGCTCGCGCCGGGGGATCGCGTGTCTCAACGGTAGCGCTGACCGGAAACGTGCAGGCGGACGCCGGCGCGCTCCGTGCCGCGTCCGACGGCGGCGCGCAAATGGCGTTCGACATGGTGGGGCAGGCGCGCGATCCCAACGCGACGCTTGCGGCGCTTCACAGCCTGCGTCGTGGCGGCAGGCTGGTGCTGATGGGCAGCATGACCACCGAGCTGCCGTTGCCTTACACCACGGTGATGCTGAACAACCTGGAGATTCTCGGCCAGTTCATGTATCCGGCGAGCGCCTATCGCAGGCTGCTCGCGTTGTTGCGCAGCGGGCTGCTCGACATCAGCCCGATCCGCCCGCGCGTGTACCCGCTCGCGGCACTGCCCGAAGCCATGGAAGCCGCCGCCACCGCGGGAAATCTCGAATGCGTCGTGATGCGGCCGTAGCCCAGCGTCGGGCGACTTCCCGTCTGTCACGCAAGGCTGACCGGCAATTGACATCAGGCGTTGTCACGGCCTAACAGCGCCGCATCGAATACGCGAAGAGGAATGAACCATGAGCAAACCCACCGTTGAACAGACCCGGATGGGCACCGAAGCCGTCGCGTTCTGCATAGCGCGGACCCTGATCGAGCGCGATCCCTCGCTCAAGGCGCCGATGCGCGCCAACTTACGCAAGATGTGGGAGCTGCTGGAAGAGCGCGAGGACCACGGCGCCGCCGACATGGTGGACACGCTGATCAAGGCGCTCAACGATCCCGCGTTCTTCAAACCGTGATTTTCGCTGTCGATCTTAACCGGCCGTTCAGCCTTTTGGTCAACCTCCTCGCAACCAATCGGCCCTAAATTCCAGGTTGTTTTTGGCGGGAATATTCCGCGGAGCTGGGCAGGAGGTTTTGGTGCGGCGCCTGATTGCAAGATTCCTGTCGGACCAGTCCGGCGCTACCGCAATTGAATACTGTCTGATCGGCGTCGGCATCAGCCTCGCGATCATCGTCAGCGTGCAGGCCATCGGCCCGACCCTCGCCACTAAATTCACCGCGGTCAATTCGTCGCTGAAGTGATGTCGGAGCTGTTACTAGGATCCTGGAGACCGCACATCGTCGCCTACACCTAGCATTATCCCTGGCAGGTGTTTGCCTTCGTTCTCGGGGGGATTGCTGCTGCTGCACTCGATCTTCGGGAAAGGCAGTCATCCGGTGGCGATGGCGGCGGCTGGGATTTCGGCGACGGTGACGGCGGAAGCTGCGGGGATTGAGCGGGCGTCTCGTGTCTCGTTGCACATGACCCCACAGACTATTGCGGCGGAGGTAACGAGCCAACTAATTTTTTATTTATTGAGTTTGTCTTGTCTGTCGTTTGATTTCGTCCTCGCGTACCGTTGTTCTCTCCCGATAACATCCGAACGCATTCCCGTGAATGTCAGTACCTTCGTTGCCCGCGCTACCCATATTGATCGGGACAGTACGGCGATTCAATTCGCCGATATCCAACAGAGGCTACCATGACAATCACAGATCGAATCACGGCCATTTCGGCCGCCGCTATTCTTGTGCTCGCAGTCAGCCTGCCGCTGGCGACACTTGCAATGACGACACCCGCAGAAGCGGCATCGCGGGCCGGCCCGTCACCGTTCTGCCTGATGCCAGGCTCCTCCAATGGTCCCGGCGGCGAGCCGGAAATCTGCGGCTATTTCGACTATCGCCAGTGCCTGCAGGCGGCGGCCGACATCCGCGCCAACTGCGTTCCGAACAGCGACTTCCACGGGGTGCTACCCTGGAGGCCGGACATGGCGTGGAGCTGGCGCTAGAGCGTTTTCAAGCGAAGTAGATACCGGTTCGCGTTAAGAAAACGCGACAAAACAAATACCTAGAGCGCAATCGCGATTCAATTCGATGGGATTGCGCTCTAGGCAACGCCGTCCAGCTGCGCCCGCGGGCCGGCACTGCCTCCCGCTAAAACGAAAGCGGTGCGGTCGGCTTCGCCGACCGTTCTCGCGTGAACGTGAATATCGCCGTCGTCCGGAGCAGGCCATATCGATCGGGCCTGCATGCATCTCACTTGGCCATTCCAACCGGGGCGATCATGGCGAGAACTGTGCGACGAACTGCTATTTCAGCGACCGCTTCTGCGTTGGCGACGATACTTGCACTGGCGCCTGCCGCGACACCGGCGCCCGCGATCGCCGCCGCCGCGCCGCCGTTCTGCGTGCTGCGAGGTGGAACCGATGGCCCCGGCGGCTCGCCGCAAATCTGCGCTTTTTTCGACTATCAGGCGTGCCTGCAGGCGGCGGCTGACATGCACGGAAATTGCGTGCAGAATATCGACTACCACGGCGAGATCTCGACCGCGCCGGTGCCAGCCCGTGCGCGACACCGGCGCTAGCGATGGGAGTGGCGGCGTCAGACGATCGGGGCTTCGCGGCTGGATCGCGCGATCCCGCGCGCGGCAAGGCGATGGCAATGAGGATCGATCGATGAGGATTGATCGACGAGCAACCGTATCAGCGGCGGCGCCGCTGGCGTGTTCGGCCATTTTCCTGCGCGGCAACTGCGTCGTGAACATCGACTATCACGGTGAGATCCCGACGCCGCCGGCTCCGGCACGGTCGGGGCACCGGCGCTAGGCTGAGGGCTCGCGAACAGCCGTAAGTTCGTCATTGCGAGGAGCCCTTGCGACGAAGCAATCCAGTCTCTTTGCTTTGCGCTGGATTGCTTCGCTTCGCTCGCAATGACGTGGAGGGTTTGGTCGCCAAACACTCAAGCTCGTCATTGCAAGGAGCCGAGCGACGAAGCAATCCAAGTCTTCCGCATCGCCGCGCTGGTTCTGGATTGCTTCGCGGAGTCCCGCCGCGCCTATAGCGCGCGCATCCGCGGCAGATCGGGCGTGGTTACACCGATCGCGGCCCGTCTCTCGACCACCGCATGATGAAACTGCTCCAGCACGAGGCTAAAGGCCGACAGGTCGCCTTCTTCGATCGCGCCATCATCGTAGCAGTCGAGGGTTTCACGAAGGATGCCATCCACCTCGCATTGCATTGTGACCAATTCCTCCAGCGAATTCGCCTGGCGCACCCTGGAGATCGTGGCCAATAGTTTCTCCCGGTGCAACGTATTCTGCTCTCGTTCGTCCCGTTTCAGATAATGGCGCAGCCAGGCGATCGCTGACCCGAGCCCGGAGAGAACCAAAATCGCGGCCCACATGTAGTCGCTGTATTTCTCAAGGAAGGTGCGCTCGGTGCCGTCGATATAAGCCGCCGCGCCGGGGTGCGACGGGAGTGCTGCGTCCTTGTCGGTGTCCGGCTTTTCGATTTTTGCGGCGCCATGGACTTCCTTGGCAAGCGACTGCCGAACGGCGAACAGCTGCCGGGTGAAGGTACCGACGGAGGTTTCAGACAAGGAATGTGGTGCGACGATCAGGTGGTTCACGCCGACTGTCTCGATCTTGTCGTCCGGTCTGGCCGGCGATGAACTGAAGGAGCTGCCGGGAATTTCCTCGGATTCATAAAGCGGGTGTCTTTGAGCGATGGCTTCCGAGACATCGATCGGGAGAAACTTTGGCTCGCCCCTGAGACGCGCGGTGGTGGCGATCGCATCGGAGGTGATCTTGCTGTCGAGCGGGCCAACCGCCATGAACGCGTCGATCGTCGGATCGCGCGTCATCTCGGCAATTTGATTGGTGCCGAATTGCGTGACCGTCACCTTGTCGGGATCGACGCCGGATTCCTTCAGGATGACGCGGAGCAGCGTGACATTGGCCTGGGTTCGACCGATCACGCCGACGCGATGACCCGCGAGACCATCGATCGCCTTGATTTTCGGCGTCGGCTCCTTTTTGGAGCCCTTGCGTGCGAGGCCGGAAGGTACCCACAGGACCACAACGTTCTTGCGCAGGATCGCGACCGTTTCGGCGCTGGCGGGCATTTCCAGATCGCCGCGAGCGACCGCAAGATCGGCCTTGGCGGATTTAAGAAGCGCAATGCTCTCGGCCGCTCCTTCGGTCGTGATCGGAGCCAGCCGAACCGAACTTCCGTCACGGGCAAAACTCTGCGCCAGTGCCTGAACGAGCTTCTGATCGTCGCTGCCCGGCGGTCCGACAGCAATGTGCAGCGTTACCGGCCGCAACAGCAGAAACGATGCGCCGGCGACGGCCGCGAAAATAAACAGTCCGGTGGCCAGCACCAGTAGTAAAGAGTTCTTCCTCTTGCGGCTGCGCGGAGACAAGCCGCCCGCTGCACCGAGATTGTCTGATGAGACCATGTTGCTGCCAGGTAAATGAAATCAAAGCGGGTGACGGATTGCGGGATAGCACGCCTGCGACTGGGTCGGCGAAAACGCGGTGACCGTACGGCACTGAACCTAAAGATACGGTACGAATGGATTGCGCATTCATCCGTTGCCTCCGTTTCAGTTAATGATTCATATAACCACGACACGTCTTTATCGAGGCGATGATCCCCGATTTCATCAATTCGCCCGACCCTGCGGCGCCTCGAACGCCGCGCCCAGTTGGAGCGCCTTGCCAAGCGCGTCCCGCAATTGAACGGCGGCGGCGGAGGTACAGCGCAAATGCGCGACGGCGACCGGGACCGTTTCGGTGCCGGGGCCGCCGGTCGGCATCACTAGGCCAGCCGCGAGCATGATGTTGATCAGGCCGTTGTTGTTGCCGAGCGTCGGGCAGAACTCGAAGAAAATAATCGGCGCCGACGGCAGATCCTGAATAGGTACGAACACTTCCGCTGGCGTTGCGGGCGCGGGCTTCTCGCTCATGATGGTTCCTGCAAAATCCTGATGGGAGAGGGCGGGCTGCAACAGGAGGCTCAAAACCCCCTGATGGACTCCGGTCGAACGAAAAGTAGGAAATTATGCCTGGACAGCGCGGCGCTGCCGGAGGGTCGTACCACGGCATGCTCCCGAATTGGATTTGAGACAAGCGCGGCGCCTTCGCGGGCCAGACCGCAGAGCGAATCCGGGCGCAATCCAGCGCGGAACATCATCACCGATCATGCGTTGCAGTGCCGGAAGGCATTCACAACACTCGCAAATCGAGGTCGCTATGGCAACAAAGCAACAGGGTCACATCGTCGAAACCCCGACCGAAGCGCGCCAGGCAGAACGCGGCCCGTCGGTGTTTGCGCTCCTGACCGTCTCGACCGGGCTTGCGATCCTCGTTCTCGGCATCGTCTGGTTCGTGTTCTTCCGCACCTGATGCGTTGAGCGGGCGAGTTGCAGGCTGGCGCGGCCTCATCGGTGCGACATTGGCGGTGGTGACCGGCTGGCGTAGGTTCGCCTGGTGCCGCCCGTGACACCGAAATGCAGATCCGACATGAGCTTGACCTACGTTGTTCCGGATCTTCACGGCCGCTTCGATCTGTTATGCGAGGGGCTCGAGAGGATCGCGGCGCATGCCGCGGGCCAAGCCGGCACAGTCGTGATGCTCGGCGACTATGTCGACAAGGGACCGGACAGCAAGCAGGTAATCGATCGGCTGATGTCAGGCCTTGCAGAGGCCTGGAAGTTTTTTCCGCTCAAGGGCAACCATGACGCCATGATGGTCGAGGCGCTGCGCGATCCCGCCAAAATGGATGCATGGATCGAGAAAGGCGGCGATACCGCGCTGGCGTCGTATGGCGGCGAGGCGGGTTCGGTGCCGCAGTCGCACATTGCGTGGCTCGACCGACTGCCGCTGATGCATCTCGACCAGTACAGGCTCTACGTTCACGCCGGCGTCGATCCCGGCCTGCCGCTGGAGCGGCAATCCGAAAAGACGCTGTTGTGGAAACGCTATCCGCCAGGCGACCCGTCAGGTTTCGGCGGGCTCCACGTCGTCCACGGCCACGACAACTTTCCCGACGGCCCGCTGCTGTACGAGGGCCGCAGCAATCTCGATACGCTGGCGTGGCGGACCGGGCGGCTGGTGATCGGGATTTTCGATGATGCGAAGGCGGGCGGGCCGGCGGATCTGATCGAGGTCAAGGGATCTCCGGCGGCTCGTTGAGCCGCCGGAAATCGGTCGGCTTGCCGCAGGGTGATGTTGATCGGAACTAGAGCCCAATCCCATCGAATTGAATCGCGATTGCGCTCTAGGTTTTTGTTTTGTCGCGTTTTCTTCACGCGAACCGGTATCCACTTCGCTTAAAAACGCTCTATCGCCGCCGGCGCGCGACGGGTCCGTTCTGTTCCAGCAATCCTCCAGATCCCGATTGAAAATTTTCGTGATTATAGGTCATGATGAAGGAGGCTGGCATTGCGGGCGCTGTTTTGGTGTCAATCGCGAAGCGGGGGATCGGGGATGGCTTCAGCAAAAGGCAGGCATTTGCAGATAGCGCTGGATGCGATCCAGAGCTTTCAGAACTCCGAGACGATCGATGGCCTCAACGCCGCGGTCGCATCCTCGATTGCGACTTTCGGTTATCGCTATCATTGCTTTGCGTCCGCGCAGACGCCACAGCGTCGAACGCTCGAGCTGCGCAAGTTGCTGATATCGTGGCCGGAAGATTGGTATCGCCAGTACCATCAATGCAAGTTTGTCGAGCACGACGTTGTTGCGTCATCGTTCAGGGCGAAAGCCGCGTCGTTTCGCTGGTCCGATCCGCACATTGAAACCGCGGCTTCCAGGCGCGTCATGCAAATCGCCAGCGATGATTTTTCCATGAAGAAGGGATTTGCCGTACCCATCTTTGGCCTCAACGGCTATGAGGCCGGTTTGTCCGTTGCCGGGCCCGATGTCGACGAATCCAATGAGGCTAACTCTGCAGTCGAGCTGATCGCAATCTACGCTTTCAACCGGCTCACAAAAATCAAAAGCTGCAAACGTGATGCTCTAACGGTGCTTCGGCCGCGCGAACGCGAAGTGATGCAATGGGTCGCCGCGGGAAAGACCACGTGGGATATCGGTGCAATCCTGCATATCTCGTCTGACACGGTGAACAAAACCATTGCCTCGGCGATGCGCAGGCTCGAAGTTCATACCCGCGCCCAGGCCGTTTCTGAAGCCTTGCGCAGACGCGAGATTGAACTCTAGCAATTTGTCAATTCCCTGAACAAGGGATCGCGCGCAATTGAAGCCGCGTTTAGAGCTGCAAGCATCGCCCGATGCTTGGAGCTCTAAAGATGATCAGGGTCATCGACAAGACAAACGTCCACTTGTTTCCTCGCACCATGGATCAGCTGTTTCGGGTTCGGCATTCGGTTTTCGTCGAGGAAAAAGGCTGGAAGGAATTCGAGCGGGACGGCATTTTCGAGAAGGATCAATACGACACGCAAGACGCGATCTATGTGGTCGCTCTCGACGATCGGGGTGACGCGATCGGCTGCTTCCGGCTTTATCCGACCATCCTGCCTCACATGATCAGCGAGGTGTTTCCCAACATGGTCGATGGGGAGGTGCTTCGCCGGCCGGATGTCCTGGAACTGACCCGATTCCACCTTTGCAAGACGGAGCGCCACTCGTCACAGTATCTGGAATTGCTGACAGCCATTCCAGAAATTGGCCTTGAATTGGGACTTTCGGGCTTCACAGCGATCGTCCGGACATTGCGGATCCCGGTTATGCAAGCCGCGGGGCTTTCGATCATGCCGACGGGGCTGCCGGTGTTTTTTGACGGAGAGTCCCATGTGTCGGCGTTGTTTGAAGTCAGCGAGACTTGCCTTGCCCGAATTAACAAAACACGAGGCAGCACGCTCTCGGTGTTTGAACACAACCTTCCGAGGCGGGCACGGGCTTAACGCCGGCGCTATTAAGTAGGCCCTCGGCGGTCACGACACCTTCCCGCACATGCAAGGATACGGAAATTTCAGATGAAGGCCCCGGAAAGCTTAAAACGTTTGAGCCGTCGCCGTCTTTTTTGGAAGCCATGTCCTATTTCCAGCGGGTGACACTATGGCGAACCGGGAGGAACTCAATATGCTCAGTCGTCTGATCGATGGTGCGCTCCAGCTTGCAATCGAACTGGATGAAACCATGGCAGCGTATATCCTATCAATAGCAAGTCGGGAGCTTTCCGAAAGAATCGAACTGGTGGAAGCCGAACTGCCGCCGGAACCCGACTAAGTAACCGAAACGTTGATAGTATTTGGCAAGGCGCCAATTGACGCACCCTCAATCCGCCGGGCCTGCGGGCAGTACCAGATTGCTATCGCAGACGATGAAAGTCTGCGGCTGCCTGACGGAGTCCCGGATGGAACGGCCGCATTGTTGGCTGCGGTCGACCAGGAGACCACGCCGATGATGACGGCGCGGCCACTTTGATCCTCGAACACCGGTGCGCCGGAATCGCCGGTGCAGGCACCGAGCCCGTCGCGCCCGTTGTTGGTCGCAGGATCGACCAGGCGAATCTGCAGCCGGCCGGGCTGGCCGGTGACAACCAGCGATGCGGCGCGAATGGTGCCGCCGCTCTTGCCGTCGCCGCGTCTGCTGACGCCGATGCCGGCCACGGTGAAGCGGGCGCCCACCGCGATCGGCTCCAGCGGCGCGCCTGTTGGCGCGGGCGTTCTCGCCTTGAGAGGCTCGGACAAAAGCAGCAGCGCGACATCAGCGCTGGCGTGGTGGGCGAGGATGCTCTGCACGTTGAACTGCGGGTGCGAGGCCACCCGCTTGACGTCGCGCAATTGCGGTTGCCGCTGCGCATCATAGAGGACGATCTTGTAGTCGGCACCGGGCATCACGCAATGAGCGGCCGACAGCACCAGGTCGGGTGCGATCAGCGCGCCGCTGCAAAACGTGCCGCGCGAACCGATGATGGTGACGACCGAGCGACCGACGCCGTCCTCGAATGCAGGTGCGCCGCCGACCATGGCGGACGCAGGCAACGCCGCTGATAACGCCAGCGCGGCCACGAAAAGCGGAAAATGAATCTGAAGAACACAGCGGATCATTCGCGCGAGAGAGCCTCCTCGCGGGCCATCTGTCAACACGAGAGCGAAGGCCATTCCGCTGGTAGCGCATCGGCAGAGAACCGCGGCTCGCCGCTATCGGACAGCCGCGGCGATGATGCCGGCTTCTTAATACTTCATCCGGTTGGGTCGATGCTGCCGCGGAGCGATAGAAAACCCAAAACTTGCGACAGGGCAGGCGCAGGCTGCTTCCAGGTCGGGATGCTGGATCGCCAACAGGGTCGCGATCGTCAAAGCCCGCAGCACCGAATTCACGGCGGGTTGCCGTACGATTTTAGCCGGCCCGTTCCTATAACGAACTTTCCCGCCCTACGCGCCATCCGGATCATCAGCGCCATGGGACCAGCGCCACCTCCGCCGGTGAGCACTTGGGGCTTCCGATTCGGCGTGCTAGGCGTCATTATCAGCGGCCGGAATCGAAAGCTCAGCGCGCCAGCGAACGGCGCGCCGGGCGGGAGGAGCCAGTGCAGGCGGTAGTGAAGAAGGTCGTGAAGAAAAAGTAACGTTGCGAACCGACCTCCGTTCATAGGCCGTTCACGCCCGCGGGGCTTTTCTTGATGGTGGCAATCCTGCCAAGCGGCGGTTCCGTAAAAGTGGATGGCGATTTTGCGCTCGGAACTTGGCCAATGATCGAATGCGGAGACCATCTTGCGCCTGCTCGTCGTTGAAGATGACCCGGATCTCAATCGCCAGCTCACCACGGCGCTGATCGATGCCGGCTACGTGGTCGATCGCGCGTTCGACGGCGAGGAGGGCCACTTTCTTGGCGACAGCGAGCCTTATGATGCAGTGGTGCTCGATATCGGCCTGCCGAAGATGGACGGCATTTCGGTGCTGGAAGCCTGGCGCCGCAACGGACGCGCCATGCCGGTGCTGATCCTTACCGCGCGCGACCGCTGGAGCGACAAGGTGCAGGGCTTTGACGCCGGCGCCGACGATTACGTTGCCAAGCCGTTTCATCTGGAAGAAGTGCTCGCGCGGATCCGCGCGCTGCTGCGCCGCACCGCCGGCCACGCCCAGTCCGAGCTGACCTGCGGACCGGTTTCGCTGGATACCCGCACCGGGCGGGTCAGCGTCAGCGGCAATCCCGTCAAGATGACTTCGCATGAATACCGGCTGCTCGCCTATCTCATGCACCATACCGGACGGGTGGTCTCGCGCACCGAGCTGGTAGAGCATCTCTATGATCAGGATTTCGACCGCGATTCCAATACCATCGAAGTGTTCGTCGGCCGCATCCGCAAGAAGCTGGACGTCGATATCATCCAGACCGTGCGCGGGCTCGGCTATCTGCTGACGCCGCCGATCGATGCGCGGTAGCTCGCTCGCTACCCGGCTGTTTCTCTCGGCGACCGCCTGGGTGGTGGTGATCCTCCTCATCACCGGCGTCGTGCTGTCGTCGGTATACCGGCAGGCGTCCGAACGGGCCTTCGACCGCCGCCTCAATCTTTATCTCCGTACCCTGGTTGCCGAGGTCGCGACCCCTGACGAGCCGCCCGACCGTCAGTTTCAGTCGCTCGGCGAGCCGTTGTTCGAATTGCCGCTGTCGGGATGGTACTGGCAGATTGCGCGCACCGATTCCGGCAAGAACGAGGCGCGCGCGTCGCGTTCGCTGTGGGACAAGAAGCTGCCGAAGCTCGAGGACCAGGGCGTCGAAGTCACTGCCGCCGGCGTTCGCCAGGGCTATGTCGATGGCCCCGAGGGCCAGAATTTGCGGATGGTGGAGCGGCCGGTCGATCTCGGCGCCGACGGCAAGTTTCTGGTGACGGTGGCCGGCGACGCCTCCGAAATCTTCGAGGAAACCCGTGCCTTCGATTACTACCTCGCCGGAACCTTCGTCGCGCTGTCGATCGGGTTGTTGCTGACCACGATCTTTCAGGTCCGCTTCGGCTTGGCGCCGTTGAAACGGATTTCGGATTCGATCGCGGACATCAGATCCGGCCGCGCCGAACGGCTGATAGGCGAATTCCCGGTCGAGATCGCGCCGCTGGCGCGCGAGACCAACGCGCTGATCGACGCCAACCGCGCCATCGTGGAACGGGCGCGCACCCATGTCGGCAATCTCGCCCACGCCATCAAGACGCCGCTCTCGGTGATCGTCAACGAGGCCGTCGCCCACGGCCGCGACCCGTTTGCCTTGAAGGTGTTGGAACAGGCCGACGTGATGCGCGACCAGGTGGCGCATCATCTGGAGCGCGCGCGCATTGCCGCTCGGCTCACCATCGTCGGCACCGTCACCGAGGTCGCCCCGGTGATCGAGGCGCTGCGCCGGACCATGGAAAAAATCCATCGCGATCGCGGCATCGCCATCGACGTCGATGCCAGCGATCAGGCAAAGTTTCGCGGCGAGCGCCAGGACCTTGAGGAGATGGCCGGCAATCTCGTCGACAATGCCTGCAAATGGGCGGAATCGCGGGTGTTCATCGAGGTGCTGGTGCAGCGTATCGGCGATGCCGATTCCGGCCCGATGCTGCACATCATAGTCGACGATGACGGACGCGGGCTGTCGGCCGCGGAGCGCGCGAAGGTCTCGCGCCGCGGCCAGCGGCTCGACGAGTCGAAGCCGGGATCAGGGCTCGGCCTCTCGATCGTGGTCGATCTCGCTGCTCTCTACGGCGGCAGCCTGACGCTGGGTTCCGCGCCGATCGGCGGCCTGCGGGCGGAACTGGTGCTCCCGGGGGTTTGACGGTGAAATCCTGTTGCGCCCCGTTCCCGCCCGAATTGTCCGGTTGCTTGTCTGATAAACATTGATGCCATCCGGCATCGATCCTGGCTGGGAAGCTGCATGTTCAAGTCCAAGGCCGCGATGGTCTTTGCCTCGGCGCTGACGCTCGGCGGCTGCGATATTACCGGTGCCGGCGGCGAGGGCGCCGGGACGTTCGCGGGTGCCTTCAGCGGCGCCTCGACCGGCTCGGCCATTGGCCGAGGCGGCAGTCGGGCGGCGGCGGCCGTCACCAACGCGGCGCTGGGGGGGCTGATCGGCAGCAAGATCAGCGCGTCCCTGAACGACGACGATCGCAGGCTGGCGTATGACGCCCAGATCGACGCGCTGGATCGCGGCGCCCCCGGAGCCCCGGTGCCGTGGCGGAATCCGGCCTCCGGCCGCTACGGCAACATCGTTCCGGGCCCCGCTTACGATCAGAAGGGCACGAAATGCCGTGGTTTTTCCCATACCGTGACCATTAACGGCGAGCTGGAGACGGCCCGCGGGACCGCCTGCCGAGGTCCGGACGGGACCTGGACCGCGGTCAGTAACAGCTGACGATTGCTCCTCAACGGCTTCTTAACACCGACGCCGCTATGGTGTCTGGTGGATGCCGCTTGCCTTCGCGCCGACGCGCGCGGGCATGAAGGCTTTGACCTGAGCGGTACAGATTTGGGCGCATGAGCCAGACATCTATTGAGCGGTTGAAGGTCTATCTCGCGCAGCTACCGCCGCAGGCGCAGGCGCTGCTGATGCGCGAGTATGAGCGCGCTATCGAACACGGCGAAGACGTCACGGTCGCCAGCTTTGTGCTCGAGGAACTGCGAAAAATCGTCCGGGCACCCGGCGAAGATGCGCGGCCTCGCACCGAAGATCCCGCGCGGCAGGTGTTTCTCTCGCTTGAGCCGTTTCTGGTTGACGGCAATGCGTCGGTGCGTCCCGGCCAGATCAGGCGTACGTCCCTACTGCCGATCTGGCAATGGCTGGCGCGCGACGGCGTTCCGGACGAAGCTCGCGAATACGAAGCGGCGCTGGCAGCCGCCGCAACCCCCTCCCATATCGAAAGAGCCACCCGAAAATTCCAGCTCGCTGCCGCGGAAAAGATCATCAAGATCGCGACGCCGGTGCCCGGCGGTGACACGCCGCGCGCGCTCGCCCGCATCGGTCCGCCAAACGTCGTTGAGGATCTGCTCCCGATCGGCTCCGTTCTGAAAGCCCGCGATGCCATCGACGCCTTCGCTGCAAAGCTCCCGAGCTACATGCGGGATTTCACGGATGCGCAGTCCGCGGCGGTCAACGGCGCGCTCAACGTTTCCACCCTGGTGACGCCGCAGGTCCTGCCCTTCGTGCTGTCACTGGTGATGCAGCGATTGTCGGCGTCGTGGCAGATCATACGTCTCGCCATCAAGGTCGCCGCATCCGATGATGAAATCCGGGTCGCCGCCACCTCCTATGGCGTCGCGGTCACCATGGTGATCCACGACCTGTCCCGGGTGGCCGCCAACCTGCGGGCTGACATCAGACGCGGTCAGTTCGACCACGTCTCCGAGCATCTCAAGACCCTCCACGACGGCGTGCGGGGATTGCGCACCGAACTCGATATCCGCAACGACTCTGCGTGGGGCCGGCAGCTGGCATCGATCAGGGTCGATATTTCGAATTCCTTGCAATCGGAGATCGACAGCGTTCCCGGCCGCGTCAGGCGCCTGCTGCGCCAGCGCGCTGACAAGGATATTTCCGCCTCTACCAAAATCGATGCGGCGGACGTCGACGAGACCGCGGCGCTGATCGATTTCGTCGCAGTGTGCCGCACTTACGCCAGCGAACTGGCGATCAATGAGGTTACGCTGCGCACCTATTCGGACCTTCAGCAATATGTCGAGAAGTCCACCGAATCCCTGGTGCAATCCCTGCGCAATGGCGACGCCAAGGTGCGCGCCTTCCGCCACCAGCAGGTCAACGCGGCGATCCGCTTCTGCGAAATTATGTTCGGCCAGGACTACGCCTCGCTGATGAGCCGGGCGGCCGAAAATGCCATGGTCGTCGAGCGCAAGGCCAGCAAGGCCGGCTGACATCACGCTTGGTTCAACAGCGTTTTTGCCGGCATCGCTGCCGCAATTGTTAATTGCGTGGCTCTCCCAGTCATGGTGTAAGCGAGCGTCTCGGCGCCCCGTCTCGCGGCGCCGGTTGCACCGGAACCCTTTAGAGGCTTTGACCCTTTAGAGGCTTTGACCCTTTAGAGCCGTTGACCTTTTAGAGCCCTTTGAATGACGCTGTGGTTTTTGTTCGCGCTGATGACCGCCGCGGCGATCTTCGCCGTGCTGTGGCCATTGGGACGCGGCGCGCGGCCGCAAAACGACGGCACCGAAGCGACCGTCTACAAGGATCAGCTTTCCGAAATCGACCGCGATCTTGCGGCGGGCCTGATTGGATCGTCGGAGGCAGATGCCGCGCGGGTCGAAATCGGCCGCCGCCTGCTGGCAGCGGCCGACGCTGAGCGCAAGATGCCGGCGGCGTCGAACACCGCGTTCCGCCGCGTGGTTGCCGCGGTCGCGCTGGCCGGACTGCCGTTGCTGGCGGTGGCGCTCTATCTTCCGCTCGGCTCGCCAAAACTTCCCGATTTTCCGCTTGCCGGGCGTGTACAAGCCCCCACCACGTCGCAGCCGCTCGACACTCTGGTGACGCAGGTCGAGGCGCATCTGGAGAAAAATCCTGCTGATGGCCGTGGCTGGAGCGTGCTGGCGCCAGTGCTGGCGAAGCTCGGCCGCTTCGACGATGCGGTGCGGGCCTATCGCAATTCGATCACATATGACGGCGATAGTGCCGCGCGCCGCGCCGATCTCGGCGAGGCCATGGCCGCGGCGGCAGGTGGCGTCGTCACCGCCGAGGCTAAG
>WNFI01067802.1_pt1 | contig 19803 bp, 16 predicted proteins | sample 5400471 | NCBI WGS metagenome assembly WNFI01 (sample SAMN13153348, study PRJNA577476) | soil metagenome | isolation source: 100 cm saprolite on Douglas fir-dominated hillslope | place: USA:California | collected 2013-09-17
GATGGTCTGCTTGGTGGCATTGGTTGAGTCATCGACGACGAAAGTTGACCTCGTGCTCCGTGAATCCACCCTGGCCTTGACGACAACGTTGTCGAACTCCGTCACCTGGCTGTTGGGCATCTTCTCGGTCAGCTCGCGGAGCCGCTCAGCGGTCGGATTGAACTCCACCAGCGCGGCCCTCACCTCATACACCACGACTGCTCCTCCTCGTTGGCGGACGCGCGAAGCGCAAACCGCTTGCGGGGTAAATGCCAGTACGGGCAGCCCAGAGTACGCCCGGACTTGCGGGATCGATCTGGGGAGTGTACCCCGGCCCAGGCAGGCTCAAATATCCCCCTGCGCGCCGAATGTTTCCCATTGGTAACCACATCTGGGCTGGGACGCATCACGGCACGCCGTTTCGACTGCCGCGGCAGCTTCCCCGGCCTGACGCAACCATGCCCGGTGGCGCGCGGCGGCGTCAGTCAGCGGGCGAAGAACGAGTTACAGAAAGATGCTGGTTCAGCTTGTGGCCGGGCCGGGCGGTCCGGTACGCCGACCGGGATAGCGGGCCGGCGGGCGGACGAGGCAGGCGGCCCGGCGCGGGGCGGGCGGCCCGGCGTGGCAGGCGGGCCAGCGAAGCCTTGACACGGGTGGCGATTCGTGCCCTTCTGCGTCCTTTAGTCTGAAGTTACTGCTGATTGGGTAGTGGATTGTGGCCCTGGCCTGGGGTTTTGCTTGCCTGGGCTGGGTGGTGTTCTGGCTACTTCAAGGTGAGCGGGATCCGGGCTCAGGATGAGGTTGGACCTTCGGCCCTGATCTTCTCAACCCGCTGCAGGGCCTCGCGCAGATCACCGAGCCAGGTGTCTTCGTGCTCGCCGACCAGCCGGACGCACCAGGCCAGTGCATCGCTGCGGCTCCGCGCCACGCCAGCGTCGACGAGCGTGTCAAGCACCAGCCGCTCGTTCTGCCGGAGCCTGGTCATGACCGGCACCGAGAAGGTCGTGAACATCACTACGCGGTCCGCGGCACGCACGCCCCAGGACACCTTGCGGCCATGAGTGTGCTCAGCCTCGCGCGCGATCTCGATCCGGTGCTGCCTGGTCTCCTCGCGGAAGCGGCGGCTGCGCCCCTCCCACGCTGCGGCCAGTTCGGCGTCGGACGCACCCTCGGTGGTCTGCGGCACGGCGATCGGCACGATTACCGTGATCTCCTCACGGTCAAGCTTGACCTCGAGGGCGCCGTCGAGCCACTCTTCTGGCATCCTGCCGGTGAACCAGCCGCGGAGATGCTCGGCCGCTGACGCTTGCTCGCTCTTATCTGTACTCATGTAATCACGATTACACAAGACGCTTGGTTGCGCAATCCTTCCCCTGATCCGCCGCCACCTGGCATGCGCCCGGACCAGTACCTTCTGGACAAGGTCGTCGCCCTGGGTCTGATCTCCGATAAGCACCGCCGCAAACCGCCGCACCGTGGCCAGGTGGCCCGCCGCGAACTCCTCAAATCGGCGAGCGAACCGACCGCCCCGCCGACAGCCGACAGGGCCGAAGATGAAGTGATGAGTTGGACACACGAGCCCGGACTGGCCAGGCCAACTCTTCGAAGCCCAGGTGGCAGGTGTCGCCGGCCGCAAGGATCAACTGAACGAGACACGGCTGTCGCGAATCGGAAGGGACCAAGAGCGGGGCGAAAACTGATTGCGGCGACGCGGCATCATACGAGAGCGTGATCTGGTGGATCTGCCGGATCCGGCAGCCGCCTGGCGGCGGGACGGCTTTGTGCTGCTGCCGGGCTACCTCGACGGCCCCGACCTGGAGGCGGCGCGGCATGACCTGGCCGCCGTCTACCCCAGCGCCGAGGAGTATCACGCGGCCCCAGGCGAGGGCCGCAACCAGGCCTACACAGGCGATGAGTTCGGCGGGATCATCACGTTCCCGTTCCCCACGGTCGCGCTGTGCCGCGTCGTCGTCCACGACAAGCTGGTCGCCATCGCCGAGGCCGTCTTCAAGACGAACGACATCCGCATCTACGCCGCGGAACTATGGGCCAAGTTCAGCGGGGCGGCCAGTTACGAGCAGGAGCACCACCGCGACTACCTCAACCACACGCCCCTGGTCCCCTCAGCCAGCGACATGCGCTGGCGCGGGCTGGAGATGTTCATCTGGCTCAGCGACGTGCCCGAGGACCATGGCCCAACCCACCTGGTACCGCAGCCCGTCACGGCCGGGGTACCTGCCCTGCCGCACGGCTACCTGAGGTCCGAGAGGCCGGACTTCTACCTGCACGAACAGTCCGGGGCAGGCCCCGTGGGCACCGTGGTGGCCTACAGCACCGACACCTTCCACCGGGGCACCGGCATCACTGCCCCGCGCTCGGCGCGCTACAGCGCCCACGTCAGCTACAGGCACGCCGACAATGCCTGGACCGGCCGCCATGCCTGGGGAGACCACTCCTTTCACCCGGACTGGACGCCGTTCGTCGAGCACGCCACCATGCGGCAACTCCTGCTCTTCGGCTTCCCTCCGCCCGGTCACCCCTACTGGACCCCGCAGACCATCCAAGACCTGCAAGTCCGCTACCCGGGCCTCGACACGCGCCCATGGCTGCCAGAACCCTGACGCGGAACGCCGGCCAGCGGCGCCATACCCAAATGGCTCACATCCGCTGGCAGACCAGCCCCGGCACCAGCACGCGGCCCCGCCAAGCAGACTGAGCCACCGCCAGCGCCGGAGATACGTCGGCCGGCCGGCCCCGGGCTCCCTCAGTGCGCCTGAGCGCCGGTCAGCCGGCGAGGTTTCCCGCCACTGCGGCGGCGACACCCGGGTAGACCCGGACCGCACCGGCGAACCCCGCGCCGAAATCGGCCACCACGACCTCCACGTCCATGCCCGGCTCGGGGGCCTGCAGCATCTGGCCATTGCCGATGTAGATAGCCACATGCGAGATGTAGTTCGGCGCCGTCGGGTCGGTGTGATAGAAGAGCAGGTCGCCGGGGCGCAGGTCGCTGAGCCTGAGCAGCGGCCCGGTCCTGGCCTGATCGGCGGCCACGCGCGGCATGAGGACGCCAGCCTGGGCCATCGACCACTGCACCGTCACGAGGGGCGCGACCGCGGTTCCTGCCGGAGCCAGTTTCTTGATCCTGGCCATCAGCCGGTCGAGCCTGGCCTTGGGAGCGCTGATGACGACCGCGTTCCCGGCGGGCAGGCCGAGCGTGCGGGCCACCGCGTCGGATACGACCGCATCGACCCCGCCGATGCCCACCGTCCCGAACCCGGCGACGGGCAGCGTCAGCGTACGAGAGCCGGTCACCCGCACCGGCTTGGTCAGCGTGAGCCGGTCCTGGTGGCCCATCGTGTACGAGATAGCCATTCCGCCGGCGGATACGTTCTGCCAGAGACCCGTCGATCGGGCGGTCGGGCTCGCGGCGAACGGGCGGAACGTTGCCGGGTTCACGCCGAGGACATTGACGAAAACCCCATTCACCTGGACCCGGCCGGCGTCCACGGAAACCGCCGCGGCGACTCCGCCCAGGCGGCGCAGCGCACGGACCAGGGCCACGGGAAGCGACTGCCTGGCCACTACCAGCATGTCGGGCTGGAGCAGCCTGGACAGCGGGCGCGCCCGGGATCCAGACGAGGACGGCAGCGGCTTGGCAGCTACCGCCGATGTGCTGGCCAGCGGCCCGCCGGCCGACCCGCCGGGGCCATTCGTCCGGCCATCAGCGCCGGGGATGGCGCCGACCGCCGCACTGAGGTCCGCCAAAACGCCATTGATTGCCCACTGCGATGCGCCGGCCGAACGCGCGTGCCGGGCATCAGGCAAAGCCAGCCGGGACCGGGCATGGCCTAGAACACCCGCCATCACCAGGCTCAGGACAAGAGCGAATGCGAGTACCGGGATTCCGTGCCAGTCAAGCTATGTGCACAACGTAACAAGCAGGTGTCTGCGCGATGACATGGCGGAAACCGTCGCCGCTACCGGCCGAGTGCTGCGAGCAGTTCGTTCGCGCTGGTGACGGGCAGTCGGCAGGTGAAATTGCGGCAGACATAGGCGGCGGGCTGACCCCGGACGAGACCGCGTCCGGCCAGGAGCGGGACGCCCCGGCTACCGCTGGCGCCATCGGGGCCGCCGGCGCCATCGGGGCCGCCGGCGCCATCGGGACCGCCGACGCCGGTGCCGTCGCCGAGGGCGATCACGGCTCCCGGGGTCGCGCCGAGCATCGCCGCCTGGTGCAGTGCCCTCGTCCGGTCATCCCCGGGTGGGCCGACCACCGCGATCTCGTCGGGACCGGCCAGAAGCGCCTCGGCCACGGCCAGGCCCCAGCCGGCTCCCTGCGGGAACCTGGCTGCGACGTCCCTGACCGTGCCGAGCGCGGCCACCGCGGCCTCGCGGTGCCGGGCGGACCCCGTCAGCGCCGCATAGCTCAGGAGAGCACCGGCAATCGCGTAGGTCCCGGATGGCGTGGGTCCGTCGGCCGGGTCGGCCGGCCGGTAGATCAGCCGCTCGCTGTCGTCGGCCGTGTCGTAGAAGCCCCCGCCTGGGTCGCGGAAATGCTCAAGCGCCGTCTCAAGCAGATCCCCGGCCAGGGCGACCCACCGCTCCTGCCCGGTCACCCCGGACAGTGCCAGGAACCCGGCCGCGACGTTCGCGTAGTCCTCAAGTACGCCGGCGCTGCGTCCCACGACTCCGTTCATCGAGGTCCTGGCCAGCCGCCCGGCATCAAGGTGCACGCTGGCAAGCAGCTCGGCGGCGCCGACCGCCGCCGCTACGTAGTCAGGCCGGTCGAAGAGCAGCTCGGCCTCGGCCAGCGCGGCGATTGCCAGCCCGTTCCACGCAGCCACGACCTTGTCATCCCTGGCCGGCCATACCCTCGCGGCCCGGGCGGCGAGCAGCGCCGCCCTGACCCGTTCGTAGCGCCGCGGATCGGCGGGATCGGCAGGCAGCTGCAAGACCGATCGGTCGCGCTCGAACGTGCCGGCTCCGGTCACCGCGAATAGCTCGGCCGCATACCTGCCGTCATCGGGACCGAGAACCTCAGCCAGCTCGGCCGGCGTCCAGACGTAGAACGCCCCCTCCTCACCGTCGCTATCGGCGTCCAGCGCGCTCGCGAAACCGCCCTGGGCGGTCCTCAGGTCGGCGATCATCCAGTCGCAGGTCTGCTCGGCGATCCTGCGCGCCAGCTCCCCGGCCGACCGTCGCCACCAGTGCGCGTAGACCCTGGCGAGCTGCGCGTTGTCGTAGAGCATCTTCTCGAAATGGGGCACAACCCACGCCTCGTCGACGCTGTACCTGGCGAAGCCGCCGCCGAGCTGGTCGTAGATGCCGCCCCTGGCCATCGCCTCCGCGGTTCCTGCCGCCATCGCGAGCGCCTGGTCTGTCTGCGGCCGCTCGCCAGCCCCAGCCGCCGGCGCCCCAGCCGATGATGCGGCAGCGGCGGGAGCTCGCTCAGACGCCCTGAGCAGAAACTCCAGCACCGTGGACGGGGGGAACTTGGGCGCTCCGCCAAAACCCCCGCGCCGCGCGTCATAGCGCTTGGCCAGCAGCGTAACCGCGGCGCCGCCGATCCCGGGATCCGCCGCACCGGCCCCGCTGCCAGCGCCTGCCGGATGCCCAGACAGCGAGCCGGCGCTTTCGGCCAGCGCCCCGGCGACGTTGCCCGCCTGGCCGACTACGGCGTCCCGGTCCTCGCGCCATGCCCGCGCGACGGCCGTGACGAGCTGCTTGAAATGCTCACGCGGGTAGTAGGTGCCGGTGTAGAACGGCTCCCGGTCCGGGGTCAGGAACACCGTCATCGGCCAGCCTCCCTGCCCGGTCATCGCCTGGGTCGCGGTCATGTAGACAGCGTCGACGTCCGGGCGTTCCTCCCGGTCGACCTTGACCGGCACCACGAGGTCGTTGATGAGCTGGGCGGTCGCCGGATCCTCGAACGACTCGTGGGCCATCACGTGACACCAGTGGCAGGCCGAGTAGCCGACCGAGAGCAGCACGGGAACGTCTCGCCGGCGCGCCTCGGCGAATGCCTCCTCGCCCCACTGCCACCAGTCCACCGGGTTGTCGGCGTGCTGGAGCAGATAGGGACTTGTCGCGTCGCGCAGCCGCTCAGCCATGTTTCTATCCTCTCGCAGGCCGCGGGGCACGCCAGCGTCGGCCAGAGCTTGGCGTTCTGGCTGCTACCGTGCGAGATGTGAACCTCCCCGAGCGCGCATCCGGCGGCAGGCCACAAGGCAGCCGGATTCGCGGCACCCGGCAGGCCGAGGCGGTCGCGGCCGTCCTTGACCGGCTGCCCGGGTTCTGCAGCGCCCAGCAGATCCACGCCGAGTTGCGGGAGCGCGGGGAGGCGGTCGGCCTGACTACGGTCTACCGGCACCTCCAGGCACTCAGCGAGACGGGCCGGGTGGACGCGATCCGGGACTCAAGCGGAGAGATCCTGTACCGCCGCTGCCTGACCGATACCCATCATCACCACCTCACCTGCCGGAATTGCGGGCGCAGCGTCGAGGTAGAAGGCAAGGCGGTAGAGCGCTGGGCCGACGAGGTCGCGCGCCAGGCCGGATTCTCCGAGGTCGGGCACACGGTCGAGCTCTTCGGCCTGTGCCCGGATTGCGGGCAGGCCGCCGGGCCCTGAACCATTAGCTAGTGCCCGAGCACCGGATGCGGGACGTAGATCTCTTCCAGCGACTTGATCTCGTCTGGCGTGAGCTCGAGCTGCTCGGCGGCCAGCGCGTCCTGGAGATGCTCTGGCTTCGTGGCGCCGATGATGGGCGCTGACACTCCCGGGCGCTGCAGCAGCCAGGCGAGCGCGACCTGCGCGGGCGGCACGCCCCGGTCGGCTGCTACCTGTGCCACCCGGTCGACTATGTCGAAGTCCGACGGCATCCCGTAGAGCGAGTCGCTAAACGGATCCGAGCCCGCCCTAGTGGTGCGCCGTTCGCCCGATCTGGCGCGGTTCCCGGCAAGTACTCCCCTGGCGAGCGGGCTCCACGGGATCACCCCGACACCCTGGTCGATGCACTGGGGAATCATCTCCCGCTCTTCCTCGCGGTAGAGCAAGTTGTAGTGGTTCTGCATCGAGCTGAACCTGGTCCAGCCATGTGCGTCGGCGCAGTACTGAGCCTTGGCGAACTGCCAGGCGTACATGGAGCTCGCGCCGATATACCGGGCCTTTCCGGCCCGGACCACGTCGTCGAGAGCCTGCATGGTCTCCTCGATCGGCGTTCGGCTGTCCCAGCGGTGGATCTGGTACAGGTCCACGTAGTCCATGTTCAGGCGGCGCAGGGAGGCGTCGATCGCCGACATGATGTGCTTGCGGGATAGGCCGCGGTCATTCTCGCCCGGACCCATTGCGCCATACGCCTTGGTTGCGACGACGACCTGGTCACGGCTGAAGAACTTGCTCAGCAAGCGGCCGGTGGCGATCTCGCTGGCTCCGTCGGAATAGACGTCCGCGGTATCGAAGAACGTGATGCCGCCGTCGGCGGCCGCCTGGACGATCGGTTCCGCTGCGTTCTCGTCAAGTGCCCAGGCCCGGTCGCTGTCGTTGCCGTAGCTCATCATCCCGAGGCAGACCCGCGAGATCCGCAGGCCGGTCTTGCCCAGGTTCACGTACCTCACTGGTCACCTCCGGGCGGCATAAGAATCCCGCACCGGACGTTACCCCACGGCCAGGCCGGACGGCCGGGCAGCGCCCCTAGCTGCAGCGGCAGGATTGGCTCTGGCTCTGGCTCTGCGGGGTGCCGTTGGAGCTGTAGAAGGCACTGTTGCGGCACGAGACGGTGGCCGTGATGCCGCCGTACTTGCTGGAGAGAGCGGCCATCGACGCGCGCGAGGTTGGCTTCGGCGGCGCCAGCTTGCTGAAGCTCGAACCCAGGATCACCTCGACTGTCCCCTGCGGCAGGCCAGGTACCAGCTTCAGCCTGACCGACGAGAACTGGCCGCGGAGGGTCCTGGCGGCAGGCAGGTCGCTTCGGCTGCCATAATCGATAACCGACTGGCGATAGCTGGCCGAGGCCGCGTAGCCGGTACCCAGGACGCTGAAACCGCGGCTGGTCAGCGCCGTTGCGGCCTCGCTGGCGCGATTTGCCCCGCTCGACCCGTTCAGCACCGTGACCTTGACCTGGGACGGATTGAGCGTCATCAGCTGGCCTGCAGGCCCCGCATCGATCGGCCCGTTCATCTGGCCCTTGACCGTTTCCACCCTGAGATGCCTGCTCATTCCCGGCCGCGGGATGGCCGTGTCGTGCGCGATGGCAAAGAAGACCGCGTCGGCCTGCGGCTGGGCAAACTCAACCTCATTGGGGTTGTAAGGGTAGGACACCCACGGGGCCGTAAGGAACTGCACGTTCTTGGCCGATATGCCGCTCAGGCTGGTAGCGATATGCAGCAGGTCTGCATCGCTGGCATCAGTGGTCATCGCGTGGGCGAGGTCCCTGATTACCGTCAGGATCTTGGCCGGGCTGCGCAGCAGGCCCTTGTGCAGGACACCCTTTACGATCTGTGCCATCAGGTACTGGTCGCGAGCTATCCGGGCGATGTCCGATCCGTCAGCGACGTTGTAGCGGGTGCGCCAGAACTGAAGCGCCACCCGACCGCCGATATGATGCCTGCCTGCCGCGAGGTGGAGCCCAGATCCCTCGCCGCCAGTGGCCGGATTATCGATCGCGAATGGCAGGCAAACATTAACGCCGCCGACGTCGTTAATCGCCCGCTGGAAGCCGACGAAATCCAGTTCGATCACATCGTTGATATAGATACCGGTCTGCTGTTCTACGGTCGCCCGCACACATTCCGGACCGCCCGCAGCCAGGGTGGCGTTGATTCGCTCGACCGAGTAAGGGTCGGCCACCTGGCCGGGCAGACCGTTCCAGGGCGAGCACGCGTAGAGCGGCACGACGGTGTCGCGGGGGATGCTGACGACGGTGATGTTGCCCGGGCCGGGAGAGACATGGGCCACCATGATCGTGTCTGAGCAGTTGCAGCCGTTGATCCCGCCGATGTTGCGGTTGCGCCCTGCCCTGGTATCAGAGCCGAGCAGCAGAATGTTGAGCGCGTTGGTGTACCTCGGCGGCCGGTGCTGCGTGTCGATCCTCGATACGTGCGTGATTCCTGAGAGCTCCAGCCGGATTGCGGCGTATCCGCCAGCCGCGACGACGAGCAGGATGGCGACCATGGTCACCGAGGTCCACGCGAGGATTCTCGCCCGCCGCGACCGTATGCTGATCATGAGCCCTCCGGAGCCATGGCGTCCCATCAGCCGGTCAAAGTCAGCGGTTTGTTTTACCGGATGAACGGATTGCCAGTTAACCAAGTTCCCTTCCGTATTCCTAACTAACCTCCCACTTTCCCCGGACTTCCGGTCATCCCGCCTCAGCCTCGCGAACAGCGACATCGTGGCGGCAGGGGCGCGCTGGCGGAGGAGGGTGGCCGGCGGCAGGAGGCGCGGGGGCGGCTGGCGGCATCCCCCGACAATCGGGCATTGACGGGCCGGGCCTCGTTCGCGCAAAATGGTCTAAACATCAGTCCACTAGACCATGGGTGCGTGGATGGCCCAGAGCGAATCAGCCCGATGGGCGGCCGTCGACGCGGCGGTCGAGACGGAAGCTGAGGCGGCTTTCGCTTTCCTCGAGCGCCTCGTCGCGGCGCCGAGCACCGTGCGAGCTGAGCGCGGCGCGCAGGAGATCGTGGCCGCTGAGCTCGCCAGGCTGGGCTTCGATGTCACCGAGTTCGAGGTTCCTGGCCACACCGCGGCGGCACCTGCGGGCGGTGTCGCGCAGGGATCCTACGCGGGCCGGCCCAATGTGCTTGGGCGGCTCAACCCGGGCCGGTCTCCATCGCTGCTGCTAAACGGCCACGTCGACGTCGTTCCCGCCGAAGCGGCCCTCTGGTCGTCAGAGCCGTTCGCGCCCCTGCGGTCGGGCGGCTGGCTGACCGGACGCGGGGCCGGCGACATGAAGGGCGGCTTCGCGCTCGGCTTGCTCGCCGTGGCGGCGCTGCGCCGCGCTATGCCCGACGCGCTCTCGGGCGAGCTCAGCTTCCTATCGGTGATCGAGGAGGAGTGCACGGGCAACGGCACTCTTGCCGCGTGCAACGCCGGAGTGCTCGGTGACGCCGTGATCGTGCTCGAGCCCACCGATCTGGACCTGCTGCTCGGCGGCATCGGCGTGCTGTGGATCGAGATCGAGGTCACCGGCGTTCCGGCCCATGCGGAGGCAGCCGACCGGGCGCAGAACCCGGTCCGCAGCATTCCCGCAATCCTCCACGCGCTGGCCAGCCTCGAGGACGCGATCAACAAGACCGATGGCGATCCGGCTTTCGCCGCGATAGCCCGCCCGTACAACGTCAATGTCGGAACCGTTGCCGCCGGAGACTGGGCGTCCAGCGTGCCGGGGCGGGCCACGCTGGGTGTCAGGGTCGGTTTCCCGCGCGCCTGGAGCCCGGACGAGGCATTCAAGCGGGTCAGCGCCGCCGTGCTGGACGCCAGTGCCGACGATCCCTGGCTGGCCAGCCGACCGCCGGCGATCAGGCCGACAGGCTTCCGCGCTGAGGGCCACCTGCTGCCCGCCGATCACTGGCTGGCCGAGAGGATGGCCCAGGCGCACCTGGGCGCGACGGGAGCGGAAGCGCGGCGCGCGCCGATCGGCGCCACTACCGACGCGAGGTACTACCTGAATCAGTTCGGCGTGCCCGCGCTCGCCTACGGGCCCCGGGCCCGCAATATCCACGCCACCGACGAGGCCGTCGAACTGGCCAGCATCGTCACCGGGGCCAAGACGCTGGCCAGATTCATGGCCGCGTTCTATGCCGGCGAGGTGATCCCGGCATGACCGAGTACCTGGCCCCGATCGCGATGCAGACCGCCGGCGAGCGCATCGCCGAGCGGATCGTGACGGCCATCGCGCTCGGGGAGTTCGTGCCCGATCAGCGGCTGCCCACCGAGCGCGAGCTTGCCGGCATGCTGGAGGTCAGCAGGACCACGGTCCGCGAGGCGCTGCAGCGCCTGCAGGCTTCCGGCTACGTGACGACCAGGCGCGGCCGGGCAGGCGGCACATTCGTCGCCACGAGCCGCGGCCCGGAGGCGGACGAGATGATCCGCCGGACGCTCATTCCCGCCTGGCAGGGCCTTACCGCGATCCTGGACTTCCGCAGCCTGATCGAGCAGACGATCGCCCGCGCCGCTGCCCAGCGCCGCGACGAGGCGGACATCGCCGCGATCCGCGAGGCGGTCGGTGACTACGCCCAGGCTAGGGACCGCGATTCCTCGCACCTGGCCGATCACGCGCTGCACCTGGCGATCGCCAGGGCAACGCACAACGACCGGCTGGTCGAGCTCAGCGCCAGCATCAGGCGGGAGGTCAGCCTCGGCTTCGACGCCGAGCCCTACTCGCCGCAGGTCAGGCAGCGGGCCACCGAGCAGCATCCGAGATTGGCCAACGCCGTCATCGCCGGCGACGCCGACCACGCCGCCGGCCTCGCGGCCGAGCATTTCTCCCTGACCGAGGACATGCTCAGGGAGCTTCACGCCCGCATCCACATTCGAACCGGAGGCTGATTGTCATGCCTTTTGCCAAAGTCAACGACATTGATCTGCACTACAAGCTGGATGGCGAAGGCGGCGAGACGATCGTCCTGATCAACGGCCTCGCCGACGACGTGGAGTCGTGGTTCGCCCAGATGGACGACTTCCTCGCGGCCGGCTACCGGGTGCTTCGCATCGATAACAGGGGCATCGGTGCGAGCTCCAAGCCGGCCGGCCCGTACTCGAGCCGGATGCTGGCCGGTGACGCCAAGGCGCTCGTCGACCTGCTCGGCGTGACCGGTTTCCACCTGATGGGCGTCTCGATGGGCGGGATGATCGCCCAGGAATACGCGCTCGCCTACCCGGGCGACCTGCGGTCGGCCACTTTCGGCTGCACGTATGCCGCGCCGGGACCGTTCTGTTCGCGGATGTTCGCGATGTGGGCCGACATGGCGCCCGTGCTCGGCGTGCCGTTCGTGATGCGGGACGTCACGCTCTGGGCCTTTACCCTCCCGTTCTTCGAGGAGCGGGCCGGGGACCTGGCCGAATTCGAGACCGCGATGCGATACATGGACCAGCCCGTTCATGCCTACCTGGCACAACTCGCGGTGATCCAGAATCACGACACCACAGACCGGCTGAACCAGATCACCGCGCCGACGCTGGTGCTCGCCGGTGAGGAAGACATCCTCATCCCCGTCGCGCTGTCGCGGCGGCTGCACGACGGAATCCCCGGCTCGCAGTGGTCCACGACCAAGGGCGGTCACGCTTGCCTGTGGGAGCACCCGGCCGAGTTCAACAAGATATTCCTCGATTTCGTCCGACGGCATGGAAGGGGCTAGCAATGGCCGTCACGCAATCCCCCGCCCCCGTGCGCCTCCAGCGCAACCAGCTTGGCCTGTTCGGCATCATCGTGCCGGGCCTGGCCCAGGTCGCTCCGGCCTTCAACCTGTTCTTCACTACCGGCCTGATGGTTGCCTACGCCGGCGCGTCGGCACCGCTGATCTTCCTGATCAGCATGGTCGGCATGGCCGCCACCGCGAGCAGCCTGGCGCAGTTCTCCGGTGTCTATCCGAGCGCCGGATCGTTCATCACCTACATCACCAGGGCAATCGGCACCAAGGTCGGCGTCGCGATCGGCGTGATCACCGTTCTCGGCTACATCATCGCGTTCGGCGGCATCTACATCTTCGTGGGCAGTTACATCGTCCAGAACGTTTTCAGCAACCCGCATATCTGGGGCATCACGCAGATCGTCACGATCATTTACGGCGCCCTGGTCGTCGCCCCGGTCGTCGTCGGCCTGAAGTTCGGGGTACGGATCACGATCGCTTTGTACGTGTTCGAGGTGATCCTGCTGCTCGCGCTGAGCCTCACGATCCTGGCCAAGGGCGGCCCGAGCGGGCTGTCCGGCACCCCATTCACCTGGCCAGGCAGCGGCAAGGCCAGCGACGTGCTGCTCGCGTTCAGCCTTGCGGTGCTGGCCTTCGGCGGGTTCGAGGCGGCCGCCCCGCTCGCCGAGGAGACCCGCGATCCCCGGCGCAACGTGCCGATCGCCGTGCTCGGCTGCGTCCTTGTCAGCGGCATCATCTACGTGGTCGGCTCGTACGCGCTGGTGACCGCCTTCGGCGTCGGGCACGCGAGCACGCTATCCAGCGACGCCAACCCGTTCCACACCGCGGCCAAGGCCTTCCTGCCGTTCGTCGCGCCGCTGATCACCTGGGTGTTCCTGTCCAGCGTGACGAGTTCCTACGTCGCGGCGAACACGCAGACGTCGCGGGTCATCTTCGCAGGCGCCCGCGGCGGGCTGTGGACGAGGGCGCTGGCCGGCGTGAACCCGCGATTCAAGACGCCGGCGGCCGCCGCCGTCGCGTTCGTGGCGCCCAGCATCCTGATCGGCGTCGTCTCGACTGCGTTCACCACTCCCGGCACGGCGTCCGGGTTCCTGGGCACCTGGGGGATCCTCGGGCTGATCATCATGTACCTGGTGGCCAACGTCGCCCTCGTGGTCGAGTGGGTCAAGTTCCGCCGCCGGGGCATCCGCAAGAACGTCTGGCTGTGGGTGGTCACCCCGGTCATCGGGGTGGCCGTGCTGGCCATTCCGATCTGGGGTGACCTACGGCCCGGTCAGGCGAGCCCGTACAACACCCTGCCCTGGCTGACGATCGCGCTGATCGCGGTCGGCGTCGTCTACGCGCTCGTGCTCGGCGCATGGCGGCCGCAGGTGCTTGAGCGGGCACCGGCGCTGCTCGAAGGGGAGGACAGCCTGGCCACCGACCCCCTCGGCTAGCCGCCGAAAGCCCCTGGTGCTGCGGGACTCCGGTCCGTCCCGCACCACCAGGTTCCGCCCGGCGCACCCCGACCGCCGCACCACCCAGACCGCCGCACCACCCAGACCGCCAGCCCACCCAGACCGCCAGCCTGCCCTAACGTCGTCAGCAGGCCTCCCGCGCCGCTGCTCCTCATGGTCACATCGTGATCACGGACACTTTTCGACGATATTCTCGAAAAGTGTCCGTGATCATGGAAAGGGGGCGACGGTCGGGGGCCGGCACTACTCCGAATGACGGTACGTCTGGCAGTATTTACGAAATGCAGGACATTCTCCCTGGATTCGCCCCGACGGCATGCTGGCGGATGCGGCGTGCTCAGCGAGAAGAGGAACGATGCCCCGATTCTCTGCTCTAGGGGCTGCCGCCATCGCAGTGCTGGCTACAGGCGGGGATTCTGTGGTCAGTGCGGTTTCATGCGCGTCGCCAGGCGACTGCAGTGCCGGTGGGTACCACTCGGACCGCCCCGGACACTAACAGGCGTTCGTGGTGAAGCAGACCGATGGCACCTGGGGAAAGGCCATCGAGGTGCCAGGCCTTTGACTTCAGCGTTCAGGCGCGGCGGGGCGCGGCCGAGGCGCGGTGCACCATCCGCATCGGCTCGCGGATCAGCACGTCGCGCTCCGAGCCGCCCTCCACCCGGGCGATCAGCGCGTCCACGGCCGCGCTGCCGAGGTCGGCGAGCGGCATGGCAACGCTGGTAACCGGGACATCGAGGAAGGCCAGGCACTCGTCCTCGTCGAAGCTCACCAGCGACATCGCCGCCGGGACTGGCACGCCCGCCGAGCGGAGCGCTGCCATGACGCCGAACACCTGGTTGAGGCTGCCCACCCCGCAGGCAGTCGGCCGATCCGGCTCGGTCAGGAGCTGGCGGGCCGCGTCCCAGCCGCCCTCCTCCGTGGCCGCCGCATGCAGCACCCGCAGCCTGATCCCGCGCGAAGCGCTGATCCGCCTGGCGGCGCTGACCCGGCGGTGCACCGTGTCAACCTTGGCCGAGCCGTCAATGATGCAGATGCTGCGGTGCCCGAGGCCAGCGACGTAATCGATGAAGAGCCGCATCGCCCCAGGCTCGTCCATCACCACGTTGTTGCCACGGTGCGGGCCCCTGCGATTGACGTAGACGTGCGGCGTGGCGGGTATCCCGTCGGCGTGTTCCCCGATCCGCAAAGAGGTGGCGATCAGGAGGCCGTCCGCGCGGCTCTCGTCGACCAGGTGCCGGTAGCTCCCTGGCGGCCTCGGGGCATCGGTCGGCTCCTCCATGATCATGACGACGTAGCCGCGCTCGGCGGCGCGCTGTAGCGCGCCGCGCTGCAGCATGACCCAGATCGGGTTGCGCAGCAGTGGGACCACGAACGCGAACGCCCCGGTGCGCTGCTGTTTGAGCGCCCGTGCGAGAGCGTTCGGCCGGTACCCCTGCTGTCTGGCGGTGATCAGGATCTGCTGGTAGATCTCCGGCCGTACCGACTGCGCGGGGTCGCCGTTGAGCACGCGCGACACCGTGGACGTGTGCACGCCGACCGCCCTGGCAATGTCGACCAGCCTCGAGCCCCGGCGCTGGCGGGCGAGCGTGGTCTCCGGCGGCGACATACCTGTCACGCGCCGCGCAGGACCCGCCCGGCGGGCCGGCGGGCCGGCCGTGGCTTCCCCGTTAACCTTGTCCTGATCGTCAGGCAACTGCTTACTCACCTGGAGCTAACTCACGCCGTCACGCAGTCACGCCGCCATCGACCATCATCACCGAACCCTGCAGGTAACTCGCGTCGTCCGACGCCAGGAACGCGACCGTGGCGGCGATCTCGTCTGGCGAGCCGATCCTGCCCGCGGGAGTGCCCTCATCGAATCGCGCCATCGACGCGGCGTCATGGCGGATCCAGTCGGCCATCTCGGTGTCGATCAGGCCCGGGCAGACGCAGTTCACCCGCACGCCGTCGGGCCCGTGGTCTATGGCCAGGCTCCTGGTGAGCATCACCAGGCCGCCCTTGGACGCGCAATACGCGGCCCGGCGCCTGCCGCCTCGCACGCCAGCCGTCGACGCGATGTTCACGATGCAGCCGTCGCGGGCCGCGATCATTGCGGGCAGGAACTCGCGGCAGGTAAGGAACGGCCCCTTCAGGTTGGTGTCGATAATCGCGTCCCATTCATGCTCGTCCAGGTCGGGCAGTAGCTGGATGCTGAACACCCCGGCGGCGTTGACTAGCAGCCACGGCTCGCCGAGTTCCGCCCTGATCCGGTGGGCCGACGCGCGTACCGAGTCGGCGTCGCTGACGTTCGCGGCGTAGCCGCGGGCTCTGGCGGGCCGGCCCGCCGCGTCGGTCAGCCCGGCGGCCAGGCCAGCCGCGGCGGCCTCGCTGAGATCGAGGCCGGCCACGGTGAACCCGTCGGCTGCCAGGCGGCGGCAGATCGCCGAGCCGATGCCTCCCGCCGCCCCGGTGACGACAGCGACCCTCACACAACCTCCGCGACGGTCCTGGTCAGCAGGATCGCGGCGCAGAACGAGCGGTAGACGGCCAGCGGATCGGGGCCGGTGAACCGCAGCCCGCGCGGGCCGGCCCGCTCGACGCCGCGCACCCAGGCCGCCGCCTCGGCGATGTCAGTGGTCCTGACCGAGATCTCCAGCGTGGCCGACGCCAGCGGCGGCGGCTCGGCGTCCGCTGCGCCGGCAACCGCGTGCTGCGCCGTCTCCCTGATCAGCGCGCACGCCTGATCCGGATGCAGGCTGTGCGCGGCCAGCCTGCTGACGTGCTCCTTGACCACCGCGCAGTGCACGCCGGGGATCAGCGCTGCCGTCTCCTCGCACGCGCAGCGGTCCCCGGTCACCAGCACGACGGGCACGCCGTAGTGAGCCGCCACCAGCGAGTTGATGCCGGCCTCGCCCGTCACCGAGCCGTCGAGCCGCGCCTCCATCACCGCGCGGGGGTTGTAGGTATGCGACAGGCCGGCCGGCGCCCCGATCGACCCGTGATAGGAGACGAACAAAACCGCGTCGAAACTGTCGTCCAGCCCCTGCATCATGTACATCGGCTTATGGCTGCCGGAAATGTAGGAGGCGCCGCCCGCCAGTTCGGCGGGCGGCAGATTGCGCATCGTGGCATGCGAGTCGTTGACGACGATCTCGGTCGCGCCGCCGGCCAGCGCGCCCTCGATCGCGGCGTTCACCTCGGCGAGAAGCAGACGGCGTCCCGCCGCGGCCGCAGGCCCGTCGCCGACGCACTGTTCCCAGTCGACGACGCCAGCCGTGCCCTCCATGTCGCTGGATACGAAGACCCTCATGCTTGCTGTCTCTCCTGAATCCGGTAGCTGTCGTCGCTGGCCGTCATCACGGCGTAGGTCCCGCCGGCCCTGGTCGACGCCCCGCCGTGGCTGCCGTCCGGGGTCAGGCACAGCGCCTGGAGCGGCGCGCGGTAATCGTCGGCCAGCTCGTGCGTCTCGGCCAGCGCCGACGCGCACGCCTCCGCCGGGCCCGCTCCGGCATGCAGGGCGAGCAGCACGCCGCGGGCCGTGCTGGCGCGGATCGCCAGCTCGCCGCGGCCGGTGCAGGCGGCGGCCCCGACCCGGTTGTCGCAGTAATTGCCGGCCCCGATCAGCGCGGAATCGCCGACCCGCCCTGGGTACTTCCACGGGTACCCGCTGGTGCTGACGCCCGCGGCCAGGTTGCCCGCGGCATCGAGCGCCAGCACGTTGACCGTTCCCCACGGCCCGGCAGGCTGGGCCATCGCCGCGAGCCGCTCGATCACCTGGCGGCGGTAGGCCACCTCGCCGTCGCCGTTCCGCTCCCGCGCAGTCTCGAGCCCGGCGGGCTCGAGGCCGTCCCGCCAGATCTGCCTGGCCTCGTCGGTGAGCGTTGGCCCGCGTTCGATCCCCATCTCGTCGGCGAACCGCTCGGCGCCGGCCCCGACGAGCAGCAGATGCTGCGGCAGCCGGTCGCAGACGGCCCTGGCGATCGAGATCGGGTGCGGGAACCCGGTGACCGCGGCCACCGCGCCGGCCCTGCGGGTCGCTCCGTCCATGATCGACGCGTCGAGCTCGACCTCGCCGACCAGGTTGGGCAGTCCGCCGACGCCGACGTAATGGTCGGCCTCGTTCGCCTCAGCAGCCCGGATGGCCGCCTCGACCGCATCCATGGCGCTCGCTCCGGCCCGCAGCAGGGCCATGCCGGCGGCCAGGCCGACCTCACCGCGCTCGCTGGCAATGATGACCGGGGTGATGGCTCGGGACACGCCCTATTCCTTCCTCAGCCGCTGGAGCGGAATGCTGTCCTGGCCGGCGGCCGCCGGCGGCACGGGCGCGAACGCGAAGTGGCATGCAGCCTGGTGCGCCGGGTCGCCGGTCGCGTTCGTCAGCGCGGGATCCTGCACCTCGCAGACCGGCTGCGCGATCGGGCACCTGGTGCGGAACCGGCAGCCGGCCGGAATCCGCAGCGCGCTCGGCGGGTCGCCGATGACCGCTGGACCGTCGGCGGCGCCGTCGCCCCTGACCGCCGGGTTGTCGGCCAGCTTCGGGATGGCGGCGAGCAGGCCCTTGGTGTAGGGGTGCCTAGGATCGGCGAACAGCCGCTCGGTCGGCGCGACCTCGACGATCCGGCCCAGGTACATGACGGCGACCCGGTCGCAGAGGTGCCGGACGACCGCCAGGTTGTGCGAGATGAGCAGCAAGGTCAGGCCAAGCTCGCCGCGCAGGTCGCGCAGCAGGTTCAGGATGGTCGCCTGGACGCTGACGTCCAGGGACGATACCGGCTCGTCGGCCACGAGAATGTCAGGGCGCAGCGCCAGGGCCCTGGCGATCGCCACCCGCTGCCGCTGGCCGCCGGAGAACTGCCTGGGATAGGCGCGCAGCGCGTCTTCCCCGAGCCCGACCAGCGTGAGCAATTCCTTGCTGTAGGTCTCGGCCTCGCCGTTCGGAACGATGTGATGCACCTTGAGCAGCTCGCGGAGCATGCCGCCAACGGTTAGCCTGGGGTTCAGCGAGGAGTACGGGTCCTGGAAAACCATCTGGATCCGCCGCTGGTCGGCGCGCGACCGGCGGGCCGGGAGACGCCTGCCGTCGAAAGTGATCTCGCCGCGGTCGGCGGGGCGGAGCCCGACTAGCGCCAGGGCAAGCGTGGACTTGCCCGAACCGGACTCCCCGACCAGGGCCAGCGCCTCCCCTCTGGCCAGGTCGAGGTCGACGCCATCGACGGCGTGCAGCATCCGCTCCTCATGCCGGATCCTGGCGCCCAACGCGGAGCCGACCGCGAAGTAGACAGCGACGTCCCTGGCTGCCAGCAGCGGCCCGTTGTCAGACATCTCGCCGCTCATGGCCGGGCCCGATCGGCTGACGCGGCCCGGTCGGCCGCGACCGCTTCCTGGCAGCGCTCGTAGTGCAGGCAGGCCGTCGAGCGGCCGCCCGGCAGCACGCGCAGCGGCGTGGGCAGCACCGTGCAGTCCTCCTCGGCGAACGCACAGCGCGGGTGGAACCGGCAGCCGGACGGCGGGCTAACCAGGCTAGGCGGCGAGCCGGGGATGGGCACCAGCGACTCGCGCACGTAGTCCACGTCGGGCGCCGACCTGACCAGCCCCAGCGTGTACGGATGCCTGGGATCAAGCAGCACGTCGCGCACCTCGCCGGTCTCGACCAGCTGCCCCCCGTACATGACAGCGATCCGCTGGCACAGCTGGGCGACGACCGGCAGGTCGTGGGTGACGAAGACCAGGCTGACGCCGGACTCGGCGCACAGCCCGGCAAGCAGTCGCAGGATCTGGTCCTGGATGGTGACGTCGAGCGCAGTGGTGGGCTCATCGCACAGGATGATCTCGGGGTCGCACGACAGCGCGATCGCGATCATGACCCGCTGCCGCATACCGCCCGAGAACTCATGCGGGTACGCGCGGAACCGCCGCTCGGGGTCGGGGATGCCCACCCGCCGCATCAGCTCGAGCGCCCGCTCCGCCGCCCTGGCCTTGCTGTACCCGAGGTGCACGCGCGGGCCCTCGGCGATCTGGT
>WNFI01430749.1_pt1 | contig 19802 bp, 14 predicted proteins | sample 5400471 | NCBI WGS metagenome assembly WNFI01 (sample SAMN13153348, study PRJNA577476) | soil metagenome | isolation source: 100 cm saprolite on Douglas fir-dominated hillslope | place: USA:California | collected 2013-09-17
CAGGACGTAGACCTCGGCCTGGAACTTGGTGTGCGGCTTGACCGAGCCGGGCTTGGCGATGACCTGGCCGCGCTCGATGTCCTCGCGCTCGATGCCCCGGAGGAGCAGCCCGACGTTGTCGCCGGCCTCGCCCTGGTCGAGCAGCTTGCGGAACATCTCGACGCCGGTCACGACGACCTTGCGGGCGTCGCGGATCCCGAGGATCTCGACCTCTTCGCCGACCTTGACGATGCCGCGCTCGACCCGGCCGGTGGCCACGGTCCCGCGGCCCTTGATCCCGAAGACGTCTTCGATCGGCATCAGGAACGGCTTGTCCTTGGCCCGCACCGGGGTCGGGATGTACGTGTCGACCTTGTCCATCAGGTCGAAGATCGGCTTGTAGGCCGGGTCGTCGGCGTTCGCGGGGCCCTCGAGGGCCTTGAGCGCCGAGCCACGGATGATCGGGACCTCATCGCCCGGGAAGCCGTACTTGGAGAGCAGCTCGCGGACCTCGAGCTCGACCAGCTCGAGCAGCTCCTCGTCGTCGACCATGTCGACCTTGTTCAGGAACACCACGATCGAGGGCACCTCGACCTGCTTGGCCAGCAGGATGTGCTCTCTGGTCTGGGGCATCGGGCCGTCGGCGGCCGAGACGACCAGGATCGCGCCGTCCATCTGGGCGGCACCGGTGATCATGTTCTTGATGTAGTCGGCGTGACCCGGGCAGTCGATGTGGGCGTAGTGCCGCTTCTCGCTCTCGTACTCGACGTGCGAGACGGCGATCGTCACCGTCTTGTTCGCGTCGCGGACCGTACCGCCCTTGGCGATGTCGGCGTACGACTTGAAACTCGCCATGCCTTTGGCGGCCTGGACCGAGAGAATTGCGCCGGTCAAAGTCGTCTTGCCGTGGTCGATGTGACCGATGGTACCGACGTTCACATGCGGTTTGGACCGATCGAATTTCTCTTTAGCCATGTCTCAGGAACCTCGCGCTCTCGTCCCACCTCGGGGATCGAACCCGAGACCTCGTCCTTACCAAGGACGTGCTCTACCAACTGAGCTAGGTGGGCGGTCTCGTCGGCTCAGACATCAAAAAGAGGTTGCTTTCCGCAACCCCTTTGCGCGTCTGGACAGAATTGATTATCCGCCTCGGCTGGGTGCCCGTCAACGAACGGGCCGCAAAACCGGGCCCGCGGCCGCCCTTTCACTCATTCATTACCGCCTTCTCAGCGAGTTTTCATGTGTCCCGAGAGGCTCCGCGCCATCCTTTGACCATGTTCGACAACCGGCCGCCGACGCCCTGGCGCGACGAGCCGTCGCCGTGGCGCGACGAGGCGGTCGAACAGACCCAGCCGGTCCTGGCACGTCCCGCGGCAGCGCCGCCTCCCCCACCGGCCAAGCCCCGCCGCCGGAAGGACGGCCTCGCGCTCCTGCTGATCGGCGTCCTCGTCGGCGGCGGCGTCGGCATCGGTGGCGCCCGCGCGATCACGAGCCAGCTCGTGCCGGCTGCCGCGAGCGCACCCGCCACGACACCGACCGCGACGTCGAGCGACACGGCCGCCGTCGCCGCGATCAAGGACGTCATCCAGCAGGCCAACGCCGCGCAGGCCCAGGCCTTCGCGCGGAACGATCCGACGGCGATGAAGGCGACCTCCACCACCGCGCACTACCAGGAGATGGTCCAGGTGAACCGTGACCTCTCCAACGGCGGCGTCACGAAGATCGAGCTGTTGAACATCGCGTTCGGCGCGATCTCGCTGAACGGCACGAGCGCGGCGGCGACGACCACCGAGACGTGGCGCTCCACGTACGCCGATGGGACGACCGGACAGAGCATCGACCAGAACGACTACGACCTCGTCCTCGAGAATGGCGCGTGGAAGATCGCGGCGAACACGCAGCCGAACAGCACCGGGGCGACCGCCCCGACGCAGCCGCAGACGCCGACGAACACCACCGTGCAGAGCACCTCGCGCAACTGGTCCGGCTACGCCGCGACCGGCGGCACCTTCAGCTCGGTGAGCGCTACGTGGATCGTCGCGACCCCGGATCCGAAGGTGGCGGGCATCGACGCGACCTGGGTCGGGATCGGCGGCGCGAACACCACCGACCTCATCCAGGCCGGCACCGAGGCGACCGTGAACGGCGACGGCACGGTGACGTACGACGCGTGGACCGAGACGCTCCCCCAGTCGGTGCGGACCGTGAGCCTGACCGTGAGCGGCGGCGACACCGTGAGCGTCGCGATCACCGAGCAGAGCGCCGGCAGCTGGCTCGTCGAGATGAAGAACGTGACCACCGGGAAGACCTACACCACGACGATCCGGTACAGCTCGTCGAAGTCCTCGGCCGAGTGGATCCAGGAGGCTCCGAGCGTGGGACGCGGGATCGCGCCGCTCGACAGCTTCGGCACGGTCAAGTTCAGCGCCGCGTCGGCGGTGGTCAACGGAAGGACGCAGAGCCTGAGCGGCGCGAACGCGAAAGCCGTGACGATGACGAACGGCGCCGGCCAGCCGCTCGCGGTCCCCTCAGGGATCGGTGCGGATGGCGCCAGCTTCAGCGTGAGCCGGACGACGACGCCCGCCACGGGCGGGGGCACCGGAGCGCCGGGCCGGAGGCGCGGCTAGGCGCGCGCGACGGGCGAGGCGAGCTCTTTGCGCAGGATCGGCGCGACCCTCGTGCCGAGCAGCTCGACCGCACGCATGAGCTTCTCGTGCGGGACCGTCGCGGCATTCATCATGAAGGTGATCCGCGAGAGCCCGCCCAGCGCTTCGCTGTGGTCGTCGGCCGCTTCCTTCGCGTTGGGCGCGAGGTAGCCCAGCGCGTGGACGCCGACCTTCAACCGTTCCGGTCCGAAGCCCGCGAGCCGGCCCGCCTCGCGATAGAGGTCGACCAGCGGCCGGAACCGCCGGGTCTCTCCGCCGATGATCGCGACCATCAGCGGCAGGCCGAGTGCGCCGGCGCGAGCGAACGATCCCGGCGTCCCGCCCACACCCAGCCAGATCGGCAGCGGATCCTGCACCGGTCGTGGATACACACCCTGGCCGGTCAGGGGCGGCCGGTGCTTGCCCGACCAGTGCACGAATTCGTTGTCGCGGATCGCGAGCAGGAGATCGAGCTTGTCCGCGAACAGGGAGTCGTAGTCCTCGAGCTTGTAGCCAAAGAGCGGGAACGCCTCGATGAACGAGCCGCGGCCGACGATCATCTCCGCCCGCCCGCGCGAGATGAGGTCGAGCGTCGCGAAGCTTTGGAACACGCGCACCGGGTCGGCCGCGCTGAGGACGGTGACGGCGCTGGTCAAGCGGATCTTCGTGGTCCGCGCCGCGGCCGCCGCGAGGATCTCCGTGGGAGCCGAGTCGAGGAACTCCTTGCGGTGGTGCTCGCCGACGCCGAAGACATCGAGGCCGACCTGGTCGGCGCGCTCGATCTCCTCCAGGAGATCGCGCAACTGTCGACCGTCGCGCTCGGGACGATCCTCAGCGCCACGGTGGCCATCCTGCTCAGCGGTCAGCTGCCCCCGCCGGAGACGGACGAGGGGATCGGCGCGCACGTCTTCCAGCTGTCGATCCTCGCGATGCTGCCGGTCGGTCTGTTCTTCCTGGTCACAGCGGACTGGACGGCGCCGTCGCGCGTCGTCCGGCGCCTGGCGTTCCCGACGGTCGCGGTCCTCGCCGCGTTCGCGCTCCTCTACTACTTCGAGCACTACCTGCACCGGGTCTGACCCCGCGCAGCGGCGCTGTTCAGCGGAACGCGTCGCGGATCAATTCGCCGCGCGGAGCTCGAACGAGAGCCGCCGGATCTTGTCGCCTTCGAACACGAAGACCCAGGTCGTGTAGTTCGCGAAGATGCCCGGTGCGCGTGTCAGGGTCGAGATGCGCACCTCGTCCCCGTGCTGCTCCTCGCCGCGCTGGCTCTGCTCGAGCGTCGGCGCCATCTTGATCATCTGCCGCACGCCGTCCTTGCCCTTCAGCGGTTCGCCCGCTCCCGGCAGCAGCACCTCGATGTCGTCCGAGCACAGCGCGGCGGCAGCGACATCTTTCCTGGCCTGCACCGCGTCGATGAACGACCGCGCGATGGCGATCTGCGTATCCACGCCACGAGTTTCCGAGGAAACTCGACCAAGAAATGTTCAGCACGAGACCGAGTCAGTTGCCCGAAATGTTCAGCACGGGAGGCTGACCCAACTCGGTCTCTTCACCCACCAAGACTTCCGCAAGCTCGAAACGGTTCCGATCAAGCTCGGCTGATTGTGAATCATGCGCACCGCTCGGGCGGCTAACGGGCGAGGTTGGCGAGTCGGGCAGACACGTATTCCGCCAGCGGCGGCACCTCGGGCGGCACACCAAGCGTTCGCAACGCCCCCGGCCACTTCATGGATTCGGTGTCGGTCGTGGCGGACGTGGGTCGCCTGACCACGCAGCTTCGACAGCGTCGTCACCGACTATCGCAAAAGAGCGTGCCGCCGGCGAACGACCTCGGCCCGACCGTGCTTTCGAAGACCAGGTCGAATGGATCTTGTAGATAGGCGCGCGGATAAAGGCGCCGCATTTCATTCTCGGCGTTCGGCCCAGAAGCGCTGATCAACAGGTTGCCGCCGCCTGGTTCGGTCAGACCTGACGCGGAAGTTCGGCCAAGGATCGACCCGGTGGAGACATCGTTGAGCCTCGGCTCAAGCGCGACGTCGCCGTATAAATGCCATGTGATCGCCAGCCCGTCGAAGCAGTGCTTCGGATCGTAGACGCGAATCGAGACACCAACGAGGTCGTTTGGAAAAGATGGGTCGGGGCTCCTGAAAAGGGATGAGGCAACTCTGCCATTGGCGGGCGAGGTCACAGCGGTACCTGGAGCCAGCAGCATCGCGACGTAGGTCCCTTCGCCCGCGACACTGCCATCCCGCATCGCGACCAAGTGGAGCCGAACCGCGTCACAGTCGGAAAGGCGACTTGCGCTGCAAATCGCGGGCTGCAACGGCGGGACACGCGCTGGACTCGGAAGTGGAGGGCTCGCAGTGCCCGCGACTGGTCGCTGCGTCGCAGCCGGATTCTGCGAAGACAATGGTGATGCAACCTGGGCTTCGCTAGGCGGAGACGTGGTAGCACTGCTTGTTGACGTGCCCGACTCGAAAGCGGAGCCGCCACACGCGCTAGCCGCGAACACAAAGACCAGAAGCCTCCGCACAACCGAAACGATAGCCAACGGCAGGTTATGAGACTGTCCTACCCGGATCTGGACGCTCTCCGCCCCACGCAAGCAGACCGCGGAGGCACGCGATTCTTCAGGTCCTGTTCCTTGCAGTGCGCGAATTCGCGCCTGAACGCAAGCACGACGACACATGGTTACGACCAGCAACTGCGCTTATCGAACGTCGGCGCTGCAGCTCAACTAACTGTGAGTCAGACGCTCACCTTCCTCTAGTCAGATCCACAACGTGCACATCGGTAAACGTCGCGAAATGCTTGAGGCTTGTATCGACGGCGTTTGATCGCGCAGGGACGTTCAGTCGCTAGTCTGCGACGTCACCTTTGACGAACGCGCTGCACCGTTGACGCTTTACGCCACGTCATTTGAATTGGGCTAAGTCGAGTATCACGCTGCTAATCTCGATGAAGTCATCCGGCGCCCCTCTGAACCACCCGGCGGACCGCGGCGCTCGTGACCCCCCGGCCTGCTCAGTGATGTCCACGTAGCACCCGTAATCGAGCAGGTAGGCATCCAGTCGCACACCGGGGGAGTTCGGCTCCGAGTAATCCCTTCGTACGAGATGTAAGACGCGTGCGTCATACAGCTTCTCGAACAAGGCGGCGTGTTCGGAGTTGACGGTCTGAGGCAGCATGAATCCTCTGATTCGCCGGCCGCGCATGACCCTATCGATGATCCATAGCAGCAGCTCATAGGCCTCGCCGCTTGATCGGACCGTATTCTCCTTGTCTCGGAGATACCAGGCCCGAGCGGACCTCCGAATATCGTCGTAACCAATCACAGAGAGTCCGGCCCTCGCGGCCGCGCCTGCCGCGATATATATGGCGTCACGCGGTACGCCCTCCGCCGCTCGAACGAGCTCGGCAAAGACAGCCCCGTCGTGGAATCCAGCACGCACCATTTCGAATTCTGACCCGGGAGCTACCACGCTGCGACCTTCCGCCCGCAGCACCGCTCGGACGTGCTTGAAGAACAGCGATCGAAAAAACTCCGTAGCGCGTGTCTCGTCAGCTCCGAACAGCATGAAGTCATCAAGATTTAGGTCTGCCCCGGCGTCGCCTGAGTCAATTCCCACGTATTGGTCCGTCACCGACGAGGAAGCCGCAAGCGCCGTCCGATGCTCGATAGCAGCAATCTTCACTGTGACCTGCTGGATCGGGAAAAACGCCCTACGAAGCATGTCAGCGAGTAGGGGCTGAAGATCTCGTGGCACCTCGGACCACTCGTCAAGAAGTATCCAGACCCGTCGTCGCCCTAACGCTTCCAAGAGCGTCGTCAGAGCGTGAGAGAGGTCTCCGAAATGGACCCTCTGTTGCAGTCGACCACGGCGCCGCACACGAGTCTCATGGCCGCGCGACCCGGTCTTCTGCGTCGATAGTTGAGCGCCAAGAACTGCATGCTCGCCTATCGCCGTCGCCAAGCCAGTCTGACGTTGTTGCGAATGCCTCTCCGTCGTTCGGTTCTCTGTTTCAATGTCCCCGACCACTCTTACATCAGTAATCGAAGCACCCACGGCGTCCAGCGCCCGACTAACACGGTCGAACTCCGAATCGGACTCGAAGTGAGTGGGCTCGCTCAGAGTCCAGTTCGTCAGATCATCGAGAACCCGTCCGACCGTATCCACGAGGAGCCGCGTACCACGTTCGGTAACTGGCACATCGACATCGGCGTACAGGCCACCAGTTGATCCAATCGTGCGCATATCGATATACACCGCGATGTCCCCCGCCTTCCGGCGGCTGTTTGCGAGGTAGATGAGGGCATGTGTCTTCCCTGTACCGCGTCGACCGTAGATGACTTGGTTGTCGGTCGTGGACAGCTGCGCGAATAGCATGCCGATGTCAACGAACGTTGCGATGAGACTGGCGGGGTCGTTCCGCTCGGCACGCTTCTTGATTCCGATCAACGCTTCGTTTAGGTAGCTGGGCATTTGCGCAAGGCTAACTCGCGAACGTTCAGGCCGACGTTGGGTACCTAGGACCTAACCGACGGGCATCTGATCGGGAGTCAGTCGCCGTCGGTATTTGGCAAATCGCATCGATTGCAGCCACTCCACTCGCAGCCAGCTGCCCAGCCACTCGAGTTGCTTGTGAAACTGCGCCAAGAAGTCACATGACTCCCGGCACGTTCGGCACGGGCATACGCTGCCGTGGCGTGATTGCTCCGGTGGTCGGGCCTCTCGGTGTTCGCGACTTTGAAACGCGATGAGCGGTGAGGCTTCGGGGATGACGCCAACTCAAGTCTTCATCAGCCACGTCGCGGCTCACGCTCGAACTGCAGTGGCGCTGAGGTACGCCCTTGACTGGTGGGGATTGCGAGCGTTCGTCGCACACGTTGACATCGAACCTGGCGCTGAGTGGATTGCTGAGATTCGCCGCGCCCTGGCGTCCTGCGTGTCGCTGGTCGCCTTGGTCAGCGACACGTTCAACGCCAGTGACTGGTGTGATCAGGAGGTCGGTTGGGCGCTGGGACGAGGTGTTCCCGTAATACCAGTGCGGCTAGGGTCGGCTCCTTACGGCCTCTTCGGGAACACCCAGGCTATCGCGTGGCCCACCGAATCAGGCGCCGAACACTCCGTTGCCGAGGGGATTGTCGCCGTCCTCTCGCGAGATACCCGCACCGCGACACAGACCACAGAGATATTGGTTCGTCATCTTGTGAGCAACGATTCGTTCGCCCATGCCAACGGTCTTGCAGCCAAGATGGTGGACCTCCAGGTGAGGCTGAGTGCCGATCAGCTCGACCGACTCGACAACGCACGCGAGGACAACCCCGGCCTCGGGCTTGCGTTCGAGTTACCGAGGGCGGCCGCCTCTCTGCGGCGAATCACGAGCGCCAACGAACCTCCGCGCCGTCCCCGAAGCGCTGACTGATCGGACTCAGCCGTGCGCCTGACATAACGGCTGATCGCGCGTCAGTCGCCGCACGTATGCGCCGGAACCGTGCGGCCCGGGAAGGCACCTAAGGTTGAATCCGCACCACGGCGCCAGTGGCGTCCCGCAACATATTGCCGCTGAGAGTCGTCTCGAATGAAGTCTCGTTGGCGATACCGACTTGCCCGGCGGCCGAGAACAGCATCCCTTTCGGAATCAGGCTCCCCGACAGACGGGCGAGCGGCGCGGTCACTTCAACGACGTCGCGAGTCTTGACGAGAACAGCGACGTCATCGGCAAAGTAGTAGCTCACGGTGAAGTGGCCAACGATCATTTGCACGGACGTCAATCGAAATCCGCGGCCGACCTCACTCGATAGCGAACCGACTTGTCCGGATATCGGTGCGTCAAACGTCGAGCCTCGCGCGAACCCATCGAGGATCAAGAGGCTGTGGCCGTTGTAGGTCTGAGCGTCTTGTGCGACTGCCCCTCGAGCAACCCACGTGTCCGCCAGCAATAGGTGGCTGCTTGCCAACCCGAGTCGTTGCGCCTCGACCACGTCCGAGCGCGACCAGACGACGAAACGAGCGGGCGCGGTCGGTAACAGGGACGGCGACCTTTGGTTGGCGAAGTATCCAGACACGACGCTTGACGTGCTGGGGCTAGGGCTGGGCGAACCAGAGGCGCTCGCAACGCTTTGCGGTTCGGGATGTGTGACCGGCGGCCACACATCCCACTGGACGCGGCCAATTGCCGCCAAAGCAACCGCGACGATCGTGATGGCCAGCCACTTGAGCCTCACGGCGCGGACAGACTACCGGCGTTGTGCCCACTCCGCCTCCCGCCGGGTTTTCCCGACCTTCGGAAGCTAATCCGCCAATGACTGCGAGTCACCCACTCGCGCCGCATACGCACCTTTGGAGGTGCGCCGACTACAGCACCGCACCACAGCCAGGGCACGTTCGCGGCGACCACGGATCGACCGATCGACCGCAGCGGGCGCAAGCGCTCTCCTGAGGACCGCGCGTCTTCAGAGGCGACGCTGGGTCGCCAGCTGGCGGCGCGTCGCGAAGTGCGAGTGCCAGGGAGATGGCCCAACCAGCCAGCGTCCAGCCGAGTAGCACATTGAGCGCTACCACGCTCCCGAGATCAGGCGGATGACGCCAAGCGGCAACGAGCGTCGGCAACGCGTACAACGTCAAGACGACAACCAGGACGCCAATCGCGGAGTTATCGGCCCACGTCAGAGGACCCGTCGGACGAAGAACCAGTCTTGTGCCAATTGCAACGATGGTGACGCAAGAAAACACGCCACCGACTGTGAGGCGCATGACCGAAATCCTAGTTGCCATCAGTCACCCTCCGCGCTCGGAAAGCAAACTAGTCGGGAATCAGTCACAGCCGTCTCTAATGCCCCACTCTTGAGATGTTCGAGTGCCTCACTGTGCTGACTCTTGCGAGGTGCCCGCACGGAACCTGAGTCGATAAGCGGCCTAGCTGAGGTCTCCCCAGACCTGAGTCACAAATAGAAGCCCCCGGCTAGGGTGCGCGGTGCTGAACCAAACACCACTAGTCGGAGGGGCTTCTTTGTACCAGAGAGAACGGCTCAACTCGCGCGCTCGAGCGTTCGTCGTCGCCGAGGCGGCCCGGATCGGGATCAGTCCAGCGGCTCGGAACAGCGGCGTCAGTCGACGCACGGTGTATCGCTGGCGACGGCGGGCCCCGGACTTCACCGACCATCCGTGCCGGCCGCAGCACTCGCCGCGGCGGTCGCCCGACGCCCTCGAGGGCGATCCTTCGCCGGCACGGGATCCACCGCCTCAGCCACGTCTTCCCCAAGCCGCCGCGCAACTTCGGGGCGTACCCGGCCCTCCGGCCGGGCGAGCTCGTCGGGATCGACATCAAGAGCTTCGGCAGCATCGAGCGGGGCGGCGGCCGCGTCGCAGTGATGCACCACGGCCACGCCCGCACGGTCGGCTGGAAGCATCTCCACGTGGCGATCGACATGGCCAGCCGGATGACGTTCACCGAGTTTCGCCCGACCTTGGGGGGTCGTGACGGGGCGGCGTTCCCCGACCGAGCGACCGCGTTCTTCGCTGGCCACCGCATCCGCGTCGAGCGGGTGCTCACCGACAACGGCTCGGCGTACAAGAGCTTCGCGTTCCGCGATGCCTGCGCCCGTGCGGGGATCCGGCACACCCGGATCAAGCCCCGGCATCCTTGGACGAACGGCCGGGCCGAGCGGTTCATCGGCACGATCCAGCGCGAGTGCGCGTACCGCGATCACTTCACCTCGGACCCCGAGCGGGCCCTGGCGGTCGCGCTCTTCGTTCCCTGGTACAACACTCGCCGACCGCACACGGCACTCGGGGGCCTCACGCCGCAGGGCTGGTTAGATCGGTGGCGTGTGACTCAGGTCCCAGGAGACCTCACCTAGCCCTCGCCGTACTCCTCCGCCATCTCATCCCGCCAGCGCCGCCAATCTGCCTGGGCGTCGACCGCCGCATGCACCATGTCGCCAGCCGCCTCGAGCTTCTCGCAAAGGTCATCCATGACCCCGCCAAGTTGCTGGAGGTCGATGTGCGTGAGGTCCGCGGGCCACGACGGTGTGCCATCACGGCGGGTCGGGTAGCGGAACGCATCCGAGCCGGGGTCGGTCGCTGCCATCTCGTCGATGATCGCGTCCGCCGGAGCGCAGCTGGGTTCGGCACCGGGATCGACCATCAGGACGACGGCGCGGGCGCCGCGCCAGAGCATCCTGAGATCGTGACCGGGTGACGCGGTGTGGCCTGTGCCCTCTAGCGCACCGCCCAGCGCGATGACGTGCTTCAGCGCCAGTTCGACGGCATGCCGATACAGGAACGCGATCGGTCCAACGAGGAAGTCCTGATCGCCGCCATCGGCCAGCGCGCTATCCACGAGCCGTCGCGCTGCCAACCGGTAGCCCGTCGCCACAAGGCCGGCCGATGGTGAGCGATCGAAGTTGACCACCGCGTTCCGGATCCACGCTTCGCGGGGTGCGGGACGAAAAATGGTGCGCGGGCGTGAACTCTTCATGCCGGCAACGCTACGCCCCGCCGACGAGTGGTTGTTTGATGGACGCGACAAGGCCGGCCGGTAGGTAGGCGGCGAGGCCGAGAGTCTGTACAGCTTCCAGCAGCGTCCGCCATAGCCGATCGAAGTGCGAGCTCAGGTCTGTCCATTGCTCTTCGACCGGCGCTTCGAGGGAATGCGCGCGCAACAGTGACCGCGCGGCTGCGGATGGATGACCTCCTAATCCACAGTGGCGTTGGTACTCCTCCGGATCGAATCGACCCGCCGATCGCTGTCGGATTCTGCTTGGACTGAAGATCGATCTGAGTTCTTGCGCGTCGGCGTTAAGCCACCGGCGGGCCTCTTCAGGATCGCTCCCGAACGACCAGACGAGATACTCGCACTCGATCAATTGGCGTATGAGCGCAGCCGCGCTGTAGCGACGGTCGAGACCCAGCAGGTTGACCGCATCGACGGCAAGCGCCCCCGCAATCTCAACCGCAACCGCGAATCCCACGACGCGGTCATCGCCGTAGCCCCATTGAGTCCTGCCATAAACCCGATCTGCACCAAGTAGCATTCCACCGGTCGCGAGGTGTGTCGCGACAGTCTCCAACGCTGCAGCAATCTGGGCGATGCTCTCTCGTGCACTCCCGGATGCGCCGCTCATGAGAACAGGTGCCTGATCATGGTCAGCATCCTCCTCGATTGTGGGGAACGATGGCTTGATCAAGCCTGGGCTGCCTCGAGCGCCCAATCAACATTGACGGTCTCACCGAGCCACCGCCGCTCGTGGTCATCTCAAGCGCCAACCTGCAGCTCACAAGATCTCACCGCAGGCTCGTCCGGAGAATTTCATCCTCACCTTCCTCAGCAAGAACGTGACGATGCGCCGTCCTTCTGGAGCATCAAACTCTACGGCTGGGCGTGGTGCCTGTGGCAATTCCGTCCCCCTGCCGTCATGACCAACGAGACCGACGCAGGGCGGCGCGCTCGCTGACGTAGGGTGATAAGCGATGGAGACGCTTTCCGACGAGCAGCGCCGATGCCTATCTGTGATCTACGAACACTTCCACAAGCATGCCGCGTGGCCGCTCCTCGCCACGATCCGGCATCAACTGTTCGTAGCGGACGACGAGTTCCCGTTCGTCGAGGTCCTGGCAACCGTGCCGACCAGTTTTCAGAACAGCCGCCCGCCGGACGGCGAGGTCTGGGCGACAGCGCGTGGTATCCACGCGTGCGCGGGGCACGAAGCGCCGGAACTGGCCGATCTGATGGCCTTCGTCGATATTTGCCGGGACCGCTACAAGGCCGACCCCGATGCGCAGGTCGGTTCGGTCGACTTGCTTACGAGGGGCTGGTCTGCCGAGCGCATCCGGAAGACATACCTGCTGACCCAGCACGAGCATGACCTCTGGCGCGGAGGCGGTGAGCTCGCCGATGGGAGCTGGCACTGGCTCGTGTCGCACGATATTGCAAAGTTCCGCGGCATCACTGACATCGACGCCTACCTGACACGCAAGGACGAACTCCGACGTGCGCCGACTTCAAGACCGGTGCTCGAGACACCCGGACAGTTAGAGCGCGCGGCAGCCTCGGGGCCTGCAGCCGCACCCCTTGATCCCGTCACGCTGCGTGAGCTCGCCGACCTCATCTGTGGTGACTCCGGCCCCGCCTACCGCAGCGGGATCGCGCTGACGCACTTCTTTAAGGCCGCCGGCATCGACGGGCAGAGCCACGACGGCTCGAGCCGTAGTTGGTGGACGAGACAGCGGCTCGAACAGCTCAACGCGAACCCGGCCGCGATTGAAAAGGTCATCTTGCGACTCGCCGACCCGCGCGAGTACGCCGGCGACCCAGTCAAACTGCGGACAGCGGTCGACCAGCTCAATCGCATCCTCGCCATCGAGGGTGTCCGAGTGATGCTCACAGGAACGAATCCACGGCTAGAACGTGGCGCCGCGGCGCTCGCGCCGGAGCTCCCGCCTCCTGGTGCTCCTCTCCCAACCTTTGACTTCACGGCGGTGGTCCACGGTCCGGAGTTGGCTGCCGTCTTGGACGAACGCTGGCAGGAGGTCGGCAGGTGCATAGGAGCGGACGCATCGCTCGCCGCCGTCGTGCTTCTAGGAAGCATCCTCGAGGGCGCGTTGCTCGCGACAGCACGAGCGAAGCCTGCTGCTGCCGGACGCTCAGCGCGCGCGCCGAAGGATCGGCAAGGTCGGGTGCGAGCCCTAGAGGATTGGAGTCTCGCTCAGTTGCTCGAGGTCGCAGCGGACTGCAAGTGGATCCACGCTGCCTCCAACCAGTTCGCCGTCGTGCTCCGCGACTACCGGAACCTCATCCATCCCGCCGAGCAAGTCAAACGCACGGTCACGATCGACGCTGATACTGCGGCTATCTGCCTCCGCGTTGCGATGAAGACGCTCAACGACCTCGTCGCGGCTAACAGCCGGTAGCACGGCTAACGGTCGGACTGCGGCTCGTGGTCTGTCTGGTCGACGCCGGTCGCGCAGCGGAGGCACAAGATAACTCGCCGGACTTCGACGATTCCGGTATCGGCTGCGAGGTGTCGACCAATTGGCGAATCGCTCGGAGTGGTCTGCCGCTGACAGCCCTGGATGGCTACGACTAATCCGGGCCCTTGATGGCGATCCCTTCGCGGTTGTAGACACGGCCGCAAGCAAGACACGTGACGTGGCCGTTCCAGCGAGCAGTCGGTTCCATAGGCACTCAACGATGGAGCGTTTCGCGGCCGCGCTCGGGCGGCGGATCGAGTACCGGCTCGCTGATCAAGCACGCTCTCGACCCGGCATGCTCCAGCGGGGGTAACGGCACTTTCGGGCTACGTCCGCGCAGAGGTCGAACTGAGCTATCAATTCGCTTCTTACCCTCGTCAAGCGGCGTTGACTGCCACCTGGACTCCGCCTGATAGTTGCGTATATCCCGCCCGGTATATGAGGAGGACGCGTGACGGTCAGCGGCGATTCTCGGGGCTCAATGTGGCGACGCTGGGACCCACACATTCACGCGCCAGGGACGCTGCTCAACGATGGGTTCGCCGGGCCGGACGTCTGGAACCGATATCTCGAACGTATCGAGAGCGCGGATCCACCGGTCCAGGTGCTCGGAATCACCGATTACTACCTACTCGACAGTTATGAAGCGGTCCTCGCGCAGAGGAGACAGGGCCGGCTTCCAGGCGTGAAGCTCATCTTCCCGAACATCGAGATGCGCTACGGAGTCGGTACCGTGCAGGCTGCTGCGGTAAACGTGCACTTGGTGGTGTCACCGGACGCCACCGACCACGTCGAACAGGTAAGACGCTTCTTGCGGTCTCTGACCTTCGAGTACAAGGGCGAATCCTTCAGATGTGATCGCCCCGATCTGATAGCGCTGGGCCGGACGCATGACGAGAGAGTGCAGACGGAGGGCGAGGCGCTGGCGATCGGCGTCAACCAATTCAAGGTTAGCTTCGATCAGTTCCGGGAGGAGTGGCGCAAGAGCGAGTGGATCCGGACCAACGCCTTCGTCGCGGTCGCGGCGCGCACGGGCGATGGGACTTCGGGTCTCGCGCACGAGGCTTCGCTTGCGGGGCTGCGGACCGAGATCGAGCGCTTCGCGCGAATCATCTGGTCTGGAGTCCCGAGCGATCGCAAGTTCTGGCTCGGTCACGGCGCCGCGACGCTCAAGGAACTCACGGATAGGTACGGCGGCACCAAGCCTTGTCTGCATGGAAGCGATGCGCACACTCTCGAGTCGGTAGCGAATCCTGCTCTTGAGCGGTACTGCTGGATCAAAGGAGACCCTTCGTTCGAATCCCTGCGTCAGGTTTGTATTGAGCCCGAAGACCGCGTACTCATCGCAACGGAACCACCCCGTGGAGCCCTGCCTTCGCAGGTTATTGACTCCTTGAGCGTTGATACAGGGAGCTGGCTCACCACGCCTCGGATCGAACTGAACCCGGGACTGGTCGGCATCATCGGGCCTAAGGGCTCGGGGAAAACCGCTCTCGCGGACTTCATCGCCTCTGGGGCGTTCGCCCTTCATGGGCACCTAACTGATCGTTCCTTTGCAAAACGCGCACGCCCACATCTCCTCGACAGCACCGTCGAGCTGGCCTGGACCTCCGGCGACGTAAGCGGCGCGCCGCTCGGCTCGGAACCCGAAGACTTCGAAGAGCCGCGCATCCGCTATTTGTCGCAGCAATTCGTCGACAACCTGTGCTCGGCGGAGGGGGTATCCGACGAGCTAGTCAGAGAGATCGAGCGCGTCGTTTATTCCGCGCACCCGCCGGAGCAGCGCATGGGCACGACCTCGTTCCGCGAGCTGCTCGACGTTCGGACCCAGCGCGCTCGCATGACCCGCGAACGCAACGAACTCCTGCTCGCGGAGATCGCCGACGATCTAAACGACCAGATGCAGCGACGAGACGCCAAGCCCGACTTCGAGCGGCGCAAGACCGAGAAGGCGAGGCTGATCGCCAAGGACAAGGCAGATCGAACTCTCTTGATCGCAAAGGGACATGAGGGTCATGCGAAGGAACTGGAACTAATCGTCGGAGCGATCGAGAACGTGCGCTCCACGATCGACGGCCACGCCCGTCGCCGCGAGGCACTCCTTGGCCTGCGGGATGAGATCGAAGCCGCGAATACCGAAAAGAATGCAGTCCAACAGCGGCTACGCCGAAAATACGCTGAGGCGCGCCTCTCTGATGAAGAGTGGTCTCACTTTGTCATCGCCTACCCCGCCGCGATACTCGAGGCCCTAGACGCAAAGGTCACAGGGGTCGTCAATGAAATCGCGCGACTGACCGGACCAGCCAAAGCCGAACCCCCAGCGACGATCGCCGGCAGACCTTCAGTGACATCGCTCCTGCGCAAGGACCTGGCCGCGAATGCGCACACACTGTCACTACTCGAGAAGGAAGCCGCAAGGCTGCGTGCCCTCGTGGGAATCGATGACGAGCATGCACGGCGCCTCAGGACACTCACCGACAAGATTGCGCACGAGGAGGCGGAGCTCGCGTCGCTCGGTCGGGAGCTGGATCAAGCGATAGCTGCCGATGGGCGGATTAAGGAACTCATTCAGCAGCGGCGCGACGTCTACAGTGCCCTCTTCGATGGCCTCGTCGAGGAAGAGCGGCAGCTGGGTGAGCTTTATCAACCACTAAGGGCAGGACTCGCAGACGAACCAGGCGCCCTTGGGAAACTGTCATTCCTCGTGCGCCGCACGGTCGATCTCGATGGGTGGGCCGATGAGGGCGAGAGGCTCCTTGACCTGCGTACGATCGGTCCGTTCAGGGGTCACGGCGCGCTCGCGGATCACGCGAGAGCTTTGCTCCTCGATGCCTGGCGCACCGGGTCGAGCGCGGAGGTCGCGGCCGCGATGAGCGCGTTCCGCGATCAGTTCGAAGAGGAACTACGACAACACCGCCCCCAGGACGTGACCGGTTCAGAAGAGCGCCGCTCCTGGAACGGTCGCATTGCGGCATGGCTCTACAACACGAGTCACATTACCGTCACATACGGGGTGCAGTACGAGGGCGAAGACATCGAGCGTCTCTCCCCCGGAACTCGTGGAATCGTCTTGTTGCTCCTCTACCTCGCTCTCGATCGCGACGACGATCGGCCGCTAGTAATCGACCAACCCGAAGAGAACCTCGATCCACGCTCTGTCTACGACGAACTTGTGCCGCGCTTTCGCCGCGCGAAGCTGCGCCGTCAGATCATCGTCGTCACCCACAACGCCAACCTCATAGTGAATGGCGACGCTGACCAGGTCATCGTCGCAACTGCCGGCCCGCACCGACCAGGGCAACTTCCCGAGATCTCGTACAACAGCGGCGGCCTCGAGAACGACCGGGTTCGCACGAGCGTTTGCGACATCTTGGAGGGCGGTGAGGAGGCCTTCCGGGATCGCGCGCAGCGGCTTCGGGTCCGCCTACCGGACTGATATGTGTGTGGGCCGGGGATTTGCCGCTTGCGGCGCTCCTAGATCGTCACCGAGCGCGTCTCCGCCGCGTGTTTGATCACGGTGTCGCGATACGCGCGTTCGAAGATAAGGCTCGCTGCGCACGAGCACCCGTGAGGCCGGCATTCGCCGCCAAGCATCCGGTGGACGTGCGCCCGAGCGTCGCTCGGTGCGTCCGCAAGCACCGCGAACCAGCGTTCATTCTCCCGGCGGTCACGAAGGGCAAGGACCTGCGCGGCTGAACGCGCGTAGTCGACCGCAGCGTCGACGACGCGAACGTAGAAGGTGCGATCGGGCACGGCGGCGCTGTCCACTCCCCAAGTGGCGCTCAAGCGTGCGGCCGCCTCGCGAAGCTCGGCCCACGTGCCCGGTCCCCAAAGATGCGTGACCGGGGTGCTTGTCGTCTCGACGTCGGGCATCCACCACATCACGAGTTCTTCTTCCCAGGCGCTCAGGACCACATACCACCTGCGCTCATGTGCCTGATCGTCCTCGACGAAGGGCAGCTGCGCGAGGAGGAACTGGGTGCCTTCCATCTCCAGCGGTCCCTTCCCGACGACCATGAGCTCGCGTTCGATGATGCCTGGGTAGATCGTGCGGCTGGGCATATCCGCGCCCCACAGGCGCGCGATCATCTCGCTCACGAGGTGTAGGCGTCGCAGCGCGTCCGTAGGCATGAAGACGTACGGGAATTCTGAGTGGGTCTCTTCGTTCCGGATCTTGCAAGTCATAGTGTCGCGAATCCGATTGCGCTGGCCGTAGAAGTAGCCTTCCCGACGCGCCCAGTACATGAGTGACGCCAGCGACCCGTTGAATCGGCGGTAGCCCCGCAGGTGGGCCTTGCGCGCGAGCCGCTGACGGAGTTCATCGAAGTTCCGTGGATGTGCGAGCCCCGCCGCACCGGCGATAGTCAAGGGCACGCCGGCGGCGTAGTGCTCGAGGAATCGGACCTTGAGCGCGACCTCGAGTACACGATGTGCTTCGCGCGAGGCGCTCGTGTAGTTGTCATAGGTGAAGAGGCCGTCCCCGTACAGGCGTACAACCTTTTCGAACTCCCGACGCACGTCCGTTGGGACGGCCGTTGGTAGCGCAAGCTGCTCGCACCGGCGTGTGACGAGCTCCTGCGCGGCCTCGGGTCGCATCGGACCGCCAAGGCCGAGCGCTGTGAAGTAGAGCCCGCGTTCATCGACCGTGCGTGGCAAGATCGCCATCCCAAATATTGTCGCTCACGTCGACAGACAGACCTGCCGGTGCGGTCGGCCGCCTTACGCTTAACTCCCGTGAGCTCGACGCCGCGTTACACCGAATTCTGGAAGAACACCGCGTGCATCGCGTCCGAAGCGCTGCGCGTCGCCCTGGGTAGTCCCGAAATCGCACACCGATGGAGCTCGTCGCGATGATGGCGTGAGCGAGAAACGTCCACGGGCGTTTCTACAAGCGTCAGCCGATGTGTTTCGCGTATGAACTGTCGCACCAGACCGTTCTGCCGCATCGGTACGTCCTATCACCTGACGGACCCGAAACCCGCGCGAGCATGGGCCACACTCCTACACTCCCTCGCGGGTCAGCCTCCCGTTTGGGAGGGTCAATATGCAGCGCACCTTTACAACCGTATTGAGCAGGTCCGATATGCAGGCTGATGCGCCGCTGGCAGTGGCGATCGAGAGCTTCTTCCGGGCCAACTACGACCTCGCGCCGAAGACCGAGCGCTGGTACCGCCAGAACCTCGTCGCCTTCCATGACTGGGTCGAGCAGCTCCGCGGCCGCGAACCCCAGATCGGCGACCTCGACAAGCAGGTCGTCGACGCGTACCTCAAGGCGCGGATGGCACAGCCGACCCGCAAGTACCCCAAGGGGTCGCCATTCACCGCGCGGGCGTCGGCCGTCAGCCTGAAGCGCCTCGCGAGCTTTCTGGCCGAGGACGGAATCCTCGCGGACCAGTTCGGCCGCAGCGTCCTCAAGCGTGTGAAGCGGACGAAGCTTGACGAGGACGTCCGCCAGCCGCTCAGCGACAGCGACCTCTTTCGGATCCTCGCGGCCGCTGGCAGCCCCGGGACCCGCGACTACGCGCTCCTCGTCCTCGCCGCCGGCACGGGACTCCGCCTGAACGAGCTCCGCGAGCTTCGCATCGCCGATCTCGACCTCGGTGACCGGACGGTCACCGTCCGACCCGAGACGAGTAAGTTCGGTCGGGGTCGGATCGTCCACTTCCACGACGCGGTCGGGCGTGAGCTCGACCGGTACCTCCGTGAGCTGCGCTTCGGCGCCGAGCGCGGCGACCCACTCTTCCCCACCCGCACCGGAGCGTTCTTCGAGGGCGATGGCTTCGAGAAGATCTTCCAGCGGGTCCGCGAGCGCAGCGGGCTCACGCACTTCTCCGCGCACGTCCTCCGCCACACCTGGGCCACCACGTTCATGCGGGCCCCGAACACGAACCTCCTAGAGCTCAAGCGCCAGGGCGGCTGGGCTCGCTGGGAGATGGTCGAGCGTTACAGCCACGCGATCCCGCCCCGCGATCGGTCGGCGCTTCCGAACCCCTTGCACAAAAGCGCCTTTGTTCAGTTGCCCGCCAGCGCACAAAAGCGCCTTTCGTCAGCAAGCTGAAAACAGAACGACGGACCTTTCGGCCCGTCGTTGCTGGTCAATGCTGTGGGCAGAGAGGGAATCGAACCCCCACAGCCAAAGGCGGCTGATCTACAGTCAGCGGAGCTCACCACCTGCTCGATCTGCCCAAGCGTGGTGACCCCA
>WNFI01698752.1_pt1 | contig 19794 bp, 20 predicted proteins | sample 5400471 | NCBI WGS metagenome assembly WNFI01 (sample SAMN13153348, study PRJNA577476) | soil metagenome | isolation source: 100 cm saprolite on Douglas fir-dominated hillslope | place: USA:California | collected 2013-09-17
ACGATCTCCTCCGAACTCACCTTGCGCGGCGTGATGCCTTTTTGCCGGCGGTATTGCTCGATGATGGCGGTGACCTTCGGATCCGGAATCGGATGCCGCGAGCCCGCTTCGTATCGATACCATCCGGCGCCGGTTTTTTGTCCGAATCGGCCGGCTTCGCACAAGTCGTCCGCCACGTTGGAGAAGTCGCGGCCGGGAAACTCAGCGGCCCGCCGCTTGCGCAGCGCCCACCCGATATCGAGGCCGGCGAGATCGCCCACGCGAAACGGACCCATCGCCATGCCGAACTCTTGAAGCGCCGCGTCGACCTGCTGCGGCAAGGCGCCCGCCATGATGAGATCATGAGCGGCCGCACCATATCGAGCCAGCATGCGGTTGCCGATGAAGCCGTCGCAGACGCCCGACACCACCGCGATCTTGCCCATTGTTTTGGCCAAACGCATGGCCGTTGCCAGCACATCCTTCGCCGTCTTGGCGCCGCGCACCACTTCGAGCAGGCGCATCACATTGGCCGGACTGAAGAAATGCAGTCCGATCACATCCTGCGGACGCCGCGTGAAGTTCGCAATCTCATTGAGATTCAACGCCGAGGTGTTGGAGGCGAGAATCGCGCCCTGGCGTACGATCCCGTCCAATGTCTCGAAGACCTGGCGCTTGACCTCCATACTTTCGAACACGGCCTCGATGCACAAGTCGACATCGCGCAGCAAGGCATAGTCCAATGTCGGGGTGATGAGCGCCAGACGCTGCTCGAGGCCGGCCTCGTTGAGCGTACCCTTGCGCAGCGCGCCCTGGTAATTGCGGCGGATGTTGGCGAGTCCCCGGTCGAGCGCGTCCTGCTTGGTCTCGAGCAGCACCACCGGCAGCCCCGCGTTGATGAGGCTCATGGTGATGCCGCCGCCCATGGTCCCTGCGCCGATGACACCGACCTTGGCGATCGGTCTCACCGGCGTGTCGTCCGGCACATCGAGTATGTGCGATGCAGCGCGCTCGGCTTGAAACACATGACGCAGCGCCGCCGACTCGGGCGAGAGTATCAACGTGGTGAATAAATCCCGCTCCTGCTTGAGACCCAGGTCGAAGGGTTTCTCGACCGCCGCGGCGACCGCCTCGACGCAGGCCAAGGGCGCGGGATAGGGACCCGCCACCGCCTTGACCGTATTTCGCGCGAATTGGAAGAAGGCTTCCGCGTTCGGCATGTCGAGTTTCAAGTCGCGCACGCGCTTCCGCTCCGATCCTTCCGCACTCACCCGGCGCGCCAAGCTCACGGCGCTCTCCAGCAGGTCGCCGTCGGCGAAGACGTCGAACAGAGGAGTGCCGCGAAGCTTCTCCGAGGCGACCGTCGCGCCCGAGACGATCATATTGAGCGCGGGCTCTACGCCGAGCAAACGCGGGAGCCGCTGAGTTCCGCCGGCGCCCGGCAATAATCCCAACTTGACTTCCGGCAGCGCGATTCGCGCCCCCGGCGCGCCTACCCGGTAGTGGCATGCCAGCGCCAATTCGAGACCGCCGCCCATGCACACTCCGCTGATGGCCGCGATGACGGGCTTGGCGCTGCCTTCGATCTCGGTGATCACGGTGCGCAGGTTGGGATGGGCCACCGCCTTGGGTGTGCCGAATTCTCGGATATCGGCGCCGCCGGAAAAGCCCGCCCCCGAACCGATCAGCACGATGGCTTTGACGGAGGGATCGGCATTCGCGCGCTCGAGGCCCGCGACCAATGCTTCGCGCAATTCGTGGCCAAGACTGTTGACCGGCGGATTGTCGAGCTTGAGGACCGCAATGCCGTCCCTTGCCTCGAAACTCAGTTTGTTCATGCCATCCAATTCCACTGTGCAGAACTGAGTTCCGCCTTAGCCACGTAATGTAGCAGCGCGCGCCCGCCTTTGAAAGTACGCCTCGCCATTGACCGCGTATTGGAAAGTACGCCCGCGCGTCACCCGCTCATGTTCGTTCGAATGCCAGCGCCGCCCCTTGTCCGACCCCCACGCACATCGTCGCCAATCCATATCGACCCGAGCGGCGCAGCAACTCTTGTACTCCGGCCCCTGCAATGCGCGCGCCCGACATTCCCAGCGGGTGCCCCAGAGCGATGGCGCCGCCATTGCTGTTGACGTGTTCGGCGTCGTCGGCCAAACCAAAAGCTCGCACACAAGCCAACGCCTGCGAGGCGAAGGCCTCGTTGAGCTCGATCACATCGAAATCGGACACCTTCAGCCGCAGCCGACTCACGAGCTTCTCGACCGCCGGGATCGGACCCACTCCCATGATGCGAGGCGCGACTCCCGCGGACGCGAAGCCCAGCACCCGCGCGCGCGCCTTGAGTCCGTATTTCTCGACGGCCGCACCGGACGCCAATAGCAGCGCCGCGGCGCCGTCGTTGATTCCCGATGCATTCCCGGCGGTGACCGTGCCGCCAGCACGCACCACCGGCTTGAGCCTGGCGAGTCCCTCGAGCGTGGTGTCCGGGCGAAGCTGTTCGTCGCGCTCGACGACATGCGCAGAGGCGCCCTTCGTCTCCGGGACGGTCACGGGCACGATCTGCTCGGCGAACACCCCGGCATCCTGGGCCCGCGCGGCGCGCTGCTGCGATCGGAAGGCGAAGGCATCCTGATCCTGGCGCGAGATATTGAAGTCCGCAGCCACGTTCTCGCCGGTTTCGGGCATCGAATCAACACCGTACAGAGCCTTCATTTGCGCATTGACGAAGCGCCAGCCGATGGTCGTGTCATGGATTTCCGCCGTGCGCTGGAAGGCGCGCTCCGCCTTGCCCATCACGAAGGGTGCGCGCGTCATCGACTCGACTCCGCCTGCAATGGCGAGTTCGATTTCGCCGGCGCGGATGGCCCGGGCCGCTCCCGCCACCGCGTCCAATCCGGACGCGCACAGCCGATTGACCGTCATGCCGGGCACACGCGCCGGCAGTCCGGACAGCAGCAGTGCCATGCGCGCGACATTGCGATTGTCTTCTCCGGCCTGATTGGCGCAACCCATGAACACTTCATCGACAACTTCGCCGACGGCGCTGTTTCGAGCGACCAGATGTTTGATCGCGGCCGCAGCGAGATCATCGGCGCGCACTCGCGATAAGCCGCCTTCGTAGCGGCCGATCGGGGTTCGCACGAAATCACAGATAAAGGCTTCTCTCATCGCGTCCTCATTCGAAAATGCATTGCATGCTCATTTGGAAGGGCCGTGCGCGCGCCCTAGACGTGCGCCCGCTTGTAGAGAGCGACCAATTCATTCCATGCGCGCTCGGCAGCTGTCTCGTCGTAGATGGGCTTGCCGTTCTGCAGCGGCATGTCCTTGACGCACCACCCATGCAGCGTGCCTTCGTAGACTTCGATCTTCGCGGGAAGATTCGCTGCGTGAAATGCCTCATCGAGCTTGGTCTTCGCATCCGGTTGGCGCTCATCGTCGTTTGCCGCGACTCCGAAGTAGTACTGCGCCTTCATTTTCGGCACCAACAGGTGCGGACTATCCGGTTTATCCGTGACCAAGCCCCCGCCATGGAACGACGCGCCGGCGCCGATCCGCTCAGGCAGCGCGGCGGCCGCCTGCATGGTCATCGGTCCGCCCATGCAGTAACCGAAGACTCCCATTTTTGCCTTTTTATCAACGCTCGATTGCGCATCGAGAAACTTCGCGTAAGCGATGGCATCCTGCATGACGGCGTCGCTGGTCAGCGGCGCACGCAATGCCTGGAGCTTCGCGCGATCCGCAGGATTGGTGAAATCGAATCCAGGATCAAGGCCGGGAGGCTTGGTCGAGCGATAATAGGGGTTCGGTATCAGCACGGTATGACCGTCGACGGCGAGCCGCTTCGCCATGTCGCGCATCACCGGCCGCAGGCCGAACGCATCGACGAACAAAATGACCCCCGGCCACCGGCCTTGCCCCAGCGGATGGATCAGCGCCGCATCGCAGACGCCGCTCGGAGTATGCACCTGCACATCCGCCTCCGTCACTCCGGTGGTGGCGGCGGAAACGCCCATAACTGCGGTGGCTCCCACCGCGAGGGACAGCGCCGCGAATTCACGGCGTGAAATCGTGTGTGGTTGGTCGCTCATATATACCCCGGTTGGCGTGTTGGTAAGGGAGTACTCATGTGGTGAGGCCACCGCTGTATGGACACATGGGCAGCCGATCGCGCGGCATTATACCTTTACTGAATGTTCAGGGGATATGCGCGGCGAAGAATCAGCGCGTCCACGGCGATCAACCGACTACTAGAGCAAATGATAGGATTGATATCGGCCTCGAGAATATTGCCGCGCTGATCGGCTGCGAACTCCGACAGGCGAACAAGGCCGCGCAATCCGCAACTTCGAGTTCACCAATTGACGTCCTCCTGCACCCTAAAGGGCGGGGATTTCTTCTGCAAGACGGCGACGTCCCGCCGCGAGAATGTTCTTCGCGGCATTGACGTCACGGTCGTGGACCGCTCCGCACTTGCCACAAGTCCATTCTCTTATTCCAAGACCTGCGATACCTTTAGGGCCACTGCGCACACTGCACGCAGAACAGGTTTGGGTTGAAAACGCTTCATTGACTTCAGCGAACGTTGCCCCTGCGAAATCGCACTTATACCGAAGCATCGTTCGAAACGCCGACCAGCCCGCATCGAGCACCGACTTGGCGTGCGGTGTCTTCGCGAGCGCGGCGGCATTGACGTTTCCGACAAATATCGTGTCATGCCCGCGCACTAGACGAGTCGAGAACTGGTGAAGGGCATCTTTCCTGCGATTCGCGATCTTGGCATGGATCGCGCGCACACGGCTCTTATTGCCCGCGCGCTGCGCGATCGCGAGCTTGGCCTCAAAACCGCGATAGAATTGCGGGGCCGACAGTTTCTCCCCGGCGCTCGTGGCCGCCAACTCCTTCAGCCCCAGGTCGATGCCCACGTCGCGCTGCGCTCGCGCTCGGTCGGTAGCCTCTGCCACCGGTACGGCGACGCAGGCATTCAAGTACCAGCGGCCGCGGGCGTCTTCGCAGAGGTTACCCGCACGAATCCGGTACGCCTCAAGACCATAGCTGTCCCATAACGACAGCCATTGGCCAGCGAACTTGACCTGGCTATGAGCGGTGTGAATGGCAGACGCCTTAAACGGAATCCAACCGAGACTGCGCCGGCAGCCGGTGGACTTGCGCCAGTTCAGCCGCACCTTTCTAAACTGTCTGCGCCTTGTAGCGTATTCCTCCGCGATCGCCTGTACGGTTTGAGAATGAAGATGCAACCCTTCTTTCGTCGCGCCGCGCGTGAACTTCGCAAAATCGTATCTCGAGAGAAAACGTCGTTCGCGATTGAACATCGTGATCTGCAAGTCATTGCAGTAGTTCCAGACGAAATTGACCTCACGGGCGAGATCGCGGAGGAACTTCGCGTGCTTGTCCTTGAGCCGCAGCCTTAACACTTTGGTCTTGATGAAAGAGGCGCTGTTCATTGATTTTTCTAGGTAACTGTATACTGATATTATATACAGCCCGAGTGCGGATCACCTGCTTTATTTCTGTTGCGAGTGTGCAGAAATAGTGCGGATCTCAGCATCGCTCCTAAAATCTGGCACCACAAGCAACGCCGATCTGGACACAGTGCACCTTACAAATTGTCGAGCACTCGGTCGCCGAACGAATCAACTTGGGGAGAGGGTCCGACGACGACGATACTGTTCGGATTCAGCGCGCGATCGAGTTCGGCGGGCCGATACACCATCGCATCACGGTGATTTCATCGCTTGATTCGGGCCTTTTAGTTGCCTGCGCCGGGATACCAGCGTAATACTTATTCGCGTGAACACACTACAAGGCAAGACCGCCCTCGTCACCGGTGCGGCCAGCGGCATCGGACGCGCCAGCGCGTTGTTGTTCGCGGCCGAGGGCGCCGCGGTCGTGGCGCTGGATCGCGCCCCGGAAGTCGAGGCGACCGCGTCGGCGATTCGGTCAGCCGGCGGTCGCGCCATGGCGCTGATCGGGGATTCTTCGGCGGACGAAGACGTCGCCGGCGCGGTGGCCCTCGCAGTCAAGGAATATGGCGGTCTCGACGTGTGCTTCGCGAATGCCGGCATCAGCGGCGGCCTGGTGCCGTTCTTCGAGGAGACGGTCGAGCGCTGGACGGAGGTTCTCAAGATCAATCTGATCGGTACTTTTCTGGCGGCCAAGCATGCGGCTCTCGCAATGGTGCCGAAGGGGCGCGGTTCGATCATCTGCACGGCCAGCGTCGCAGGGCTGCGTTCGGGAGCCGGCGGTCTGCCCTACAGCGCCAGCAAGGCCGGCGTCATCAATCTCGTGCAGACCGCGGCCAACCAACTCGCCGGCACGGGCGTGCGCGTCAACGCCGTTTGCCCGGGCCTGATCGAAACCGGAATGACGCGTCCGATATTCGAGCAGGCACGCGCCCGCGGCAGCGAGCGCAAGATCGGACAGCTCAATCCCTTGCGACGGGCTGGATCTCCTCACGAGATCGCGCAGACAGCGCTGTTTCTCGCATCCGACGCGTCGTCCTATGTGAATGGTCAGGCCATCGCCGTCGACGGAGGCCTGTCCACCTCGCACCCCATCGTCATCCGCCACGACTGATCCGCAATGCCATTCCGAATTCAGCCCATCCTCCCGGTCAGTGCTCTCGTGTTATCCGCATTGCTGGTCGGATCCGCCCGCGCGGAACTTCCGTCGGATACCGAGGGCGGACCCCGGGTGGCAACACTGGCCGTACCCGCATCGAAGCACTGGGTCTGGGTGAATGATTTCGTGTTTCCGCACATGGCCGACGGGATGGCTTATCTGATCGACGGCGACTCGGGCCGGTACCTGGGAACTCTCAGCACCGGTTACAGTTTCGCGCATGTGCTTCTGTCGCGCGATAGTAAGCTCATCTATTCGCCGGAGACCTATTTCTCGCGCGGAACGCGCGGCACCCGCACGGATGTCGTCACCTTGTACGATGCCGGCACGCTGAAGGTGGCCGGTGAAATCGCGATACCGCCCAAGCGCTCGTCCAACGTGCCGATGATGGCCAATGCGGTACTGACGGACGACGATCGCTTCCTTTTGATCTACAACTTCAATCCGGCGCAGAGCGTCACGGTCGTCGACACCAAACTTCGCAAGTTCGTCCGCGAAATCGAAACCCCGGGATGTGCGCTGGTCTATCCGACCGGACCGCGCTCGTTCTTCTCGGTCTGCGGCGACGGCTCATTGTCGCTCGTCGCTCTCGACGATGCCGGAGGCGCGCACCAGACGCGCACGCAGCCTCTGTTCAACATGGCCGCCGACCCGGTAACGGAAAAGGCCGTCCGGATGGGTGATGTCTGGTATTTCGTTTCATTCGCCGGGCGCATCTATCCGCTGGAGGCCGGGCCGCGCCAAGCGGGGGTGAAACCGACCTGGTGGCTGACATCCGACGCGGAACGCAAGGCGGGGTGGCGTCCGGGCGGCATTCAGCAACTGGCCGTGGACTCCCAAGGGTCCCGTCTATACGCCATCATGCACCGTGGCGGCGTCGAGACGCACAAAGATCCGGGCAAGGACGTCTGGGTGTTCGATCTGTCGACCCGACAGCGCGTGCAGCAAATCGCCCTCAAGAACATGGCGACTTCGATCCAGCTCTCTAGCGATGCGCGGCCGCTGCTGTACAGCATCTTCATCGAGGGCACGGACCTCGACATCTATGACGCCGCAACCGGCAAGCTGTTGCGATTCGTTGAACATGTCGGCACGACGCCGACCATCATGGTCACCCCTTAGAGCCTCTCCCATGCTCGATCCCGCATTCGGATACTTGATCGTCGCGGGCATCGCACTCCTGTTTGCGAGCGCGGGAGCGCATAAGCTGCGAGACCTCGCGCGCTTTGCGGACGCTTTTGCGGCGTATAACGTGCTGCCCGATGCATTGGCACGGCGCCTGGCCTGGCTCATCCCCTCCCTGGAACTCGGCGTGGCGGCAGGTTTGCTGTGGGAACCCAGCCGACGCACGGCGGTGATCGCGGGCATCATCGTATTGATCGCCTACGCATCGGGCTTGGGCGTCAATCTGCTGCGCGGGAGGCGCGACCTGGATTGCGGTTGCGGTGCGGCCCGCGACCGCCGGGCAATCGCGCCATGGATGGTCTGGCGCAATCTGATTCTCGCGGCCGCTCTTGGAATCACCTTGTTGCCGTGGGCGCGCCGCTCTTTCGACTCGACCGACTTGCTGACGGTGATGGGCGGACTCGCGGTTGGCGTGACGCTGTATGCGGCTATCGATCGATTGCTGGGCGATGTTGCGCCGAAAGCCATGAATCTCAGGAGTACATCGTGACGGCACTCGCTGTGTCCAATGTAGCGCTTTGGCTCGTCGTGATAGGGCTCTCCGTCGCACTGCTGGCGGTGGTCCGTCAGCTGGGGGTGCTGCACGAGCGCATCGCGCCGGTGGGCGCACTCATGCTGGCGAAGGGACTCAAGGTCGGCGAATTGGCGCCGACAATTGCGGCGCAAGATCTCGAAGGCCGCGCGATCACCGTCGGAGCCGCGCGGGCGGACCAGCGCGCCACGCTGATCATGTTCGTGTCGCCGACTTGCCCCGTCTGCAAGACATTGCTGCCCGTCTTGAAATCGAGCCTGGCATCGGAACGGGATTGGCTGGACATCATCCTCGCCAGCGACGGCGAAACGGCAAACCAGCGCGAGTTCGTGCAGGCCCACCGCCTCGGGGCTTTCCCGTACATCGTTTCCGCCCCGCTCGGCATTTCCTATCAAGTCAGCCGGCTGCCGTTCGCGGCGCTGATCGATGCACAGGGCGTGCTGCGGGCGCGGGGGATCGTCAATTCTCGCGAACATCTGGAAAGTCTGTTCGAAGCCAAGCGCTTAGGTGTGGCGTCGATTCAAGACTATTTTGAAGCGGCGGCGCAAAATCGGGCCGCTTGAGTGGCCGGCCGCCGGCTCAATGAGGATTGCTCCATGAAATGGTTGGATGCGTTGTCGGAAAATTCGGCGCGGGCGCTCGCGCGGCGCACGTCGCGCCGCAGTGTGCTTGCGGGCCTCGGGACTTTTCTCCTGGGTGCTACCGCAGTGCCCCTGCTCCCAGTGGCGCGCGGCGCCGATACCAAGCCGGCCGGCGACGCATCGGGCGTCTCCGCGCCAAAAGCCGATCCGGGCGACCCTTCGTCCTGCGACTACTGGCGGCACTGCGCCATCGACGGCTTTCTATGCGGGTGTTGCGGAGGATCACAGTCGATGTGCCCGCCCGGCACGGATATGTCGTCGGTTACGTGGATCGGCACCTGTCACAACCCCGGTGACGGCAAGGACTATGTCATCTCGTACAACGATTGCTGCGGCAAGAGCGCCTGCGGCCGATGTTTCTGCAATCGCAACGAAGGCGATACGGCGCTATTTCAACCGGGCCAATCCAACGACTACAACTGGTGCTCCGGAAACGCCAAGGCCAATATTCCCTATCATTGTTCGACGGCGCGCATCGTGGGTACGGCCAAGTAGGCGCTCGTGCGAGCCTTCAATGGGATCGCGACCATCGCGCTCTCCTGGGCCGTGAACGCGGCGTGGGCTTATCAACCGCTGGTCAATTATCAATTGCGCTGCATGGGCTGCCATCTCGCCGACGGCTCGGGTCAACCGGGGAGAGTCCCCTCGATACGCCGCTCGCTGGTGCTCTTCTCGGCGTCGCCGGAGGGGCGCGACTATGTCATCCGAGTTCCCGGAGTGGCGCAATCGCCGCTGTCCGATGAAGACACGGCCGCGCTGCTCAATTGGATGGCGAGAAATCTCAGCGACCTCAAAGTGCCACCGGGCTTTGTCGATTACTCAGAAGCGGAGATCCACCGCTTGCGCGATCGTCCACTGGTCCGGGTCAGCGCCATCCGCGCGCGCCTGTTGAAAGCCGCAGGCGCGAAACCGCGTTTGCCCTAGCCGAGACGCAACCGATCGCCGGCTTGATCTGCAATGAACACCACTCCCTCCCTGCCCAGCAGCGTTCCGGTATTGATTGCCGGCGGTGGGCCGGTCGGTTTGTCCCTGGCTGCGCTATTTGCGCACCATGGCATCCCCTGCCTCGTGGTGGAGGCCGACCCGTCCTGGTGCGAGGGCAGCCGAGCGATCTGCCTATCGCGCCGCTCGCTGGAAATACTCGGCTGGGTCGGCGCAGATGGCCCTCTGGCCGCCAAGGGCCTGCCGTGGATCGGCGGTCGCAGCTACTTCCGCGGTACCGAAGTGCTGCATTTTGAAATGCCGAGTGAACCCGCCGAGCGCTTCGCGCCGATGGTGAACATCCAGCAGTACTACATAGAACAGTTCGCCCATGCGGCGGCGATGCGCGCAGGCGGGGTCGATGTGCGCTGGTCGACCCGGGTGAACGCCGTGCGGCCGCAAGCGTCCGGCGTGGACATTGACTGTTTGACCGAGAACGGCTGCACCCACCGCGTGCACGCCGACTGGCTGGTCGCCTGCGACGGTGGCCGCAGCACGGTGCGCGAACAACTCGGCTTGCAACTCGAAGGCATGCAGTACGAAGGGCGTTACGTGATCGTGGACATCGAGCAGGACACCCGGCGAGGGGTTGAGCGTCTTGCCTGGTTCGACCCACCCTCCAATCCGGGCTCCACCATCCTCATGCATCGCCAGCCCGACAATGTCTGGCGCATCGATTACCAGGTGGCTGATCACGAGGATCCGGTCGAAGCCGTCAAACCCGAGAACGTCTTGCCGCGCGTGCAGGCGCATCTCGACATGATCGGCGAGACGGCGCCTTGGAAACCCCTGTGGATCTCGATCTACAACGCCAAATGCCTAACTCTGCCCCGCTACAGAAACGGCCGCGTCCTGTTTGCCGGCGACGCCGCGCATCTGGTGCCGATTTTCGGCGTGCGGGGTCTCAACTCGGGATTGGACGACGCCGGCAACCTGGCCTGGAAGCTGGCGCTGGTGCATCGGGGCCGCGCGGCGGACAGGTTGCTCGACAGTTATTCGAGCGAACGCGTGCTCGCAGCCCGGGAAAACATAGCCTTTGGCTCCAAGAGCACCGAGTTCATGGCGCCCCCGCACCATGGCTTTGCGTTGCTGCGCGAAGCCGCACTGCGCCTCGCGCTCGTGGAGCCCGGCGTGCGGTCGCTCATCAACCCGCGCCAAACCTCGCCGGTCGAGTATGTGAATTCACCGCTCAATCAACCGGACCAGGGCACCGCCTTCACCGGCGGCGCCCGCCCCGGCATGCCGGGCCCCGAAGCGCGGTTGCGCAACTTGCAGGGGTCGGGCCATTTGACGGCGCTCTACGGGAGTGAATTCGTGGCCTTGTACTTTTCGAGCAACCCACGGCTGCCGGATCACGTCCAGCGGCTTGCCGGCGGCTCCGCCGTTGCAGCGCTGCGGCTCCTCCGCGTCTCGGCCCACGGGGAGCCTGACCCCCGCACCGTTGTCGATGAACTCGGGCAGGCCTGGCAGCGTTACGACGCGATGGAAGGTACGCTCTATTTGATCCGGCCGGACGGCTATGTCATGGGCCGATGGCGCGAGGCGGCATCGGCACGTATAGATATCGATGGGGTGCTCGAGCGCACCCTCAAGGACCTTTCATGAACGGCGCCGAGCTCGAACTCACCTACACCGCACTCGCGGAATGCATTGCACGCGTCGGCGAGGCCAAGACATCGCTGCTTCTTGCCACGCTGGCGTTGGACCTGCTGAGCCGACAACCGGATGCCGACGCGGCGCTCTCGCATATCTTGCAGGCCGAACGGCTGGCCAATACGTGATGTGGCATGGCCGAAAAATCATCGCGGTGCCGCCCTATTGCCCGGCGTACCAGACCGCATTGTCAAAGTCTTCCCACCAGCCGCCACGCCCCTTCCCGATCGTGTCGAGCCGATCGACGACCTCGATGCGATCGACGTACTTCGCGTTCTTGTAGCCAATCTGCATCTCCACGCGAAGGCGGAGCGGAGCACCGTAGCCGACCGGCAACTGCTTGCCGTTCATTCCGTAAGCCAGGATGGTCTGCGGATGGAGCGCGTCCTCGAGGTCAATGCTCTCGTAGTAGTACTTGCCGTCAAGGTCGATCTTGTCCAGGCAATGGAATACGGCGTAGCGCGCATTGGGGCTAAGCCCCGAGAGAGCGAAGATTCGCGCCAACTGGACTCCCGTCCACTGCCCGATCGCACTCCAACCTTCGTCGCAGTTATGCATCGTGATTTGGGTGCGCGCGGGGAGCGACTGCAACTGGGCGAGGGTCAACGCGAGCGGCCGATCGACGAGGCCATGCACGCGCAGCTTCCAGTCGCGAAATTCACCGTCGAGCAGCCGCTTGTAGTAATCGCCCTGCGGCATCGTCGTGCCGTTCATTGGGAATGTCGCCGAGAGCTGTGAAAGCGACAGTTCACGCACCAAGGGGCGCTTGGCCAGGATCAGCCGCTGAGCGTGCATCGTGAAGCCGTCCGAGGCATCGAGCAATTGGCGAAATGGAGTTTTGTCGTCCAACCGGCTGCACCCTGCGAGTAAGGTTCCGGTGGCGGCGAAGCTCCCGAGCAGCGCGCGCCGGGAAATTAGATCGGTCATACGGAATCCCCGCGGTCGACGACGAATCGTCCGGTGATCATGGATCTCATCAAGTTGAAGAATCCGGCCACGAATACCTGGAATACATGCACCAGGACGAATGACACGAGAAGCATGGCCGCGAGGAAGTGCACGGAGCGCGCCGACTGGCGGCCGCCGAAAAGCGCAATCAAATCGGGAAACGCCGCCGTGATCGCATTGGACATCGTCAGACCGCTCAATACAAGCGTCGGAATCAGGACGAAGATGACGAGCAGATAGCTGACCTTCTGCAACAGGTTGTAGTGCCGCGCAGACTCGCCGCGCGGCCGCTTCAAGCGCAGGTGCTGCCAGAACTCGTGGGCGATGCTTCGCAGCCGGAGGTCACCGCGAGTCGGAAGCAGCATCTTCTTCAATCGCCCGCTGCCAAGAAGATACAATCCGTACAGCGGCACACTGAGGCCGAGAATCCACGCGAAAGCGAAATGCCAGCCGCGCGTGGCGCCGAATTGCCAGTCGGCGGGCGCCGGGGCGGCGAGCAGATACTTTCCGCCGAATCCGTCGTCGATGACGCTGCCGAGAATGCCGGTCACATCCCAATGCCGGCTCCCGATCTGCAAATCCGTTTTCGGGACCTTTTGATCGAGATGCGTGCCCGACAGCGAAACAAAGGCAGGGACCCCGGCATATCCGTCCTCGCCCCAATAGAGATGAGGGTGAATATCGAAAATCAGCAGTCCGGTCATCAGCAATACGACCACGACCGCGGCGTTCGCCCAGTGCCACAGGCGTACCGGCAGGGGATGTCGGTAGTCCATTTGCCGTTGGGCGGGGTCTTCTCGCAGTTTCATCGGCGTAAACCCCTCGCGATATCCGGGCTGATACGGTGCAACGTCCTTTCCGGCGTCACGGCCCTGTGCCGTTGGCTCCGCGCGCTGGAACCGTCAGGGTGTAATAGAATCTGGGGGCGGTTCTCAGCGTAACCGCAGCGGGGCGGCAGTCCATTGCGGCCAAGCTCATTCGCACAGTTTTCTTATAATCCTTTCGTGCGGCATCTTGGAATTGTTGATCCAATAGCTCCGCCACGATCTCATGCTGGTTGCCGCCGCGATCGACACAAGGTCCCCACTTCAAAGAGAATTGATGATCCGGGTTGGTCCCGCGATAGACCACCACGATGACCAATTCATCGGTGACAGGATCGTAGGTTACCCTTCGGAAATTATCCGCATGGCTGACCTGCGGTCTGATGAACATGATGAAAGCCAGCGCCACCGCCGCCTTCGATGCCCCACCCGCGGTTTGTTCTCGCATATGCCCGGTGCTCGACAATGCTGTGCAACATCAAATCAAGGCCTGCCGCCTACCCGCTGATATTAACGCGTTTTGATGATCTACCGTCCGCCTTTCGCTTGGTCCGCACGATCCGTCAGGCCGGCAGCCACGCGTTTCACGCCGGAAAGATTCGACCACAAACTTGCTTGCGGTAGAAATTCAATTTGCGCTCCCAGCTTTGTCGGTTGACGCAGGCGAACCGTGATGCGGTGGATGCCGCTGCTGGTCGAAACCTCAGCTGTCGCGATGTTCGAAAATCGAATGGTTTCTTCCGTGCGCCCTCGCCGTACCTTCAGGTGATCATCGCAATCCATCACCTCGTCCGCAAGACGGTAAATTTGCGTTTTCCAAAGAAAATACACAAAGAAGGCGCACAGAATTCCCGCGGCAAACAAACTTGACGCCGGATTTTGCTGCAGGCTGCCATCGAGCACGGAGGGAGTCACCGCAAACGCGATCAGCGCCGCGGCGGTCAGCCAAACTCCACGCTTGAGCAAAATAGTGTTCTTGAACGAGATGACTCGCACGACTCTGTGGCCATTCCAACCCTGAATTGCCGGACGATCCGAGCTTACCCGGAAGTGAATCCCTCCGTTCATTATACCGATGCCCGGTAGGTAAGCCCGGTCCGCTTTCCGACATGCGAGCGCCATTGCTGCGGTTCACGCCGCCTCGCGCACCGACTGCGCCTCGCGCACCGCCTGGACCAACGCCCGATCAAACGAAGCGCTGGCCGCGGTTTGCTGGATGTGGCCGCTGAAAAGATACGCGACGCTGCCGAAGATCAGGCTGTTCATCATCAGGGCGACGGCGAGTGCGGCGAGTTTCGACGAGATTTGAGTATTCATGAGTGTCTCCGGTGGCTGCTGTCATCAGTGGTGTAAAAAGGATTCCCACCAAGAGCAAAGCAATTGCCGTGCCAGGCACTCCTGTTCGTTAAGTCACTATTTTTGAAGACAATATTTTTCCGGATCTCCGGGCGTGCTGCCCGCGGACAGTGTCCGCGGACAGAGCGGACAGACAGTTGGACGGAAGCCGTCAATCCCTATTCGATGGCATCGATCGTAGGGCCGAGCGATTGGGCGACAACCTCCCGGAAGCCGGCTTCTTCCAAAGCAGGAATGTCAATACAGGCGGCGGCAATCATTTCAGCCTGGTCAATCGTGACATCGGATACCGCAAAGCACCTGACTACTTGTCCGTCGCTGTCGACAAAGCGCGCGGTCCAAGTCTCATCGTCGTAGGCCCGCGAGGATACCGCTTCCCTCTTCTGAAGAACCTTGCCAAGTTCCTCACCGTTTGGAATCCCGGACAAAAACTCGGCCATTCCCGCGGCATCGTCGAGCCGCGCCGTCGCGAATGAGATCTTTGCTCTCATGGGCCGACTATATATCACGGGACCATCGATCCCGCGCGTCGCGATGTTCGCCGGATGTGCCGGCCGATGGGGTATTGCACAATCGCATTGCTGACGCACGACCGATCCGTCCGCTCCGATCATGAAACTGCGAAATGGCCCAACACGAATCGCGCATTTGATGAAAAAATGCGCCTCATGAAACTCAGGGAAATCAGCGCGTGGCCCCCGGTTGGCGTGCCGCAGAATGCGGGTGTGGTTTCCGATCGGGCGCAACGTGCCGTTTAGCGCAATCACTGCAAACTGGCCGTTGCTTCTCGGCATGGGCGTGCTCATGCTGGGTGCCGGTCTGCAGAGCACACTCCTTGGCCTGCGCGCGACGCTCGAAGGATTTCCCACTCTGGTGACGGGCGCGGTCATGTCCTGTTACTACGTGGGGTACGTCCTCGGAACACTGGTCGCGCCGCCGCTGCTGCGACAAGTCGGGCACATCCGTGTATTCGCCGCCCTCGCGGCCATCGCCTCGGTGGCGATTCTCGTCCAAGGTTGTTTCGTCAACCCGGTGGCATGGGGCGCAATGCGTCTGCTCTCCGGATTGTGTTTCGCCGGCATTTATGTCGTTGCCGAAAGCTGGCTCAACGATCGCGCGAGCCGCGCGAACCGCGGCAGGTTGTTCGCGGTGTACATGCTCATCTTGTACGTCGGCCTCGGTGCGGCACAGTTCCTGCTGATCGTGTCGAATCCGCTCACGCCCACGCCCTTCATGCTGGTGTCGGTGCTGATTTCCCTGGCGATGGTTCCAATCGTGGTTTCCGCACAGCAACTGCCGGAGCGCGCCGTGCCGCGCAAGGTGCGCTTGCCCGACCTGTACCGCAACTCGCCGCTCGGCTTGGTGGGAGTCATCGTGTCGGGCCTCATCTCCGCCATCATTTTCTCGATGGGCCCGGTGTATGCACGGCTCAGCGGCTTGGAAACTACGAGTGTTGCCACGTTCATGGCGGTGAGCATTCTCGCCGCGGTGGTAACGCAATACCCCGTCGGCCGGCTCTCGGATCGCATGGATCGCCGCACGGTGATCGCCGGCGTTTGTGCGCTCGCGACGATGGTTGCGGGCAGTATCGTCGCGTTCCCCGAAATGCCTCATGGCGCGTTCCTCACGCTCGCGGCCTTGTTCAGCGGGCTCGTGCTCACGCTCTATTCGCTTTCCGTGTCCCACGTCAACGATAAGCTTGAACCGGCGGAGATGGTAGCCGCGAGCAGCACTCTCCTCCTCTTGAATGGGTCCGCCGCGGTCATCGGGCCCATGCTCGCGGGCAGCCTGATCGAGGCTTTCGGGCCACCGGCCTACTTCGCAACACTTGCGGTGCTCACCGGTGCGCTGGCGGTCTTCGATCTGTGGCGCAAATCTCGACGTAGGCCGGTGCCGCCCTCCCAGAAGGGACCGTTCGTCCGCGCGGAGCCCAGAGCGTGACGACCGGCGGCTTGGAAACTATTGGCGCTCAAACTATTGGCGTTTCAGCCCTTGATCGGCTTCACGCAGCCATTCGTCCCGGTCGGCCGCGGCGGGCAGCACCAGGGCCGCGTCGCGCGCGCGCGCATAGTTTTCCCGGGCGCCGTTCTGGTCTCCCGTTTTTGCCAACGCCTCCGCCAGCGCAAGCAGGTTGGGCGGATAAAGCGGCTGGAGTGCTACCGCGCGACGCGCGGCAGCCAATCCCGCCTCGGCGTCGCCGGGCCCCAAGGGCCATCCCGGCGCCCGCATCAACACGAGCGCCCGCACACGCGCGGGCCCTGCCTCGTCGTAGTTGGGATCAGCGGATTCGGCGCGCCCCAAAGCATCGAGCATGTTCTTCAAGATCGCGCCCGCGCGCGTGGGGTACGCGCGCGCCTCGAGTCCGAAGGCGACCGCGCGGCCATATAGACAGGCAGCCGCTTGCGGCTCGCGCGATAGACAGGCATCCGCATGGCGGTCCGCCTCCGCCGCCAGCTCGCCACGAACCTTCGAATCAGGTTCATGATCGCTGCGCTTTGCGTCCGCCTCGATTGCCGCAGCCAGTGCGGCGACCGAGGACGGCTCCTCGCTCGGGACGATGGGCGCCGGTCGCGGCGGCGTCGCGCATCCGGCGACCGCGAGCATCAGCAGTCCGCAGGACAACCCCTTCGTCACGGGGCTGCCGTTTGCGACGGCAATTTGGGCAGCACGAAGCCGCGCAAAAGTAGCGGTCCCAAAGAGTCGGCGCTCCCTGGCGCACGACCCATCTTGAGCAGCCCAGTCTGCAGGGCTCGTGCACGATCCTTTGGCAAGCGGGAACCGACCGCCGCGATGATGGCAACGGGCAGCTCGGGCGACTGCGTCACCGCCTTGAGCCCGCTCGCGAACGGCAGGCTCGCAAGCGCTGCTGCCTGAGTCTGATCGAGCAATGCCGCGACCGGCTCGCCGGCGGCAACCCTTCTCAGGGCGCTGAGTATCTGTCCGGTCGCCTCGATCTTGACGTCCGGCGGCAGCGTCCAGCCTTCGAGAGCGCTATGGCGCACGAAATTCGGAGCGTAGCCGGCAACGCTGAGTATCGTGTACCCCGTCATCGATTTGGGATCGGTGACGCGGCCGGATTTTGCGACCAGCGTCCATCGCTGCTGCGGACCAATGTCCGCCACGTCTGCCTGCACGAGCGGCGTTAGATGCAATTGAGCCGCATGCTCGACGAAGAACGGATACGGTACGAAGGCAAGCACCGCATCGGCCTGCGCAAGCTTCGCGAGTCCGCCTTCCTCGGTGGGATCGTAGACGGCCGCAAGACTTCCCGAGGGCCAGCCGGCCGCAGTCACGGCGGCGCGCGCGAATTGGTCGACGAGGGGTTGCGCGTCGCCCGCTCCGCCGGGATATCCGGGAGCACAGAACACCAGAGTCGAAAGTGCTGCTGCTAACAGTGTACTCATGCGTTTAGGCTATCATGCAACGGCGCCGAGGGCCCCCCGGCCGAAAGGGATGCGCTTTTGTTCATGAGTGTGCCTGCTTCACCCAAGGTTGTTCAACTCTTCCTCCACGTTCTGCGAGCCCGAGTCTGGATCGCCGGCGCATTCCTGCTGCTCACCGCGGCGGGCATCTATGGCGCCCTGCGGGTGCCCGACGATCCTGCCATCGATCGTCTGATCGTGGCCGGCGACCCCGTCGCGCTCGCCACCCGCGATTTCGATCGTCTGTTTCCCGAGGGCGAACAAGCGCTCATCATGCTAGAGGCGGCGGATACCTTGGGCCTCGCCACGCTGCGCGCCGCCGACGGACTCGAGCACGAACTCGCCAAGATTCCGAACGTCACGGCTCACAGTCCCCTCGACTTCTACCGTCGCGCGGGCTCGGCAGGCGAAATCAGTGCCATCGAGGCCGAGCGTCTGCGGACATTCGCGACCGGGACGCCGCTGTTCCGCCGCGCGGGACTGCTGGGCGACCACTACTTCGGCATTGCTCTCGAGCTGGGTGTCAACTCGCCCGCGGAGCGCGATCGCGCTCTGGCGGCGATCGATGCGCTCGTTCTACCCCTCGAGGCAACCGGCGGACCATTCACCAAGGTCCGGCGGGTCGGATCACCGTGGCTCGACGCCTGGCTCGAGCGCCAAACCGGCGCGGCGACGGCGCACTTCATGCCTCTGTTCGGCATTTTCCTGATGACGCTGGTGCTGATCATCTATCGCTCGTGGCGCGCGCTCGCGGCCATCATTCTCACGCTCGGCGCCCTCGTCGCGCTTGCGATGGGCCTCGCTCATCTCTTCGGCTGGTCGCACACGGTCATCTCCACCCTGGTGCCGCTGACCGTGATGGTCACGACGACCGCCACGCTCGTGTACATTCATTCCCGCTATATCGAACCGGATGATTCGCCGAGCCTTCTCGAGCACCATGCGCGTGCGCTCGCGAATAAATTTCTGCCCTGTACCGCCTCGATGTTCGCGACCGCGGTCGGCTTCGGCGCCCTTGCGATCTCGGACATTCGTCCGGTGCGCGAGATGGGCCTTTGGACCGCGTCCGGGCTCATCGTGGCGTGGATAGGGTGCTTCACTCTGTTTCCGGCGCTGCAGTCGCTGCTGCGCACCCCGATGCGCTCCGAGCAAGCCCCGGCCGCCAAGTGGTTTCCGGCTTTCGTCGACAAACTGGTCCCGGCGAGCCGCCGCTACCGCTGGCCGCTGGTCGCCGGCGCCCTCGTGTTGATGCTGTGCGGAGCGGCCGCCTTGTTTGGCATTCCCGGCGTGTTTGCACCCATTGCACTCGAAATGGACGTGCTGACCTACGTCAATCCCAGCGAGCGCGTGGCGCAGGATACCCGCCAATTCGAACAGTCGAACGGACTCGATGTCGTCGAGCTTTGGCTGCAGACGCTGCCCGGCCACGCATTGGACCCGGACTTCCTGCGCGCCCTGGAGGAGCTGACCCGCCGGCTCGAGAGCGATCCGCGCATCACCGCCGTCGATGGCCCAACGTCGGTGCTGCGGTGGGCGCGCTATGTCGAAACGGGATCGGATCAACTGCCGACGTCGGCCTCCGCCTGGCCGAAGCTCGCCTCGGATCTCGAGCAGATCATGCTGACTGAGCC
>WNFI01112954.1_pt1 | contig 19781 bp, 15 predicted proteins | sample 5400471 | NCBI WGS metagenome assembly WNFI01 (sample SAMN13153348, study PRJNA577476) | soil metagenome | isolation source: 100 cm saprolite on Douglas fir-dominated hillslope | place: USA:California | collected 2013-09-17
TCCCCGGCTGGGGCTCGAGCGGCCGTGCTTCATCTGCGACTACCCCGCCTCACAGGCGGCGCTCGCTCGATTGAAGCCGGGGCTGCCGCCGGTCGCGGCACGCTTCGAGCTCTACCTCCACGGCGTTGAATTGGCGAACGGCTTCCACGAACTGGTGAATGCCGGCGAACAGCGAGCGAGGTTCACGCGCGAATTGAGCGTGCGGCGCGCGCGCGGCCAAGTGGAACCGCCGCTGGATGAGCACTTGCTGGAGGCGCTGGCGGCGGGCATGCCGGATTGCGCCGGTGTCGCCTTAGGGCTAGATCGCCTGGTCGCCGTTGCCTTGGGAGCGCCGCAGCTCGGCGACGCCATGGCCTTCACCATCGACAATGCCTGACTTTCGCTCCTAGCCCTTGCCGCGCGACAGGTACTCGCCTGTGCGGGTGTCGATGCGCAAGATCTCGCCTTCGTTGATGAACAGCGGCACCCGCACCACGGCGCCGGTTTCCAGCTTTGCGGGCTTGGAGCCGCCGGTGGCGGTGTCGCCGCGAACGCCGGGATCCGTCTCGACGACCTTGAGCTCCATGTGCGCGGGCGGCGTCACCTGCAGAGGGACGCCGTTCCACAGGGTGACGACGCACATCGTGCCGTCTTTCAGCCACTGGGCACCGTCGCCCACCGCTTCTTTGGAAGCCGTGAGCTGTTCAAAGGTTTCGGGCACCATGAAGTTGAAAAAATCGCCGTCCCTGTACAGGTACTGCATGTCCGTATCCACCACGTCAGCGGCTTCGACCGTATCCCCCGACTTCCACGTGCGCTCGATGGTCCGCCCGGTTTTCAGGTTGCGCACCCGAACGCGATTGAAGGCCTGACCCTTGCCCGGCTTGACCATTTCGTTCTCGACGATCGCGTAGGGGTCGCCGTCGATCAGGATCTTGAGACCGGACTTGAATTCGTTCGTGCTGTAGTTCGCCATCGAAGGCCTCGGACTTGAACATAGACCTCAGGTGTTACACTTTGCGACCATTTTTGGAGGATTTTGACCCGTGAGCGAACAGGGGGCCGTTCCAATGATCGTCATGACGCGGTCCCAGGACCACGTCGAGGCCATCAACAGCACGCTGCGCAAAGCCGGCCACCCGGTGCATTGCACGTGGCTGCCGGATGCCCGCGACCTCGGGGATGCCCTGACGCAGCTCAACCCCGAGATGCTGGTCGCATTCATCGAGGAGCTCGGCATCGATCTGGCGTCGCTCATGAAGGTCAAACAGCAGAGCGCGCCGGGGATGCCGGTGCTGATCATGCGCGAGCACGTCGATGAAGCCGCAATCGCCGACGCCATGCGCCTGGGCGCGCAGGATGTGGTGACGCTGGCCAACCGCAGCCGCCTGCAATCGGTTGCCACCCGCGAGCTTCGCGCCTACCGCCTGGAACGCGCGCTCTCGACCACGCTGTCCTCGGCCCGCGAGTATCGCGAGCAGCTGCAAAATTTTCTCGAAGGTTCGGCCGACGCCATCACGCATGTGCAGGAAGGCATCATCGTCGATGCGAATCGCGCATGGCTCGAGCTCTTCGGCTATTCGGGCGACGACGCGCTCACCGGCACGCCGCTCATGGACTTGTTCGAGCAGGAGACGCATCCCGCCCTGAAGGGTGCGCATCCCGCCCTGAAGGGTGCGCTGGTCGCGTGCTTGCAGGGCAAGTGGTCGGGCCACGGCCTCAAGGTGCAGGCGTTGCTGTCGGACGGCTCGAGTCTGGCGCTCGAGCTGCTGCTCACCAAGGCCGACTACGAGAATGAGCCCGCCATCCGCATTGCGATATCGGCGGCGCACAAGAAGGACCACGATCTCGAGGTGGAGCTCGCCGATGCCGTCAAGAACGACGCCTCGACACGCTTTCTGCAGCAGCGCTATCTGATCGCCGCGGTGCGCGAACGTTGCGCGCACACCATGAAGGGCGGCGTGCGCCAATTCGCCCTCATCAAGCCGGACCGCTTCGTCGAAATCCAGAATTCCATCGGCGTGCTCGAGAGCGAGGATTTCATGACGCAGCTCGCCGACCTGCTGCGCACGCAGCTGACGCCCACTGATCTCTGCGGCCGCTTCGGCGGCAACGGCTTGGTTGTCTTGCTGGAACGCGGCACGGCCCGCGACGTCGAGACCTGGGCCGAGAATGTCGTGAAGCGCGTGCACGAGCATGTGTTCGCGATCGAGGACATGACCCTGGCGGCGACGGTGACCGTGGGATTGGGGCTCTTGCCGGCGACCAACCCCGACGCCGGGAGCGGGGCCGCTCCCGATGTGGGTGGGGCGATCACCGACGCGGTCAGCGCGGTGCGGCGCGGGCGCGAACTCGGCGGCAATCAGATGTACGTGGTGGACAAGTCCGACACCGACACTCGTGTGCAGGCCTACGACAAGATCTGGGTCAAGCACATCAAGAGCGCCCTGATGGAGAACCGCTTCCGCCTGGTGCAGCAGCCGATTGCGAGCCTGCTCGGCGAGGACAAGGGCATGTTCGACGTGCTGGTGCGCATGCTGGACGAACAGGGCACGGAAGTGTTGCCGGCGGAATTCATGAAGGCCGCCGAGCGCAACGACTTGATGAAGAACATCGATCGCTGGGTGATCGGCGCGTCCATGTCCTTCGCCGCCAACCGCAAGGCCTCCTGTATTTTCGTGCGCGTGTCGAAGGACACGGTGCTCGACAAGAGCTTGCTCCCGTGGCTCGATACCCAGCTGAAATCGCTCAAGATCGAAGCGAAGCGCATATGCATCCAGGTGACCGAGGATCTCGCGAATCAGTATGTGCGGCAGACGAAGGAGCTGGCGGAGAGCTTGCGCAAACTGGGGTTTCGATTTGCTCTGGAGCACTTCGGCACAGGCCGCGATCCCTTGAAGCTGCTCGCCGACATCGACATGAACTTCATCAAGATCGACGGGTCGTTGATGCAGGGGCTATCGACGAATCAGATTCAACAACAACGCGTGAAGGGCCTCGTCGAAGCCGCGAAACGCAGAGGCATGGAAACCGTGGCCGAGCGCGTGGAAGACGCCAACACCATGGCCGTGCTGTGGCAGCTCGGCATCGAATTCATCCAGGGGTACTTCGTCAATGCTCCGGAGGATGTGACCATGTCGTCGAACGATAAACGCTGAACGAGATCATTTGCGAACTATTAGCGTGTTAATGCACGGAGGCAGTCGTTCAGATTTCCGGCTTGCCCGCGCCGCTTAGTGGTCACGCGGGGGCGACTTCGAGCCTGTCGACCTGCTTGTAGGCGCGGGAAAATCTTTGCCGCCGCTGGCCTTTTTTGTCTTGGAACTGTTTGAGGTCGTCGTACTTGAGCTTCATCGGCGCGCTGTTGCCGCTGTAGATCGTCAGCACTTCGCCGGGGGTGACGACGGCCATGGCGACCAGGTATTCGTCGCGGTCGGCGGATTTCTTGCCTGGAATGCCGAATAGGTTCTGGCCCTTGCCGGCGGTCATTTCTTCGATCGCGGCGGTCGGCAGCGCCAGTACTTCGCCGCTGTTGTTGACGAATAGGGCGAGCGCCGCCTTGTCGGCGATCGGCTGCGCCGGCAGAACCCGCGCGTTTTCGGGAACCTTGAGGACGGACTTGCCCTTCTTGTTGCGTGCATACAGCTCGCGCAATTTCACGGCGAATCCGTAGCCTGCATCGCTCGCGAGCAGCCACAGGTCGTCGGGCTCGCCGATCAGCACGGCGGCAAAGGTGGCGCCGTCCGGAGGATCGACGGTGCCCGACAGCGGCTCGCCGTAACCGCGCGCCGCCGGCAGCTGGTGGGCATCCAGGCTGTAGGCCCGGCCCGTCGAATCGATGAACACGGCTTGTTGCAGGTTGCGGCCGCGGGCGGCGGCCTGGAACTCGTCCCCACCCTTGTAGCTCAAGGAGCGGACATCGATGTCGTGCCCTTTCGCGGCGCGCACCCAGCCCAAACGAGACAGCACGACGGTGGTCGGCTCGCTGGTGAGAAGCTCGGTCTCGGAGATGGCCTGGGCGGCCTCCCGCTCCACCAGGCGGGTACGCCGCTCGTCGCCGTACTCTTCCGCGTCGCTCAACAATTCGTCGCGGACCAGCCGGGTGAGCTTCGCCTTGCTCTTCAATATGCCTTCGATTTCATCGCGCTCCTCAGCGAGCTCCTTTTGCTCGTCGCGGATCTTCATCTCTTCGAGGCGCGCGAGGTGCCGCAGCTTGGTCTCGAGAATGGCTTCCGCCTGTTCGTCCGACAGCTTGAAGCGCTTGATCAGCTTAGGTTTAGGCTGATCCTCGGTACGCACGATGCGAATCACCTCGTCGAGGTTGAGGTACGCGATCAGCAAGCCGTCGAGGATGTGAATTCTCGCCTGCAATTTCGCGAGCCGGTGGTTCAGCCGCCGGGTGACCGTGGATTTGCGGAACTGCAGCCACTCGACCAGCAATGCCTTCAGGGACATCACTCGCGGCCGGCCGTCCAGGGCGATGACGTTGAGATTCACCCGGTAATTGCGCTCGAGGTCGGTGGTGGCGAACAAATGCGCCATCAGCGCCGCCGTATCGACGCGATTGGATTTCGGCACGATGACGAGGCGCGTGGGATTCTCGTGATCCGACTCGTCGCGGAGGTCCTCGACCATGGGCAGCTTTTTCTGCTGCATCTGGGCGGCGATCTGTTCCTGCACCTTGGCGCCCGATACCTGGAACGGCAGCGCATCGATCACGATCTCGCCGTCCTCGATCTTATAGGTCGCGCGGGCCTTGAAGCTGCCGGATCCCGTCTCGTACATCTGCACCAGCTCGTCGCGCGGCGAAACGATTTCCGCGCCGGTCGGCAGATCAGGCCCCTTGATGTGCGCCATGATCTTGCGCGTGCTCAAATCCGGGTCGTCGAGCAGGGCCACGCAGGCCTTGATCACCTCGCGCAAATTGTGCGGCGGGATGTCGGTGGCCATGCCCACCGCGATTCCGGATCCGCCGTTGAGCAGCAGATTCGGCACCCGCGCGGGCAGCATGGTGGGCTCATCCAGCGAGCCGTCGAAATTCGGCGCCCACTCCACCGTGCTGGATCCGAGCTCCTGCAGCAGCAGCGTGGCATAGCGCGTCAACCGCGATTCGGTGTAACGCATGGCAGCGAACGACTTTGGATCGTCCGTCGAACCCCAATTGCCCTGGCCGTCGACGATGGGATAGCGGTAGGCGAAATCCTGCGCCATGTGCACCATGGCCTCATAGCAGGCGGAATCGCCGTGCGGATGGAACTTGCCGATCACGTCGCCGACCGTGCGCGCCGATTTCTTGTGCTTGGCGCCGGCGGCGAGGCCAAGCTCGCTCATCGCGTAGACGATGCGCCGCTGCACGGGCTTCTCTACGCCTTCGAAATTCAGTTCTTGGTCTTTCATCGCGTTGCCGTCACGGCGCTAAATGTGCGCCAGATTACCTTTGGTTTCGAGCCATTCGCGCCGATCGCCGGCCCGTTTCTTCGCGAGCAGCATGTCGAGCATCTGGTCCGGGCTGTCTTTCGCATCGATGGTCATCTGTACCAGCCGGCGCGTCTGCGGCGCCATGGTGGTTTCTCGCAATTGAAGAGGGCTCATTTCACCCAGTCCCTTGAAGCGCATCACCACCGGTTTGGCGCGGGGATTTTCCGCGGCAATGCGCTTCAGCGCCTTCTCGCGTTCCGCCTCATCGAGCGCGTAGACCACTTCCTTGCCCACATCGATGCGAAACAGCGGCGGCATGCAGACGTACACATGTCCGGCCATCACCAGCGGCCGGTAGTGGCGCAGAAACAAGGCGCACAGGAGCGTGGCGATGTGCTGCCCGTCGCTGTCCGCATCCGCCAGGATGCAGATCTTGTGATAGCGCAAACCCGACAGATCGGTGGCCGAGGGATCGACGCCGATCGCAATACTGATGTTGTGCACTTCTTGGGATTGCAGGACTTCGCTGGTGTCCGCTTCCCAGGTATTCAAGATTTTGCCGCGCAACGGCATGATGGCCTGGGTCACGCGATCCCGCGCCTGCTTGGCCGACCCGCCGGCCGAATCGCCCTCGACCAGGAAGAGCTCGCCGCGCGCCGGATCCTGGCTGACGCAGTCGGCGAGTTTTCCGGGCAGTGCGGGCCCGGCAACGATGCGTTTGCGTGCGACTTTCTGGCTGTCCTTGAACCGCTGCTGCGCATTGGCGATCGCCAGCATGGCGATTTTCTCGCCCTGATCGGGGTGCTGATTGAGCCACAGGGCAAAGGCGTCCTTGATCACGCCCTGGACGATCCCGGCCGATTCGCGCGACGAGAGCTTTTCTTTCGTTTGTCCCGCGAACTGCGGCTCGCGCATTTTCATCGAGAGCACGAAGCTCACGCCGTCCCAGACGTCCTCGGGCGTCAACTTCAGCCCGCGCGGCACCAGGTTTCTGAATTCGCAGAACTCGCGCACCGCGTCGGCGGCTCCCGACCGCAGGCCGTTGACGTGCGTGCCGCCCTCCACCGTGGGAATCAGATTGACATAGCTCTCGGTGATGCCGTGCTCGGACTCGAGTACCCAGGCGAATGCCCAATCCAGGGATCCGCCCTCGATATCGCGCTTGCCGTAAAAGGTCTCGGCCGGCAGCCATTCGCCCTTGCCCAGCTCCTCCGCCAGGTATTGATGCAACCCGCCCGTATAGAACCATTCATCGCGTTCGCCCGTGAATTCGTTGGCCAGCGTGACGCGCAGGCCGGGACATAGCACCGCTTTCGCCCGCAGCACCTGCTTGAGCTTCGGGATCGCGAATTTATCCGTATCGAAGTATTGCGGATCGGGCCAGAACCGAATGGTGGTTCCGGTCTTCGATTTCGGCACCTCGCCCACGACCTCGAGCTTGGATTTCAGGCGTCCGCCCGCGAAGCTCACGTTGTATTCCTTGCCGCCGCGGCGCACCCAGCACTCCAGGTGCTTCGACAGTGCGTTGACCACCGACACGCCCACTCCGTGCAATCCGCCGGAATGCTGGTAAGTCTTGTCGTTGAATTTTCCGCCTGCGTGCAGGCGCGTCAAAATCAATTCGACGCCGCTGATCTTTTCCTTGGGATGAATATCGACCGGCATGCCGCGGCCGTCATCCTCGACTTGCAGGGAGCCGTCCTTGTACACCGTCACATTGATGTTCTGGCAGAAGCCCGCGAGTGCTTCATCGACGCTGTTGTCGATGACTTCGTGCGCGAGATGATTCGGCCGCGTAGTGTCGGTATACATGCCCGGGCGCCGGCGAACCGGGTCCAAGCCGCTCAATACCTCGATGTCGGAGGCCGTATAAGAAGACGATGCCATCGTTTCCTCTTCAAGCGCTACGCGCTGAATCTACGGGGTCGAAGCGACCCCGGCCTAGGTTGTTTAAAGCCATGTCATGCTCGCTGACGAAGGCGGCGGAGTCTACCATGCGGGTCCCCGGCGAATCAGCTGGCAGCCCACTCGCGATTCGGCTATCTTTCGCGAACCATGGGAATCGCAAGCGTTCAGAATCTGATGCGCACTCTGCCGGTGCTGCCGCGGCCTTACGGCATTCGCGTGCGCCTCAAAGCAGGAGATCCGTTTGCGAAACTGCTCGGCACCGACTGGCAGAAGACGCACTGGTTTTTCACCGCGGCGGAACGCGACCGCGTCATGGAGGACATGTCGCGCAAGCATGAATATTCGCGAATCGGCGACCAGCCGGCGCTGGTCTTTGAAAAAGTGGAAAAGCTCGCCGAGAGCCGTAATTTCTAACTCCTAGCGCGCAAATTTTCAACGGAGCTGCTCCGAACCCCCAAAATCGGGGTCGCCTCGACCCCGTTGAAAGGTGGCGCGTAGCGCCTAAAAAGTGCGGCCCAAGAACAAGTAAAACGCCGCCGTCCCGGATGTATCGTACCCGGTTCCCAGATAAACGGGCCCGAGAAAGGTGTCGAACGCCACGAACAGCGACGCATCCTTGCGCGCCGACGCAAAGCTCATGTCGCCGCGGTGCTGCCAGGTATTGCCGAGCTCCAGCGACGCGCCGATATAGGCGGGAAACTCGAAAAAGCCCTCGCCGCCCCGGCCGATTTTACGAAAGTAGATCGCGCGGGCGATCGCATAGTGCGGACCGATGAGCGAAGTCGGCGCGAGACCCGACAGATTGAAAAATCCGCCCAGGGAATAGAATTCGGGCAAGGCGTTCGGTTTGTAGTCGCCGTCCAGCGTGCTCCCGGCCGAGGTCCACAGCACAACGGTGTTGCGCCCGCTCGAGCGCGCCATCAGCCAATCGGCCGTTACCTTGTCGGACGCCACGTCCGCGCCCAAATTGGTGCGATTGGCGTCCCACTGCAGAGTGAATGTCTGACCGTCGCGCGGGAAATGCACGTTGTCGAGGCGATCGTAGCTGAACTTGAAGAAGTACTCACCATTGTTGTACTGCTGTTCCACCAAGGTGGGGTCGCCCAATCGCACGCGCGTCAGGCCGTTGATCCTATGGAGTCCCGCGCGGATTTCGCCCCAATTGCCGAGGTTGCGTCCGACGTCGAGATCGGCTTCCACCTCGCGGTCCCGAAAATCGGCAACCAGGAGATTTTTCGTGTAAATCGGCAGATCGCGCGCCTCGATGCGCGCGCTAGGCGCCACGAACCACGTGCGCGATGCGGTGAGCGGCTGATAGAACTCGCTGACGATCTTGGGGTCGCTGCCGATCTGCAGATCCGTCAAGTTTTCCGCGCCCAGATCGTTGATTTCGGTCAAGACGAAGCGCACGGCTGCGTTGTAGCGGCTATTGCCCTGGAAATCATCCTCCAGATTCAGGCCGAACCGCAGATAATTGGGACCCCAGGATTTGCGCCGCGCCCGCACTTCGAGGCCGGATTCCTCGTCGGCACCCTGGCCTTGCTCGACCAAGGTGTAGTCCAGAGTCTCGAAATTTCCCAGTCCGTACAACTCCGTGATGCGCTTGCCCACTTGATCGAGGTCCAGCGGCTTTCCCACCAGCGGCTGCATCTCGGCCAGGATGGTTTTTTCATAGCGCTTGGATTGCTCGTCCACGCGCACGAACTTGATGGCCGGGAGGCCCGGCTCGCGCGCGGCTCGCCGCGCCAGGTAATCCCGATACGCGTTGTCGGCGACGGCATACGCCGAGAGTTTGGCGATGGCTGCCCGCGCCCCGTCCTCGCCGCGGGCGATGACGGCGCTGGGAGAGGCAAAATCGGTCGCGGGCGCCGAGCCCAGATTGGGCTCGATCAAAATATCCTGCGGGCTCAAGCTGGCCCGCTGGCGGTCGGCGTCCTTGCGGACCAGAATCGCCAGCATCTGGTTGGAAATCGACAGCGCGGAATCGAGCGCGGCGCGCGGCTGCAATGGAAAGCTCACGTCGGACACGATGAGAATATCGGCATGCATTGCGCGCGCCACGTTGACGGGTAAATTCTCCGCCAGTCCGCCGTCGACCAGCAGGCGACCATTCAATTCGACCGGCGCGAACACGCCCGGCGCCGACATGCTGGCGCGCATGGCGATCGCAAGATCGCCCTTGTCCATCACCACGGCATTACCGGTCTCCAAATCGGTTGCCACCGCGCGAAACGGGGTGGGCAGCAAATCGAAATCCGTGCTGTTGCTGAACGGCAGGGTCAGCTGGCGCAGCGTCTCCTGCAGCTTTTGCCCTTGAATGAAGCCCTTCGGCAGCAGGATTTTCCGGTGCTGCAATCCCAGCGGCAGCCGTACGAGGAAATTGCGGTCGTCTTGTTTGCGCCTGAAGGCGAGGTCCCGGCGCGGCGGTGCGTCGCGAAACGCCTCCTGCCAATCGAGCGAGCGCATGGTGGCGTCGATCTGCTGCGCCGTCATGCCGCTGGCGTACAGCCCGCCGACGATGGCGCCCATGCTGGTGCCGGCGATGCAATCGACCGGAATCTTCAGGTCCTCGAGAACCTTGAGTACGCCGATGTGCGCCATGCCGCGCGCGCCGCCGCCGGACAGCACCAGGCAGATCCGCGGACGAGTCGCGGGCTCGGCCGCCCAGGATCCGGCGGACCACAAGCAACCCGCGCCGAGGGCGCAGGCCAGTGCGAATCGTAAAATGAGCTTCCCCATGTTGGGGAGCTAGTTTAGTTCACGACGTCGATACTGGAAGCAGTAAAGGTATTGTTGCCCCGGTTGTACACGCCCGCGGCAACGAGGTGCAGGGCCGGAGTCGCTGCAACGATGGACAGGGGCACCTGGGTCGCGAAACTCGAGAAGGTGTTGAACACGGCAATGGCGGTCGTGTTCGCGGTCGATGTGAGGTTGCCGATGGCAAACGAGGGCAGGAACTTCGCCGGCACGCCCGTATCTCCGATCGGCGTCGCCGGAACGATTTGCGGAGTCGCCGCCAGAGACTTGAGGTCGATGCTCTCGGAGCCTATGCGGATCGCGCCGGAACTGTAATTCGCATTGCTGAGGTCGATCGTCAGGCCGGTGCTGGTCAAGGTGGCGAACGGTGCCGTCGTCCCAGCGCTGCTCCAATCCACCTGCAGGCGGGCCGGAACGGACAATTCGGCGTTGATGGCGGACGCGTTGAAATCCGGCGGCGCGGAGCCGAAGCGAGTGGTGGTGCCGTCGATCCACAGCGGGCCGCCGACTGCGACGCCGGCGGGTATCGCGAGGCTGCCGGTGTTCACGGCGTAACCGGCCGGCGTCACGGCGCCCGCACCAGCGCCGGTGAAGTTATAAATGCTCACCGGCCAATTCTCGATGGTTTGCAGATTCAGTACCGCGCTGCCCGACGCCGACGAGACCAGCGAACCCCAGAGCTGCGTCGACACGAGGCGCACCGACCCCTCGTTGGTGACCGTGCCCGTGGCATCCAGCGTGCTGACTCCGGATGCCGGCAGTGAGTAGACGCCGCGGGCGACGATGTGCTGGCCGACGGACACCGAATTGTAGTCGAGTCCCGTAAGAGTCGCGTTGTCGTCGGCGGTCACGATGGTGCCGGGTCCCAGCAGGACCACGGCGTCAGGAGTATTGATGTAAGCGCTGTTAGGACTCGTTCCGTAGAGGTACTCCAGGGTCGCGCCGCGCACTGTCAGGGTGTTGCCGCTGCGCGCGATCACGTCGCCTTCAAGACCGGTAGTGTAATAGTCCTCGAGTGTGGCGCCTGCAACCACGTAGGTTGAATTGAACTTTCCCGCCGTCACGGAAGCATTCAATGTCGGAGTTGGTTGGTAAGTAGTGTAGGCCGCGGTCAGGGTGCTACCTGCGGACGTTTGCGACAGCGCGCTGAGGCCGCAGCTGGTCGATCCGGTGCAGCCCTGGGAGCCGACATAGGTTTTTCCATCGATGGTGTACACCGTCGCGTTCGGGTCGTTGAAAATCGACAGCGTTCCCAAACTGTTCGCTTCGTCATAGAAAGGCCGCACGTACACCGTGTAAGTGCCGACACCGATGCTCGAGTTGATCAGAGGGCCGCGAATGCGGATCGGCTTGATATCAGGCGCGCTGGTGGCCACCGTTATGAGTGGCTTGATAGTCACGGTGGGCGGGCTCGTGGCCATGTTCACCACGTTCGAGGCGGCAAGATCGAAATTGAGAGCCAGACGCAGGGCGCTGCTCGACCCATAGGTCGGTTGGATGGTCGGGCGATAGCTCGGGTCGAAGGTCACGTTGATCGTCTGGGTGACGTGCGCGCCACCGGCAGTGGTCACGTCGGCACCCGTCGTATCCACGACCTTCGCCTTGGTCGGCACGCCGTTGACCATGACGGAGATATTGGCACTCGTATAATCGAGAACGATGGTGGCTGAAGTGTAGGTGTCGTTCGGTATGCTCGCGGAAGCCACCAGCTCGGAGATATTGCTGAGCTTCGCGAAATCGACGGTTTCAATCGCTTGGACGGCGGGATAGCCCGAGGTGACCGCGCCGGTCAGAGTCACGGAATCGACGTTGACGGTGTAGCTGGTGAAATCCGCCGGCGTGCCGCTATACGAGACCCAGGCGATGCCGTAACCGCTGTTGTAACTGTTGTGATGGCAGCCGGCCGCGAGAAACGCGGCGGCGCAGAGGAGAGCGCGGGAATGTTTGCGAGCGTATCGACCGAACGATGGGTGCACTACAGCTTCCAATATTGTGGGAGGTTAGGAGGATTTAGGCCGCGTAGAATAAAGGCTTTCGAGAGCGTCCGCGTAGCAAAGTTCCATTTGGGGGGCATTAACGGGGCGTTGGGCGGGGGACTTGCTGGGTTATGCAATGAATATTGCCCCCGCCGAGCAGTACCTCGCGGGTGGCGACTCCCAGCACCCGGCGAGTGGGAAACAGGCGCTTCAGCGTAGCTCGTGCCGCCGCGTCGTGGCGTTTGTCGTACAGCGGCATGACCACACATTTGTTCGCGATATAGAAGTTGATATACGACGCCGGCAAGCGGTCGCCGGCTTTACGGGGATGGCTGCCGGCACGCGAGTCGATCCCCGCCGCCTCCTCGGCAGTCATGTACAGCGGCCCCGGCTGGTGGATTTTGTGAATGGTGAGCTCCCTGCCCCGCGCGTCGCGGGCCTTTTTCAAGCGCCGGTAGGCATCGTGGGAAATCTCGTATTGCGGATCTTTGCGATCCAAAGTCCAGGTGAGCGCGACGTGCCCGGGACTGGTGAAGCAGGCAAGCTCGTCGATATGGCCGCCGGTCTCGTCGAGGTACACGCCCTTACCCAGCCAAATGACGGTCGTGATACCCAGATAGCGGCGCAACTGCTCCTCGACCTCCGAGCGCCCGAGTTGGGGATTGCGATTCGGATTGAGTAAACATTCTTCGGTGGTCAGACACGTGCCCTGACCGTCCACGTGGATGGCGCCGCCTTCGAGCACGAACGGCGTGCGGTACCGCTCGGCGCCCTCGATTTCCAATACCTTTTGCGCGACCTCGTCATCGCGGTCCCAGGGGAAATACAAGCCGCCGTCGAGACCGCCCCAGGCATTGAAGGTCCAATCGACGCCCCTGCGCCGACCCCTGCCATCAATGACGAAAGTCGGCCCGCAGTCCCGTATCCAGGCGTCATTGCTGCTGATTTCGACGATGCGCACCTCGGGCGGCAACCGCGCACGCGCGTTTTGGAATTGCGCCGCCGAGACGCCTACGGTCACCGGCTCTCCGTCGGCGATGGCGGTCGCGATAGCCGCGAATGCCGCCTGTGCCGGTTTGGCCCCTGAACGCCAATTGTCCGGGCGCTCCGGCCACAGCATCCAACAGCCCGAATGCCGTTCGAACTCCGCGGGCATGCGGAAGCCGTCCTTCGCGGGGGTTGATGTGAGTGTGCGCAATGCGTGAGTCTCTGGTCGCGCATGCTAGCATTGCGATTGAATTTACAGGAGCGATGAATGTCCGACGCAAAACCGGTGCACGTGCAGGTCCCCGCCGGGGGCGAGAAAATCACCATCTCGAACGGCAAATTGCATGTCCCGGACCAACCCATCATTCCGTTCATCGAAGGGGACGGCACCGGCCGCGATATCTGGCGCGCGAGCGTGCGGGTGTTCGACGCGGCGGTACAAAAAGCCTACGACGGGAAGCGCAAGATTCATTGGATGGAAGTGTTCGCAGGCGAGAAGGCGAACAAGGCCTACAACACGTGGTTGCCGGACGAAACCGTCACCGCCTGTCGCGACTACCTGATTTCGATCAAAGGTCCGCTCACGACGCCCGTGGGCGGCGGCATTCGGTCGCTCAATGTGGCGTTGCGCCAAATGCTGGATCTGTACGTGTGTTTGCGGCCCGTGCGTTGGTTCAAGGGCGTGCCCTCCCCAGTCAAGGCGCCGGAGAAGGTCGACATGGTCATTTTCCGCGAAAATACCGAAGACATTTACGCCGGAATCGAGTTCGAGGCGGGCAGCGCCGACGCGAAGAAATTTCTCGATCTCTTCAAGCAGAATTTTCCGAAACAATTCGCCAAGATCCGTTTCCCCGAGAGCTCCGGCATCGGCCTCAAGCCCGCATCGAAGGAAGGCACGGAGCGTTTGTTCCGCGCCACCGTGGCATATGCCGTCGCCAACAAGCGCAAGAGCGTGACCATCGTGCACAAGGGCAACATCATGAAATTCACCGAAGGTGCATTTCGCAATTGGAGCTACCAGCTCGCGGAACGGGAATTCCCCGCCGACGTGTTCACCTGGGAGCAATGGGAGCGCATCAAGGCCGCAAAGGGCGACAATGAGGCCAATGCACAGATGGACGCCGCCAAGAAGGCGGGCAAGATCATCATCAAGGATGCGATCGCTGACATCACCCTGCAGCAAGTACTGACGCGCCCGGACGAATTCGACGTGGTCGCCACCATGAATCTCAACGGGGACTACCTGTCGGATGCGCTGGCCGCTCAAGTCGGCGGCATCGGCATCGCGCCCGGGGGCAATATCAATTACATGACCGGCCATGCCGTATTCGAAGCCACGCATGGCACCGCCCCCAAGTACGCGGACCTCGACAAGGTCAATCCCGGTTCCGTCATCTTGTCCGGTGAAATGATGCTGCGCTACATGGGCTGGCTGGAAGCCGCCGACGCCATCATCGGCGCGATGGACAAGACGATCGCCCAGAAGACCGTGACCTACGATTTCGCGCGCCTGATGGACGGCGCAACCGAGGTCAAGTGCAGCGAATTCGGCGACATTTTGATCCGCAATTTGTAGTTGACCGCGACGTTCCCGCGGAAACGTCGGCGTGTCCCGGGCGTGGATGAAGATTTGCTCGATGAAGAAGTCCGCGGTCGCGCCCGTGGCGATCGCCGCCTGACCCAGATGGACGAGGTCGGTGGCGCCTTCGCCGATCACCTGAACACCGAGTACCCGCGCCGTGCTGCGCTCGCAGAGAAGCGCCAGAAATCCGGCGGGCTCGCCCGCAATGTGGCGTCGTTCGATTAGGCGAAAGGGAATAAGTTAAACAAAGGCGCGATCCAAGGCCTGACCCAGGTCCTCGATGAGATCGCCGGCATCCTCCAGGCCGATCGACAGGCGCACGGTTCCCCGGGTAATCAGCGAGGCGGCGCGCTGCTCCGGAGTGTATTCGGGGCTGACCAGGAGCTGCGGGGGCATCACCAAGGACTCGGCCGACCCCACGCTCGCCGACATCGAAAACAATTGCAGCGCTTCTGCGAAGCGGGCCCCCTGGTCAAATCCCCCATCCAACTCCATCGTCACCACGGTGCCGAAATCACTCATCTGCCGCCGCGCGAGCAGGTGCTGAGGGTGGCTGTCGAGGCCTGGATAAAAGACCTTCTTCACCCGGGAATGATCCTTCAAGAAGGAGCTCACGGCGAGTGCGTTCGAGCACTGGCGCTCGTAGCGCAAAAAGTACGTGCGCATGCCGCGCTGAATCAGAAAGGCAGCGTGCGGATCGAGCGTCGGCCCCATGGACACGATGTCCTTGCGCATCTGCGCTATCAGCTCGCTGCGCGCAATGATCGCGCCGCCCATCACATCGCCGTGGCCCGAGGCGTACTTCGTCAGACTGTGCAGGAAAATGTCGATGTCGTAGGCGCCGTGGTTGTGAAAGCCCGCAAATGTATTGTCGAGCACGGTGAGCGCGCCCGCGCGCCGCGCATGCGCCGTGAGATGTTCGATGTCGGCGATTTTGGTGACCGGGTTGGTGGGACTTTCGAAGACCACCAGCCGGGTCGGCGTGGTGCTCAACACCCGTTCTATGCCTTCAAGGTCCTCGATCGACAAAAAGGTATGAGCGACGCCGAACTTCGCCAGAAGATGCTGCACGATATAGCGAGTCGGGCCATACGACTCGACGAAGGCGAGAATGTGATCGCCCTGCCCGCACAGGGATAGAAGGCTCGCGGCGATGGTCGCGACGCCGGACCCCGTCAGCAGACAGTCATCCCTGCCCTGCAGCTGCGCCAGCAAGAGCTGCAATTGTTTCAGGGTTGGATTCGACGTCCGAGAGTAAAAGAATCCCGCTCTCTCGCCGCGCAGGTAGCGCAGGGTCTCGCCGGTATCATCGAACGAGAACTTCACCGACTGATAGATCGGCGCCACCAGAGGACGATTGTCCGAAGACATGGGAACGGCGGGCGGATGGTTCACCAGTGTGTCGTTTTTCATTCAACGCACGATAATGGAGCGAAGCCCGCATTGAAAGCACTCGTTTTTGCGGCACCCGCCTACCCGCCGATCCGGTGTCGTGCGGCCGGTAAATCACACTCGGTCGGCGGATAACTCTTTGTACGGCAAAAGGATATTGCAGTTCGGCGCGCGCAGGGCTCACGGCGCGAGATACCGGTCCAATTCGGCGTTGATTGCCGCCGTCGCGTCGAACAGGGGTTCGCTGTCAGCGGCAGCCAGCCCGAGATCCCGGTACGCCTCACTCGTCACCAGCAAGTCGCGAGCCACCTGGGTGGATTCGAGCAAGCTGTAATCGGCGAGTGCATGCGCCACGTTGACTACATTGCTCTCGAATCGAGCGGCGCCCGCCGCCGCATAGGCTTCCCATTGCGAAGTCACGGTCAGCACCGGCGACGGCAACGCCCAGGCGGTGACGACACGCGCGCCAATGTGACGATGAAAGGTCTCGATGAGCCGATCGTATTCTTCGCTGGCCAGTTTCTTGCCGGCGCGTTGCGCAAGATCATGCACCGCGCCCAAGGTGACGACCTTGCCGATGTTGTGCAGCAAACCACACAGGTAGCATACGCCGGTCTCCCGGGCCAGCATGTGCGCAAGTTGCCGCGACCACAAGGCGCTCGCCAGCGAGTGACGCCACAGCCGCCGCGCTTTGTGCTGCTGCCCCTTGACGTCCAGCATTTTGCCTTGCATCGCCAGAGTAAACGCAATGTTCGCCACTTCCTCGAATCCCAGCCACGCAACCGCGTGCTGCAGGGAAATGATGGGTGTTGCGGGCCGCTTCCCCGCCGATGCCGCGACGCGCAGCACGTACATGGTGAGCGTGGGATCCGCGTTGATGATGTCCGAGAGCTGCCGAGCGTTGGTCCAGTCCTTGGGACCGGAGCGCACGACTCGAATGGCCACTTCCGGCAACATCGGCACGGCGAGCTCGTCTCTGGCCAAAACCTGCTCCAGGAGCCCATGGACGATCTCCCAATTGTCCATTCCGTGCGGGGAATTGATCGATCCGTCCGGCGAAACGATCGACGGAGTATCCGAAGGGTCCTGCATAGCTCTGTTTAACGGCCGCCGCGCCGCCGACTTGAGGTACACATTCCGCCTGGGAGGATTTGTCTCTCAATGATGCGTGAGCTCGAACCAATCGCGGAGCGCTGCGAGGCCTTTCGGAACATGCGAGCGTCCGAATCCGACCCGTAGGCAGTTCTCCGGCACCGGGCCGAGTTCCGATCGGTAAATGCTCGATGGGAGGAAAAGCACGCCCGATTCTTCGACCAGCCGCCGCGCGAATTCTTCGCCCCCTTCCGGGCCTTTGTAACGGATGAAGGCTACGCATCCTCCATCGGGCTCTCGCCAATCAAAGAGATGGGCATAGTCGGCGAAAAACTCGTTCAGAACGGTGAGATTGCCGCGAATCACGTTGCGGTTTCTGTCAAGGATCTTGTGCCGCGCCTTGAGCGCGATTCGCGCCAGCACCTCGGAGGGCGCCGAGTTGCATATGGATAGGAAATGCTTGTAATGCTCGAATCTGACGAGCATCTCGCGATCCTTGCAAGCCAGCCACCCGATCCTGAGCCCGGCCAGTCCGTAGGCCTTGGACATCACGTTGAGGGATACGCCGCGCTCATAGGCGTCGACTGCCTGGGGTAGCCTAAGAGACGGATCGCGTTCGATCAGCCGATAGACTTCGTCGCTGAACAACCAGATACCGCGGTTGCGGCAGATCTCGACGATGGCGTCGAAGACCGCGCGCGGGATGATCTTCCCGGTGGGATTGTTGGGAAAGTTGATCGAGATCAGCTTCGTATTGGGCCGCAGCGCGGCGCGCAGGAGATCTACATCGAGGTCCCAATCACGATCGATATCGAGAGGTACACCGGTCACCTCGCAAATGCTGAGCGGCACCGTTTCCGCGGCCTGGTAGTTTGGCGTGATGACGATTGCATGGTCGCCGGGGTTCAGCAGCACCTTCATCGCGACGTAGATTCCCTCCTCGGCGCCCGCGAAGCAGAGCAGGTGCTGAGGTCCCACCGTATCGTACGTCTGCGCGATCTCCGCGCGCAGCGCCGGCGCCCCGAAGGTCTCCGTGTAACCGAGACTGATGCTCTCGAAGGCCGCGCGATCCTCGGGCCCGGCCAGCGCAAGGAGTTCCGCGAGCGTCATGTTTTCGCCGTCCGACCCCGCCAGGTTGTATTTGGCGGCGAATTCCCACTTCGAGAAATAGACCTCGAGCGCGAAATCTCTCATCGGCCTTGTTTTCATGGCACTCACCTCGATGTGCCCTGCGTTTGGGCGTCGCCGCCGATCAGGCGCACCTCCATTTGCGGGTACGGAATGCCGATGCCGCGTTGGCGCAGCTCCCCGACCAGCGACAAATTGAGTTCGCCGGCGACGCCGAGATTCTGCAACGCCATGATGGCGAACAGGCCAACCACCAGCACGCGCGCCACCCGGGTCAGGAGCTGCCGCACCGGCGGCTCGAGGTCGAGCCGGCGCAGCCCACGAAGGGTCGCGCGCCCGACCCAGCCGGCCACGAAGAACCCAACCGTCATGATGAGTATCGCCACCAGCAGCTTCGGTCCGAAGCGGACGGCAAGATCGAGCAAGTGTCCTTGGCGTGCGCCAGCGGATCGAGCTGATTGTTCATCGTTTCCCCTAGCGAGTTGCCAGCGGCTCCGCGGCCCGTTGCGCCGCGAAGTCTCATTGCCCTGCATCCTAAGCGGCAGCCTTGTCCAGCTTGGCCATCCGAGACATCCACAGACTCACGCCCACGATCATCGTGGTCACCACGGTGATGGTAATGGTCGCGAGCACGTTGATTTCCGGACTGACTCCGAGCCGAACTTTCGAGAACACCACCATGGGCAGGGTACTGCTGCCAGGCCCCGACGTAAAACTCGAGATCACCAGATCGTCCCACGACAATGTGAAGGCCAGCAGCCATCCCGACAAAATCGCCGGGAAAATGATGGGCAGCGTAATGACGAAGAACACCTTGACCGGACGAGCGCCCAGATCCATGGCCGCTTCCTCGAGTGCCGTGTCGAAGGTCGACAGGCGCGAATTCACGATCACCGTGACATAGGCCATCGAAAACGTCATGTGCCCGATGGTCATGGTGGTGATGCCGCGTCCCGCCGGCCAACCGATCAACTGTTCCAGGGCGACGAACAGCAATAGCAGCGACAGTCCGGTGATGACCTCGGGCATGACCAACGGCGCCGTGGTCATGGCGTTGAGCGTGAAGCGCCCCCTGAATTGCCTGAACCGCGCCAACCCGAAGCCGGCCAGAGTGCCGAGGATCACCGAGCCCGAGGCATTGATGACGGCAACTTTGAGGGAAATCCAGGCGGCATCGAGTATTTCCTCGTTGTTGAGCAGCGCGTAGTACCACTTGAGCGTCGGCGAATTGGCGGTGTCCCACACGGTCACCAGCTTGGACGCGTTGAACGAGAACACCACCATCGACAGTATGGGAATGTACAGAAAGGCGAAACCGAACCCGAGGCAGGTCAGGATGAAATACGAGCTTCGATAGTTCATCGGGCCCCCGCGTTCATCGCGCCCCCATGTTCATTGCATCCCCGCGATCATCGCGCCCCCGCCGACTCGCGCGCTTGCACGCTCTGATACCACATCATGAAGGGCACCAGGAGAATGAGCAGCAGAATCGCCACCGCGCTCGCCACCGGCCACGCGCGATTCGAGAAGAACTCGTCCCACAGCACGCGGCCGATCATCAA
>WNFI01681235.1_pt1 | contig 19775 bp, 19 predicted proteins | sample 5400471 | NCBI WGS metagenome assembly WNFI01 (sample SAMN13153348, study PRJNA577476) | soil metagenome | isolation source: 100 cm saprolite on Douglas fir-dominated hillslope | place: USA:California | collected 2013-09-17
CGGGATCGATACCCGCGCCGTGTACCGGCTTCCCGGCCCGCTCGACCTGTCCGGGCTGAACGCCATCGCCGACCTCGACATGCGGCAGCTCAAGTACCCGGCGTTCGTGCCCTCGGAGGCGGTGCTGCCCACCGATAAGAGCATCTTCGCCGCGATCTCCGAGCGGGACGTCCTCGTGCACCACCCGTACGACTCGTTCGCGGCCAGCACTCTGCGCCTGGTGACCTCCGCGGCGGCCGACCCCCGGGTGCTGGCGATCAAGCACACCCTGTACCGCACGAGCAGCGACTCGGAGATCGCGGACGCCCTCATCGACGCGGCCGAGGCGGGCAAGCAGGTCGTGGTGGTGGTGGAGATCAAGGCCCGCTTCGACGAGCGCGCCAACATCGACTGGGTCCATAAGCTCGAGGCGGCCGGCTGCCACGTGGTCTACGGCCTGGTCGGGCTGAAGACCCACTGCAAGATGATCCTGGTGGTGCGCGAGGAGGCAGACGGCTCGCTGCGCCGCTTCTGCCACATCGGCACCGGCAACTACCACCCGAAGACGGCGCGCCTGTACGAGGACTTCGGCCTGCTCACCGCCAACCCCACCGTCGGCGAGGACATCACCGACCTGTTCAACCGCCTCACCGGCTACAGCCGCCCGTCTGACTACCGCCGGCTGCTCGTCGCGCCGGAGGGTATCCGCTCTGGCCTGGTGAAGCGGATCAACGCGCAGGCCGAGCGCGCCCGCGCGGGACAGCCCGCCCGGATCAGGATGAAGTGCAACGCGATTACCGACGAAGTGATCATCGACTCGCTCTACCGCGCTTCTGCGGCCGGGGTGCCTGTCGATCTGTGGATCCGCGGGATCTGCGCGGTCCGGCCCGGGCTGCCCGGCCTGTCGCAGACGATCAGGGTCCGCAGCGTCCTTGGCCGGTTCCTCGAGCACTCGCGGGTGTATGCGTTCGGTACCGGCGAGGACGGGGACGGCGACGTCTGGCTCGGCAGCGCCGACCTCATGCACCGGAACCTGGACCGGCGGGTCGAGCTGCTGACCCTGGTGGCCGATCCGGCGCAGCGGGCGGAGCTGCGCGGCCTGATCGACATGGCGATGGACGACACGACGGCGACGTGGTGGCTGGACTCCGACGGCTCCTGGACCAGGCACCACCTGGACGCGTCCGGCGCGCCTCTCAACGACATCCAGGAATATCTGATCCGGGTTCGGCAGGGTCGCGCCGCGGATGACTGACGCCTCGGCCAACGGCGCGATCCGGGCCGCTGGCGCGGTGGTGTGGCGGCCATCCGGACACGGCCGGGAGGTGGCAGTCATCCACCGGAGCCGTTACGACGACTGGAGTTTCCCGAAGGGAAAGCGCGAGCGCGGCGAGCACGTGCTGCAGACCGCCGTCCGCGAGGTGGCCGAGGAGACCGGGGTGCGGGTGATCCTCGGCCGGCCGCTGCCCGCCGCGCTGTACGAGCGGGAGGGGCGGCTCAAGCGGGTCGACTACTGGGCTGGGCGTCCCGCGGTCGGCGGCTGGGCCTCGTTCCGGCCCAACGACGAGGTCGACGAGCTGGCGTGGCTGCCGGTGCCGTCCGCGCGCGGCAGGCTGAGCTACCCGCATGACGCCGCGATGCTCGATGAGTTCGCCGCCGGGCCAGCCGACACCGTTCCGTTCGTGCTGCTGCGGCACGCCTTCGCGGTCGGCAGGGACGCCTGGCCGGGAGAGGACTGGGACCGGCCGCTCGACCCCCGCGGCGCGGACGAGTCCGAACGCCTGGCCGCGCTGCTGTCCTGCTTCGGCTCCTCCCGCGTGATCAGCTCGCCCGCCGAGCGCTGCGTGGCGACGGTCCGGCCCTACGCGACGCTGATCGGCGCGGATCTGGAGATCGAGACCGTGCTCGCGGCCGAGCGGGCCGGTGACGAGCCCGGCGCGGGGTCGGCCCGCGTCGCGGCGATCGTCGCCGCCGGCCGGCCCGCCGTCATCTGCGCGCACCGGGAGAACCTGCCTGTGCTGCTGGCCGCGGCGTGCGCCGCCCTCGTCGCGGCGCCGCCTGGCGGCGACCCGCTGCCCCCGGCCGGATTCTGGGTGCTGCACGCCGCCGACGGCGTTCTGGCCGCCGCGGAGCACCATCATCCGGCCGGGCGGTGAAGTGATCAGGCCGGAAGCCCGGCGGGCCCCCAGTCGAGGGTCGGCGGCGAGGCCCCCTCGAACACCAGCAGCCAGCGCTTGACCTCCAGGCCCGTTCCGCCGCTGTAGCCGCCGAGCCCGTCCGCCGCCACCACCCGGTGGCATCCGACGATCAGCGGGATCGGGTTCGCCCCCATGATCTGACCGATGGCCCGCGGCGTCACGAACGTGCCGTAGGCCGACTGGACCCGGCGGGCGAGCGTCCCGTAGCTCACCGTCTCGCCGTAGCCGACCGAGTCGAGGAGCACGCCGAGCACCTGGCGCTGCAGTCGTGACGTCGCGCTCCAGTCGAGGGGCAGGTCGAAGCGCCGGCGCCGCCCGGAGAAATACTCGGCGAGCTGGGTCACGGCGGCGCCGCGCAGGTCCGGTCCGCTGCCAGGCTGGGCGGAGGGGAGTGCGGCCCCGGGGAGAGGGGGAGCGGCCGGCCGGGGCGGCCTGCCGAAGCGGACCTGGGTCACGCCGGCGGGGCTGCAGCCGACGGACAGCCGTCCGACCGGGGTGTCGAGCGCAGCCCACGCGAGTTCCGGCATGACCTCATTCTCGCCGATGCGGCAAAGGCAGTTTACTGGTCCGCGGCTGACCGGCGCCCCCGCGAGAATGTCGGATGCCCGCGGTAGAACTCTGTCATTCCCCGAATACCTGCCGAAAGGGGCGCGATATGGCCGACAACGTAGCCGACGTCGTCGAGGCCGAGCTGGCCGAGCTGTCGCAGCGGTTAACGGAGCCGGGGGAGCGCGAGTGCCTGCGCTGCTACCTGCTGCGGATGATCAGCGAGTTCGGCTGCGACGGGTCGCATCGGTGGACCGTGCGCTGGCGTGATCTGCGGGCACCCCGGGCGCGCGGCCTGGTGCGGCGGATGCAGCGGCGGGGCGGCTGCTGCTGCGACTGCGAAGTGATCTTCAATGTCTTTCCCGACTACCCCGAGACCGACCGCATGCTGCCGTGCGCCGGAGTGCTGCGTGCCGGGTCGGCGGTCCCCTGTGACCTGAGACGGCTGCCCAAGAGCGCCTGACACCCGTTCGCGGCGCCCCCGCGCTGCTTCTGGCATGCTTCAGGTCTCGTCCTGCTCGGTGATCCGCAGGAGCGCCTTGGCGATCGGCTGCGCGGTGAGGTCGACCTGCCACCGCCGGGTGCCGTATCCGGTCAGCCCGGCGCCCACCGTCTCCGGGCTGACCGGTTCCGGCGGCTGCCAGGCGAGCCTGCGCACCGCATCGGGAGGCAGCAGGTTCTCCGCGGGGAGGTGATGCTCATCGGCCAGCGTCGCCACCACCGCCCGGACGGCCGTGAGCCGGGTGGCCGCCTCCGGGTCGCGCTCCTGCCAGCGATGCGCGGGAGGCGGACCGTCGTTCGGGCGCGCGGACACGGCCGGCAGCGCGCGATCTGCCTGGGCCCGGGCGCGCCCGACCGCGCGGCGCCACTCCGGCGCGTGCCGCCGGGCCCCGCGGCCGTTGAAGCCGGCGATGCCCGCCAGGTCGCCGGACTCGCTCGGCAGCGACCTGGCCGCCTCGACGATCGCGGCGTCGGGCAGGACCCGGGTCGGCGACAGGTCTCGCCGCCGCGCGATCTTGTCGCGCTCCAGCCAGAGTTCGCGGACGATGGCCAGGCCGCGCCTGCTGCGGACCCGGTGAATGCCGGACGTGCGGCGCCACGGCTCCGGGCGGGGCCCGGTCGGCTGGGCGCTGAGCACGGCGGCGAATTCCTGGCGCGCCCACTCCGTCTTGCCCTGGGCGGCCAGCTGCTCGGCCAGGGCGTCGCGCAGCTCCACGAGCACCTCGACGTCGAGGGCGGCGTAGCGCAGCCACTCCTCGGGCAGCGGCCGGGTGGACCAGTCGGCCGCGGAGCGCGGCGTGGATGACCGCCTCGGCATCGGCCAGCGCGCTGTCGATGCCGGACAGGTCGGGGCAGGCGACCGGGTCGATGAGCACCGTGCCCGCGCCGCGGCGGCGCAGCTGGACCAGGAAGGCCCGGTGCCCGTAGCGGAAGCCCGAGGCCCGCTCGGCGTCGACGGCGACCGGCCCGCGGCCCGCGGCGAGCTTCTGGGTCGCGACCGCCAGCTCCTCGCCGGTGACGATCAGCGGCGGCAGGCCATCCCGCGGCTCGAGCAGCGGCACCGCCTGACTTTCCGCGGGCGTCGGCCCGGGCGGCCCGTCCACGACGGACTCGGCTTCCTGCTCGGGCGGGAGCTCGTCGTTCATCATGGCCGCCGCCTCGGGCGCGGCCGTAGCGGGCTGACCCCGGCGGGCAGCGGCGGCAGGCCCACGGCGGCGCAGAGCGCGTCGCACCAGGCGGCCACGTGCCCGTCGAGATCGCGGGGGGCAAGACCCGGATGCACCGTGGCTGACATCGGCGGGCCCGGCGTCGAGGCGGGGGCCCTCGCGGCGGGGCGCGCCGCGCCCGGTCCGGCCGGCGACCACGAGGCGCGCAGCTCGAAACCGGTCGCGACGGGCTCCGCCTCCTTGGCGCCGAACCCCTCGGTCACCACCCGGGTGACGGTCCCGCTGACCTGCCGGTACCCGGCGGTCCTGGCGTCGAGCGCCTCGGTCAGCCAGCTCCAGCCGACCTGCCCGATCAGCGAATCGGCCGCGATCTCCGGCTCGAGCTCCGCGCGGATGTAGGCGATGATCCGGAACGGCCCCGCCCACCCGGTCTGCCCCGCCGGGTCATAGAGCAGGACGAAACTGCCCCAACCGATCTCTGTGTCCGCTTCGTCCCCCGCGGCGGGCGGGCCGTCAGGGTCGTGCACGGTCGCGCCGATCGCGGCAGCGAACGGCGCGAGCCTGCGCGGAGGGGGCTGGTTCTCGAAGGCAAGCTCGGGGCGCGCCCGTCGCTGCTGATCCATCCCGGCCTCGAGATCGGTGACCGCCGACCGGAAGATGGCGGCGGCATCCATCTCGGCTCGTTTCGCTGGCCCCGCTTCAGGCCTCATGATCCGAGCATGCGACACGGGCGCGGAATTGTCATGCCACCCTGTCCCGCCACTCCAGCGCTTCCTCTGCATCATGCAGGGGGGAATTGAAGCCGAACAGCAGGGCAGCGCCGCAGTCGGTGCAGGACCACTCGGGGCAGTCGCCCTCGGGGGAATCCGGGCAGTTCCCGGCGGCCGCGTGATACCGCTCGAAGAGCCGGTCCCGGCCACAGTCGGGGCAGCGCCGGATCACCTGGATCATCAGACCTCCTCAGGCTCAGCACGGTGTTTCCCGCTCGCCTCCGCGGCGCCGCGCCCTCCGGCACGATGCTGGCATGCGACCGGCCCGGTGCCGTGGATCTCCGGCGGCGTGTCACGATGGCGTTTTGAAGAGGGAAATGTCGCCGCCAGCGAGCGGCCTCGATTGTGAGACGATCATTGTGTGAGTCCGAAGCTGGAAGATTCGGTCTTCCTGAGCGCCTGCCGCAGGGAGCCGGTTCCCTACACGCCGGTCTGGTTCATGCGCCAGGCGGGCCGGTCCCTGCCCGAGTACCGGGCCGCCCGCCGCCGCACGTCGATGGTCGAGGCGTGCACCAAGCCCGACCTGGTCGCCGAGCTCACGCTGCAGCCTTTGCGCAGGTATCGCGCGGATGCGGCGATCTTGTTCAGCGACATCGTGGTCCCGCTGCGCGCGGCCGGGGTCGGGATCGACATCCGCCCGGGAGTCGGGCCGGTGGTCGAGCAGCCGATCCGCGAGGAGCGTGACCTGCAGCGGCTGCGCCTCCTGGCACCCGGGGAGGTCCACTACGTCGCCCAGGCGGTCGAGGCGCTGGTCGCCGAGCTCGACGGCACGCCGCTGATCGGCTTCGCCGGCGGCCCGTTCACGCTGGCCTCCTACCTTGTGGACGGCGGGCCGTCCAAGACCTTCGACCAGACCAAGTCTCTGATGTACGGAAACCCGCGGCTGTGGAACGACCTGCTGAGCAGGCTGGCGGACATCACGATCACCTTCCTGCAGGTCCAGGTCGCCGCCGGGGCATCAGCCGTGCAGCTGTTCGACTCCTGGGCCGGCGCGGTCAGCCCGGAGGACTACCGCCAGTCGGTGCTCCCGCACAGCAAGCGGATCTTCGCGGCGCTGGCCGGGTCGGGCGTGCCGCGGCTGCACTTCGGGGTCAGCACAGGTGAGCTGCTCGGGATGATGGGCGAGGCGGGAGCGGATGTGGTCGGCGTGGACTGGCGGGTGCCGCTGGACGAGGCGGTGCGCCGCGTCGAGCCCGGCAAGGCCCTGCAGGGCAACCTCGACCCGGCAATACTGCTGGCGCCGTGGGAGGTCGTCGAGCACCGGGCGATCCAGGTCCTGGACGCGGGGCGCACGGCCGAGGGCCACGTGTTCAACCTCGGCCACGGCGTGCTCCCGCAGACCGACCCGGACGTGCTCGCGCGGCTCACCGACCTGGTGCACACGGCGTCGGCCCGGCTGCCGAGCTAGCGCCCGGCTCGGCTACCCGGCGGTCGTCGGGCGGGAACCGCGGCGCAGCACGCGCCGCAGCCGCCGTCGGCCGGCGTAGCCGGCGCCGCCGAGTACCGCCGCGAGCAGGACGAACGGAAGCGCGGCGCCCAGCGCGGTGAGGATCGCGGAGACCACGAGCCGCAGCCCGCGCCAGCCCGCGGCCAGGCCCGCGACGAACCCGTGCTGCTTCTGCTTCGCTCTGCCCCTCACGGATCCCGTGTGCTGGCCCACCAGCGTTATCGACACGGTCGCATAGGAGGTTTCCCGTGTCAGCGCCCGCTGCTGCGCCAGCAGCGCCTCGAGCGACGACTCCTGGGCGTTGATCTGGTCCTGCACGCTGAGCAGGTCGGCCACCGTGCCGGCCCGCTTCAGCAGGGCCTGCAGCTGGGTGATGGCCGCCTGCGCGGAGGTCACCAGGCTGCCCACGTCGGCCACCTGCTGGGTGACGTCCTGGGCCTGCTGGCTCAGCGAGGTCTGACGCGTGCCGGGCATGGCGGACAGCTTGCTGAGCGTCGCGGGGTACTGCGCGACGGGGATCTTCAGCTGCAGGCTGACCCTCGCCCGGTCGTGACCCGCCGGGCTGACCGATGCCTGCTCGCTGGACACGTAGCCGCCGACGGCGGCGACGATGTCGGTCGCCCGGCTGGTCGTGGCGGTCACGTTCGCGGCCTGGATGGTGAGGCTGGCCGTGTAGATGATGCTCTGGCTGGCCAGCGCGAGCCGGGCGGGCTGCGCGGCGCGCGCGGCGCCGGCCGCCGGCGCGACCCCCGCGTTCGGCGCCGCAGGCACGGGCGCGGCAGCGTGCACGCCGGCGCCGGCGAGGGGCGCGGCCGCGGGGCCGGCGGAACTGCCCGAGCAGCCAGCGAGCATGAGGGCTGCGCCGGACATCAGCCCGGCACACGTGAACGCGGTGATGCGCAGCGGCCCGCGGGACGCACGGACCCGGGCAGTGGTGTTCATGTCGCTGGGACGCACCGCGCCGGGCGCCAGGTTCCGCCGATCCGGCCACGGTCCGGTAACGGATGGCCCGCTTGCGGGCCCGCAGGCCGCGCCCCGGATCCGGGCTGGCGAATAATCGGGCGGGGCGCAGGAGGGCGGACGGGCGGACGAGGGCGTACAGGTGGACGAGGGCGGGCAGGCGAGCGTGGACTATCCGAAGATCGAGCTGCATGTGCACCTGGAGGGCACCGTCCGCGCCGGGACGCTGCTGCAGATCGCGGGCCGCAACGGCATCGCGCTGCCGGCCGATTCGGTGGAGGGGCTGGCCGGGCTGTATGAGTTCCGCGATTTCGCCCATTTCATTGACACGTGGATCCTCACCACGCGGGCGCTGCGGACCGAGCAGGACTTCCGGCAGGTCGTGGTCGACTACGCGGCCGAGGCCGCAGCCCATGGCGCGGTGTACCTGGAAGGCATCTTCTCCCCGGCCGAGCCGGTCGGGCGCGGGGTGGCCTGGGAGGAGGTGTTCACCGGCTACTGCGACGGGGCGCAGCAGGCGCGGGAACAGCACGGGGTCGAGGTGAGACTGACGCCGGACATCCCGCGCGGCTTCCCGCTGGAGGCCGCTGAGCTTACCGCGCGCTGCGCCGTGAAGTACCGCGATCGCGGCGTGGTCGGCCTCGGGCTCGGCGGGCTGGAGGCGGAATTCCCGCCGGAGCCGTACGCGCCCGCCTTCGCCCTGGCCCGCGACGGAGGGATCGGCTCGGTACCCCACGCCGGGGAGGCGGCCGGGGTTTCCTCGATCCGGGGCGCGCTCACCGCGCTGGGTGCGGACCGGATCAGACACGGCATCCGCGCGGTCGACGACCCGGGCCTGGTGCGCGAGCTCGCCGACCGGGGCGTTGTCCTGGACGTGTGCCCGATCTCCAACCTGCGCACGGGGGTCGTCGCGTCCCTGGCCGCGCACCCGCTGCCAGACCTGGTCGCCGCGGGGGTGCGCTGCTCGGTGTCCACCGACGACCCCGCGATGTTCGGCACCGACCTGGGCATCGAGTACCAGGCTGCCGCGCGCCTCGGGGTCACGCCTGGGGCCATCTACCAGGCCGGGCTGCAGGGCGCGCTCTGCGACGAGGAGACACGGGCCGCCCTCCGCCGGGCCGGCGAGGCCTGCCACTGGGCGGCGATCGCGGCCGGGGGCCAGGCCACGTGAGCGGGCCCCCGCCGTCGGCCAGCGATCCGGTCGGCCCGGTTCCGCCGGGCCCGCTTCCGGGCGGCACGGCATCGCTGGGCACAGATCCGGTGGCCGTGCGGTCCTGGTCAGGCGCGCCGGGCTGGATCGGCGTGCTCGGGCGGCTGCGCGACGTCGTGCGCCAGGAGGTACTCGCCTCGCAGCTGGCCAGCCTCCCGCAGCTGGCCCGGTCTCCCGCGCGGGTGCTTGACGTCGGCTGCGGGCAGGGGACTCAAGCGCTGCGCGCGGCCCGGGCCGGCCACGAGGTCACTGGCATCGACCTTTCCCGAAAGCTGCTGGCCCGGTTCGAGCAGGCGCTGGCGGCCGAGCCCGCCGGGGTGTCCGCCCGGGTACGGCTCATCCACGGGGCGGGGGAGCGGGCCCCCGAGCTGGTCAGCGGCCGCTTCGACCTAGTCATGTGTCACGGCGTGCTGATGTACCTCGACGACATCCGGCCCATGCTCGACAGCCTGGCCCGGGTCGCGGCGCCGGACGGCGCCATCTCGCTGCTGGTGCGCAACGGGCTGGCGCTCGCGATGCGCGACGGCCTGCGCGGCAGGTGGCCGGAAGCGGCGCGCGCCTTCGCCAGCAAGGACTACGTCAACCGGCTCGGCCTGGCCGCGCACGCTCATGCGCCACGGGACGTGGACCGCGCGCTGGAGCCCCTGGGCTGGCAGCGCGGCGCCTGGTTCGGGGTGCGGGTGTTCACCGACCACCGGGACGAGCCCGCGCCGCAGGGCGAGGAGCTAGCGGAAGTGCTGGCGGCCGAGCGCGAGGCAGGCGGCCGTGATCCGTACCGGAGCGTGGCGGCGCTACTGCACCTGATCTACGTGCGCGACCGGGCCGGGTAATACGGCCGCGGCGGGCCCGGCGCCGGCTCGGTGGCCGGCTCGGGTGCAGCACCGAATGCGATTCTGATTTCATGGCGCTTGATTGGGCATGGCAAACCCGCACATCCCGTGCCGCGGAAAGCCACGTTCTGTGACCGCTCACAATCTGAGACTGCCAGCAGCACGCGCAGTTACCCACTCCTGCATTTTGCAAGGTCAGCAGCGTCAGTCTGCCGAGCAATGGCCGCGGCAATGCATTCCATCGATCCAGACACCAGAGTTGATATTGCCATAAAGGTCAATTGTTCGGCGGTAAATGACTCGCCCGGCGTAGACTGCGACTCCACTTGCCCGCTAGGTGGGACAAACCGAATCGCAGGATAACGATGGCCGCGCCCCCCGCTCGTGTCACCGCTCGCCCCGCTCGTGTCACCGCCCGCCCCACCATCCGCGTCGCCGTGCAGTCATCGCGGCGGCTGCTCCGTGACGCCCTGTCCACCTGCCTGGCGGTGCGGCCCGACGTCACTGTGGTCGGCAAGGTGGCCGAGCCGGACGCGATCTTCGACCTGTGCGAGCTGCGCCGCCCGGATGTCGTGATCACCGACGCGGGCCAGCGGCTGGGCGAGATCGCCGGCCTGGTCAGCGCCCTGACCCGGCGCTTCCCCGAGCTGAACGTGATCGCCACCTACCGCGACGCGACCGAGCAGGACCTGGCCGCCGCCTGCCGCGCGGGCGTCGAGTCGCTCGTGCCCGAGTCGCACGGCCTGGCGGCCGTGGTCGCGCTGCTGCGGCGGAGAAAAGGTCGGCACGCCAAGGACGCCCGGGGCGGCCTGACCGACCGGGAGCTCGAGCTGGTCGTGCTCACCGGCTCGGGCCACAGCGTCGCCGAGATCGCGGCCCTGCTCAAGATCAGCCCGCTCACCGTGGAGAACCTCAAGCGCCGCGTCTACGCCAAGCTCGACGTCAGCAGCAGCGTGCACGCTGTGGCCAAGGCGGCCTCGCTCGGCATGCTCGACCAGCAGGCCGCTCCCTACACCGCACGGCGGCGGCCCGCCGACGAAGACTCGGTGGTGCTGTCGGTAGTGTCCGGCCAGCGCCGTTCCGCCCTCACGCGGGTCGTGACCGCCCTGGTCGCGAGCTCGCTGCCGTTCGTACTGGTGCGGGAGCCCGGGCCGGTGGGCGATACGCACTGGGCCCGCTGGCATCGCGGCCCGGTCGTGGCCGTGCTCGTCGATCCGGCCCCGCCGGACTGGGACCTGGTGGCGGAGCTCGGCGTCCCGGCCATACTCGTGCACAGCCGGCCGCTCGAACCGCCCGAGCTCGCGGAGGCGCTGGCCTGCGGCGCCAGCTCGCTGGTCCCGGCGGACCGGATCGACGATCATTTCCTGTCGGTTCTGCGCATGGTGGGCCAGGGGTACCTGGTGGTCGACTCGATGCCGATGCGGCCGCTGATCGGGGCCGTACGTGCCCGGTGGGATGAACGCGGGCCGGGCAGGCTCGAGCTGCCCGAGCTGACCGCCCGGGAGAGCGACATCCTGCGGTCCCTATCGCTGGGGCATTCGATCCGGCAGACCGCGCGAGTGCTCGGGATCGCCCCGAAGACCGTCGAGAACGTCCAGACCCGCCTGTTCCGCAAGCTCGGCGTGCGCAACAGGCCGGGGGCGCTGGCCGTCGCGGACGCGTTCGGCCTGCTGCCCGGCGCTCGCCAGGCTCCGGCCGGATCCCCCAAGGGTTTCCCGTCCCCCGAGGGGTATTCGTCCCTTTCCGGGAGCGACCGGCGCCCGTAGCGTGCCGAACGGGAGGAGGCATCTCGGGGCCTCCCCCGCCGAGACCATGGCCCGGCCTCGGTGCATCCCCCTCCCCACCCCGGAGGCCGCCATGGTCTATTCCGCAAGTTCGCAGCGCCGAAGCAGCACCAAGCGTCGAGGCAGTAAGCGGCTCACCGTTGAAGGCCGAGACCGCTACGGTCCCGTCCAGGTCCGGGATGATCCCCTCCCGGACTCCGGTGATCCCCGCCGGGAGGAGCCGGCGGGCGGGCACGTTCGATACCGGCTGCTCCGCGACGCCGACGGCTGCGGCTGAAGCCGGGGCGTGCTGACCCCGGTTTCGCGCGTGACCGCCGCGGGCAGACCCAGGACCCTGCCCGCGGCGGTCGCGCGTCCGCCTTGGTTTGCGGAGCTCGCTCCGGCGGGGGGTTGAAGCGTCGCGATCGTCGGCGGCGGGATCTCCGGGCTCGCTGCCGCGTTCTTCCTGCGCGACCGGGGCCTGGCCGTCACCGTGCTCGAGGGCCTGCCGCGGCTCGGCGGCAAGCTCGCGGTGTCCGAGGTGGCCGGGATAGCCGTGGACGAGGGCGCCGAGGCCCTGCTCGCCCGCCGCCCCGAGGGCACGGACCTGATCGGCGCGGTCGGCCTGGCCGGCCAGCTCGAGGTGCCCGGCACCACGGCGGCGGGCATCTGGACCCGCGGGCACCTGCGGCCACTGCCGAAACGCCAGCTGATGGGGATCCCCGCCGACCTGGGGGAGCTGGAGGGTTCCGGGATCCTCTCGCCCGCCGGGATCGCCAGAGCGCGTGAGGATCTGCAGCTGCCGACGACCCCGAGAGACGGCGACGTGCCGGTAGCCAGCTATGTCGGGGCGAGGTTCGGCCAGGAACTGGTCGACAGGCTGGTGGACCCGCTGCTCGGCGGCGTCTACGCGGGCCGGTCCGGCGAGCTGTCCTACGAGGCGACGCTGGCCGGGCTGGCCCAGGCGTCGCGGCAGCATCGGTCCCTGACCGCGGCGGCCGCCTCGTTGCTACCCAGGCCGGGGGCGGATCCGGGCCCTCTGGTCTTCGCCACGCTGAAGGGCGGCCTGGGGACGCTGCCGCCCGCCGTGGCCGCCGCGTCCGGTGCCACCGTCCGGATCGGCGCGATGACCCGCGGGCTGGCCCGGCGAGTGAAAGGGGAGTGGAGGTGCGCAGGGGGCGGGGGCTGGCGGCTGACCGTTGGCTCGGCCCGGGCGCCGGAAGGGCTGGATGCCGACGCGGTCATCCTCGCCGTCCCGGCCACACCGGCCAGCAGGCTGCTGGCCGGTGTGCCGGGCGCCGCACCCGCCGCCGCGGCGCTCGGTGAAATCAGCTACGCGAGCATGGCGATCGTGACCCTGGCCTACCGGCGTGGCGCGTTCGGCCGCCGGCCTGAAGGCAGCGGCTACCTGGTCCCCGCGGTGGACGGGCGGCCGGTCAAGGCCGTCACGTTCAGCACGGTGAAGTGGCCGCACCTGGCGGCGGGCGACGGCGGCCTGGACATCGTCCGGTGCTCGGTCGGCCGGGTGGGCGAGGAGGCGCTGCTGCAGCGCGACGACTCCGAGCTCGCCGAGCTCGCAGCCGCCGACCTGGCCGCCGCCACCGGGGTGCGCGGCGCGCCGGCCGCCGTCCGGGTCAGCCGCTGGGGCGGCGGGCTGCCGCAGTACACGGTCGGTCACCTGGACCGGGTCGCGCGGATCCGGGCCGGAGTCGCCGCCCTGCCGGGGCTGGCGGTCTGCGGGGCCGCCTACGACGGCATCGGGATCCCGGCCTGCATTGCCTCGGCACGCCTGGCCGCGGACCAGGTACTCGCCCACCTGCAGGTTCGCGGAGCGCGCTCCGCCGCGCGGGGTTGATGGGCTCGTCCCCCGGGGGCTGGCACTGCGCGCGGGCGGCAGGGTGCGGGCGCGGGCGGGAGGGTGGGAGAATCACTTCCATGGCTGGCAGCGAGACCGGGCAGCGGCCCAAGGCGCGGGACCTGAACGAGCTGATCCGCTACACGATGTGGTCGGTCTTCCGGCTGAAGGGCCCCGGAGCGCTCGACGCCGCGGGGGAGGAGAGCCGGTCCGGGCGCCCCGGCCTCGCGGCGGAGATCAGCGAGCTCTGCCAGCAGGCGGCCGGCAAGGGCGTCGTCACCCGCGGCTGCTACGACCTCCAGGGCCTGCGCGCCGATGCCGACTACATGTTCTGGTGGATCGCGCCGTCCTCCGATGACCTGAATTCAACAAGGGCCATGTGCCCGCGTTCCTGGCCGAGGAGGAGCCGCGCGCCTACGTGAGCGTCTACCCCTTCGTCCGCTCCTACGAGTGGTACCTGCTCGAGCCGGAGGAGCGCCGTGCGATGCTCGCCGAGCACGGGATGATGGCCCGCGAGTACCCGGACGTCCGGGCCAACACGGTCGCCTGCTTCGCGCTGAACGACTACGAGTGGATGCTCGCCTTCGAGGCCGACGAGCTGCACCGGATCGTGGACCTCATGCGCCACCTGCGCGGCGCGCAGGCGAGGCGGCACACCCGCGTCGAGATCCCGTTCTACGCCGGCAGGCGCAAGCCGGTACACGAGCTGCTCTCTGATCTGCCGTGAGAGGCGGCCCGCCATGACAGCGCCGGCCTACGCGAGCCCGGTCGACTACGACCGGTACGGGCACTACGGGCAGGGCCGCGGGTTCGACGCCGGCCAGTCGTTCCAGCGCCCGCGTTACCAGTTCCAGGGCCGGATGACCGCGGACGGATCCAGCGGGTACCGGGCCGAGCCCGGGCGCTACCACCTGTACATCGCCTGGGGCTGCCCGTGGGCACAGCGGACCGCGATCGTCAGGAAGCTCATGGGCCTCGAGGACGTCGTGTCGCTCTCCTATGTGGACGATGAGCGCGACGGGCGCGGCTGGGCGTTCCGGGCGCGGCGCGGCGCCGACCCGGTCAACGGCTTCGCGCTGCTGGCCGAGGCGTACGAGGCTACCGAGCCCGGATACGGCGGGCACGTCTCGGTGCCCGCGCTCTGGGACCGGCAGACCGGGAAGCTGGTCAGCAACAACTTCCCGGACATCACGATAGACCTGGGCACCCAGTTCGGCGTCTGGAGCGACGCGCCGTTCGACCTGTACCCGCCCGCCCTGCGCGCCGACATCGACGCGCTGAACGACCGGGTGTACGAGACCGTGAACAACGGAACCTACCGGGTCGCCGGGGCCACGACCGAGAAGGAATACACCGATCTCCGGTATCGCCTGACCGACACCCTGAGCGCGCTTGACGCCCGGCTGGCCGGGAAGCGGTACCTGTTCGGCACCACAGTGACCGAGGCCGACGTGCGGCTGTGGCCCACGCTGGCCCGGTTCGACCTCGGGTACAACCCGCTCGGGAAGATCAGCGAGCGGCGGCTGGTGGACTTCCCGGCGCTGTGGGCCTATGCCCGTGACCTCTACCAGCTGCCTGCGTTCCGCGAGACCACGGACTTCGCGGCCTTCGCCAGGTTCGGATCGGGCCCGTCGCCCAGCTTCCTTAACGACGCGCCGTGGCGGATTCAGGTCGATGCGTACCAGGCGGACTGGGACGAGCCGCACCTCCGGGAGCGGCTCAGCTAAGCCGTCGGCCCGCTGCTGGCGGCCCCCTGCTACCGGTCCTTGCGCAGGAAGGCCCGCAGCCGCGGCAGCGGCCAGGTGTTGATCACGTCGTCCGGCGTCAGCCAGCCGCGGCGCGCGGTGCCGACGCCGTAGCGCAGGTAGCTCAGATGCTGGGTGGAATGCGCGTCGCTGTCGATGGCGAACACGACCCCGGCGTCCCTTGCCGCCCGGACGTGGTCGGCCGGCAGGTCGAGCCGGTCGGGATGCGCGTTCACCTCCAGGGCGGTGCCCGTCCTGGCACAGGCCCGGAACAGCTCGGCGAAGTCGACGTCAACCGGCGGGCGCTTGCCGATCTTGCGAGCGGTCGGGTGGCCGATGATGTTCACGTGCGGGTTCTCACAGGCCGCGACGAACCGCCGGGTCATCTCCTGACGCGGCTGGTCGAAGTGGGAGTGCACCGAGGCGACGCAGACGTCGAACCCGTCGAGGAACTCGGCGGTCCAGTCCACGGTCCCGTCCGGAGCGATGTTCAGCTCGGTGCCGTGCAGCAGGGTCATCGGGCCGGCCGCGCCCCGTGCCGCGAGCGCGCGGACCTGCTCCCGCTGCGCGAGCATCTTCTCCGTGGTCATCCGCTGCATAAAGAGGTTCGGTGCGTGATCGGTGATCGCGTAGTACTCGTAGCCGCGGCGGGCCGCGGTCGCCACCATGTCCTCGAGCGGGGCCACGCCGTCGGTGAGGTTGGTGTGCGTGTGCAGGTCGCCGCGGATGTTGTCGTCAGCGACGAGGACCGGCAGCTCGCGGCGGATCGCCGCCTGGATCTCGCCGTTGTCCTCGCGTAGCTCCGGCGGTATCCAGGACATCCCGAGCCGGCGGTAAACCTCCTCCTCTGTCCTGGAGACGATCAGCTCGCCACTGGCGGCGTCGAAGAGGCCGTACTCCGACAGCTTCAGCTTCTTGCGTACCGCGATCTCGCGGGTGCGCACGTTGTGTGCCTGCGACCCGGTGAAGTACTGCAGGGCGGCGCCCCACGCGTCCGGCGAGACGACCCGCAGGTCGACCTGCAGGCCACGGCCCGTGCGGATGGACGTCTTCGCTTCACCGGACGCGATCACCTCCGCCACGTCGCCCAGCGCGGTGAACGCGGCCATCAGCGGGCGCGCATCCGCGGGCGACGTCGCGGCGGCGAGGATGTCGACGTCGCCGATGGTCTCCCGCATCCGACGCAGCGAGCCCGCGTAGGCACAGCGGGCGCAGCCCGCAACCGCGCCGATGGCCGCGACCATGGCCTCGGCGGTGTCCATCGCGACGTTCAGAGGCACGCGTCGGCTGGCCTGCTCCATGATCTCGATGCCGTGCAGGATCCGGTCCTCGCTGCGGGCGCCGAACCCCTTCAGGTCCCGCAGCCTGCCGCCGGAGATCGCGGCGGCCAGCTCGTCCACCGAGCTGATCTGCATGTCGCGGTAGAGCTGCAGGGCGCGCTTGGGCCCGAGCGCGGGGATCCTGGTCAGCTGCCGCACCCCGGCCGGAATCTCGGCACGCAGCTCCTCCAGAACCCGGATCACGCCGGTCTCCCGGTACTCGGTGATCTTGTCGGCGATCGACTTGCCCACCCCGGGTATGCGCCGCAGCGCCGCGGTGTCGAGCTGCGCGACGTCGGCGGAGTAGCCGGCCACGGCCCGCGCGGCCTTCTCGTACACGCGGGCCCGGAACGCGTCGCCGCCCGTGATCAGCAGCAGGTCGGCGTACTCCCTGAGCAGCGCGGCGACATCATCGTTGGCCTGGGGCATGTCGCCATTCTGCCCCGGCCAGGAGTTCAGACGGCATTCAGCTAGCCGTCGTAACCCGGCCAGCGCGGTGTCACTGGAACGGCAGCAGGGCGTTCTAGGCTCCTCGCGCCCGCCATTCGGGTAGCAACCGACCCCCGCCGCGCCATGGTTGGTAGCGAACAGCGTGAACGCCGCAAAGGAGCCACGTATGCATGTACCACGCAGGGTCTACGCCGTCGCCACCGCGGTAGCGACGGCAGCCCTCGGCGTCGCCGGGGCGACCAGCGTGGCCGCCGCCGTTGGCGGCAGCCACCAGTCGAGCACCGCCACGCCGATCAAGCACCTCGTGATCATTTTTCAGGAGAATGTCTCCTTCGATCACTACTTCGGCACCTACCCGAAGGCAGCCAACACCTCTGGCCAGCGATTCCGTGCGTCCAGCGATACCCCCAAAGTGAACAACCTCGCCGACACTCCCGGTGCCGGGGGCACGGGGAACCTGCTGACCAACAACCCGAACAAGGACTCCGGCGGCAACCAGGTCAACCCGCGCCGCCTGGACCCGGCGAACATCGCCGACGTGCTGACCTGCGACCAGGATCACGGCTACAGCGACGAGCAGAAGGCGTTCGACGGCGGGAAGATGGACAACTTCGTCACCACCGTCGGCACCGCATCCGGCACCAGCGCCGTTGGCCAGCCGTGCAAGGCCAGCGACGTCATGAACTTCTACGACGGCAACACAGTGACAGGGATCTGGAACTACGCCCAGCACTTCGCGATGAGCGACAACTCCTTCGGGACCGAGTTCGGCCCGTCCGCCCCGGGTGCCCTCAACCTGATCTCGGGCAACACCGGCGGCGTCGGAAAGATGATCAACGGCGCCGACACCGACGGCGACACGGTCAGCGACGGCAAGGGCGGCTTCTCTCTTATTAATGACGCCCAGCCCTATTACGACGACTGCTCGACCCGTGACGCGGTATCGCTGACCGGCCAGAACATCGGCGATGAGCTGAACGCTGCCGGGCTGAGCTGGGGCTGGTTCCAGGGCGGCTTCCGGCCCACCACCACCTTCGCGGCCGCGACCGGCGGCACCCAGCCCACCAGCACGTTCATCCCCGACCAGTTCAAGGGCAAGTTCGCCACCAAGCCGGCTTCTGACCAGGGTCTGTGCAACGCCGTGACCCCGGTCGGCGCGGGCATTGGCGGTACCGGCACCAACTTTGGCTGGAAGGACGACTACATCGCGCACCACGAGCCGTTCCAGTACTACGCCTCGACAGCCAACCCGCACCACCTGGCGCCAGCGTCGCTGGCCGCGATCGGCACCGACACCCAGACCGTCGTCAACGGTGTCCCGCAGTTCAACACCGCCAACCACCAGTACGAGCAGAAGTTCATCGTCGATACGGTCAACGCGCTGCAGCACACCCCGGACTGGTCCAGCACCGCGGTCATCATCAATTACGACGACTCCGACGGCTATTACGACCACGTCTTCAGCGGCATCCACAACACGTCCAACACATCGGCCGACTTCCTGACCGGCACGGGGCTCTGCGGGAACACCGCCGCGAACCCGCCGCTGGCCGGCCAGAACGGCCGTTGCGGCTACGGGCCTCGCCTGCCGCTGCTGGTCATCTCGCCGTGGGCCAAGCGCAACTTCGTCGCGCACAACCTGACCGACCAGAGTTCCATCATCAGGTTCATCGAGGACAACTGGGGGCTGCCGAGGATCAGCGGCTCCTTCGACGCCATCGCCGGAACGCTCAACAACATGTTCGACTTCGACCATGGCTCCGGCCACGCCAGGAAGCTGTTCCTTGACCCCATCACGGGACAGCCCCTGAACGACTAACATCACGGCCGTTTGTGGCGGCTATGCCACTGCAGTGATCGGACGCGGTTGCCGGGGCCCGCTGGCCTCGGCAACCGCGTTTCGTTAGAACCCTCGCCCTCGAAGACGTGACCGAGGTGGGAGTCGCAGGCCGCGCACCGGACCTCGGTGCGCACCTGGCCGAGGGAGCGGTCCTCGATCAGCACCACGGCGTCATCGCCGGTGGGCTGGTAGAAGCTGGGCCAGCCGCAGTGTGACTCGAACTTCGCGTCCGACCGGAAGAGCTCCGCCCCGCAGGCGCGGCAGCGGTAGACGCCCTCGGTCTTGGTGTCGGTGTACTGACCGGCGAACGGTGCCTCGGTGCCCGCCTGGCGCAGCACCCGGTATTCCTCGGGCGTGAGCCGCTGCTTCCATTCGGCGTCGGTCAGCTGAACGTTGTCCATGCTGGCGAGGTTACCTGCGGTCGCCGCCGTTCCCTAGGCCCCGTGGTCGGCGCGCCACGTCGCCGCTGGCACGGTCATCGGCGCCGCCGCTGCCCGCCCCGACCGCCGTCCCTCGATGGCTGCCTAGCCGGCGGTCGGTGGCGGGCCGGGACCGCGAAACGCTTGCCGCCCAGATGTGGGTCGTCATGGTCACCAGTCCGCCGCGCGGACGGCCTCAGTCGCCGAGTCGGTCCGGGACAAGGCGAACGTTGTCCATGTGGGGGCCGTTGAGCGGGTCTTGGAGGTAGCGGCGTAGCCCCGCCGCATGGACCGGCCGGCCCACTTCGCCCTGGCTCATGATGTTAGAAAACGGCAGCGCGACGAACGGCGCGAGTGACATCGGCCGTGTCCTCCCAGTCGGCGCGCGGAGCTTCGACTTCGCGACTGCAACGTGACGACGGTCTGGCTAGTCAGCGGGGGGCGCCGACGACGATGGCGCGTGCTATGACGCGTGCTCGTTGCTCGTCGCCGGAACGGATGGCTTCGGCGAGGAGCCGGTGCGGCAATCGCTGTGAGCGTGCGCCGATATCTCGCAGGAGGCTGGCGATGGACCGCTTCATCCGGCCGCCGGTGTCGAGTGAAGCGTCGAAGGCACGGTAGAAGTCGCTCACGATGAGCTCGAGCGCGAGGGAGCCCGCCAGCGCGGCGACGGTGTGGTGGAACTCGCGATCAGCACGGATGATGTCCTCGTCGGCTCCGTCGGTGACCGCTTCCTCGAGCGCGGCAACTGCTCGCTCGAGCTCGACCAGCCCCTGC
>WNFI01156789.1_pt1 | contig 19771 bp, 19 predicted proteins | sample 5400471 | NCBI WGS metagenome assembly WNFI01 (sample SAMN13153348, study PRJNA577476) | soil metagenome | isolation source: 100 cm saprolite on Douglas fir-dominated hillslope | place: USA:California | collected 2013-09-17
GCTGATCCCCTGCACCCACTGAAAAAAACTCGCTTCAAATTGTTTGGGATCAAGGTGCGCAAAGACACGCCCAAAGGTATCGTGAGAAGGAATCCCGTTGGGCAGGTTGAGCAATTCGGTGAACCAAGCTTCCTTCGCCTTCCCGAATTCTTCGATTTCTACCCATCCTTCTGCCCCACAGATCACTCCGCAAATGGCCAGAATGATGATATCCCGCAGGCGATGCCGTTTGGTTCGTTCCACACGCGGATCTTCCACCTGAGCAAAGATGGTTTCCAGGTCTCGGAGATCTTTTTCTTCCATCTCACCGTCTCTCGCTTTTTAGACCTGATTTTATCACCTCCTCACAATTTAGATGCGATTGCCCTGAGGTACACGAGGCGAGCGCCTCGGGTTTAATCAGGGAGTCACGGTATGTTGCGGTGCTTCTGCGCGAGGCGCGCATGCAACGGGGAGCACCCATCGTAACATGGAGAACCCGCCCATCAGGCAAGCGAGGAGAAGCCTCATTGACCCGCTCACATGAAGGAGCGTCTGATCGCGATTGAGCATGCGATGATGGTTGCTTTCCAGATGCGTAGCTATTCTTTCTTTACCGCAAGACCCTGATGGTGTATCTGGCAGATATGACCACGTCCCTCACGAATGTGGTCACCAGGGTGTATATGCAGACGAGCCTGGTCGGCATTGTGCTGGCTATGGCCATTGAGGGGTCACCGTATTTTTTCGGGCGAATCCTACGCTAAGAGGTGAAATGGCTTCTCAGGCTGTTCTGTCAACTTCTACTGACGAGAGATGAGCACTCAAGAGCAGAGTTTGTCGGCATCTTTTGCACTTCAAGTGGTGAGAAGAAGGCATCAAGAGGCGTGTGAGCGAGCTTAGCGTATGCCCTGCCCGAAAAAATATGGTGACCCCATATAAGCAAGTGAGGGAGATGCAATGCCTCGCCGCCGGCAGCCATACCACCTCTACACCGTGATGATTACCACCTATGCATCCAGCGATATTGCCCAGCACGTTCGCCAGGGTGTAGAGCACATCACACAGCCGGAGCAGCTCAGTGGCGAGCTTGCGTACAGTGGTTCGAGTGAACAGAAAGCCGCGTACGCGCTCTATCGTGCTGCGCGGCGAGCTATGGCTAACCCACTCGCGATAGATGTGGTGATGGAGCAAGATGGGAAGGTACTTGTGCGCGTGGACATTGAACGCCGTACACGCTAACTTGCCGACGCCTGATGCTGCTGCGAGGCCCGGCGTCGGCTCTTACGTGTCTGCCGGCGCTGTTGCATGAGATGCTCGATGATGGCGCGGTGGCCAGCGTCAATCGCTTCCCTGCGCGTGGTGCCAGCGGTCGCCACGGTGACCCCGATCTCCGGGATAGTGACCTCGAGGTGATCACCCACGGGAACAATGTCAAACGTGAATTTTCGGTTTCTTGCAGGCATATGCTTGTACCTCCTGGTGAGAGTATAACACAAAAAGGAAGGAGCCATGTTTAAGATTCGCTATGCTAGCGTTGATGGTGCTGGCTACGTTAGAGACGACAACCACGCGCCGCGTTTGTGGGAGACCTTAGAGGTCGCCACGGCAGAGGCCGACCGTCTGCAAGCCGTGGCTGCCTCGCACGGTAATCCCTGGAATTACATGTATAGGGTGCTTGACGCCGATCGTCAAGGACTGCTCGTCTATGATACCAGTCAAGGTACGTGAAGAAATGGGCGCGATCCTGGGTACTGAATCCGGATCGCGCCCATGACCATTTTCCCGCCAGATCGTTGGAATAAGCAGGCATACTTCTACTAATCACACATTAGTTGAACTATCGGCCACCGCACACATGAAGAGGAGGTGCACAGTGACAGCACGGAGCGACGAGGAGTTCTATGTACAAAAAGAGCGATTGTTGCGACTGGCGCGGGAAGGCACAGCCACGCAGGAGCAAATAGATTGGCTTGTGGAGCACAAGTTTTTGCAGGGGCCAAAGCCACAGCGTCCAAAGCTGCACAGTGTCAAGGCCCCGAAAGGGAAGAGAGTACGCTCGCCCAGGCGGCCAGGAATAGAAGTTGTGTATCGATACCGGAGGATGACGGCAACACCATTCCCACAAGCTAAGGGAACAGGTGTGAGCCGACGCAAGGGACGCAGGCGTAAGACGACTAGGGGAGTGTAAGCAGATGACGCAAGCGCTCACTACCTATCAGTTCACCATCGATGCGGCCATAGCTGAATAGCTTGCACAAAAAGAGACCCGGACCGGCTCCAGGAAAACGCGCCAGGCGTATGAAGACACCATGCGCCAGTTCCGCCAGTTCTTGAGCCAGGGAGGCCTCGACCTGCTCAGTAATCCCATTGATATCGCGCGGGTCGCGGCCCTGTGGGCAAATCAGCGAACTGGCAACACCCGGCGACCAGGTGAAGATGTATCGCCGGCGACGTATAATCAGCGCCTGGCTATTCTCTCATCCTGGTACACGTTCGTGCAGGAGGTCTACAAGCTGGACGTTCCTAACCCCATTGAGAGCGTCAAGAAACGGCCAGTACAAGCTTATGCGTCAGCACTGCCTATTGACCCTGAGACGGTAGAGCAAGGCCTAGAGCATGTCGATAGAGGCACGTTGCAGGGCCTGCGCGATTATGCCATCCTGGCTGTAGCGCTCTATACCGGCAGACGTGCCCACGAGTTGGTAGGCTTACGCTGGCGCGATATGCAGATTACCGGGCGCAAGGACACGCGCATCACACTCACGTTCCACTGCAAGGGGCGCAAGGTGATGCATGATAAGCTCGACGTTGAGACTTCGACTGTGCTGCTGGAATACCTCCACGCCCAGTATGGGAAGAATCTCCTACGCCTGGATCCAGGTACGCCGCTGTGGGTGTCCTATTCCAGGGCTAACAAAGGGCAGGCCATTAGCGCAAAGACGCTCAGCAACATCTGTGCAGATTACCTGGAGACGAGCAAGGTGCATGCGCTGCGCCATACATTCGCAGTCGGTATGGTTCGATCCGGAGCGCCGATTACGGATCTCGCCGGACGCTTAGGCCACACCGATATCAAGATTACGCAGATCTACACGAAGGAAATCATGGGCGATGAGAACCCCTACGGGGAGAAGCTCACCGCCAGGTTCGGCATTAAGCGCAAAGGGAAATGAAATGAACCCTAGAAACTGTGTGCTCTTCTTTTGCGGACACTGTGGTTGGGGAGTGTGTGTATCCTGGGAAAGCGACCTGAATCAAAAGTACCTAAGATCGCGCCAACGTCCCAACTGCCCCTATTGTAAGGTACGGATCAGCGGGGCTGGTTTTTCAGCTACTCATAGGGCCCAGGAGTGGCATAGTCTGGTAACCTACAAGTCCTTTGTCAACGATGCAATGGTTCAAAGGGTGCGGGTGACGACATATCAAAAAAGCGTGAGATGGCCCTTCTTCTCAAGGCCGCGCTCGTTGGGTATGTGCCACGGAGGAAACGGCTGTCTATGGCAGAAGTATCTCGCGTGACTGGGGTAAAGTATGCTATTGTCCTGGCCTGTCAAGATGCTCTACGGAAAGAGTTAGAGTTATGAGCGCTGCGCGAGCTAGTACATCGCTTGATCGCATTATGCAGGCTGGTGGCTGGAATAGCTATCAAATGCCCCTACACTATGTCAAAAAAGCAGAGATCGCGAACGAGGGCGTCATACTGGAGTAATGAGAGGATGTTTGGATATGGCACGTACTTTCAGAAGTCAGGCAGAAATAGTACGCTATCAGCGGCGAAAGAGGCGAATTAAATACTGGATGGCATGGATACCAACGGCAAGCGCGATTCTGACAAGCCTCTATCTTTTGCTCGATGCGGTTGGTGTAGTCCCTATGCAATGGGAGAAATGGCTAGCATTCATCTTGTTCAGCTTTACATTCTTTACCCTGGCCAAGCCCACAAAGGCCCACAAAGGATGTACGAGACGTTTTGCTTGATAGCTGGCGCAAAGGTGCGAAGCGAAAGCAATAGCGAGGAGGTAGCTTTGAAGAACACATCAGATGACGAGATTGCCGCAGCGCTCTCCGGCATACGCAGCCGATTAGACACGCTGGCCAGCATCACCGCTGAGAACATTCTGATACCAGGCGAGCCACAGAAACGCTACCATCACATCATCGAGGAAGCCTATGTTGCTCTTGGACTCATCGAAACCCAGGTGGATGAACTGAGGGCTGAGTTAGAGTATCAGCACCAACGGCTGGACGAAGCACGAGATGCAGCGCTGGCGCAGGTGACACTGGAACAGGAGGGACAGGATGGCGATAAGTAGGAAAGAGTATGCCCAGTTGTCACGAGAAGAGAAGTTAGAGGTGGCTTACAGATGGCAGTATGTACAGCTTGTTCAACCAACGAAGGTATTTGTGTCACCCTGGATAAGGGCTGAAAGGTATTGGTATGCGCCAGCATACCCCAAGCCTACAGAGCGATGCGGTAAGTGGATGGTGTATATCCCGATAGATCGCGTTGATGCGGTGTGGTCGATTGTGCGTGATGCTATAGTGGTCGGAGAGCTGGGCAGGGCTGCGAAGGTGGCAACCATGGCAGAGAACTCAAGAACTGTGTATAAAGACAAGAGGGTGCTCTGCGTGTACACCTATGACTCTGATGACTTGGAGGACTTGAAGCGAGTGCTGGTGACAAGGAGCAAAATAATGGCAACAGTGCAGGAGCAAGCTATTGAATGGCTACAACATTCAAGGCTTCGTGCATCGCTGAAAGAAGCGGCCATTGCGCTCATTCCCACGCTACCTCTAACCTGGGTGGGTATACCCTCTTGTCCAGCCTGTGAGCGCGTGCTCTGTGGCGTGTGTGGGCATTGCCATGGCCTTGATCTGCTACGCAGTCATCCAGCGTGCCCTGACGACAATAGCGATATGGGGCATGATTGCGTGGCCTGGTACCAGGCATTGAAGGCGGTGATGACGGTGCAACGTGTGAGTGAAGAAAGCGAGCCAATCATACCCCTCAGAGATAAGTGGCTCGAGTCAAGAGTAGCAGAACGGCAAGAAAGAAGCAAGAGAGCCACTCAATTTCTACGTGAATACACGGAGGAAGGAGAGGGATTTCATGTCAGCTATAATACGCTCAAACATCACTACTTCTCATGGTGCAAAACAAGTGGACCTCCAGATACTGAGTACAGCTTCAGCGAAATACTTCATGTGCTGAACGAACGGTCTTTGGTGCACTATGAGCCATCCACACCCGAAAAACGGCAAAGTCCCGCAACTGTTATTGGAATGAGAATGAAACACCCTGTCGGACTTCCCCGCTACTACGGTGATCGTAAACATCTCTCGAACACAGTCAAGGAAGCCGTTTATGCCAAACTGCGGAGCAATGGGAATGTGTGTGCATTGTGCGCACAACCAATTTTGGCAGATGATAAAACTCACATCGATCACATTCTACCAGTACGCAAAGGGGGAACGGACGACCCATCGAATTTACAAGTCGTTCATGATCGTTGTAACCTTACCAAAGGATAGGAGAACTAGCCATGCTTGCCCCGGACCGCTGTGCCAGGTCGGTGTAATCTTGTGTAAGAGTAGTTGCAGAGGATAAAAGCAATGAAAAAATGTCTTCTGATCGTTGCACTCAGCTTGTTCCTCGCAGGTTGCGGTGAAGCTTTGCCGCCAGTGACAATGCCATCGTCTACTGCTACCCTTGCGCCTGTACCTACAGCTACGCCTATGCCACTCAGTGTAGAACAGAAGATAGCGACTGCTATTCAGGCTGACCAGGCGGCTGTGAGCTTCTGTTTTATTATCGCTGGAGCGACAGCTACGATACCAGTCGTCACTGTCGCTGGGCAAGCAGTTGCGATCACGGCAGATGTCAGCTCGGCCCCAAGTACCTTTACGAACGATCGCTCTGAGGAATGCATTTTTGCTCTTGAGCGGGATGCCTGGACGAGTGACCCCTCGGCCTCGCAAGTATCTGTGCATGTACGCACGCTGCTGCAAGATCAATATGGAAAGCAATCGACTGGCGATATAGCATGGGCGATTCTCAAGCAAGCTACAGAGCGCCAATTCGTGTGGGCGAACCTGAATTATACACAAGCTTGGTCAGACTACGATGAGACGTGGTTGCTTCCAGGCAATACCTAAATCATTGTGTAGGTTGCGCCGCAGGCCTCGTTCTGCTATGCTGTGCCTGCTTGATTGTTAGGCGCTTAGACAACTCCGACATTGAGCCGGGACCGCGAGCGTTGCCAGTGATGCTCGCGCAACGACTCCGCTATCGATCTGGCTCTACCACCACAACTATTATTTCCAGGATCTCGTCAATGCTCTTCACGGTCCTGCGAAATAACAAAGTTGAAACGATGACGAGGCCTCGACAAGGATTGTGGTAGAGCCACATTAACCGGTGAAATGATACGTGTTCAGATTTGACAATTCGCCTCTCGCCAGTATACGATAGACCGAAATGCACAGGAGGCATTGCACATAGAAGTAGCTCCATACGACATGGATGTCACAGATGAAGCGCTCCGTGACTTGCGCGTACGGCTGAAGCACACGCGCTGGCCCGACAAACTACCGGGTGCCAGATGGGAGTACGGCGCGAAGCTCGCCTATATGCAGGATCTCGTTTCCTACTGGCAAACGGCTTTCGACTGGCGTGTTCAGGAGCAAAAGATCAATCACTTTGCCAACTATCGCAGCCAACTCGATGGCCTGAACATCCATTTTATTCATGAGCACGGGCACGGCCCCCACCCACTGCCACTGCTCATTCCCCACGGCTGGCCCAGTTCGTTTTACGAAGCGCTGGAAATTCTTCCGCTTTTGACCGATCCGGCTCGCTACGGTGGAGACCCGGCCGATGCGTTTGATGTGATCGTGCCCTCGCTCCCTGGCTACGGCTTCTCTGCCCGTCCGGCGCATCCAGGAATGACCTCCCGCCAGATCAGCGCGCTCCTGGTTCAGTTGATGCAGGGGTTGGGATACGAACGGTTTGCAGCCCATGCCTATGATATTGGGGCAAGCATTCTGGGACACCTGTGCCTCGATTTCCCGCACCACCTGATTGGCTATCACACCACCGAGCCCGCGAATGCTGCACCCTATCTCGGCCCTGGCGCGCCTCCCCTAAGCGAAGCTGAACGTGCCTATGTGGAGTACCAGCAGCGATGGGATCGGGAAGAGGGAGGCTATGACCACATCCAAAGTACGAGGCCACAAACGCTGGCCTATGGACTCACTGATTCTCCCGCAGGACTGGCCGCCTGGATCATCGAGAAATGGTATGTATGGACTGATCCACCAACTGGAAACCTGAACCGGCATTTCACCAGAGACCAGCTTCTGGCGAATGTGATGATCTACTGGGTCACCGAGACGATCAATTCCGCGAATCGGCTCTACTACGAACGGGATCACTCTCCGACGCCCAGGCGACCAGAGGACCGCATTCAGGTTCCGACAGGAGTTGCACTCACCACCCAGCAGATTGAACGTGCCCCACGCGAATATCTGCAACGGATCTATACCGATATCCGAAGTTGGATCGACTTTGGGCGCGGCGGGCACTTCATTCTCCTGGAGGAGCCTCAATTGGTTGCCGAGGCTCTGCGCACGTTTTTCAGGCCTTTGCGCCATCAGCCAGCGTAGGGGCAGTCTCTTGCGGTGGTCCGTTCCCAGCCAGGTTCCAAACCGAGCCATCTTCTTCCGGTCAAGTCTGAACAGTTGCTGAAATGGGAGGGACTTGAAAAAATCAGGACCCATTGGCATGATGTGTGCATGCAAAACACCACACCAGAGCCAATGGAGCCGTCGAAACAATTTTGTCCGAAGAGGATGTGTGGAGCCAAGGGGCCAAATCGGAGCAGGCAACATCATCATGCATGATCGGAAGCGGCAACGCTAGCGGTGTAAGACCTGCAAACAGACGTGCAGCGCCCGGCGGGGAACGATGTTTGAGGGCCTACGCAAACCGATGGATCTCATTGTCATCGTGGTGGAGACCATTCCAGATCGGGGGCAAACCGGTTACTTGCTAGAACAAATATCGCCTCCCTGCGCTCTCTGAAGCTATGACGCATAGAGGTAGGACTCGGAAAGCGTTGCTACAACTCCCAGATATTACGCTCGACCATTCCCTGAACATTTCGTGCATATGCAGAGGTGAGTCGCTTCGCACTGATCCCAATAGAATAGAGCCATTGGCACCTCTCTAGCAAAGTGTTGACTACTTCAATCATTGACACAAAGAACTGAGTATGAATATGATAGAGAGTGTAGAGTGGGAAGTGCAAGCGAGAGGGTGCAAAAGGACACGAGCAAGAGAGCACAGATGTGCTACACATATCCTTTACAAGCACAACGTACACATGAAGTTACATAACTTCATCATCTACTTTAGAATCGTATAGTTGTTGATGACCACGTCGGGAGTTAGCCCTTTCTTCACCTGGAGAGGTCGATATGCCGCTCGTCTTCGTTCATGGCGTGAATGTTCGGTCGGGACCTGATTACACGCAAGAGGTCAAAGCACGTGACGCACTTTTCCGGAGATTTGCACTGAGCACTACCACTTCAGATCCGGATGCAGTTACTATTCTGAACCCATACTGGGGTGATTACGCTGCGAAGTTCTACTGGGATTATGCCTCGCTCCCACCCAGCAATGTCGAGGTTTTTGGGACTGAAAACGAACTGGCGGCGCTTCTCTTGAGTACATCCCTCGGTAATCACATGCCCACGGACGAGACTGTCCTCCTTGAGGTCGCACAGAGCTCGGTGGAGGAAGCGATTGACCTTCTCTGGGCCATGAGTACCGCACACATCACTGATGAGCAAAGCGCTGGTACATTAGCTGCTCTCGCAGTGCGTGCCATCGACTATGCGAAACACAACCCGCAACCATCCTGGCTGGGAAGCGTAACCAATGATCAACAGTTTCTCAACGAACTGATCAATGCGGTTGACGATTGGAAATCCGAGCATGTAGCCGCCCCGGAACAGTTCGGGCTTGACAAAACGTGGGATCAGGTCCGAGAAGGGGCCCTGCGCATCAGTTCCACTGCCGGTCGCCTGACGAGTCAGGTGCTGGTAACTGCCTTACGAAGCTCACTTCACAAGCAGGCATCATGTTTTCTCGGTGACGCCTTTGTCTATCTCACGAAGCGAGGAACAAAGGACCATCCAGGTCCAATTGTTACCACGATTCTCAAGGACCTGGAAGGAGCCAGACAGCATGTGAGTTCGAACGACCAGAAACTGGTCGTGGTTACACACAGCATGGGGGGCAACATCCTCTACGACATCCTCTCCTATTTTCGACCTGACTTCAACGTAGACATCCTGGTAACAGTTGGATCCCAGGTTGCCATGTTCGAAGAACTGAAGCTCTTCCTTGCAAGTGACCCGAAGCTACCCACTGCTCCAGGAGATCGCGTCAGCAAGCCGGCCAACGTTGGCTGCTGGCTCAACGTATTCGATGAGATCGACACCCTCGGCTTCGCTACTACCGGCGTATTCCAGGATACAAACGACTTTGCTTACTCTACGGGCCGGGGCTTGATTATGGCACATAGCAGCTATTTCACTTTCCCAAGCTTTCACCAGCGGTTGGCAGAACGACTCAGGAGCACATGTCCATGACTACCGTGTGGGATCAAACACAAGCCGGTCAACCCCATACTCATGTCCTCCTTCTAGGCGTGGGGACATATCGCCATATACGTGGCGGCACCGATTACAAAGCTGAACTACCTGTCAGTAACCTCCGGCAGCTAACATCACCTCCAATCTCTGCGAGGAAGTTTGCCGATTGGCTGCTCAAGGAACTCCATAATCCGGACGCCCCGCTCGGAAGCGTCGAGTTGCTCCTCTCTGAGCAGCCTCAGGCCCCATATAAGCTTCCAGATGGGGAGGAGATACCTATCGACCAGGCGACAATGAGCAATATAAAAACGGCATTTAGCAGATGGTATGAACACTGCAACTCCCACGAGGACAACATTGCCATCTTCTATTTTTGCGGACACGGTGTTATGGTAGGTGGAGATCGTATTCTGTTAGTCGAGGATTACGGAGCCAACAGCTTGAAGCCCTTTGAGACCGCTATTCACTTCGAGAGAATGCTCAGGGGAATGGCACAATGCAAGGCCAGGTGCCAGTGCTACTTTATTGATGCATGCAGCGAGGTTTCAATAGATTTGCTCAAGATCGAGGAAACAGGAGCCGAGTTCTTCATTCAGTCCAACTTGCTGAAACCGTCGAACAAGGCATTGGTCCTGGGAGCTTCAGCTCCAGGCGACAGTGCTTACGCCCCGCCTGGGCAGATGAGCCGTTTCACAGACGCCCTCTTACAATGTTTGGACGGGCTAAGCAGTGAACTCAATCAGGGGAAATGGGTCGTCACTACTGATACGCTTATCGGGAGAGTCATCAGAGTGGTCAACCAACTGAACAGCCAGTCTCGAGGAGAGTATAAACAACAACCCAGTTACTCGGGGTCAGTAGCACCGAGGCAGATCCACGTACGTGAAAAGCCACCGCTCGTACCCATCACCATTCGCTTCGATCCGCGTCTGGCCATAGGAGAGGCCAGGCTTGCCCTTCAATCACGCCGGGACCGAAGCTGGCACAGGGAACGGGAACCGGCGGTCCTTGACTGGGAGCTTGACCTACCAGTTGAGGCTGGCCAGTACGACTTGAGCGTGCGCTTCCCATCAGGAAGATACCAGGAGATCAACGAAGTCCTTTGGGTGATGCCACCGGGACCGTGGCCCGCACCTGATCCAATCCCATGTAAGGAGAACCAATGAGTACTCTTCGCGTGCAATTAGAGGGAGATCGCATAGATCTTAGCAACATTCCTATCTCCGTTGAGATCATAGATCACGAGTTTAAAACCCGTAAAATGACCATGCGAGGCGTTGAAACGGTGAACATCGAGCCGGGCTCTTACCTCGTCCAGGCACATCTGCCTTCTGGTGAAACAGCCGTTGCTATGACATCTGTCATGGAAAAGACCGAGGCGCAGGTAACGCTTACTTCCTCTAAGTCCCCCCATGAATGGCTCGCCTGGCTCCACTTTCTCGGCGAAACTGCTGAGCGCACAGAAGAGACACCACCCAGCGATTTTCCCGAGATATGGGTGCGTCTCTGGGTTGACGAGCGCGAGCTCCTACCTCAACTCCCAATAGGCCAGCAACCTGCGTCTCGACGATGGACAATTGCGCCGCCAGCATTCTGGCTGGGGGCACAAATGTACGACGCAGGAGTAGCCAGCTGTTGGCTGTATTCTGCGAACCAGCCGTTCTATCCTGTGAGCCAACCGCTGTATCTTCGTATGCTCCAGGTGGGAGGCCCAAGAGTTCCATCGCGCCTGGTTTCCCTGCCACCAGCATTCGGCCAAATCCAGGTTCTGATCCGTCCATCGAGAATCCCGACGACGCTCAATGGCGGACTCACAGTGAAAGCAGTCAGCCAGGACCTCAAGGCCGAAACGCTGCTTCACTATCTTGCATCGGGATCGCTTGAGGCTGCTCAAATGGTATCGCATGAGGTTGTTGTGGATGCCGAACAGTTCGAGGGGTTTCCGGCCGACATAGCGGAGCAGATGTTGAGAGATAAGCGCATCAATCCCACGGGTGCTGCAATAGGCGGGTACTACCTATTACGCACCGGTGCTCTATTACGCCTGCATGACTGGCCGAACAATCTTGCTAATTGGGTCGCATGGCTACCAGATGGAGCTGTAATTCATGCTTGGCAACTGCTCCGTCAGTCAGTTGAAACTGAGCAAACACGCGCGCGTGAGCGATTGTTGCAAGCCTGCGAGCGAGGCATACCCGTGTACACAGAGGGAGTGCGATTGCTGATCGATGGCCTGGAACTGTTCGCAGACAATGCGAGAGCACAGAACAGGCCAGATGAAGAGGTCGAGCAGGCCCTTCAAAAAATCCGTCAGTACGCCACAGCCATGGACTGGAACCAACGGCTCACCACTTTCTATGGCACTGATCCCGAGACACCATCGTTGCGAGCAGGCCCCTTCACATCGATAGATCCATTTGAGCCTCACTTTCCCCCAATCTAGGCAATTTGGGCCAGAAGCGTCGGGTAGGAGGAAACCATTCCTAACTTATGCCAAATGAGAATGCTGTCTCCCTGCGAGGGAGCATACACGGAGGCTTGCGAAGCAATCGCTCTTAGAATTCAGGAGGATGCTCTTTCTGCAGCCCTTCTGGCATGCAGGAAACTCCGCAGGCGTTGGTCATCTTCCGTATGTCCAAAACGGGGGCAAACCACCTGCTTGTTATGAAAGTACCATCCCTGTCCTGGCTACTTAGTACGTCCGTTCCCAAAATGGACGGGTTTCCCTTGATGCTCTCTCCTTTTTCGTATGTCCGTGGTATTCGCATCAGAGGAATGAGGAAGTTTTTCGTCCTCGATGCCTCACATGAAGCACTCTCCTCTTTTTATTCCTCTCCTTGGGTAGTGAAAGCATGAAGAGCATGTATCTTTTAGCACGCCAAAAACAGCGTAATGCTCGGAACACACTGCCACCCTGCTCCTCTCCTTCCCTGTTCAAGCGCTCATGCCACTCGGCTCTAGTCGTGGTGTAATCCGCCCAAGATCGGCGCGGCGATAACCAGTTCATTCCTGCGACCCAGCGGAACACTGCTGATTTCTGCCTCCGGGACTTGCTGCTGGATACCCTGGTGTGGTCGCGCTCGATTGAAATACTCGGCATAGGCATGAAGTACACGATGCAACTGCTTCTCCTGGAGAATGAGGAGGTGATCGAGGCACGCTCGCCGCACACTCCCCAGAAAGCGTTCGCAGATCGCGTTGGCTCGGGGCGCGTGATACGGCGTTTTAAGAATCTCGATGCTGCTCGTTGCTGCAACACGAGCGAAACACGGTCCAAACTTGCTATCATGATCACGAATGAGATACTTCGGAGTTTGGCCATACGGAGTCGCCTCCCGCAGCTGTTGAGCAGTCCAAGCGTCGGTAGGAGCGCGCGTCACACCTACGTGAATGACTTTCCGCGATTGCAGTTCGATGATGAAAACGCAAAGAGCGAACGAAAGAACAGGTCAGTCACGTGGAGGAAATCGCAGGCCCAGATCTTTCCCCCATGATTGCGTAGAAATGTCTGCCAACTTTGCCCCGTTGGGCGAGGCGTACGCACTCCCCTCATGTATTTCTGGATCGTGCGTTTGCACACACGAATACCTAGCTTGAGCAACTCGCCTCGGATGCGCTCCGCTCCCCAAAGCCGATTAGTGCTTGCCATCTCCTTGATCAAGGCGATCGTCTCTGGAGAGATCTTCGGCTGTCTCGTATCGGAAGAAGCTGTGATCGGTCTCTTTATCGAGATCAGCTTCAGTACGACATTCACGTGGAGGGAATTTGGAAAGTAGTGCGCATCTGGACAAGCATGTACAAATGATGACATCGCATGTGGTATCTTGATAGAGAGCAGCAGAACGACCATCTTTGCCCAATTAGTTGACGAGAGGAGTCCATCCCATGCGTGATATGCAAGACCCACCCACACAGCTAGAAGTGCATGACCCTGACATCCTCGCCAATGCCAGGGCCCTTCTGGAAGCCTGTCGCAGCCCGCAGGAGATGCAGGAGGCAGTGCTGGCAGCAGTCTTACGCAACGAGGTGTGGCGGGGCAGACAGTGTCTGAACCTGCTTGCCCCAGAAGCACCTACTAGCCCGACGGTCAGAGCGCTCCTCTCCGCCGAGGTCGGCATCCGCGCCGCCGAGGGGCATATCGGCCCGGTGAACCTCTGGTTTGCTGGCACCCAACACATCGACGAGATCGAGGCACTGTGCGTCGAACTGCTCAAGCAGGTCTTCCGTGTGAGCTATGCTGACCATCGATTGGTGGCCAGCATGATCGGCAATATGGCGGTCTACACCGCGCTCACCGAGCCCGGCGACGTCATTATGAGCCTGACTCAGCCCTTCGGTGGCCACTCCAGCAACCGCAGCGACGGGCCGGCAGGGGTGCGCAGTCTGAAGATCGTGGACATCCCCTTCGATCCAGTCGAACTTGAGGTGGACCTCGACCTTTTCCGCAAAGTAGCGCCGCTCGTGCGTCCCAAGGTGGTCGCGTTGGGGGCCTCAATGACGCTCTTCCCTTTCCCGTTGCAGGCCATGCAGGAGATCGTCGTGGAATGGGGAGGTCGCCTCTTCTTCGATGGCGCACACCAGCTGGGTTTGGTGGCTGGCGGTCAGTTCCAGGACCCGCTGCGAGAGGGTGCCGCCGTCATGACGGGATCAGCGGGCAAGACCTTTAGCGGCCCGCAGAGCGGCATCATTGTTTGGGATGATCCCGATCTCACCATCCCCATCACCCATGCCATCTTCCCTGTCTTAGCGGCCACCCACCAGGTCAACCGCGTCGCAGCCCTGGCGGCTTCTGCTGCCGAGATACTCGCCTTCGGCCAGGTCTACATGGCCCAGATCGTGTGCAATGCCCAAGCACTTGGCGCAGCCCTTGACCGTCGCGGCATCCCGGTGCTTGGCGCGCACAAGGGCTACACGGCCACCCACCAGGTGATCGCCGACGTGCGCCAGTTCGGCGGCGGGCTGCAGGTGGCCCAGCACCTGGCGCGCGCCAACATTATCACCAATAAGAATCTAATTCCTGCCGACAGACCGGAAGACTGGGACCGCCCGGGTGGGCTGCGTCTGGGCATGGGCGAGGCCGAGATGGAAACCATCGCCGACTTCATCACACGCATCCTGATCGAACGGAGCGCGCCGGAAGCGGTAATCGATGACGTGATCGCCTTCCGGCAGCCCTTCCAGACGCTCTACTATTGTTTCGAGCATGGCTTACCCGGCCAGGCATAGTGCTCTCTGGGAAGGATGACTGTATGATCGAGCCGCAACCAGATGCTCAAATGTCTATGCAGCAGGTCAGAACTATCGCGATCCATGAGCGGAGCGTCCGCGTTGGCGACGTGATTGTGGTGAATGGCTACCGCGCCAAGCGCAGTTCGCTCAAAGCGCGTTTCGCCGAAGGAGGCTACCAGGTTCACGAGACGAAGCACTTCATGCTCTTCATCCGTGTGGAAGAGCCGAAGCTGATCCTGGTGCATTGGTTTGCGCCGGAGGACCTCCACACCAACCTCTCTCACCACCTGGCAGAAGAACTGAAGCCTTTCGGGGTCATTCCATCGAATCAGGTATTGGGGGAACTGATGACAGGGATCGTGGGAGGAACCCTCTACCCCGACGAGGTCAGACGGGCCTGGAACTACTTTGGCTCGAATACCCTGCAGCGCTTGTTGATGCTGGTGAGTAGTACCATGCCCGCTCACCTGCCCGATTATGGCTCGCTTGGCGCATCAGCGACCCTGTACCAGCGCGTCATCGAACTCACCGTCGGTGAGCGCTTCCTCGACGCTGCGTGCAATGGCGGCTATTTCCCGCTGCTCTTGGCCGAGCGCATCCCGTTTGTGCGCGAGGTGGTGGGCGTGGACCGTGACGCGGATGTCTTCAAAGTCGCACAAGACCTTGCCGAGGAACGGCACCTCACCGCCGTCTGCTACGTGCAGGCCGATCTCCTCGCCGACGATTTCAGCGCGATTGGCAGATTTGATACGGTGACGGCGCTGCATGTGCTGGAGCATTTCAGCGAGCCAGAGATGTACCGCGTCCTGGCGAACCTGCTCACGGTCACCGTACACCGCCTGATCGTGGCGGTCCCCTACGAGGAGGGCGAGCCATCACCGGCCTACGATCACAAGCAGCTCTTTAGCCAGGCCAAGCTCGAGGCGGTGGGGGCCTGGTGCATCGAGCAGCTGCAGGGGGCAGCACGCATCTGGTACGAGGGCATCGCTCCTCCCGGTGGCCTCTTGCTGATCGAGCGCCATCCCACTTGAGCACACCCTCCTCGTCCGTTCGCGCCGCTCAAGAACCTGGGCGCTCACGTGCCGGTATGAAGGCGGCTCGTGGGTTGGGGAGCTGCCGACAGGTCTCGACAACCAAGCCCTGGATGTCGCTTTCAGCGGGGAAGCGTCCGAGCAAATCCTGGTACAGATAGTCGGTAAACCAGCGGTTGGTCAGGGGAGCATTGGTGGTGTGAATGAGCGGGACCAGTTCCTGCGTGAGCGCCACGCTGGCCTCCCGATCACCCAGGCGCGCGCAGGCCATCGCCAGGCCCGTCGCCGTCATCACGCGGCGCAGCAGCCACGCTTGGGGGATGGCCAGAAGCGCTTCCGCAAAACGCGCTTTGGCCGTTTCATACTGGTTCGACTGGAGCGCGTATTTCCCGGCGATGAGCAACCAGGCAGGCCGATCAAACTCTTCATTAGAACCGCCAGGATCAAGGTAGGCCTCTGCCTGTTCGAGCTTTTCCTGCGTCGTTCGCTCGTCGCGGAGCATCATGGCGTTATCTGCCCAGCAGCTCAACAGATGCGCCCGTGCGCGCATGAGAGTGCTATCCTCATCGCTCGTGTGCGCGATCACCCGGAGCGCTTCCTTGATCGCTTGAAGAGCCGTATGATACTGCCCCAGCGCGTGGTAGCTATCCGCCTGACAGATCAAGCTTTGCGCCACATACCAGCGATCACCGGTCGCCAGGGAGGCGATATAACCGTGGTGATACTCCTGCAAAGCTTCCTCATCGCGCTCTTGAAAGTGGAGTCCTATGCCCAGGAAGTTGTGCGCCCCGGCATACAAGTACGGCAGGGCAGACGGATTGACCAGGGTATGGGCCTGGTGGATCGAGGCGAGTTGCGCCTGTCCAAGAGCCACGACCTGCGCATTTTCCAAGAAGAAGAGGTGTTTCCACCCATCCATGATACTTTCACTCAAGGCCCGGCTCAGTGCTTCTCGTTCGATCACCGAGACACGTGCGCCGTCGAGTTGGGCGAGGTGGCTGATCAGGGTGGTGATCCCCAATTCGAGGAGCTGGCGATGAGGAAAAAGCGGCAGGTCTGCTCTTCCCGCTTGTTCTGGCTCAAGTAGGATGCGCAGGACCTCCCACGGGGCATCAGATGCTCCCTCGGTCGCTTGCAGGGACGGCACGGCCCGAGAGAGTTTTGGGAAGGCAGTGGGTGAGACAGGGGGATGAGTTGGCCTTCCTCTTTCTGGCGCTCTTTTCAGCAAAGAAACCTCTGAAGGAGGAGAGGTGATCGATGTCAGAAGGCGCTCATACCGCGTTCGCACATGTTGTGCTGGTTGCTTCCCCAACGCCTCGAGCGTATGCTTCGCCCGTTCATACACCAGGCGAGCTTCTTCAAAGCAGCTCTGTTGTTCGAGCAGCACCAGCAGGCGGTACAGCGCATCCTGGTCCGTGGGAAAGCGATTGAGATGCTCTTCCAAGACCTCTTCTGCCAGGCTGACTTGCCCTTGCTGAAGATATAGATCGGCCAGGTGGCGAACCATGCGACAGCGGGCCATCCGAAGTGCCTGCTGCCGCATTTTGATCCAGCGGTGCCGCATCCATTCGCAGCCCAGGTCGTCGGCCAGAAACTCACCGTGCAGCAAGTCCTTTGCCTGCTGCCAGAGTGCAAGCGCCTCCTCTGGCGCAGTCGCCCTGCTCGCCTGGGAAGTCACGTCTTCGAAGGCATCTGCATCGACCCACAGGCGGGACTGCTCTGCCAGCTCGAGGATCGTGTGATTGTTGCGGTTTTCAAGGAGTTCCTCCCCGCTCGCTGTGCGCAGGACCTTGCGCAGCACTTTGCTTGCCGAGCGCAGGGACTCGCGCGCTTTGTCCTCTTCGGTCTCGGGCCACAGGATGCCCGCCAGCTGGCTCCTGGAAGCCTGCCGCCCGGGCGCGCATAGTAACAACTTGAACAGGGTACGCGCTGATGTCCGGCTCTTCCACACGTCTTCGGTCGTGAAAGGGGGCGCCTGCCAGGCGAGGTGAAAGGCGCCGAAGGTGTACACGCGCAGGAGCGGAGCCTGAGCATCGAGGCTCCTCGACACATCCATAGTGCTGCTCGTTTGGCTGATGACCGGCCTGTTCACCGTACTCCTTCCGGAAGTTGACGTAGTGTAGACGAGGAACTCGCTTTCCCGCATTATAACATAGCCGGTCCGGCCTCGACTGACCGCGTCCCTCTGCCGTCCGGTGTCTGCCGTCCGGCGTCCAGCGCTGCCACAGAACCGCCCCTTTTGGGTTGGTATACTCAGCAGGAATGAAAGGTATGGGAACGAGAGAAACGCCAGTGATACCTCATGAAGAACTGACCAGCAATGCGTATGATGACAACCGCTTTCAGCGCATCATCGTCAAGGAGATGGGCGAATTACTGCCTGCGAAACTGCTCGCGGAATACGACCACTCCCTCGCATCGCGTCTAGGCATGCACCGAGAAGAAGGAGGGACCCGTTTCATGAACGAACACGACAACCGCAGCGACATTGCGCGCCTGCGCCAGCGCATCGCCGAGGAATACGAAGCGGCAACTCGCGGGCTGACGGGCTTCGCCACGGGCTTCGCCCAACACCAGTTCATCACGCAGCGCATGGAGCACATTGGCACCTACCACGAGACGTTGCAACACCTGGTTGGGGAACAGGAAGCCATCAGGATCGTGGCCGAAACGCTGGAAGCAGTGCAAGCTGCGCCAGGGGGGAATGCATGGGATATGTCAGAACTGAGAACAAGGGAGACACATAAAATGTGTTGGATGCTTCTCGCCCGTATCCTTCTCTTTGTTAAGCCATCAGCATCATGGCCTTCAAAGCGTCCAATCGCTGGCAGAACAGCTCGCGTTGTTGGGCTAGGGAAACTTTTTGCTTCATGACGGTACGGACCCGAAAGAATTGGCGAAGTTCATCAAAAGCGCTGCAAAATCGTGACGCAGACACGAAGTTTCCAAAACCACGCATCGGGTAGTAACGCTGTTTGATCCCACGATGATCTTGCTCGAGTCGATTGTTGAGATAGTGACTGGTCCGGTGGATGACATCACTTCCAAGGGTCTCGCGGATCGCACGCGGATAGGAGTCATGCCCATCGGTTGTAACTCGCTCAGGGGCGCCGCCAACCATCTGGAGTGCTTGCTTGAAAAAGCGTTTGGCCGCCTCCATATCTCGCTTCTCACTCAACATGGAATCAACCAGATTCCCATGACGATCAAGAGCACGATACAGATAACACCACTTCCCTCGGACCTTCACGTAGGTTTCATCGACGTACCAGGAGCTTCTGACGTGTCCGCGTCGCTTGACACGTAGTTGCTCAGCCATCAGTGGGGCAAAGCGCTCTTCCCAGTCGCGCACTGCTTCATGCGTGAACTGGAAGCCACGTTCGAGAAATATCTCCGCCACATCCCGTAAACTCAGCTTGTAGCGCAACCGATACACAACGACGAGCAGGACGATATCGGTAGGATATTCCAGAAAGTTGAAGGGGGAGCCCGTACGCTCATTAAAGATGCGGTGACAGGCTGAACAGCGAAAAGTTCGATAGCCCAGTGACGTCTTCTTGGTTTGTTCTTTGGTGGTAGGTGAAGCGCAATACGGGCAGTTCATGAGTCACTCCTCATCAGTTGGTTCTTTCCACAAGTATACTCCACTGATGATATTCATACCAAATCTTCTTCTGAGTTCTGACGCTTCCGTTACAACAGCTACCCGCACGGGTGGCAAAATCACGCTCCTGCGCGGACTCAGTCGCCTCTTCGAGATGCTGGCCACTCAAGCCATCCTCTCGGGCTATGCGGCTGAACACCAGGGACTTCCACCCAACATCACCGCTTTGTTACACGGCTGGCAACCTCCGGGGGATTTATGAGTG
>WNFI01670547.1_pt1 | contig 19770 bp, 13 predicted proteins | sample 5400471 | NCBI WGS metagenome assembly WNFI01 (sample SAMN13153348, study PRJNA577476) | soil metagenome | isolation source: 100 cm saprolite on Douglas fir-dominated hillslope | place: USA:California | collected 2013-09-17
GCGCAGAGCACTGCTGTCGCTTTGCACGGCGATTTTTGTGTTCTCAAGTCTCAGCCACGGACAGGATTCGCAATCTTTGGGCGACGCGGCCCGCAAGGCTCGTTTGCAGAAACAGCAGAAAGATGCCGCGAGCAGAGACCCGCAGGCCAAAGACGCCACAACAGCCGACGCGACGCCAACGAAAGCAGCGAAAGTCATCACCAACGACGAGATTCCCTCGCACATCGGGCCGACCAGCACTTCGCCGTCGAATTCACAGCGGCCAGTAGAATATACGCAGCCCTCTTACGGCTCCGGAAGATCCGGGGCCGATTCCTGGAAGCAACAAATTCAGGCGCAAAAGAGCCGCATCGCTTCGATGGAGGCCGAGATGGCGAGGGTGAACGAATCCGTTCACTTCGCCTCGGGAAACTGCGTCGCTAACTGCGTGCAGCAGAATGAGCGCCAGCTACAGAAGCAGCATCAAGTGGAAGCGATGAAATCACAACTGGAAGAGATGCAGAAACAGTTGGAGCAGATGCAGGAAACCGCCCGGCGACAAGGCTTCGGCAGTTCGGTCTACGATCCGTAGAAAGAAGAAAGAATCGAGAACAAGAAACAAATGCCGCCTCTGCCCATCACGAACAGAGGCGGCATTCTTGTTTGGGATGCGCCGTGCCTACTTCTTCGCAGAATAGGGATTCGAGTACTTCAACACCGTCGCCAAGTCCGTGCCGCGAACGGTGCCCACCGAATGGTAAAGAAGTCCCCATGAATCAATGGTGGAATTATCCGGGAAGATACATGCCTCGAGCAGATCGTCGATTCCACCCGTCGTGACCCAGGCACCACCGGCTAAGTCGGTCGCGCCGATTTCAGCGCCGCCCAGTTGCGTGCAGTAGTAAGATGCGGGATTTCCCTGGCCCTGTCCGTTCCAAGGTACTTGTGCGTAGTAGGCCAAAGTAGCGAGAGTGGGCTTGGCCGTGTAGAGCGCTTCAAGCGAAATGTGAATGCGCGAACCGTCGTCTGCCGAGGTGTATTGGCAGAAGCCTTCCACGCCGGCTAGCGGCAGCCAATTCTGAACGGCATTATTGGTCCCATAAACGGCGTGGCGAACTTCTACCAACCCTCCGGTCGAGGTGCAGTACGCTTCCTTCGGCCCGACCGCCGCCGGCTTGGCACTCTTCTTCGTCTGGGCTTCTGCGTGAAACGCGACTCCGCAAAGCAACAGAACCATCATGATTCCAAATATTCCTCGACTGGGGCGCATACGACTCCTCTCGCATCTCTATGGTTTCGCTATCGTCTGATCGACGCGGAAGTCTATCACGCGAATTCTCTTCCCGCGCGTCTTTCTTGCGAGCCGAAGCCCTTATCCAGCGGGCGTTCTGCCAATTGACATGATCAAAGGGCATAGCTCCGTAGGATCTCGGGAAAACGGCGATTTCAGGAAATCCGATGCACCATCGTTGATTTTCACATTCCCCAAAACCGCTGGTCCATGCGAAATTAGTAGTATGGCTCTGGTTGTCCGTCCTTCGCCGATTCACTCCGTTGGTGTCTATACTTCCGCCCCCATCCGCAAGGGGACGCGCGTCATCGAGTACACCGGACCCCGCATTTCAGCGGAAGAAGCCGACCGCCTCTACGAGGGAGCTTTGCGCACTTATTTGTATGGCATAGGCGACGGCAAGACGATCATCGACGGCGAAGGCATCGCCGCCTATCTCAATCATTCGTGCGATCCGAATTGTGAGGTTGACGAGATTAAGGATCGCGTGTGGATCTTCGCCATTCGCGATATCGCTGCCGGCGAAGAGCTTCTCTGGGATTACAACCTGTACGACGACGACGACCCTGCACCCTGCCACTGCGGCTCGCCGAAGTGCCGCGGCACCATGTATTCCAAGGACTGGATGGCGAAGCTGCGGCGCAAAGAGGCACGGAAGAAGCAAAAGCTAAATGGAGCCGCGCAGAAGAACGGGGCATAGAGAAACGGGCGGTCAAGCCCGCTTAGATCCCCTCAGGCGCTGAAGCACGACTAGAATTTTAATAACTTTTGGCACGATTGAAGTCGTGCCTGCCCGAACTTTTTCGCAAACATAAATCTTTTCTCTACAGCTCGGCAATTTGTTCCTTGGTTTTGCCGCGTTCACGCCAGCCTTCGATAATCAGGTACAGTACGGGAATGAAAAATAGGTTCAGAAAGGTCGACATGATCATCCCGCCGAAGACCGTGGTGCCCACGGAGTGACGTCCATTCTCGCCGGCTCCGGTCGCCACAACCAACGGCACCACGCCGAGGATGAATGCCAGCGAGGTCATCAGAATCGGACGCAGGCGGATCGTGGCAGCCTGAATTGCGGCTTCGATCAGAGGCGTGCCGCGATGGCGCGGAACGGCAAGCAACACGATGAAGGGCAGGATGAAGCTTTCATACTGCGCCGAGAGCGTCAGGTAGACGACCAGCGTGCCCAGACCGAACAAGATCAGGGATGTGCCACCGGCCTGCAATTCCTCCAGCGACAAGCCGGTCCAGCTGTAGGAAAATCCCTGCGGCAATTTCTTTGCCAGATCTTCCATCGTTGCAATCGCCTGCCCGGAGCTGAATCCAGGCTTGGGCGACCCGTCAATTTCCGCCGAGCGGAACAGGTTGTAGTGGCTGATGACCTGTGGGGTTGTCGTCTGGTCGATGCTGATCAGATTGTCGAGCGGCACCATGGCGCCGGTGTCAGAGCGCACATAGAACCGTTTCATATCTTGCGCGGTCGCCCGAAATTGCTTGTCTGCCTGCACGTAGACGCGGTAGGAACGGTTGTTGAAATCGAAGTCGTTCACGTAAGCAGAACCCATATATACGCCCAGCGTGTCCGTGATCTGCGACAGCGGTACGTGCAGGCTCTTGGCTTTCTCGCGATCGATGGTGACCAGATACTGAGGATCGTTCGCCGTAAACGGCGTGTAGAGTCCCACCAGTTCCTTGCGCGCCATCGCTTGCCGCATCAGGCCCTGGGTTGCGCCGGCCAGCTCTTCCAGCTTATGCGCAGTCTGATCCTGCACCACGAATTGGAATCCGCCAAACTGCCCTAATCCTTGAATCGGCGGAGGCAAAGTCGCAAAAACGATGGCCCCGGAAACGCCAAACAACCGAGGTCGCACGCGGTTCACAATCGCCGTCGCCGTGTGTGCCTCGCCTTTACGTTGCGAGTACGGTTTCAGCGGAACAAAAATAAGTCCCTGGTTCGGCGCCGATCCGGCAAAACTGAAACCCGCCACCGAAAATGTTCCCTCCGCTTCCTGCACGTCCGCCAGCATATCGGAAACCTGCTTGCCGATCGCCTTCGTATACTCCAGCGACGCCCCGGAAGGCGCCTGTACGACGATGATGAAGTAGCCCTGATCTTCATCAGGCACGAACCCGGTTGGGACGCGGGTAAACACAAAGTAAGTCGCGCCTAGACCTGCGAAAAACAGCACCACCATTACCAGCTTGTATTCCAGTACGTAATGCAGCACGGCACGATAACCACGGGTAAGGGCAACGATGGCGTCGTCAAACTTTTGCAGCCACCACCACTTTTTGTGGTGGCCGCCACTCAGAAAGATTGCCGCCAGCACTGGAGCCAAGGTGAGCGCGTTGAAGGCGGAAATAGCAATGGAAAATGCTATGGTCAGCGCAAACTGGCGAAACAGAATGCCGGTAGTCCCGGGGAAAAACGCAACGGGCACAAACACGGCACAGAGCACGAGTGACGTGGCGATGACGGCGCTGGTAATCTCCGCGGTGGCTGCCCCCGCCGCTTTGTGGGAGTCGTGTTCGCCCTCGGCGATATGGCGCTCAATGTTTTCAATCACGACGATCGCATCGTCGACGACCAGGCCCGTGGCAAGGGTGATGCCGAACAACGTCAGCGTATTGATGGAGAAGCCGAGCAACTTCACAAAGATGAAGGTGCCGATAAGAGAAACCGGAGTGGCGATGAAGTGAATCATCGTCGTCCTCCAGTCGCCGAGGAAGACAAAGATCACCAGGATGACCAGCGCGATCGCCGAACCTACGGTGAAAGTCACGTCGCGGATCGACTCGCCCACCGCGTCGGTGGTGTCGAAGGCGACCCTGGCGTGCATGCCGGGAGGGAAGCTCTTCTCAAGACGCTTCAGTTCAGCAATTGCCTTGCGGTCCACGTCGAGCGCGTTCGCCGTCGAGAGTTGCGTTACTCCGATTCCAATCGCATCGTGTCCGTCGAATTGCAGATCGGTGGCGTAACTCTCCGCGCCCAGTTCGGCATGCCCGACATCTTTCAAGCGGACCAGCGTGCCATCCGCGTTCGTCTTAAGAATAATGTTGTCGAATTGCGCCGGCTCACTCAAGCGGCCGACGGCGCGCACGCTGACCTGATACTGCTGTCCGGACATCGACGGCTGCTGTCCGACCTGTCCCGCCGCGACTTCGACGTTCTGCTCCGAGAGCGCATTCACCACGTCCGGCGCAGTCAGTGCTCGTCCCGCCATCCGCACCGGATCCAGCCAAAGGCGCATCGAGTATTTGCGCTCGCCGAACACGATCACGTCGGCGACTCCCGGAATACGCTTGAGCGCGTCCTTCACGTAAACGTCGATGTAGTTGCTCATGAACAGCGTGGGATACCGGTCGTTGTCGGAAATGACAGCGGCACCGAATACAAAGTTTTGCGAAGTCTTCTGCGTGGTGATGCCGATCGCCTTCACTGCACTGGGGAGTCGTCCTTGCGCCGTGTTCACGCGGTTCTGGATATCGACGGTGGCCAGGTCGGGATCACGGTTCAGGTCGAAGGTCGCGACCACGCTACTGGTGCCATCGTTGCCGCTGGTGGAGGTGATGTACTTCATCCCCTCGGCGCCGTTGATCTGCTGCTCGATAGGAATGGTCACCGCGCTTTCGACGGTCTGCGCGCTTGCCCCGATGTAGACGCTGGTGACGCCGACCTGCGGCGGTGCGAGATTCGGGAACTGCGAGATCGGCAGGGTGGGGATCACAGCCACACCGCCTAAGAGGATCAGCAGCGCGCAGACTGTGGCGAACACCGGACGCTGAATAAAGAAGTTAACGAACATGAGAGCGGAATCCTCGGGAACAACCGTTAGCCTTTAGCAGTTGGCACTTGGTTGGAGAACCGTAAAGCCGCGGCGTCTGCTCAACTTTGCGGAATCACGGGCACACCGTCCAGCAAGAACTGAGTGCCGGAGACGATTACTTTGTCGCCGGGCTTGATGCCGTCTTGTACCTCGTAGTCGTTACCCACAGTCTGCCCGATCTTCAAAGGCTTCTGCCGGGCTACGAAGGAGCCGCCGTTTTGCGCCTCAGCCACGAAGGCGAAATATTGTCCCGCTAAACGCGATACGGCCAGAATAGGCACTTGTGGGTTCTGATGAGTCCCCCAAACCACCCGCGCGCGGATGAACTGGGATTGCCGGAGCGCGTCGTTGCTGTTGGCAATGCGGGCCTTCATTAAGACGGTCTGGGTGGTGTTGTCCACCTGCGGAGAAATAAAGCTGACGCGAGAGGTGGTGACGATCTTGCCGTCGCTGTCGAGAACTTCCACCGGCAAGTTCATCTTCAGCTGGGCCGAGTGCTCGATCGGCACGTAGACGTAGACTTCGAGGCTGCCCGGTTGATCGATTGTGGTGAGTTGCGTCGAAGTGATGACGCGATCACCGACGTGAACCGGAACATCGCCAATGATGCCGCTGCCGATCGCCGCTACCTTGTAGTAATGCAGTTGAACTTCCTGCTCCTTGACTTGAGAGTCCAGCGCGTCCATTTGCGCCTGGGCAGAGTCCATGGCGGACTTGGCCTGATCCAGATCCTGCTTGCTGATCACGCCGGCGGCAGACAAACCCTGTGCTCGCGCATACTGCTGTTTAGCCCAGACGAGGTTCGCCGATTGAGCGGCACGCGCTCCCTCCTGGCTTTTCACGGTCGCCTGCTGTTTGAGCGGATCGATTTCCATTAGCGTCGAGCCGGCCTCAACGCGCTCGCCCGAATGCACGTTGATTTTTGTGATCTGTCCTTCGACCTGGGGCATGATGACGGTCGAGTCCCGCGACTTCACCGTAGCCACATACTCCGTGGCGTCGTTGACGGGAGTTGCGCGCGCCTCCAGCACCTTTACTGGCATGCCCGGAGATGCGCCCGCTTGAGGGTTCTGCGCGGCATGACCTGAGCACCCCAGAGTTATTCCGAGGGCCGTCAGACTCACTACCAACAAGCCCTTTGCTAAATGTTTTCCGATACTGTTTGCCATAAATTTGTAAGATGCACTTTTTGGGCGGAGGCACTTTAAATCCGACGCAGGCCTTGGAACATGGTACCCCGATCTCGATTGGACGGAACAACCCACATTGGGGTTATGCACGCTTATGCAAAGATACGCAAAACTCCATAAGAGAAGCAAAATTAATCTGTTTTCCGGGCACCCGGCTCGCCCTGGACAAGGGAATCCCTCATTTAGCCCGCAATCATTTTGCCTAGAATCTCCTTCAAGATTTTCGCTGCCACGGTCGCTGTCAACCCTGCAATATCCTGCACCGGGTTGTACTCGACGAGGTCGGCGCCTACGATCTCTCCCTCGATAGCATGGAGATGCGCAATCGCCTCCCGCACCGACATTCCGCCCGGTTCGCGGTGCGAGATTCCGGGCGCAAACGCCGGATCGAGCGCGTCGAGATCGAATGAAATATAAACTGGGCCCGCCGCTTTCAAACATCCATAAGCCGGAAGCGCCCGCATCTCTACAACTTCCACGCCAAATTTGTTCGCCTGTTCGCGCTGATGCCGGTTGATCGTGCGAATCCCCACCTGCACTAGCCGTTTCGCGAGTCCCGATTCCATAATGCGCGCAAACGGACAGGCATGAGAGAGGCGGTTGCCTTCGAATTCGTCATAGAGATCCGGGTGGGCATCGAAATGAACAATCGTCAGCCCGGCATGACGTGGCCCGAGGGCCTTCAGAATGGGATAAGTAATCGAGTGATCGCCGCCCAGTGAAACGGGACGCTTGCCCTGCTCCAATAGTGCGCCGATCCTTGCTTCGATCACCGCAAACGCGTCTTGATCGCTGCCCCTGTCGCTTTCGCTAAATTGAAGATCCCCCGCGTCCTCATAAACTCCGGCGTCGCCGAGGTCCACTCCCATCTCAGTCCATTTGTTGGAAGCGTCGCAACGCAGGGCCTCGCGAATTTTCGGCGGAGCGTCGCCAGGTCCTCGTAAGTAAGATGAGTTCGCATCAAAGGGAATTCCAAGAAGCACCGGCCGGCCCTGAGTTGTCATCGTTAATCGCGTCCTAATTTTTGCGAATCGTACAATTCCAGCTCAGGCAGTTTACATCGTTGCTTGTCGTCGAAGCGGCTCAGGTAATCACTGGAGTGAGTTTGGCAAGCTGTGAAAAATTCGTAATCTAAGCTTTACATTCCTGCGCCCAGTCCCAGATCTCCGCAGTTCCCATCATGCTAGATCTATAAGCTTGCAGCCGCTGTGAATTTCTTTTCTTGCGTTGTTCATCTCCACGTCACCTGCTCGTAACCGCACCACCGCTAACCTCAGCCCTGTAGTCCCCCTACAGGAGAAAATCATGTCTTTGCCGAATTTTCTGGCGCAAGCCAGACAGCACCTCGTCGTTGGCACGAGCCTGTTCGCGCTCGTGGCAAATCTTGGAGCTCCGCTCTCAGCCGCTGCTCAGGATCCTCAGAGCACCGCTACACCCATTAAGCACGTCATCGTGATCATCGGTGAAAACCGCACCTTCGATCACGTATTCGCTACCTACAAGCCAACCTCAGGAGATACCGTCTCTAACCTTCTCTCCAAGGGCATCGTCAATGCCGACGGAACGCCGGGGCCGAACTTCTCCCTGGCCAGCCAGTCTTCCGCCGTCGACAGCAATTTCTATCAAGGAACGCCGGGGCCGAACTTCTCCCTGGCCAGCCAGTCTTCCGCCGTCGACAGCAATTTCTATCAAATCGCTCCCGGCGGTAAGGCCGCTTACCCCGTGTTGCCTCCAGTACTTGCCGGCGGATATACCACGCCTCCGTTCCCCGATGTCGCGACCGCTATGGCCTACGAGAACGGCCTCGAACCGGCCGATTACGTTTTGCTCACCACCGGCGGCACCGGCCTGAATCACGGGGACATCGACACCCGCGTCCCCAACGCGACCTCGCTGCCTTCCGGTCCGTTCCAACTGACCTCCAGCACCCACCCCTACGACGCCTACGACAACAGCCCCGTGCACCGCTTCTACCAGATGTGGCAGGAGTTCGATTGCAGTGTGACCAAGGCTACCTCATCGAATCCGAGCGGATGCCAGTCCGACTTATTTCCGTGGGTAGAAACCAGCATCGGCGCCGGCACCAACGGCCTGGCTCAGCCCTCCGGCTTCAACGATCTGAGCACCAAAGAAGGCTCGACCGCGATGGGCTTCTATAATGTCCAGCAGGGCGACGCGCCTTACTTCAAGTATCTGGCTGACACCTACGCGATGAGCGACAACTTCCACCAGTCCGTGATGGGTGGAACTGGCGCCAATCACGTAATGCTGGGCAGCGGCGATGCTATCTATTACACCAACAACCAGGGAAATCCCGCAAAACCTCCACACAATCAAATGGTCGCTGCAGGCTCTTTGAATGCCGGCATCGTCGATGAAATCGAGAACCCCAAGCCGCAGGCTGGCACCAACAACTGGTACACCGAAGATGGCTACGGCGGCGGATCCTATGGCTCGGCCTCCTACGGCGGCGGAACTTATTCCAATTGCTCCGATAACACCCAGCCTGGCGTCTCCGCCGTTACCGGCTACCTGGCTGCGCTGGCCCAACCCATCGATCCCCGTTGCGAAGCCGGGCACTTCTATCTGTTGAACAACTACAACCCCGGTTACTACGGAAACGGGCAGAACGCCTACGCAGACATTACCAACTCCTACCAAACCGTATTCACGATTCCTCCGACGCCGTTGCCCACCATTGGCGATGAGCTAATCGCGAAGAACATTTCGTGGGCTTATTACGGCGACCAGTGGGGCGCGTATCTGGCTAACCCCAAACTCAATTACGTGGTGGCCGATAACACCTACTGCAACATCTGCAACCCGTTCCAGTACAGCAGCAGCATCATGCGGAGCGCGACCGGCCGTTCGCATCTGCAGGACACTACTAACCTTTATGCAGCGATCGCAGCCGGATCTCTTCCCGCCGTTTCGTTCGTAAAGCCTGACGGATGGCTCGATGGACACCCGGCATCTTCCAAGCTCAATCTGCTCGAGGGCTTCGTGAAAAAGATCGTCGACGGCGTCCAGGCCAATCCAACGCTGTGGGCGAGCACCGCCATCATCGTGACCATGGACGAAGGCGGCGGCTACTACGACTCCGGATACATTCAGCCGCTCGATTTCTTCGGCGACGGCACCCGTATCCCCACCATCGTGGTTTCTCCCTACACCAGCGGCGGACACATCTCGCATGCCTACGCCGATCACGTTTCGATCCTGAAGTTCATCGAAGCGAATTGGGGACTGGCTCCGGTTTCGAGCCGCAGCCGCGACAACTTCCCCAACCCCATCACCAGCAGCAACAACCCGTATGTTCCGCTGAACAGCCCCGCCATCGCCGACCTGATGGATCTGTTCAACTTCAGCGGACATAAGAAGTAGGAAGTAATTAATAGTCTGTCCTGCGTCGCGAGCGGATGTCCGGCAACCACCGGTCATCCGCTTCGGCGTTCTTGGGACAGCCTGTGACTTTCGATTTTGACTAACGAGCCTCGAATCTCGCACGCCCTGGCCCGCATCCTTTATGCTAGTAATTGCATTCTTATGGCTACTGTGAAAACTAAAAGCTCTTCTTCTTCCAGCTCTACGCTGATTGAAAACGCTACGCCAACCAACGGCTCCGGCTCCGTTTCCAACTCTGAGCGCGAGCGGGCGTTCAGCGCATTCCGCCAGTATGGATATCTTGAGGGCGATCTCGATCCGCTCGGCTATCTTGGCTCTCGCGTCGCGCCGGAGCTAAACATTGATGGCGACTATGCCCGCGAGGCTCGCGCCATTTACTCGAGCACGATCGGCATCGAGATCAATCACATCTATTCACCTGAGCGCCGCAACTGGATCTACGAGCAGATGGAAGCCGAACCCGCAAAAGAAGACCAGCAGCGCATTCTCGATCTGCTCATGCGCGCCGACATCTTCGAGCAGGTCTTGCAGCAGCGCTATCTGGGCAACAAGCGCTTCTCTCTGGAAGGTACGACCGCGCTGATTCCCCTGGTCGACGAAGTGATCGATGCCGGGGCACGTCGTGGCGCGATCGAACTCGTCATGGGCATGAGCCATCGCGGTCGACTGAATGTGATTGCGCATGTGGCCAAGCGCGCTTCAGAAGAAATCTTCGCTGGATTTGAGGACGTAAACCCGCGTAGCGTTCTCGGCTCTGGCGACGTGAAATACCACATGGGCGCGACCGGCGAATACTCCACGCGCAGCGGCGGCAAAGTTCACATCCACTTGGTCTCGAATCCCAGCCATCTCGAAGCGGTCGATCCCGTGACCGTAGGCCGCACCCGCGCCAAGCAGGACCGTGCCGGCGAAGGCGGCCGCGAAAAATTTCTCCCGCTGCTGGTTCACGGGGACGCCGCTTTCGCAGGACAAGGCATTCTAGCCGAGACCATGAACTATGCCGATTTGCCGGGATATACTGTCGGCGGCACGATCCACGTGATCGTCAACAATCTGCTCGGCTTCACCACCAGCTATCTCGAGGAACACTCCACGCGCTTCGCGGCTTGCATCGCGCGCCGGCAGTCGATTCCAATCTTTCACGTCAATGGCGAAGACGTTGACGCCGTGGTGCGCGTGGCTCGTATGGCCGTGGAATATCGCTACAAGTTCGGCACTGATGTGGTCATCGATTTAATCGGCTACCGCCGTCACGGCCACAGCGAAGTCGACGATCCCACCATCACGCAGCCGCTGCTCTACAAAAAGATCAAGGAACATCCGCCACTGTGGGAAATTTACGCCGACGATACTGGCGCCATCGGTGCGCAAGTCCAGGCCGACGCCATCAAAGCCGAGTTCGAGGCTGCGCAGAAAAAAGCCGGTAGTGTCAAACAAAAACCCACCATGCGCGAGCTGCCAAGTTATTGGCAGCAGTATTATGGCGGACGTCACAAGCCGGATTTCGAAGTTGAAACCGCGCTACCGGCGGACGAACTGTCTGAACTCACGAGCCGGCTAACCGCGTATCCCGAAGGCTTCCACATTCATCCCAAGGTTAAGAAGTTGCTCGAACAGCGCGCGGAAATGGGAGCGGGCAAACGCGCTGTGGACTACGGTATGGCCGAAGCTTTAGCCTTCGCCAGCCTGGTGAAAACAGGGGTTCCCGTTCGCTTGAGCGGGCAGGACTCCCGCCGCGGCACCTTCAATCAGCGCCACAGCGTTCTCATCGACATCGAAAACGAAAACGAATATGTGCCGCTGGAAAACATAACGCCCGGCCAGCCGCGCTGCGAAATTCACAACTCGACGCTCTCCGAAGCTGGAGTTCTGGGTTTCGAATACGGCTATAGCCGCGATTATCCTGAGTCTCTCGTTCTGTGGGAGGCGCAGTTCGGCGACTTCGTCAACGTCGCGCAGGCAATTATCGATCAGTTCATCAGCGCGGGAGAGGCCAAGTGGAATCTGCTCTCCGGTGTCGTCCTGCTCCTACCACACGGCTACGAAGGCCAGGGACCGGAGCACTCCAGTGCCCGCATCGAGCGCTTTATTCAACTCGCGGCCAAAGACAATATCCAGATTTGCCAACCCTCGAACGCGGCCCAATATTTTCATCTGCTGCGCCGCCAGGCGTTGCGGCACTGGCGCAAGCCGTTGATCGTCTTCACGCCCAAGAGCATGTTGCGCCACGCGGACGCTTCGTCGCCCATCGAAGATTTCACCCAAAAAAATTTCCAGAACGTGATTCCAGATACCGAAGTCGGCGAAGCCGAACGCATCCTTATATGTACTGGCAAGATCGGCCACGAACTCCGCGCGGAAAGAAAGAAGAGAAAAGACACGTCCACCGCGATCGTGTTTCTGGAGCAGATGTATCCCTTCCCGGAAAAAGAACTCGCCGCTGAATGCGACCGCCACGGCACTGCCAACGACCTCGTCTGGGTGCAGGAAGAGCCGGCAAATATGGGCGCACTTTTCAACATGCTGCCGCGCCTGCGCCGCATGGCAGGCGACCGGCCGGTGCTATCGGTGAAGCGCTCTTCTGGAGCCAGCCCCGCCACCGGCAGCGCTAAAGCGCACGAAGTGGAGCAGAAAACGCTGATAACGCTGGCCTTCACTACGACCAATTAGTTAGGCTGACCCGGCCATGCTGAGCGAAGCTCAGCTAGCTTGAGTGGCGCGGGCGCCCTCGCCCGCGTGCTCGCATGAAGTGATACCCTACCCTATTTACCAATCTCCGTTCACACGAATGCGCCGTCACCCCCAACCCCTCCGCATCGCCATCGACACCGGCGGCACTTTCACCGACTGCGTGTGGAGAGATCCCGCCAGCAGCCAACTCCGTATGCTGAAAGTTTTCTCCACCCCCGCCGATCCCTCGCAAGCCATCGCGGAAGCTATCCGCCAAATCGGTCACTACGGTGAATTCGTTCTTCTCCACGGAACCACCGTTGGCACCAACACGTTGCTGGAGCGCAAGGGTGCTCGCACCGCGCTGGTGACTACCGCCGGATTTGAAGACGCCATTGAAATCGGCCGCCAGGCGCGCCCCAAACTTTATGATTTCTTTTTTGATCGCGTCGAGCCGCTGGTTCCGAAAGAGCTCCGTTTCGGCGTCGACGAACGCACCGCGAGTGATGGAGAAATTCTGACTTCTCCGACAAAAGAAGATTTGATTGCGCTGGCATCGCGAGCCGCCGCGCAGAAGCCGCAGGCCATAGCCATCTCACTGCTCTTCTCTTTTGCGAATCCGAAAAATGAGTTAGCAGTTGCGAAAGCGCTCAAGCATCTCGATGTGCCGCTTTCCATCTCGCACCAGATTCTCCCCGAATTTCGCGAGTACGAACGCACCTCAACGGTAGTCATCAACGCGTATCTGCAACCGGTGATGCAGCGCTATCTCGAAAATCTTGAACGCCGTACGAGCAAATTGGTGGAAGAGCGGCCCTTTAGGGCCGCGAAAAATGTCCCAAGAATTGGGGCTTCAGCCCCTGTGTCTCCTCGCATCTTTGTCATGCAATCCAGCGGAGGGATCACCTCACTCCCGACCGCCACGCGCGAGCCTGTGCGTACCGTGCTCTCTGGCCCTGCGGGTGGTGTAGTCGGGGCCGCTGCGGCTGGCCGCGCCAGTGGCTTAGACCGCATCATCGCCTTCGACATGGGAGGCACCTCCACCGACGTCTCGCTGGTCGAAGGTGCCATCCACACTGCCAATGACGCACAAATCGCCGGACTCCCGATCGGCATCCCGATGCTCGATATCCACACGGTCGGCGCCGGCGGAGGCTCTCTCACCCGCTTCGACGCCGGAGGCGTCCTCCGCGTCGGCCCCGAATCCGCGGGAGCCGATCCCGGCCCCATCTGTTATGGTCGCGGCACCAGGCCCACTGTCACAGATGCGAACCTTCTTCTCGGTCGCCTACAGCCGGAAAATTTTCTCGGTGGAAGCTTCACTCTCGATCTAGAGCGCACCCGCCGCATCACCACCGAATGGCTCAAGCAGCAAGGCACAGTGCTTTCTCTCGAGAAATTTGCTGTCGGCGTTATCCGCGTGGTCAACGCCACTATGGAAAAAGCTATTCGCGTCGTCTCCATCGAACGCGGCCGTGATCCTCGCGACTTCACCCTCGTCGCATTCGGCGGCGCTGGAGGCCTGCATGCCTGCGCCCTCGCCGAAGCCCTTAGCATTCCGCGCATCATCGGCCCGGCGTTGCCCGGCGCGCTCTCCGCGCTAGGCATTCTCGCCAGTGACGTCGTTAAGGATTATTCCCGCACGGTCCTGTGGCGTATCCCCGGGAAAGTGCCCGCCGCGAAGTTGAGTCAGGAATTTGCAACCCTGGAGACTCGAGCCGCGAAAGATTTCCGCAGCGAAGCCTGGCCAGGAAAAATTCTTCAGCAGCGCAGTGTCGACATCCGTTATCGCGGCCAGGGATACGAACTCAATCTCCCTTTTACCCGCGACCTGCTAGCCGATTTTCAGCAGGAACACCGCCGCCGCTACGGCTACACCTATCCCAACCGCGAAATAGAGTTGGTCACCCTCCGTCTCCGCGCCGTCGTGAAATCCCCTCCGCTGGGAATCATCACGTCTTATGTGGGGACGGCCGCCCTCGGCCGTCCAAGCCGAGCAAAGCTCGGCAGGCTTTCCATTCCCGAAGCTCCAGTCTTATTCGACGGCAAGAGACTCGCAACAAAAATCTACTCGCGCGACTCGCTAGAACCAGGCAAGAAATATTCCGGCCCCGCCATCCTCACCGAATACAGCGCGACGACGGTGATCCCACCCGGCAAGCGGTTTCGCGTCGATGGTGAGAAGAACCTTCTTGTTTATTGTCGGAGCTAGCCGTTTTGTAACATCGCAGCAGCGCACTATAAGCGATGCAATTACAGAACAAAGTGCGGCCGGAACAGTATCCGCTCCAACGCGGACAAGTCCTTTCGTTTCAGCCTTGTTACCACCGCATGGAGTCCGCGAAAAGAATTGACTGACGTTGTCCACAAAGTTTCACACACCTGCGCCAATAGAGTGCATCAGTGCGTAAAGAGACGTAAAGAGAAAGGTTGACGGGCGTGCGGAATGAGCCTATTAACTCATCAGGATCATAGGAAGATGCGCGACCACAAAGGCCCAGGGGATGGTATCCAGTCCGACGGGGAACAGACTCTAGCCGCTACGGAATTGATGACGGTGGCTGAGGTAGCGGCGATCTTGAATATGTCGGCGCGCTACGTGCGCGATCATGCGCGCGAAATGGGCGGCATTCGCATCGGCGGCGGCCGACGGCGTGCCGGCCGATTGCGCTTCCCTCTGGAGCGTGTCAGACAGTTCGTCGACCGGCGCTCAATGCAATCTACGACGTTATAGTGCCCGCCGCACGCACGAAGGCGAACGTGACGAGGAGGCTGAAAAGGAAATGTCACCGAAGAGAAAATCGCCCAAGAAGATTCAGCCCGCGCCACCCTGCCAATGCGAGTGCAAAGCCTGTGATTTAGGAATTCACTGCGGAAATAAGAAGTCAGGCTGCGAACATCCATCCTACCGGACTACGCGGAGTACGCATTAGAAGTTTCGGAGCGGCGAACCGAGGGTTCCTTACGCCTCTGTTCCTTCTCTACCCATTCGACGAATAGCGTCTGGAATTCTTCCTGCGTGTAAATTCCTTTGTGGATTAGTAGGGTGTTCATGGCGTACACCGTCGCCTTGAAACCCTCATCCCGCGAGGCCACCGCCAATGCTTCTTCGAACGACATATTGATTTCCCCCAAGGTGGAAGCGTAAATCCTGACGCCTCATCAAATCACTTTGCACGCACTTGAGTCAACGGTGGCAAAATCGTAATCGCTACTCCTCCGGACATCTGATTGTTACAATTCGGTGAAAAAGCGCCGTTCCCTCGAGAAACTCTGCACCGGTGCTAGGTACTCGGTACTCCCTTCGTTACAATGAATTCGTGAAACCAAGCATTTTCGTCGTCGAGGACGATCCCGACATTTCCCGCCTCGTCCGCCATCACCTTGAAAACGATGGCTTCACCGTGCGCGTTTATCCCACCGGAGTCAATGTTCTTGCCGACGCCGAGCGCCAGCGGCCCGCTCTGTTCGTGCTCGACATTATGGTTCCGGGCAAGGACGGTCTTGAAATCTGCCGCACTGTGCGCCAGACTCCCGGCCTCGCCTCCGTCCCTGTTATATTTCTGACCGCGAAGAGCAGTGAGGCCGACCGAGTCCATGGCCTCGAACTGGGCGCCGACGACTATATCGCCAAGCCCTTCAGCCCGCGCGAGCTTGTCGCCCGCGTCAAGGCCGTGCTGCGCCGCTTCGAACGCCCTTTGCCGCCCAGCCCCTTGAAGGTCGGCGAAATCGAAATCGATCCCTCGGCCATGACACTCACTGTTAGAGCCCGACCCGGAAAATCCGCGTTATCTGAAAACCGTGCGTGGCGCGGGCTACCGTTTTGAGTCTCCCAAGTGAACGCCCGTTCCGTGAACGCCGCTATGAGGAAACGGTGAAGAATCGCATCTTCTTCAAACTTCTGCTTGCCTTCCTGGTCGTGATCGCCGTCACCACCGTCACCGTGGACCTAATGCTGAGCGGCGCTTGGGAAGCCTCGCTGCGCACGGAAATCGAGCGCAACCTTACCCAGAAAACCCTGCTCTTTGCTCACCGCGTCGAAACCGACCGCACCCACTCTCTCACTGAAATCGCCGCACAGGAAGGTCAGGCGGCCGGAGCTCGCGCCACTATCATCGACGCGTCCGGCAAAGTACTCGCCGATTCCGAAGACAATCCCGCGACTATGGAAAATCCAGGGAGCAACGCGGAGTTTACCGAGGCCCTCGGAGGCAAAACCAGTAGTAGTGAGCGCCGCAGCGCCACGCTCGGCATTCCTTTTCTCTACGTTGCCACCTCGGTTTCTGGGGGCGCGGTACGCCTTGCTTATCCTCTATCAGACTTGGACGCCATCCAATCGCAGGTTCACCGCAGGATGGCATTGGGGGCAGCCTTCGCCTTGCTCGTGGCTTTGCTGGTCGCCGCGATCGTCTCAACTTCCACCGAGCATCGCCTTCAGAAAATTGTCGATGTGGCGGCTCGCATCGCCGAGGGCAATCTTCAGGCACGCGTGCAGGACTCCAGACCCGACGAGATCAGAGTGCTCGGCGGCGCGCTCGACCAGACCGCTAGCCAGGTCGAACGCAGTTTCGCCGCCGTAAAATCCAGCCAGCGCCAACTCGAAACCCTGCTCAACAGCATGCAGGATGCAGTGATTGCCATCAGCGCCGACGGACTGGTGCAGTGGGCCAATCAGCCCATGGATCGACTAATCCCGCAACGTACCCGCCTAAATGCTCCTGTAGTCGAAACCATTCGCGATCCCGACTTCCTCGCCGCTGTACAATCGGCGACCACAACGAAAGTAGTGAAGACTGCGCGCGCCACCTCCATCGTGCATGGGCGCGCCTTCGATGTCACTGCCGCTCCTTTGCCCGGGGGAGGAGCGGTCGCCGTGCTGCGCGATCTCACCGAGACCGAGCGCGTCGAAAAAACCCGCCGCGACTTCATCGCCAACGTCTCCCATGAACTGCGAACACCTCTGACTTCGATTCAGGGATATTCCGAAACTCTGCTCGACAGCAGCCCCGAAAATTCCGGCCCCACGCGCGAGTTCCTCGAAATCATCCGCAAGAACGCCGCCCGCATGGCCCGCCTTACCGAGGATCTGCTAACCCTGGCACGTGTGGAATCCGGCGAAACCCGTTTCGAAGCCGAGCCGGTGCCTCCCATCGAACTCTTGCACGACGCCGAAGAGAACTTCCGCGAGATTGCCCGCAGCCAGGGCGTGGATTTGCAGATCGCAAATATAAAGACCACAGATTCACAAGACGACAAAATTCAAAATGATCAGGGCGCAGTGGAGTCTCTCCCTGCGGTCCTCGCCGACCGCGAAGCCATCCATCAGGTATTTTCCAACCTCATTGAAAATGCCATGAAATACGGCCGTTCCGGCGGACGCATCGTCCTCGGCGCTCGCCCTGCATCTCGGGGAAGCGAGCGCGGAGTCAAATTCGGCGTCGAATTTTATGTGCAGGATTTCGGCGCCGGCATCCCCTCCGAACATTTGCCTCGCCTCTTCGAGCGTTTCTATCGCGTGGATAAAGCCCGCTCGCGCGAGTCCGGAGGCACCGGCCTCGGCCTCGCCATCGCGAAACATATCGTCCTCGCCCATGGCGGGTCGATCCGCGCCGAAAGCGAACTCGCTCACGGTGCCACGTTTCTTTTCACCTTGCCCACAGCGTAGCAGCGTCGTCGCCCCGCCGACTATTCGGTGGTTGGAAATCGCCATTGCACCGCTACTCATCATCAGAAATTACCGAATATTCACAACCCTTTAACCACGCTTTCGCAACACGCCTCTATTCTTAGGCGGTCGGACTCTATCTTGAGACATCCAAAAATGACCGCCACCAACGGCGTGCCCCGCAGTTATAACGAAAAGAGTTACACTGAGTCGAGGCGTCGCTCGCAGTCTGGCCAGAGGAAAATTCTCATGAGCACCGCCACGATCAATAGTCCGACCCCGGAACCCGCTCCCCGCCATCTCGTCCGATTACCGAAGTCGGCCCCGCCGAAGCCCGCCAACTGCTCGCCTGCATGAAGTTCATGATCGGGCTGGAGCGTATCGGCGACCTTCTACTCAGCTTCGCCAATAGTGCCCAGGCCGCAGGCGGGCGCATTGATCCCGAAGATACTCGTGACCTTACGCAGATGGCGACCATCCTAGAAAAAATGCTCACCGACTGCGGCGCATCTTTTTCCGAACGCGACGTCAGCCGCGCCCTGGTCGTTCTCCGCGCCGACGCCGAAATGGACCGCCTCCGCAACCTTATCTTCTTGCGCCACATCGAGAATCCTGAAAATGTCGTCCGCCAGGCTAGCCTGCAAGTCATCTTTATGACGCAATCTCTCGAGCGCGCCGGCGATCATGCCAAGAACCTCGCTGAAGAAGTCTGCCACTTTGTCAGCGGACGCACCGTCCGCCATGTCCTCATGGCTTACGACAAGCCAGTCGAACAAATGTTCATCGATTATCTCCGCCGTCGCGACCCCCAGCACAGCTAGCCGCCTAACCTCGTCTCTTAAAACCTTGCCATTTCGAACAGCTTCAGCCGTGCGGAACCGCTCACTTAGCCTGACATTGATCGCCACGTGGACCGTGTGCTACGGTTTTCGGTTACAGTGCTCCGACCTGAACTGGCAGCATGAAGTCAAACAAGCCATCTCGTATCAGGGATACAGTCTACGTTGTGGGCGCAGGATTTTCCGCAGGTCTCGGATACCCACTAACTAGGAGCCTTCTCATTGATGCGTGGGACCGCCTGCCAAAGGGTTCGCGACGCCAGCTACAAAAGATCATAGAGTTCCACCATCCTAGTTTCAGCAGAAAACGGACCATCAGCTTCCCTGACGTCGAACAACTGCTAACAGAGATGGCGGTAAACTTGCAAATGTTCGATGCCAGCCGTCCCGCAGAGGGACGCTTTACCAAGGACGACCTAAAGAAGTCATGGGAGATACTACTGTTTACCATTGCGTCGTGGTTCCATGAAATCTACGAGGACGCGAGTGAGACGGTCTGGCTGTCTAAGGTCGTCAAAAAGCTGCAAGACGAGAATGCCGCGATCGTATCGTTCAACTGGGACTTAGTCCTCGACCAGGTTCTTTTTGGCGGTAAGCTCCACTCAGACAGCTACGGACTTTCACGCAAGCTCGGCAAAGGACCTCTTCTTCTGAAACCGCACGGATCGCTCAATTGGTATGAAGGAACACAGCTAAAACATGTTCCCCCTCTTAAACGAACCGAGATCTTTCACGACGCAGACGAAATGAAGTGTGTTCACGCGTTTCTTCGTCCCCGTGGAGTCAAGTCAAAGTCTGGCAGACGTTATGCCCCACTTATCATTCCGCCAACTTACCTTAAGGACTTTACGCCCTCTGTATTCCAACAACTCTGGAAAAACTGTACTGACGTTCTCAGCACGCCCAA
>WNFI01044065.1_pt1 | contig 19766 bp, 9 predicted proteins | sample 5400471 | NCBI WGS metagenome assembly WNFI01 (sample SAMN13153348, study PRJNA577476) | soil metagenome | isolation source: 100 cm saprolite on Douglas fir-dominated hillslope | place: USA:California | collected 2013-09-17
TGGGGCTGGAGGCTCGCGGGTTTCCGATCATGTTGGGGCGGTCGGTGTTGCTGGTACCCGGGCGAGTGCCGCTGCGGTTGGAGAGGTTGGTGACGGAGAAAGGCATGCCGGTGTTCCAGACGACGAGCCCGTTTGTCTGCCAGCCCTTGCCCACAACTCCCAGGAACCCTCTCAGGCTGTTGCCGAAGGGAAGTGCATAGTTGAAGGTTCCAGTGACGCGGTGCCGCACATCGAGATTCGCATTGCCGTATTCGATCGTAGGAATCAGCTCGGCGACGGAGCCAAAGCCATTGCCGCCGTTGTTGCTGATCGTTTCGCTGTCGTCGAGATTGCGAGCGAGCGTGTAGTTCAGCGAAAGATCAAGCCCCTTGTTCAGTCGCCGTTTGAGTGTTGCCTGCAGGGCGTTGTAGTTGGAGATGCCGTTGCTGGTGAGGTAGGGAATGGTAGTGATGTTCGGAGCTTGCGAGTAGAAGCGGCGAAGTGTGTTGACGTTGAAGCTTGAGTCTGTAAACGACCTCGAGTTGGGGGTCGATGCGTTGTAGTCGCTGAGGTAGTAGGCGTTGCGGCGGCCAAGTTCGCCGACATAGGAGAGACTGGCGACGTTACCGGCGAACTCACGCTCTACGGTGAGATTGAACTGCTCAATATAGGTAGACTTGAAGTGCGGGTCGAGTGCGGCGGCGACAGCACCGGAGGGGTTTGTGCTGCTGGGAACAGGCAGCGGGAGACCCTGGGCGAGTTTCCGATACGTCGAAGGGCAATTCGCAGAAGAACAGGCGTTGATTGAACCGATGAAGGGCTGATTGACCAGCGCCGCGCCGGAGGTCATGTTCTCCGGTGCGTAGCTGATACCGAAACCTCCGCGAACGACGGTGCGCGGCGCAACGGTGAGAGCGAAGCCGGCGCGTGGCGCGATGTTGGAGTAATCGACCCTGACGTTTCCGTATTTGTCGATGCCTGAGGCGCCGGCGACGACGATCTTTGCCTGATCGGTATCGAAGTTCGACAGGTAGTTGGAGATCTCGGTGTAAGGCGTAAAGATGTCGTAGCGGATGCCGAGGTTGAGGGTAAGGGCAGGACTTACGTGCCAGTCATCCTGTAAGTAGACGTGAGGCTCCCAGGTGCGATTGTGCGGTTGAACGAGGATGGCGGTGCGAGCGACGGTGGTAAACGTACCGGCGAGAAGGTCCGGGAAGGTGGCTACCGTCCAACTACCGGCAGCAGAGTCAGTCTGCGTGGTGGTGTCCTGACGGCGGATGACGCCGGCACCGAATTTAATGCTCTGCTTGCCGTGAGTCCAGCTTAGGCCTCCCATGTACTGGTAGGTATTTTCGAGATAGAGGATGGGCGGCCGCGTACCGAGATTCGCACCCTGGCTGATGGTGATAGGAGCGAGCTCCGCGGTGCGTGCGCTGATATTGATATCCGGTTGGCCGAAGGCTTGATTTACGTTCTTCCCGTAGTTGAGCGGATACTGCCCGTTGGCGAGGAGCGTGTATCCAGCCTTCAACTCGAGTAAGAGGTTGGGAGTGAAGATGTGGATGTAGTTGAGCTGTGCCTGGTGCGCGGCGCTCTGCGCCGGACCGGGGTAGCTGCCGCTATTGCCACCGGGGGAGATGGAAAGACCGGCTGCCTGTACGGTGGGGAAGAGTCCGCCGATGCTGGTGTCCACCTTGTTGTAGGTGTAACGAGCGTAGAAGAGGTCGGAGTTACTGAAGCGGTGGTCGACGCGAGCGTCCGCCGTGTGGCTGAACTGCGTGTTCGCAGGCGAGACGGTGTAGTTGCCGGCAAGAGCGCTGCTGGTAGGAAGCGGGAACAGATTGAAGTACTGCAAACCGACGCCATCAAAGCTGGACGACGGGAGGTTAAGGTTGGCAGAGGAATTGACAGCCAGGATGGCAGCAGAGTTGTCAGTGAAATTTCCGACGTTCTGGCGTTCAAAGAGTGTGGGTACAGTGGTTGTTACGGGGTTGAGGTTACGGACGATGCGAAGCCCTTCATAGTCGCCGAAGAAGAAGGTGCGGTCCTTGATGATGGGACCACCGATGCTGCCGCCGAACTGATTTTGATGCCAGCGGGGCTTGGGAATGGCGGCCCCGAACTTATATGGATTTGCGTTGAGCTTATCGCTGCGGAAGAACTCATACACCGAGCCATGCAGCGTGTTTGTGCCGGATTTGGTGATGACGTTGATGATGGCTCCGGCAGAACGGCCGACCTCGGCGGTGAAGGTGTTGGTCTGGATGTTGACTTCCTGAATGGCGTCGACGGAGGGCCGCACTCCGATGGAGCCGATGACGCGCTCATTGTTGTCCATGCCATCGATGAGCTGGTTGTTGATGACGTCTGCCTGGCCGTTGACGGAGACGGAGGAGGTTTGACGGCGATCGTCGGGACGGTTGCCGCTGGCGAGACCGTTGTTGAGCCCCTCGGTGGCGCCGGGCACTACCTGCACCAGGTTGATGTAATTGCGGCCGTTGAGCGGGAGATCCTGCGTTGCCTTTTCTGTGATGATGCCGCCCAGAACCGACGTATCGGAGTGCAGCGCGGGTGCTTGCCCCTCTACTTGAACTACCGTCTGTTCCGACCCTATCTGCAGATGCGCGTCTTCGCGAGCTCGGTCGCCGGCAGAGAGATTGAACGATGCGATTGTGGAAGTCTTGAAGCCATTGCTGGATATCGTCACAGAGTAGTGATTCGGCTTCAGCAGGGTAAAGATGTACTGCCCTGCTTCATTCGATGAAGCCGTTCGCTTCTCCTGCGTGTCCAGATTGGTGAGTTGCACCGTCGCCCCAGGAAGGACAGCTCCAGTCGCATCCGTAACGGTGCCGACAACGTCTGCGGTGGTGCTCTGGGCGCGTAGAGGAACTACGAGCAGAGCGTGAAAACAGAAGACGAAGAGGAAGAGAGCGATCAGCCGATGGATGCGTCTCTGACTGCCAGCAAGCGAGGCTGGAGCGCTGTGAGAAGCATGGGAGAAATCGCTACAAAAAATGAAGTCTAGGGGCTCAGTGTTCATGCGGTCTCCTTAGGTCAAACGAAATAGATTTGGGTAGACATCTGTCGAACACCCGTTGGTCAGCAATAGCGGGCGCTAAAGGCGGCGTATCTGTGAAACTGGGTCGAGTTTTACTTGAACTGAGTGATATCCATGCCCAGCGGATAAGCCTCGCTGTGCTGTATCAGTTCATCCCACGTCACTTCTCGTCCAACTTCTGCTGCTCTGCGTCCAAGCATGCAGCTTAGGGCGCTCTCGACGCCCGCAGCCACTTGATTGTGAAACTTTCCGGAGGTGATGCTCTGGATAAATCCCCGGTCCTTCATTGGGTCCGCGAGCGCGAGATTGTCTGTGAAAGCTCCATCCGCTGCGAACTTTCCTGCCGGAGCATCTTTGGCGACTTCGCTGCCTGCCCATGTCCACGCATTCTGCCCAACAATCCGCAGCGGCCCGGAGTACGGAGCCTCCGCGATTCCAGTCGAACCGAAGACACGCTCGGAGACATCGAAGAAACCATTCGTTCCAAACTGCGTCGAAGAGAAGCTGAGCCGGACGTCTCCGGGATAGGTGAAGATCACCTGATAGTTATCTGACGTGTTCCCAAAGTTGCTGACGACCATGCGGCTGCTCTTCGCCACGGCACTGATCGGATGCGTCCCCATCACCCAGTTGCAAACATCGATGACATGAATGTTCTGCTCGAGCAGGATATCTCCCGATAGCGTGCGGTCCCATAGCCAGTCACGCAGCCTGCGCTCGTCTGCCGGCATACCGGAGCGGTCTGGATAGGTGGCCGCCGGAGCATTGTAGTGCGCGGAGATGGACGCAATCTTGCCGATCTCGCCCGCATGAATCCTTCTCACAATTTCTACAAATGGTGGAGCGCTCCTAATCTGGAAACCGACATCGATGCTCACCTTACCGTCGACCCGCTTGCCAATCTCGAGCGCGCGCTTAGTCTGTGCCACATCAACTCCCACGGGCTTCTCGCAATAGGCGTGCTTGCCGGCACTCACTACACCGTCAAGGTGCTCAATATGAAACCACGGCGGGGTCGAGATCTGTACGGCATCCACGTCTGGCGATGCGGCCACTTGCTGGAAGGCCGTGTGGCCGCGAAACATCAACTTAGGATTGATCGCGGGATGCCCCAACCCTGCATTGACTTCATCGAAATGCGTCTTTGCCTTAGCGAGCTGATCGGGAAAGATATCAGCTAGGGCAACGATTCGCGCACCCGCATTCTTGGCAAATGAGGTTGCCACAGATGTTCCACGCTTGCCGCACCCCAGAAGCGCGAGACGAACCGCAGAGTTCGCTTCATAGCCAAAAGCCGTCTTCGGCTTTACGATCAGTAGGCCTGTCATGGCGGCTGAAGTGCCGAGGAACTTCCGTCGATTCATACCTGCACCATCCTAGGCTGGCTTTTTCAGTATCTGCTTCAGAATGCGTTCGAGATAAAGTTTTTCCTGCTTCACATCTTCGATCTGCTGCGGGCCGGATGTCTCGCGCTCGATCGTCACGGCGCCTGTGTAACCCAACTTATGCAGTTTGGTGAAGACCAGTTTGAAGTCGACCAGACCCTTGCCGATGACAACCTCTTCGCCAAGCTTCGATGGGTCGGTCGGCCACCTGCCGTCCTTCGCGTGAATGCTCTTTACGTATGGGCCGATGATGTCTACAGCGTCTACTGGATTTGCCTTGCCGTAGAGGATCAGGTTCGCAGTGTCCAGACCCACGCCCAGATTTGGCTTGTCGACATCTTTGATGGCTCGCAGCAACGTGGTCGGCGTCTCCTGCCCTGTCTCCATCAGAAAGTCTTGACCATTGCCGGCGCAGTACGCTGCAAGCTCGCGAATCGCATGTACTGCGTCTTCATAGAGGGGATCCTTCGGGTTCTCGGGGATGAAACCGCAATGCGTCTGCACGTGAGCAATCCCAAGCATCTTTGCGAAATCCGACGTCTGCTTGAGCGCGTCCATCCGCGCTGCTCTCGTTGCCTTTGGAACTATTCCGATAGTCGACGGTCCATCTACGAAGTCCCACTTCAAAGGCCCCGGGCCAACCACCTCTGCTGTGGTCGCTGTAAGTTCGTATTTATGCAGCAGCCCTTGCAAATCCTGCGCAAGCTCTTTGGTGAACTTGCCGATGTAATCGTCTAGCGATAAGAAGCAGGTCGACAGCCCCAGCCGCTTTACGCGCGAGATCGTCTCCTCGGGACCATGGGAAGGCTTGATCAAAAGACCAAGCGCCATCGGTGCGGGAGCGGCAGACCGATTGGGAGCACCGGCAGGAGGTGCGTCCTCCGATCCGCTCGACAATGCTTCAGCTATCGGACTCGTGTAGAGCAGACCTGCACTAAGTGCAGAACCAATAAAATCCCGGCGGCGCATGCAATACCTCCAACCAACAAGTTGGTGCTTCGCTAAAACGCAACTTGAGCCGTATTTATTTCATAAATAGGAAAAAATAAAATGCAAGGTAAACACAGGGTACATTTGCAATTTGTTTCAGGGATGCTAATGGATTGATTTGGTAGATGAAAGATTATGGTAACTCTGCCAAACGGTCAAGATAGATTATGAAACTTCTGAAAAGAAAATTACGTGATCTAGTTCGACGGTGTTGTGGGGGCCCCTTCACCGCCACCATGCGAAGCAGCGCTAGTGAAGAGAGCGGTAGGTTAGCCCCGTTTCCTGACTCTTTGGATGCAAAGATCTGTCTTCGGCTGATAGTGTGGATGCGAATGAACAAAGTACCGCTCAAATCAGCCCAACGTGTCGCGATCGAGGCGTTTCTGCAACATACAACGCTTTCGCGTTCTGATCTCGCGGAGGTCACAGGTCTAAGTCGCGCAGCCATCACTGAAGTTACGCAGGACCTGCTCGACTTTGGACTTTTAGAGGAATTGCCTGTAATTCAGGATAAGCAACGACGCGGCAGGCCAGCTATTTTGCTCAGCTTTCGCGCCTCTCACGCATACTTCGTTGGAGTCAGCATTACCAGCACGCCGTCGCCCGTGGTCTTAACCGACATGCAAGGCAACGTCCTGAGTGAGTGTGAGATCCCATCAGGCAATCATCCGGGGAATGTGACCACATCGATTCGCCGTGCCATGACAGGCCTTTTGCGAAAGACAGGAGTATCTCGGGATCAGGTCTTCGGCATCGGTATCGCGGTTACAGGTGTAATTGATCAAACGGAGGGAATGTGCCGTTACTCCGCGGCGCTTAACTGGCGAGAGGTGCCTATTGCGCGGCTTGTGCAAGAGGCAACCGGTATCCCGACTCACATCGACAATGACGCAAATGCAGTTGCGATCGGCGAAAAGCTCTTCGGGAGAGCACGTGAACTAAAGCACTTCTCCAGTCTCATCTTAGGAAGAAACATCGGTTGTGCCCACTACATCAACGGCAAGCTCTATCGTGGGTACAACGGAGGAGCGGGTGAGATTGGACACATCACGCTCGATCCTGCCGGCCCTCATTGCCGCTGCGGGAAGAACGGCTGCCTGGACATGTTCGCGGGCGGCACAGCAATCCAGACGATAGCGGAACAAGCTGGTATTGCCATTCGGAGTATGCGCGATCTTGAAGCGCTTGCTGCTGATGGAAATGTAACCGCCATCGCTTTGCTGCGAAGCGGAGGACAGGCACTTGGAATGGCCGTCGCCAGCCTCATCCAGATCAATAACCCGGAGTGCGTGCTCTTCGCAGATGTTGAGGGCTTTGGGAAAGGCCTCTTCCAAACGATGGCGCGGCAGACGATCGAAAACAACATCCTTCCCCGCTTTCTCGCCTCCACTCAGATTGTGTTTCATCATGTTGAACGCAGCTTCCTGGCGAGAGCGGCAGCAAGCATTGCGGCCCAGGAGTACTTGCGTACAGGCTTAAATTTTTCAATCTAGCAGCATGTCCTGTACAAATTCGCCGGGCACTCCATCAACTGAAGCCGTGCCTTTAAGCGACAAGGGGCGCCCAGGAACGTCATTCGTTTCTATTTGGAGCCGGGGTACGGCATCGAGCGTGAGTTGGGGCTTCATTGGGTGGGTTGCCGCGACCGGAAAAAACTTCTTGACAATGAATCCTCGATTCCAGTATTTCTTCACAGCGTCATTACTAAATCGTTTTATCGCTTTACATGAAACGATTTAGCAAGAAATGGCGAATTGGCGGGCCGGACCCCGATCTATATGGATCAAAGTGGCGTTGAGACTCATTCCCACCAGGGCGAGCCAGCTTCGAGAGATTTGGAAAGTTTCATTCAGGAGGCATTATGTACGCTCAGATTTTACCCCCCCATAACCAGTCGGCACGGAGTTGCAGATCGGGTTTTGCGCTGTTATGTTCGTTTCTCGTGTCGGTTGCCCTCGCCGTTCAGGGACGGGCGCAGACAACGGCAAGTCTCTCCGGAACGGTCGCGGATGCGACGGGAGCGAGCATCCCCGGAGCCAAGGTCACGTTAGTGAACGAGGGCTCGAAGGACGCGCGCGTGGTGACCAGCAATGGCACTGGCTACTTTACCTTTGCCGGTTTGCTGCCGGGGACGTATACGGTGACCATTGCGGCGCAGGGCTTCCGCGGCTGGCAGCAGACGGGGATTACCGTCAATCCTGGCGACGTGCGCAATGTGAACGGCATTGCTCTCGCGATTGGCACGGCCAATGAGACGGTTACGGTGGAGAGTAGCGCCAGTGAGATTGCGCCTGTGGATTCCGGAGAGCGCGCCGCGTTGCTGAGTTCGAAGGACATCGACCGTCTGGCGATTCAGAGCCGCAACATCTCAGAGCTGTTGAAGATCCTTCCTGGCGTTACGACGACTGCGAACGGCACGGGCAATGGTACTGGTTTCAACTTCAATGATGCGGGATCGTCTGGATCGGCTGTAGGCGTTGGCCTCAACACGAATGGCGCGCCTTATCGCGGCGGCACGGCTTACCTGCTCGATGGCGCGAACATTATCGATCCGGGCTGCGCGTGCTGGTCGATCGCGGTTGTAAATCCCGACATGACCCAGGAGGTGAAGGTACAGACCTCCAACTTCGGCGCCGACAGCGCGCAGGGCCCTGTCGTCATCAATGCCATCAGCAAATCGGGAACTGACCGCTTTCACGGGCAGGCTTACATGTACGTTCGCAACGGCGTGCTCAACAGCAACACCTGGCAGAACAACAACGCCGGGTCCGCGCGTCCCAGGGATGCGTACTACTACCCGGGCGGCAGTGTCGGCGGCCCAATCCTTATACCCCATACCAACTTCAACAAGAATCACAAGCTTCTCTTCTGGGCCGGCTATGAGTACTTCTGGCAGAACCTGGGATCGTCCGCTCCGCTGCAGTCCTACGTGCCGACGGCGGCGATGCGGGCGGGTAACTTCTCGTCCAGCGATGCTGCGAACTCCGCGCTTTGTGCGAACGCCGGCGGCATCAACTCATCGCAGACCAACTTCTGCAACGACCTCACTGGAACCGTGGCTCCCGATGGCACGCACCTCACCGGCACCCAGATTCCTTCCCAGTATCTTGATTCTGGCGCTCTGGCGCTGCTCAAGCTCTTCCCCGCAGCCAATCTTGATCCCACCACCAATGGCTCCGGCTACAACTACTACTCTGCCACCAACGCGCAGCACAACGGCTACGTCTACCGTGGCCGCGTCGACTACAACATAACGGACCGCACGAAGGTCTATGTCAGCTATCAGTACGGCCACGATGTTGGCACGTCCTTCGCTCATATCTGGTGGACGCCCACGTACTCTGTGGCGTACCCGGGGGGCAACCTGTTGAGCCCGGTAAACTCGCATGTTCTTACGGGCAGCGTCATTCACATCTTTTCGCCCTCGATCACGAACGAACTTCGTGTGGCCACGGGCTGGCTGGGCAATCCGTTCTCGGCGACCAACCGTCAGGCGTTATTTGCTTCGACGCTTGGCTATTCCTATGGATCGATCTTTCCCACAGCCTCCCAGATGGTTCCTTCGATCAATTCGCCGGGAGCACGAACTTTCCCCGACATCTCACAGCCCGACCTCTTCCAGCAGGGTGGGACCTTCAACTCTCAAAAGACGTCCCCGTCTGTCGCTGACGACGTCACGGTCGTCTACCGTAGCCACACTTTCAAGTTCGGTGGTTATTGGAACCGTGCCGGCAATAAGCAGGGGACCTATGGCTATGCCAATGGCGCCCTCAGCTACGGCAGTGGTCTGAAGGCCGATGCAATCACAGGACGCACTATCGGCTCGGCCAATCCGCTCGCCAACTTTCTGATGGGAGTCAGCAGCGGCTTTACGCAGAACAGCAGCAATCCGGTTACGGACATGTACTACAACACCGTCTCGGGCTATGCTCTCGACAACTGGAAGGTGAACCGGAAGCTGACTTTCAATCTCGGCCTGCGTTTCGATCACATCGGCCGCTGGCAGGACAACAGCGGCATCGGCCTGGCAACTTGGATTCCGGGCCGCTATGCGGCGGACGTCGCCTCTGGCAAGACCTATCCTGGCGTGTACTGGAACGCCATCGACAAGACTATTCCCATTGGTGGATCGCCATTGCAGGCGGTCTTTCTCTCGCCGCGTCTCGGCCTGGCCTACGACGTCTTCGGTACCGGCAAGACGGTGGTTCGCGGCGGTTGGGCTTCGTACCGCTGGAACGACCAATACAACGACTACGCCGGTCCCCTGCAGACTGCCCTTGGCGCCCGCACCTACAACTCCCCGGGCGGTCAGGCCATTACACTCAGTGAGATCAGCACGCTGGGCAAGAGCAGCGCTAACCTCGGGTCCCTTCCTTCCAGCGTGTACGCTGCCAGCCAGGATGACGACCAGATTGCAAACACCTACGCGTATAACTTCACCATCTCGCAGCAGCTTCACGGGAACTCACTCTTTGAGATTGCCTACGTCGGCAACCGCAGCCAGAACCTGCTGATGGGTGGCCAGAGTGCCGGCTCCGGCATCGGCGGAGCGAACTTCGTCAACCAGAACAAGATTCCCCTTGGTGGCTTATTCAAGGCGGATCCGGTCACTGGAGCGCCTGCGCCGACCAACCCTGAGAATAACCCCGTCGACTACTACCCCTACTACAAGGGGTACGGCAGTAACGCGATCTCTGTGAACACCCACGTCGGCTACTCCAACTACAACGGCGTTCAGCTCAGCTGGCTCAAGCAGACAGGCCATCTCTCCTTCAACGTCAACTACACCTACTCGAAGTCACTCGGCATCATCAACAGCACGATCGATGCCTTCAACGTCGCGCCCAACTATGGCGTGCTCAACATCGATCGCCCCCACGTCATCAATACGTCGTATGCCTATACGATGGGATCGCCCTTCAAGGGCAACCTGATTGGGCGCGGCGCCATCAACGGGTGGACGGTCTCGGGGATTACCACCTGGCAGGCTGGAGGCAATCTGCAGGCGCTCTACCAGCAGAACCTTGGCCTTGCCATCCAGAACACCACGCTAGGCCACACCATAGGCTCATCGACTTACTATGGCACGCCATCGCAATCGGTTCTGCCTATCCTCGCCTGCAATCCGACCTCGGGCTTGAAGAGCAACCAGAAGGTCAACATAGGTTGCTTCTCCGCGCCGCAGATCGGGCAGCTGGGTATTCGTCAGACCCCGTATCTGAGTGGCCCTGCATACTTCAACAGCGATCTGGCGGTCTATAAGACCTTCCACATCACAGAGTCGCAGGCACTGCAGTTCCGTGCCTCGGCCTTCAACTTCCTCAACCATCCACTGTCGGGTTTCAGCAATAACGATCCCATCACAATCAAATTGCAGACTACGGACAACAAGTCCTTTGTCCCGCAGTCCGGCAATGGAAGCGGCATTATGACGACGAAGTACGGACAGCGCGTTATGCAGTTTGCGCTGAAGTATTCCTTTTGATTCCAAAAAGTCACAATAGCCAGAGGGGCGGCATACGATTGATTTGCCGCCTCTCTCGCTTTTACGCCGAATGTTTTTGATGGTTGACTATGCCACCTGAAACTATTCTCCACCTGCCGATGACGAAGGCCGTTCACTGATGCACCTGAGAGCACAGAACAGCGCTGGGAAACCTGTTGGCATCAAGGCTCTGGCGAAGCATCTTGAGCTCTCGCCGGCCACCATTTCGCTGGTGCTGAACAATGCACCCCGAGCGGGAGCGATCTCGGCCAAGACCAGAGCACGCGTGCTGGCTGCAGCAGAACACTTCAACTACAAGCCGAACATCATTGCGCGCTCTCTGCGCACGCAACAGACCTCTACGATAGGCATTGTGGTGCCGGAGTTCAGCGAGGGCTACTTCACGATGGTGATGAATGGCTTGGAGGAGTCGCTGCTGCAGGCAGGCTACCTGAGTTATGTGGTCAGCCATCAGGGTAAGCAGGAGCTGATCGACGAGTATCCGCGGCGTCTGACGAGCCGGTCGGTCGATGGCGTCATCCTTGTCAACACGCTGGTCGGGGAGGCGCTGGATGTGCCGGTGGTGTGCATCTCCGGCCATCAAAAGATAGCCGGCGTTACGAATCTGACGCTCGATCACGATCGAGCCGCGCTGCTTGCGCTTCAGCATCTGTTCGATTTGGGGCATCGTGATGTCGTGTTTATGAAGGGCCCGCCGCATATTCCCGACTCGGAGTCGCGATGGCAGAGCATTGTCGATCTAGCCGGAGAGGTTGGACTGCAGATGCGTCCGGAGCTTTGCATCTATCTCGAAGAAAATGCCTGGTCGCCGAAGCTTGGGTATCCCATTGTTCGCGACCTTTTGCAGCGTACGCAGAGCTTCACAGCGATCTTCTGCTTCAACGACACGGCCGCGATTGGCGCTATGCGTGCGATCAAGGATGCGGGGCTGTCGTGCCCGGAGGATATCTCCGTTGTGGGCTTTGACGACATTGCGACAGCCGAGTACACGAGTCCTTCGCTGACGACCGTGCGGCAGCCCCTGCACCTGATGGGTGCGACGGCTGCGCAACTGTTGCTCAGGCGCATTCAGAGTCCCAGGGAAGAGTTTCCAGACAACGTCATGTTGCAGCCGCAGTTGATGGTGCGGGAGTCCACAACGGCGGTTCGTGCTTGTCTAGGGTGATGGAGCGCAGGAGACCTCAGCCGACCGTGATCCCAGCAACAACCAGAAGGAACAAGCGCCGAGCAATGCGATTGCGGCTATCGTCATCAGCACTACCGGATAGCCAAGTCCGACAAATGCAGTTCCCGCTATGGCTGCAGCAATAGCCTGGGAAGAAGCGACCACCAACACATTCCATGCGGATGCGTCGCTTCTCTCAGCTGCGGGAACCTTGTCCATGAGCAGGCTATACATCCCCGGCTCACTCATCCACTGAAACGCCGTGAAGCTCACATAAAGAAACGAGGCCTCTGCCGCGCCATGGATTACGGCCAGTGAGGCCAGAGCGGATGCAGTGGCTACCTGCATGTAGACGATGCCGGTGACGAGCCCGAATCTACGGAAGACGAGAGGCGCAATCAGCACGGCGGCGACTTGCGAGACCTGGGCAACGGAGAAGACGGCGCCTGTTTGCGGCAGAGACATCTGCAGATGCCGAACGAAATACACGTTCGCGAATGGGCTGAACGCACCTGTTACCAGACCCCAAATCGCGACTGCAGGGAGAAAGCGAAGTAGAAATGGATGGACGACAGGAAGTCGCTTCCTTGACGCAGCCGCCGCTTCCGTGCGGAGTCGCCAAATGGGTCGCACCCCAAGGGCGACCACTCCGCAAGAAAGTAGCAAGGTCAACTGATGTGTGATGGATGTGCTGGACAGACCGAAGACCTTCGCTAACAACCCAGGTACGCTGCCGCCGGCAATATTACCCAGCGCCACCGTCCCGATGCCGCTTGAAAAGATCAGGCTGAATGCGAATGGCCGATTCCGTTCGCTTGTTACCTGCGCGACTAAGGGCGAGAGGCAAACCGCCCAGATGGAGAGCGCGGCTCCCGCGGCAAATGCGAGGACTAAGTGAGCAGGCAACGCAAGGACGATTGCGCGGAGGGAGAAAACAACAATCACGGAAGCAAAACAGGTGAGTAAAGCTCGACGCAGACCAAACCTGGAAGCCAACATGCCGGCCGGGAGCGTACCAGCGATACTACCGGCAGCCATGGCACTGACCAGCCATCCAACGGCCTTCTCTGTGAAGCCGCGATCAATCAGATGGATGTTAAAGAGAAAGAAGAAGGTTGAAAGGCCCAGATTGAAAAAGAAGGACGCCGCAAAAAACGTCCAGAACTGCGGACCTAGACTCTTCCGGGACAGCCACCATTGGCAACCGTGCCATAGAGTGGGCGGCAATACGCCGAGATGATGAGTTACCCGTGAAATTACATACGTGGGATATCTGAGAAGGCCCTTTGCTCTCCACGGACTAACCACCTTCCTGAACTTAGTCACGGTCTGGCCTGAGCTTTTGAGAGATGGCACCCTCGCAGGAAAAAGAGAATGGTGAAGAATAGCTCTCTTGTCAGCGGGAGATTGCAGCAATGCTATGTGCAGCCATACGCCATCCTTGTTTGGGCGAAACATGGCCACTAAAGGCGACTGGCTAAAGCATGAAAGCCACCGCTGGATGGCAGGAGACAGGGCAAGTATCTCTCGCTCTGCTTCTTCTGAGAGATCACAGTTGAACCAGAGCTTCGCGAGCCGGAAAGAGATCGCCTCCAGGGAGCGCAATGAGGGGTCGTGCCACTCCCGCCAGCACTTCCAGAGATCGGCATCGTCTGCGGTGACATGAAGGGCTCGCCCCAGTTCGTAGACGTGATGGATCACCCAATCGGGTCGAAAGAGATTGCGAAGAATGTGAAGTGCGCAATACCCGACATTGTCCACCCGGTGAAGGCTCTGAAAGCTCAAATCATCCAACTGACGTACGACGCGACGCTCCCAAAAAGCATGCACACCTTCAACAGCAAGACGCATACCGTCTTCATTCCAGAAGCAGAAGTGCGCGTCGACGGAAAGCGGCATATCAGGGTCAAAGGAATTTCCGCGCCACTCCCACTCTGTGCGGGGAACCATCGTCGGGAGATGGTCGCAAGACTCATACTTGCTATGGCTCAGGGGGTAGGGTTGATAGCCTATCGTCTGCAAGGCAGCAGCGACGCGGTCGATAGATCCTGGTGGACAGTAGATGTCGAAATCTCCCTGCATGCGCAGGCGTGGATCCTCTACAAAGTCTGGGCACTGGGCAAAGCCTTTGATCACCAGATGCTCGACGTGAGCGGCGTCCATCGCTCTGGATAGCGCACTGTAGGCTGTCTTTATGCGTTCCCACCGCAAGGCGTTATCGGAGACATTCCGTTGAACGCGGCTCTTCACCCAGTCTGGAAGTAAGTGTGGCGGTAGCTGCGGTAAAAGTAGAGTTAGATGAGCGACATCGCTGAAAGAAAGCAGCTCCTGCCAATCATGGTCCGTCAGGTCTGCGATCGCCCCCGGCCGGGCTCCCCGGAATTGAAGGGAAGCCACCAATGCCGTTAGATAAGCCGGAACCCCACGTATTCTCTTGACGCTTTGGAAATCGCTATTCTCTGTATTCATTTCGATCTTCGTGCCAGTGACTCAAGCTGGTCTATTGCGTAGTCAAAGGTGCTATAGCGCAACTCCCAGACCTCTGCCGAAAGCAGCGTGTCGATGGCTCGCGTTTGAGCCTTTCTAACCTCGGGCATGCTGTATAGAGTCTGATTGAACCACTGACGTGCGACTTCCTTTGGATAAGGATTCAGCCCTGGAGGATGGGGGTCTCTCCGGTTAAGAAAGACGATGTGATCGATGGAGCATTGCGACGCTATCGCGATATTCGGCATGCGGTCGGTAGGTATCTCGATTGATGGCTTACCCGACGCGCGTGGCGTGAGGCTATTTCCCTCCAACTCAGGAAATAGCTGTACGGCCAACGGTCTAAAGCGGAACTGATGTGCATTGCCGACTACACGTCGATCTTCGCGCGCCTGCACGAGATAGCTTGCGTCATCCGAGGTATAGGTCCAACCTGCACGAGCGCACGCGTATGCAAGTGAAGTTTTACCGGCGCCAGAGTCTCCGCAGAGCAGAAAACCTTGCTCCGCATAGCTTACGCAAGCCGCATGGAGAGGAGTCGCATAAGATGTGGCCAATAACACCAGAGTGACAGCGTCAAGGAAGTGATACCGCAAATAGCTCCGTTGCTGTACTGCTGCCTGCGTCAGCCATGCGAAAGCAAATCTTTGATCAAGATCGCATACCGCAAAGTTATCTCTATCGGCAACCATCGATAGCAAATTGCGTTGCGCACGACATACTGGAACCGGTGGGCATATGCTCGACTCCCCTTCCAGAACGCCGACCCTTACCTGCAATGGGGGCTCAGAGAAGGTAGCCGCACGAAATCGCCCCCAACTTTCCTCTGCGGCTTCGAGCACCTCGTGAGAATTGGTTGCAATTTCCACGGAAAATCCCAGGGGGTGATAGGTAGCGCGCAAAGGCATATCAACCTTGCAGAGCAAGGGGTCCGACAGCGATTCAGCCTCTGCTTCCATCAATTCGAAATCTGTGCTGTTAGGCATCTCTCTCCGCTCAGTCTGGTTGGCAAGTGAAGTTGCGGCCTTCAATCTCAGAACAAGTACTTCATGGCAAATTGAATGATTCGGGGGTTCGACACCGTGGATGAAATAACACCGAACGCAGCCCCTGCAGCGACGTCATTGACTGGTTGTCCGAAGTTAGGAGTGTTCGTCAGGTTGAAGAACTCAGTTCGAAACTGAATGCGCTTCGACTCCGTCAGCACAAAACCTCGTTCGATGGCCAGATCAACATTGCGTTGTCCCGGACCTCTCAGAATGCCAACACCGCAGTTTCCGAATCCCGACCCATCGCCGATGTCAGGCGCGGAGGTGAAGGCTGCACGATTGAAATAGCCATCGATACGTGACGAGATGGAACCTGACGAAGCCGGATTCGCGCCCGTACACTGTGCGCGGGAAAAACCTGGAAGATTGCCGTAGATCGTCCCCGCCAGACTATCAATCACGGTAACGGGCCTACCGGATTGTGCAACCAACAAGCTTGAAATCTGCCAGTTGGACAGCGCGTATCGCAACAGCGGCGGAGCCGTCGGAAGCTTCGGAGGCTCGTAGACAAGGCTGACAACAACTCTATGAGCACGATCGAAATCATTAAGGCCACGCGCTTGCCGTGAATTAGTCTGGTCGTTGGTCAGGAATCCCAACTCAAAGTTCGACAGCCCCCCAGAGCCACTGATGTAGTCCAGACTCCTGGACCACGTGTAGCTAGCCAGAAATTGTAGCCCATGGCTGAGCCGCTTTGTAACGCTGGATTGGAGCGAGTTATAGTGGCTATCGAATTTGGTTTCACAAATGTAAGAGCCTGTGGCGATACCTGCGAAGGGAAGCCTCTGTGGCAGGTTCTTCAGCGTATTGGTTGTTTCGCCATTCACAGGGCGCTGTGGACTGGCGAGTAGCGCCTGATTGAACTGCGTGCATCCTGCGATATGCGTTACCTTCGAGCCGACATATCCTATCTCCAACAAATAGTCCGAGCCTAGCTGCTGTTGAATGTTGAGATTGTATTGCTGTGCATAAGGACTGCTGAGCCGCGGCGCAATCGCCGCCAGAGATATTGCTCCGCCCGGCACGCGTGGGATGAAGATCGGATAGCTTGAGTCCGGCGGCAATGCAGGGTTGTACGGCTGTTGCAAGGTCGCCGCACCGTTCTGCGCCCCTTGTACCGATTGCTTCAATGAGAACGGAGGCTGACCGACGCTCTGCTCCGCAAGCTGCCCGGAGAGCCTGTCGTAATAGATTCCATATCCACCCCTTAGCACGAGCACCGGTTTGTCGCTAAGCCGAAGTGCAAACCCAAAACGGGGAGATACATCTTTGTAGTCGGAATTCCACATGCCCGCGGTCGAAGATTTGTGTACGCCACCGGGAAGAGTCCCAGGGTAATTCGAAGGCACGATGAAGCCGCTGAATGTCCCCGAAGGCGGCGCTGAAGCCGAGGCGATGTATGGATCAAAGGTGGGCAGCCGGCCATTAATCTCGGAGAGAGGCCCGAATATGCGAAACGAGCCGGATGATCCAATGCTCTGGTAAACATTGCTCATGTTGCCGCCATTCTGTGCCGCGCTCTGCCCTACCAGAAAGTCAGGCAGTCCTAGCAGGAATAGAAAGCCGTCCTTTACATACGGCACGTCGACGTCGAGCTGATGCCGCTTTGCTTCCACACCCATGCGAAGACCATGGATTCCACGCGTGAGAGAAACGGTGTCTTGCCAGATAAAGGTGTTCGTATTTTGCCAGTAGTAGGGCTCTCCCGCAGTACCGAGTGTGAATAGTCCATTGATCACCAATCCTGGCGTTTCGGGCAGCCCTGATGGCGTTGCCATACCTACATCCGATGCCCGAATGGGTTGTGCAATCACAGCATTGCCATTGAACCTCATGAATCCGAAGCGAGCCACGTTGACCAGGTCTGGCCGAAAGATATGAGTATCCGTCAAGACAAACATGTCATTCTGGTCTAACTCATCCGTGCCCCAGCCAGGCACAGTAGCTCCAAACGGAGAGAAGGGTTCAGACGTGGGAGCACGCGAGTAGAAAAATCTGCCTGCCAGTTGATTTTTGTTTGACACGGCGCCATCGACGTTGACGCTGAATTGATCCTCACGATACTTTGCTGGAATTGAATACGTAGACAGGCCCACCGGAAGCTGCGTCGGATCACTTGGAAGGAGCGTCTGCGGACTGGGAATCGCGTACTTCCCGTTCGGGAACTTGAAGTTCAGGAATGCAAGCGCTACCGGGTTGATATTGGATCCGTTGCAGGCAACCTGCACACCGCCTGCTGCCGTTAGATACGCCGCATTGCCAGGGTGGTTGGCCGGACAAAACTGTGCGCCCAGCGCCGCAGCGGATCGATCGTTGGATAACTGCGGCAGAAACGCAGAGACCAGGGATTGATTGGAGCCGCCGTTCCGCTGGGTTGTGCCTTGGTAGGAGACAAACGCGAACGCTCTATCTTTCTTGATCGGCCCGCCGAGCGTGAATCCAAACTGGTTTTGCTTGAGCACAGGCCTCGCCCCACCAGCTCTCTTCAGGAAATAATCATTGGCATTCAACACATCGTTCCTGAAGAACTCCCATAGGCTCCCATGAAACGCGTTGCTGCCACCTTTGCTGACCACATCCACATTCGCGCCGGCGCCTCTTCCGAAGCCGGCGTCATACATCCCGGTTTGAGCCTTGAACTCCTGGATCGCGTCCGGCGCAGGAATAGCTACCCCTACCTCCGATTGCCAGCCAGAAGCTGAGTTCTGCGCCAGATTATTCGCATCGACTCCGTTGAATTGAAAGTTGTTGGATGTCGTCCGTGCTCCATTGGCAGAGACGTTCTGATTGTTTCGGCCCAGGTTAGCCGCATTCGGCAGTTCCACAAGGACTCCCGGCGAGAGCGCCAGAATTTGTGTGTAGTTTCGATTTGCCAGTGGCAGAGCCTGGATAATCTTCTCATCTACAACGCGACCGAGAGCCGAACTCTCCGTTTGAGCCAATTCATTCGAGGTGTTGGCCTCTACTGTTGTGTTCACCGGGCCAATCGCGACCCTGACGGCTAGAACCGCAGTTTCACTAACTACGACTCGTACATCAGAAAATACTGCCTGCTTGAAGCCGGAGGCTTCCACGGTGACCGAATATGCTCCAGGTGGAACTAAGGCGACGCGAAACAATCCGTCAGAGCTTGTACGAATTGCGCCCCATCATGTCGATACGCTTCCTATCCGATCTCAGGCGGACTTTGCCGCAGCTCTCAAAGCTCACGGCTGTAGCCAGAGTACGGATCAGGCTTTCCCTGATTGTCAGGAAATAGTCACTGGTTTGTAACTTGCTTGTTGCGCCGACGCAGGCTCTTTCAGCAATCCCACTTCGAGAGAAGCCCGGTGATTGCGCTCGAAGGTAACGCGTCCCAGAAACCTACGGTTGAGGCACATCCTGAAATTCGTCACCTGTGTATGTGCGAGGCTCTCCCAGGCTCCCTGCTGGAGGCAGATGACGCAGGTAGACGACGATGTGCCACATGTCGTCGTCACTCAGGGTTCCCTTCGAAGCGGGCATGCCCGACGGAAAGATCCCGTTCTCGATCACCCATTTCAACTGGCCATCACTGTAGCGCTGAATATCGGCAGATGCAAGAGAGGGTATGGGTGGTGACATATTGGCCGCAAAAGGAACTCCGGTATTCTGGCCATCGCGACCGTGACAAACCACACAGTAATATCCGAATATCCGCTTGCCTTCCGCAGTATTTTCCGGAGTCGCCTTCAGAGGATTTGGCTCGTGGGTACCACCTATCGTCACGTGACGTTTGGTCCATTGGACCGCTTTGCTCTCGATCCTGCTAGGTTGCCTGGCCCTGCACGCACTAACGCCCAAACAAGCAAGAGTACACACAGCGAGTAAAAGTGCGCGGCGAGGCATCTAGTTATCCTTCACGTGAACCATGAAGAGCATTGATCCATGGCCGCTTCCACAAAAGCGCCCGCACTTTCCTGCAAAGTCGCCCACTTTATCTGAAGTGACCTCAACCGTGGCTGGATGTCCCTTAGTGATCTCCTTGTTCACATGCAGGCTCGGGATGGCGAGACTATGCGCGACATCGTCTGTGGTCAATATCAGGGTGACCTTCTCCCCTTTCGTGATGGTTATCTCTGCCGGAGAGAATGAAAAGCGCTTTGCATGAACTTCAATTGTCCGCGGA
>WNFI01272671.1_pt1 | contig 19758 bp, 16 predicted proteins | sample 5400471 | NCBI WGS metagenome assembly WNFI01 (sample SAMN13153348, study PRJNA577476) | soil metagenome | isolation source: 100 cm saprolite on Douglas fir-dominated hillslope | place: USA:California | collected 2013-09-17
GAGAGGCTGCAACGGAAAACCTCTCTGCCAGCCTTCTCAACCACCTCATGAATATGGACCAGGCATCCGGCCCAAGGATGCCACGGATAAAGAAGCTCGCACTCCGCGATCCCGTGGGCGTTCCGTCGTCGTGTTGTACAATGGCGCCCGCACGCATCTCTCCTTGGAGAAGGATGCGCCGTTCTCGCGCGCCGTCGAACGGGCCGGGCAGATTCTTTGCCGCCCAATTCTCGGCGGGCTGCACGACCAATATGTCCGGATTTGATTTTCGACAGGCACAGGCGTCACAGTCGCTCCGCATTCTCTCCTTTCCGGAAACGCAGCGTCGCTCCCGCACTCGTTTAACGCGCGCGGGTTCAGCTTCCATGCGCTCCCGACGCGGTTGGAAAGCAACAGGCGCGATAGCCTACAAGACGCTATCGCCCACCCCGGACCTCGGCTACATTTCCAGCCATGGGCCCCCTTCGGGAGCGCCTCGCGGAATCCGGCACCATTCCCGTGAACAGCATCGCTCGCCTTGCCCGCAGAGCGATTGATTCGCGCATTCGGACCGAATGCCGTGCGCTTCCCGCGGTCCCCCGCAAAGACTGCCGTAACCAGATAATGGAAATTCAACTTGCCAAATGTGAATGAAGTCGTCGTCGCCATCCCGGATATCATTTCCAATTCCTATTTTCCCGCGATAGCCGCCGTCGAAATGGGGTATTTCCGCGAACAGGGCGTCAACGCATCGATCCGGCTGATTGCGCCGGTGGAGCGGGCCTATGAGGCCCTGCGCGACGGAGAGGTTCACTTTGTTGCGGGATCTTCCCATTCGATGCTGTCCGCGTTCCCGAATTGGAAAGGCAGCAAGCTTCTGTGCGCGCAATCGCAGGGGCTGTACTGGTTTCTGGTCATGCGCTCGGACTTGAATGCCAAAAAGGGTGACATCAATATCGTAAAAGGGAAGCGGATTGGCGCGGCACCCTGGGTGGGCATGGCATTCAAATACCTGCTCTTCAATGCAGGCATCGATATGGAAAAGGATAACGTGGTGGTCCAGCCCGTCGCTTCGACGGTAGCCGCCAATGTCAACTTCGGGCTGGCGGCGGCCCAGGCCCTCGAGGCCGGCGAGATCGACGGCTTCTGGGCCAATGGCATCGGCGCTGAGATTGCGGTCCGCCGAGGAGTGGGCACGATCGTGCTCGACGTTCGCCGGGGAGACGGTCCGATCGGCTGCTTCAACTATACCATGGCTTCAATCGCCACGACCGACCAGCTGATCCGGGAGACTCCCGAAACGGCGGCTGCGGCCGTCGTCGCCGTCTCGCGGGCTCAGTCCGCCTTGAGGGCCAACCCCGAAGTGGCGTTTTCCATCGCGGAGAAGTTCTTTCCGGCGGCCGAGGCGGCGATGATCGTGGACGTCGTGCGCCGCGACCTTCCCTTTTACGAAACGGCCATCACGCCGGTTGCGGTGACCGGGATGAACGAATTCGCCCGTCACATGGGCCATCTTACTGTGGACGTCGACTACAAGGATGTCGTGGCTCCCGAGTTCATGCATCTCTGGAGCTGATCACACTTAATAGCGGGGGAAAACCGCCCGGCTATTCGCGCGACCGAAACATCAGCAGTATCGGTTCGAGCAGCGCCAATAGTCGTGCTTTCATGAGGTCCTTCAGCAGGGAGCCGGCCTGCAGGGACGTGTCGGACACGACCTGATCGCCGTGGCCGCTCAGCCTGGCCTCCATGTTCCTGGAAAAGGCATCGACAATCCTTTTGGTCAGATCCTCGACAATGCCGCTGCGGCCGAACTGCGCCAGCGGACCAGCGATCAGCGCGCGGATCTCCAGATCGACTTTGGTGGCCGCTCCGGCGTCGAGCGCCGACAGCCTGTATTCGATCTCGCCGATCGCGCGCGAGCTCGCCCGGGCATCTTGACCGCCTCCCAAAATGATCCCGCTGTAGTTTTCGTCGTTGCGTTCGATCCTCGCCTCGCCGGAGAACAATGCCGCGATAGGTCCGAGTTTTACGGTGAACTGTCCTTGTACGTGGTTATCAACGGGTGGCCCGTTCAGGCGGGCGCCGGGCAGGCAGGAGGCGACGCCCTCGATATCCGCGAAGAAGCGCCAGACCTCCTCGCACGGGCGATCCACCTGGAACGACTGCCTGATCTGAATGTTCGGCTTTTTCGAGCCGAGCCCGAAGGTGGTGAGCGCCGACACCGATTCATCATGCTGCGGCAACGGTCGGGGCGTCGAAATCGCCGGTCTCGTCAAACTCTTCTCCTGCGACAGTCGGGAGCCGACGGGCGCCAGCGGCAGTTCACGCTCGGCTTCAACCATGCGCTCCAGCTCGAGCTTCTCGGCCAGCACGCGCTGCACGGCCCGGACGATGCCGGCATATCCCGTACAGCGGCAAAGATTTCCGCTCAGCTCGAGGCGAATCCGCGCTTCGTCGGCGTCGGGAATTCTCATCACGATATCGCGCGCCGTGACGAGCATGCCCGGGGTGCAGAACCCGCATTGCAGGCCGTGCTCCAACGAAAACGCCCGGCGCAGCCTTACCGTTATCGCATCGTTCTCAAGGCCTTCGATCGTATCGACGGCCGCGCCGTTGCAGAGGGCGGCATAGGTGATGCACGATCGCGCCGGCCGACCATCGATCAGCACGGTACAGGCGCCGCAGACGCCCTGCTCACATCTGAGATGCGTGCCCGTCAGTCGCAATTTCTCGCGCAGGAAGTCAGCCAGATGGGTCCGCGGTTCGACGCTCTGGGCAACCGCCTTGCCGTTTACCGTAAGATGAAGCTGTCTGATCACTGTAGGGCCTGCCTGAACGCGCGCTGCATGACTGTCATTTGTTGTCGGGCGCCAATGGGGTTCGTGATGCCGCGCCCGGTGAGCGTTTCCAAAACGGCCGCTTCATCCAGTTCCAGCCCGTCATTACGGCGGAGCGGGCGGAAGTCCGGAATGACAATTTGCCGCCCTTCCGTTGCGCCGAATGCCATTCGAAAAATATCCTGCGCGGGATCGATCTTGATGGCCGCGACGGCCATCGCGAACTCGCCGGTCTTTCGGCACAGTTTTTGATAACCCCATCGTCCGGCTGCGGAGAGACGGGGGATGCGTATGGCGACGAGGATTTCGCCGGCGACCATGGCATTTCCGAAAGCGCCGACGATAAAATCGTCGATCGGCAGGGTCCGGCGTCCATTCGGTCCTTCGATGATGCAAGAGGCACCGAGCCCACACAAGGCAGCCGGCCAGTCGGCGGCTGGATCGGCATGACAGACGCTGCCGCCGATCGTGCCTCGGTTGCGAACCGCGCGGTAGGCGATGTTGGCCGCGATAGCGGGAAGCATCGCCAGGCCGTGGCGCGGCAATTTGCCGTCTTCGATGCTCGCGGTGGTGACGCAGGCGCCGATCGTCACCCCCTCTTCGTCTTCATCCACGTTCGTCATCTCGGAAATGCCGGTGATGTCGATGAGAATTCGCGGCCGTGCGAGACGGAGGTTCAACATCGGCCCAAGGGATTGAGCCCCGGCGACGATGGATGCATCACCGCCCGATCCCGACAGCAACGCCACGACCTCCGTGACGCTGCGAGGACGCACGATGTCAAACGCCACCGGTTTCATCGGCCGCCCCCGGAGACCGCGGCCGACGTCGGGCCGCGTTGAAGCGCCTCGAGGATTCTTCCGGGCGTGACCGGCAACTCATGAATCGCAACGCCTTTGGATCTCAGGGCGTCGTTGATCGCACATAGCAAAGCCGCCGGCGGCCCGACGGCGCCGCCCTCGCCGATTCCCTTGACGCCAAATTCCGTATGAGGCGACGGCGTCTCCATATGGAAGATCCGGACGTTCGGCACCTCGGTCGCACCCGGCAAAATGTAATCGATCAGGGTCGAGGCCAGCGGCTGGCCCTGCGAATCGAACGGCGTGGCTTCATACAGGCAAGTGCCGATCCCCTGCGCCGTGCCGCCGCAAATCTGGCCGTCCACGATCATCGGATTGACCATCGTGCCGCCGTCCTCGACGACGATGTAAGCCAGAATTTCAATCAGGCCGGTGCCGGGATCGACCGCCACCACGGCCGCATGGGTCGCGTAGCTGAAGGTCCCCAGGTCGCTGCCGGCGCGATAGCCTTCAATCACCTCAAGACCGCCGCGATCGACCCCGGACGGCAGATTCTGCGGTTGCAGATACCAGCACCGCGCCACTTCGCGCAGGCTGACGCTGCTGTTTTTTCCGGACACCCGGCCATTCGCCACTGTCACGTTGGCGGGATCGTCCTGCAGCAGCCAGGCGCCAATCTCCGCCGCGCGCGTCGCAATTATTTTCGATGCCGCGGCCACTGCACCTCCGCCCATCACGATCGCCCGCGAGCCCCAGGTCGCCGTGGAGTACGGCGTATTCAGCGTGTCGCCCTGCATCACCTTGATGCGGTCGAACTCGATTCCCAATATTTCATGGGCGATCTGGGCAAAGGTGGTTTCGTGGCCCTGGCCATGGGAGTGGGTGCCGACCTTGACTTCAAGGTCGCCGTCCACCGTCAGCTTGACGCTGGCCTGCTCGTATCCAGGCACGATCGGCCGGCCCCAGGCGGCCATTACCGATGTCCCCATCGCGCCCTGCTCGACATAGAACGACAGTCCGATCCCGATCAGCCGGCCATCCGCTTCCGCGCTTTGCTGGCGCTGGCGGACGGCGGCGAGATCTATTTTTTCAATGGCGAGGCGAAGGCATTCGGGATGATCGCCGCTGTCGAAATGTTTCCCCGTCGCCGCCGAATCCTTCATCTGCGCGGGGTGAACCATATTGAGCAGCCGCAGCTCGTAAGGCTCCATGCCGATCTCATGAGCGATGGCATCCATGCAGACTTCCATCGCCAGGCAGACGCCGGGCCGCGCAACCCCTCGATAGGGAAGGATCGGACATTTATTGGTGGCGACCGCGGTGGAGCGGCAGCGATAGGCGGGGATGATGTAGGGGCCGGGCAGCAGGTTCGCGATCTGCGCCGCCTCCACCGATGACGAAACCGGATAGGCGGAATAGGCGCCGGCATCGACATGCGCCACGCAGTCCAGCGCTAGGATTTTGCCATCCTGCGATGTGTAGCAGGTGATGTCGTAATGATGTTCCCGGCAATTGGCATTGGCGCTCAGATGTTCGCGGCAATCCTCCAGCCAGCGAACCGGATGATCGACCCGCCGGGCAAGCCAGGCGATCGCCACCTCTTCGCAGCTCAACAACCCCTTGTAGCCGAATCCGCCTCCGACATCAGGAGAGATCACCCGGATGTCGCCGTCCGGAATGCCCAAGGTCTCGGACAATCCGGTCTGCACGCAGTGCGGAAATTGCGTCGAGCTGATGATGGTGAGAAATTTGAGCCGGGCATCGCGATAGCCGATGACGCCGCGGCCCTCCATCGGAAACATGCAATGCCGTGAGGTCCGGATCCGGTGCTGGACCTTGACGGCTGCCGTTGCAGCGATGTCTTCGATCGCAGCCTCGCGGCGGAATTCAACCACCGAGTTGTTGTCCCATTCCTCATGAACCAGCGGCGATCCATCGAGACACGCCTCCAGCATGTCGACAACGGCCGGCAATTCTTCGTATTCGACGACCACCGACTGCGCAATATCTTCCGCTTCCGCTCGCGTCGGCGCATAGCAGATCGCGACCAGCTCTCCCACATAGCGCAGCTTTGTGGTGGCCAGAATCGGCTGGAAGGATCGCTTGAAATTCTTGCCCGGCGGCGCTGACAGAATGGGATTGACGTCTGAGAGATCGCTCGCGGTGAAAACGCATTCCCGGAATTGTTGGGGAATATTGACGCCGGTCAGCCGCGCGTGGGCAACCGGGCTCCTCACAAAGGCAACTTCTTGCATTCGGTCGAGCCAGATGTCACCGACATATTCGCCACGCCCGCGCAGGAACCGGTCGTCCTCTTTCCGCAGAACCGATTGACCGACTCCAAATCCCTGCGGCTCGTCATTTTTTTCCATCGTGCACCATAACCGATTCCATGAAGAGTCGTTAGACGGGCTGTCGCCGCAACGCTTGCGGCTCCCGATAAAGCCGTCGCCGGTTGTGACAATTCCGATTTGAATTCACAGGTGGGAATCGGCCGGCAGCGGTTCTCGGCCGCGAATCATGTCGGCTGCCTTCTCGGCCACCATGATCACGGCCGCGTTGATGTTGCCTCCGACCATGTCGGGCATGACCGACGCATCGACGACGCGCAGATGTGAGACCCCATAGACGTTCAAATTCGCATCGACCACGGCCAGTGCATCGTCAGCCGATCCCATTTTGCAGGTCCCCAAAGGATGGTGTGTCGTAATGGCTGTCGATGTGATGTAGGCGTCCAATTCCGCATCGGACGGATCGGGTTCGGCGGGCTTGGTTTGCCGGCCGATGAAACTGGACAACGGCGCCTGCTGTCCGATCTCCAGGACCAGACGCAGGCCGGCACGCAGCGCCGCCAGATCCTGCTTCGCCGAAAAAAAGTTCCACCGGATCAGGGGCGACGCGTCGGGCTTCGCCGAGGCGAGGGAGATGGTGCCGTGGCTTTCCGGACGTAACAGCACCGCACGGCAGGCGAACCCGTCGACATAGGGCTTCAGGAACGGCTCCAGATAGGTATGCGCATCCATCGGGGCCGCGCGGAAGATGAGCTGAATATCCGGAATGCTTTGCGCCGGATCGCTCTTGACGAAGCCGGTGAAGCCGGAGGGCAATTCGGTGGCCACGCCGGTGCCGAAGCAATAGGCCTTGAACAGCTCGCGCGCAAAACGATCAAGTCTCATTTTCCCGACAAGGGGTCCTGGCGACTTGCGGCGATAGTCGATCGCGGCCGAGATATGATCCTGAAGGTTCTTTCCGACGCCCTTGAGCGCGCATTTCAGCGCGATGCCGTGCTCGGCCAGTTGCTCGGGATCGCCGATACCGGACAGCATCAGCAATTGCGGGGTGTTGATCGCGCCACAAGCGAGGATGACTTCCTTGTCTGCATAGGCGGCGTGGGTCGAACCCTTGCGCATGAAGTTCACGCCGACGGCGCGATCGCCGTCGAACAGGACTCGGCTGGTATGCGCCCGCGTCAGCAGCGTCAGGTTTTTTCGTTTCAGGACCGGCTTGAGATAGGCATCGGCCGCGCTGCACCGCCTGCCGTTGCGGATGGTATATTGCAGGGTACCGAGACCTTCCTGGTCGGCTGCATTGTAGTCCGGATTAATTTTTATGCCGGCGGCCACGCCTGCATCCACATAGGCCTGCACCAGCGGATCATCATATCGGGCACTGGTGGTGCCGAGCGGGCCGGTACCGCCGCGATAGGCGTCGGTGCCGCCCTCCCAGCTTTCCTGCTTCCTGAAATAAGGCAGCACGTCCTTGTACGCCCAACCGGAAAGACCCGCGGCCGCCCATCGGTCATAGTCGAGACGATGACCTCTGACGTAATACATGGCATTGACGGAGGAGGATCCGCCGATGACTTTGCCCCTGGCGCATTCCACCTTTCGCGAGTGCAGCTCTGCCTCGGGCTCCGAAAAATACAACCAGTCATAGAGCCGTTCGCCGAGAAGCTTGCTCCATCCGAGCGGGATCGTGATGCGCGGATCCCAGTCCCACCCGCCGGCTTCCAGCAACAGCACTGTCGAGCTGGCGTCTTCAGTCAGGCGGTTGGCGAGAGCGCAGCCCGCAGAGCCGGCGCCGACGATGAGGTAGTCATAATTGCTCTTCATTTTTCCGCCGAGGTGTGAGCAGCCGATGCCTGCCGCGGCCGGCGAAATTTTGAGCCGCGGTCCGTGCATGTTCAGTCGCGGCCGCCAAACCTGCATCCTTTGTCACAACAGAGCTCCGAGGCGTGGCATTCAAGGCCGCAGGAATTCTAGCGCCACGTTCAAAAATTCTTCGGGAGACGTCTGCGACGAAGCGTGACCGCCCCATGAAAGCCGTGCGAGTCTTGCGTGCGGGATGCCAGCCGCGAGTTCCTCGGACAGGTGCATCGGCGTCAGCTGGTCGTCTTCGGCGCACAATACCAGGGTCGGTGCGACGATTTCCTGCTGGCGCGATCGCCGGTCGAAAGCCACGATCATGTCGATACGGGCCGCGAGGACATCCGCCGTTGGCGTCGTGGCGACGAAGCCCGCAAGCAGCGATTCAAGGCGCCCGGCGTCTTCGCTGATCCAGGAAGGGGGATACAGGAAAAATGCGGTAGCACGCTGGTAGGCGACGACACCCGATCCCTGCAGCAGGGCCTTTCTCGCCTCGAAACACAGCGCGAAATAAGGATCGGGGCCGGCCCATCCGGCGGACAGCACGAGCTTCAGCAACCGCTGCGGATGATCCTGCGCAAGCATCTGACCGACGGCCGCGCCGGTCGAATGACCGAGAAAGTTGGCTTGCCGGATTCCGAGGTGGTCCATCAGGGCAACGACGTCGTCAGTCAGTGCTTCCACCGTGTGATCGATGCGGCTTCCCTGGCTGTCGCCGATGCACATATGATCGTGCGTTATCACGGTGAACTCGCGAGACAGCGCTGGCACGATATTCGCCCAGTAGCGCCGCGAGCCACCGAGTCCCGTCAACAGAAACAGCGGCGGGCCGTTACCTGCGACTTCGTAGGCCAGACTGCCATCGGGACGTTCAAGGAATTCCGGCATCTTCATGCTCGCGCGGGTTTGCCCGCGAGCGCGGCGATCATCTTTTCGCTGGAAGTGACCCAGCCGAAGAAGCGGGTGACATTGAACACCGTCGCCTCGAAAATCGAATCCGACCCGGCCTGCAAAGTCGCGTCCGGGATCATCAGAGCAAAGAACTCGCGATGATAGGCATCGCGCAAGGTGGTCTCGACGCAGACATTGGTGTTCACGCCGACCAGAAGGATGGTCGTGACGCCGCGCGCGCGAAGCAATTGTTCGAGGTGAGTCCCGGCGAAGCCGCTGTAACGGGCCTTGGCAATCACGGCCTCGCCGGTGACGGGGCGCATCGGTTCGACGAAGTCGTGATCCCAGGTGCCATGGGTGATCAGCTTGCCGCGCTCGGCCGGATTCGCCCGCATGTATTTCAGCGCATTCGACTTGTGCCAGACCGGCGCCGTCGGTCCGCCGGCTTCGGTCTGAAGCGCGTCGAATCCATTTTGCAGGTGGACGACAAACATGCCGGCGCCACGCGCGGCCGCCAGAACCGCCGCGGCCTTTTCGATCACTGGCGGGCTGGTGGTGACGTCAAACCCGACTCGGTCGAGATAGCCGCCCTTTGACAGATAGGCATTCTGCATGTCGACCACGACCAGCGCCGTGGCGGCCAATCCTATGGTCAGGCTCTCCGGCTCCGCTTCGATCGTGAAAGCATCCGGGGCGCGCGACAGGATGATGGCTGGGCTGGATGCAGCCATCCGGTCAGGCTCCATATTTCCTAAGCGCCAGCGCTTCGGCCATGACGATCAGCCCGTACAGAACCAGCCCGATGACGCAGAGCACGACGATCGACGCGAATATCAGGGTCATCTCGGCCTGCGAAGCCGCGAACAGGATCATGTAACCGAGGCCGGCCTGCGCCGTGATGAATTCGCCGACGATGACCCCGATCATCGCAAAGGTGATGGCGATCTTAAGTCCGGAAAATAGATGCGGCACGGCGGCCGGAAACCGGACTTTCGCATAGATTCGCGACTCGTCAGCGCCCACAGCCTTGCAAAGGCGCAGCAGATCGCGGTCGACCGACATCAGGCCGGTCAGCGTTGCCACCACCACCGGGAAGAACGAGATGAAGACCGCAAAGGTGATGCGCGAAGTGCTGCCGATGCCGAGCCAGACGATGAACAGCGGCGCCAGCGCGATCTTCGGGATCAGCTGGAACAGAACGATGTTCGGATAGAGCGCGTCGCGGATCAGACGCGACTTGCAGATCAGCACCGCAAGCCCAATTCCCAACACCATCGAGATCAGAAAGCTGGCGATCGTCTCCAGCGTCGTCGGAACCGCCTGGCGGAGCAGGAAGGGAAGCGTTTCCATCAGACGATAAGCGACCGCGGATGGCGCGGGGAGAAGGGTGTTCGGGATCTGCTTGATCCGGACCGCGGCTTCCCAGCATCCGATTACCAATGCCGCAGCGAGGACGGGCAACACGACCAAACGGGCCTGGCCGCGAATCGCGCTTAATCGGGTTGGCAATCTCGGAGCTGACAGCGGACGCCGCAGCGGGTCCACGCTCGTTGCCGCCAGGTTTGATTTGTTCACGGCTTCGGTCACTGCACGCTCGAGGTTGATCGGTGAATCGAGGCCTTGAGGTGAAGATACAATTCGTTGAAGCGGGGATCGGCCTCGATCGACGGATCGCGCGGGCGCTCGAATGGTATCCTCACATCCTCAATGATGGTGGACGGTCGGCGCCCCATGACGAGAACGCGGTCCGACAGGAAGATCGCCTCGCGAATCGAGTGCGTGATGAAAATGGCTGTCTTTCGCGTCGTATCCCAGATCCGGGCGAGCGCATATCCCATCTCGTCACGCGTAATGGCATCCAGTGCGCTGAACGGCTCGTCCATCAAAAGGATGCGCGGATCGTTGACGAGCGCGCGCGCCAGTGCGACGCGCTGCCGCATCCCGCCCGATAGTTCTCGCGGCCGCTTGTCGCGAAAGGCCCACAGATCGACCATCCGCAACAGGCTTTCCGCGCGCACCCGGCTTTCCGGAGACACGGCGCCGCGCATGTCGATCGGGAACAGGACGTTTTCCAGCACGCTGCGCCAGGGCAGCAACGTCGGATCCTGAAACATCATGCCAGCATCGATCTGCGGCCCCGACACCGGCAGACCATCAAGCGTGATGGCGCCGGAAGTCGCGGCCTCAAGTCCCGCGATCATCAGCATCAGGGTGCTCTTGCCGCATCCGGAAGGTCCGAGAATGGCGACAAAGTCACCGCGCGCGATCTCAAAATCCGCCTCCGCCACGGCTTCCGCCGCGCCGGAGGGCGTTTCATAGATCTTGCGGACATGCGACGCCGTGATCGCCTTGAACGTGTCGGTTTCAGCCGGCATGCGATCAGCCGAGGATCGCGGCGTATTCGGCGACGTTCTTCTTCACTTTCGCCCATTCTTCCGGAGAGAACTTGACGGAGCCCACCAGGTCATTGGTGAAAAGCTGGCTGACGACCGGCTTCTTGGCATCCCTGGGAGCCCCGAACTCCATCACCAGGTCGACCATCTCGCGGGCTTTGGTCATATCGGTGCAGCCGATCGAATTTTTTTCGGCTTCCGGGGAAACAACGGTGTAGTGCATCAGCCCCTGCGAAATCCTGGCGTTCTCTTTTCCGCCGGCCGTGATGCCGATTTCCGGGATTTCCTTGAGGAAGATATCGATGCCCGCTTCCGGATCTTTCATCGCATAAGCCAGGCCCTCGGTCAGCGCGTCGTTCACGGCGCGACACAGTTCCTTGTCCTTGGCGAGAACTTCCGGCCTCGTCACCACCTGCCCGGCGTAGAGCGTGATTCCAACGGAACTCCACAGCATGAAACGGACCGGCTCTTTCATTGCCATGATCACCGGGATGCTGGAGCTGCCAATGGCGGTGATGGCATCGACCTGCTTGTTGACGAGACTCTGCTCAAGGACGCGGTTGTCCAGGCTGTCGCCGCGCAGCGCAATGCCCATCGTGGCATCATAGCCCAGGGTCGACAGCGCCACGAGCGGCAGGCCCCGCGCCGCGCCGAGAATCGTGCCGCCCGCAAAAATGAAGCCGAAGTCGAATTCGCCGGCGCCGACGGCCTGTGCTGCAGCGACCGAGCCGAAGCCGCGGCTGATCACGATGTCGATGCCGCGCTTCTTGAAGAAGCCCTGGTTCTTGGCGACGTAGGCGAACAGCGACGAGCCATTGGCAAGCCACGGCAGCGTCAACTTGACGTTCCTCAGCGACTGGGCAACGGCCGGCGCTGCAAAGCGTGTGGTAGCGCCGCCCACGGCGAGCGCAGCGGCAGCCTTGAGCGCCGAGCGGCGGCTCAGGAGATGTTGCGATAGGGAGGCAGGACGGCGCGTCACATCGGTCATGGCTGAACCACTTTCTGGATAATAGCATCGCTGAATGCAGAACGCGTTTACTTGTTGCAGGCTTTCCCTAGCGAGAAACGTGCCAGTTATGCCTGCGGGCCCGCGGCTTCAGCGGACTTCGAAGATTCCATCGACCTCGACACTCGCCCCGGCAGGCAAGGTAGCGACACCAACCGCTGTGCGTGCATGGCGGCCGCGCTCGCCAAACACGGCGAACATCAAGTCGGAGGCACCGTTGATTACCTTTGGAACGTCGGGATAGCCGGGCTGCGCAAAGACGAACCCGCCCAGACGATGAGAGCACACCACCCGATCGAGATCGCCATCGAGTGCCTGCATCAGCGCAGCCAACAGATTCAGCCCACACAGCTGCGCGGCCTTCTGGCTGGTCGCGAGATCGCTGGCCTCGCTGACCTGACCCTTGAAACGAACTTCACCGCTCCATTCGCAGATCTGGCCGGCCAGAAAAATCAACGATCCTGCTCGCGAGAACGGCTTGAAAGCGCCGCGCGGCACCGGCGGCAATTCGAGTCCGAGCGCGAGCAATCGTCCGTAGGCCTCCCCACTCATGACGCGAATCCATGTTCTGGTCGACAGGGCTTCATTGCAACATTCTGAAAGATGCAATTACGCAGAAGTTGCTTACTTGTTGACCATGACTCGGCACGATCCTGAACGGATGGCATTTTCGGTAAATCTCTCTTTTCGTTGTCGTTTCGGGGTAGGCGCGAAGACCTGAGCAGGCTCGCTTGCTGCGAAAGGGCCTCGCCATGGCCCTGTTTGCTTAGAGGCTACGCGGATTTGAGCCCGCGCTGGACGAACATTGTGCAAAGAACGGTCGCCGACTAGTGCTCGGCCAACAACGAGCCTCGATGCATCATGCGGTCGTCAATACCACTGCATCGAAGCGCCCACCAATAGGTGGCGGCGTTGATAGCGATCACGGGAATGCCCAGCCATCGTTCCGACTCGGCGGCAAGATCGATCGCTGCAAGGTCGGTGCCCGCCTGGACGATGGCGTCCACGCCGCTGTTCGCAAGCACTTTGAACCCGTTGATGATGTCGAGTTCCGTCGCATGCGCGATCTGCACTTCGCTCGGGCGCATCAGGCTGTGAACGGCCGCCACCTGAAACCCGTGGTCACTAAAGTAGCGAGCAACATTGGCGTCGCCGATCGGCTGGTAGGGAGTCAGAATGCCGATCTTCCTGACATGAGGATAACACTTTAGCGCTGCAATACAGGCGGCTGAGCCCATGGTGACAGGTACTTGCGCGCGTCCTTCGAGACGGCTGAGCAATTGTTCACTGCCGGCCTTGCCACCCCAGAAGGTTGGAATCGACATCGCCATCACGAGACGCGCCGGCTTGCAGGTCATCACCCGATCGATACAGGGATAGAGATCGGGGCCGATCGCTTCGACCATCGTTTCGAATTCGGCGTCGTTGCCGAGCGGCAAGTCCGGAATGTGGATGCGGCCGATATGGTTGGTGACGCCGGCCGCTCTCATCCCGTCTGTTTCAGGCTGCACGGTGGTGTTGGTGGAGGGAATGATGATTCCGATTTTCAGACGATAGCCCAGCCGGTCCGTCATTCTTTGGAAGCCTCGTTGTGTTGGCAGGCCCTTTGCAAGGGAGCCGAAAGCATCTTGCAAGTCCGATGCCGGACCCGCAGGAAACTTCACGCTTTCATCGGAAGCCCATGGCAAGTCTCGTTAACCACCGATCGCGCAGCGCAATTTCCGAATTTTCGCTTCTTCGTCCCAGCAGTCTGACCGAAGCCCGCGCGATGCTCGACGCCGAACCGGGCGCCGTTGCGATGGCCGGCGGTCTTGACATCATCAACCGGATGAAAAACGGATTCGCGCCGCCAACCCCGGTAGCGCTCGCCGGCCTCAAGGATTTCGATGCCATTCGATTGTCGCCGGTACAAGACGCCATCGAGATCGGAGCCGGCACCTGTCACGACGCCTTGGCCACCAGCGACCTGGTGCGCGCGCATCTTCCAGATCTCGCGCATTGCTGGGGCCAGATCGCCAATATCCGGATACGGATGCAAGGCACCGTCGCCGGCAATCTGCTGGCGTCGATGCCAGGGTATGAAGGCGCAACGTTGCTGTCAGCGCTCGATGCGTCGCTGTCATACTCGTCGAGCAAGATCCCCCGCACATCGATCAAGGTGGCGGAAATCGGCGACGCGTGTGAGGCATTTTTTCAGTCCAGGCCGCTGGTTGAAAACGTAACCGTCCCGTTGCCGCCACCTGGGACCACTCGACGCCTCATTTACGACCGCAGTATGCGGCCAATGTTGTCGGTCGCGCTGCGGTTTGATCATGCGGGCGGCAGGGTCGAGAACGCCTGCGCCGTGCTGGGCGGCTGCCACCCCTGGCCGTTTCGAGCCGAATTGCCGATCGCGGGCCTCCCGTTATCCGATCTTGATGCGCGGGTCGAGGACATCTCGCGACAGGCCTTTGCCCAAATGCCTGCGCCCACCGTGCCATGGTTCGGCATCGCGGGATATCGCGAGAATGTCGCGTCGGTGCTGTTGTCCCGCCTGATCCGGGAAATCGCGTCGTGAGTTTGACGGACAGGGCGGTGTCGTTCACGTTGGATGGTCAACCGGTCCTGCTTGCCGCGGGATCGCCGCGGGTGCTGTCTGATGCATTGTCGCAAAGCTGCGGGCGCAGCGGCGTGCGGGTCGCCTGCGATCACGGCGTCTGCGGCGCATGCACCGTGCTGGTGGATGGCCGGCCATTTACATCGTGCAGCACGCTCGTCGAGACAATCGAGGGCCAGGAGCTGACCACCGTGCAGGGGCTGCAGGGGCCCGGATCCACGCCAGACGCGCTTCAGCAGGCTTTCGTCGAAGCGCACGCCTTTCAATGCGGCATGTGCACGCCCGGCATGATTTTGCTGGCGAAGGCGCTGCTCGATCGCCATCCCGATCCCAGCTGCGATCAGATCCGCAGCTGGATGAGCGCCAACATCTGCCGTTGCACCGGCTATCGCGTAATCGAGGAAGCGATCGTCAAAGCGGTGGCGATGCGCGGCGAAGCGCCTGATGAGGGCCACCGCTGGCGCCCGGAAGAAACCGCGAAAGTCACCGGCCAGCCGTTCTTCCTGGTCGATACGCATTTTCCGGACACCGCGGAAATCAAGATTCTTCGCAGCCCGCATCCGCATGCCCGCATCGTCACGATCGATGCCAGCCGAGCGTTGGACCTGCCGGGCGTCTTGGCCATCATGACCGGCGAGGACCTGGTCAAGCTTCCCACCCATACTTACGGTCTGTGGATCAAGGATCAGCCGCTGCTCGCCGTCGAGCGTGTGCGTCATGTGGGGGAGCCCGTCGCCGCAATTGTCGCCGTGGAGGCGGCCACCGCCATTCGGGCGCTTTCACTCATCGAGGTCAGTTACGATGTACTTGGCGCAGTAGCGACTCCGACCGAGGCGACATCGCCCGGCGCGCCGGTGTTGTTTGATGGACCAAGTCTTGGCGCGATCCCCGCCCATGGCGTCAGCGTCACCACGGCGATGGAGTCCGCGCCGAACGTGCTTTATGAACTCCGTCATCGCATCGGAGATATCGACGCGGCCTTCGCGGCGGCCGACCACGTCTTCACCGACGAATTCGCCTTCTCCCGGATGGCCCATGTCCATCTGGAGCCGTCGGTCACGCTGGCTCGCCCGGTCGGCGACGGCGTCGAGGTGTGGTCCTGCAATCAGGATCCGTTCCTGCTGCGGCAGGAGATCGCCGAGATTTGCGAGCTCCCCGAACACGCCGTGCGCGTCCGGACCTTGCCGATTGGCGGCGGCTTCGGGGCCAAGAGCTATTGCAAGATCGAGCCGCTCGTCGTGCTGCTCGCCCTCAAAATCAACCGCGCCGCGCGTCTGACCCTCACCATGGACGAGAGCCTCTCGTCGCTGTCGCAACACGCCGCGACATTGCGCCTGGAAACCGCCGTTTCCAAGGACGGGCAATTTCTCGGGCGTCGCTCCGATATCGTATTGGACGGCGGCGCCTATGCGGATGCCAGCCCGCTGGTCGCCGACAAGGTCGGTTATCGCATCGGCGGCCCCTATCGCTGGCTTGCCCTCGACAGCCGGGCCATCGCGGTCCGCACCAATACCGTACCTGCCGGCTCCTATCGCGGCTTCGGTGGCACGCAGGCGTCCTGGGCCTCGGAGAGCCAGGTCGACATGATCGCGCGGCGGCTCGGCATCGATCCGCTCGAGATCCGGCGGCGCAACCTGCTCCAGCCGGGCGAGCCCTATCGGGCGGGCGACAGCCAGATCGATTCGGATCTGGTCGCCGGTCTGGACCTCGTTGCCGAAAAGATCGATTGGAGCTTGCGGACAAAGTCCGACCGGCCTCACCGCGCCCGCGGCAAAGGACTTGCTATCGGCTTCAAGGACGGCGGCGGGCAAGGTCGTTTTGCCCAGGCCCGCGTCAAGGTGACGGCCGACGGCAGTGCCATCATCAATTGCGCGACCGTCGACATGGGCCAGGGCGCCACGGAAGCGTTCCGGCAGATCGTCGCCGGCGTGCTCAAGCTCGATCCCGGGCGGATTGCACGTGCTGCCATCGATACCGACCAGACGGCGTTCGACCAGGGCACCCATGCGAGCTCGGCAACGGCCGTCACCGGCGAAGCGATCCGGCGCGCGGCGGTGTCGGTGCTCGACAAGATCCTGACCTTCGCCGCCGGGCAGCTTGGCTGCGCGAAGGCCGATCTCGATTTCGCCGATGGCCATGTTCGGCGCGGCAACACGGCGACGCCGCTGGTCCAGCTCGTTCGGCAATACTACGGCGGCATGGGCGCCGAATTCGCCGGCGACGGCGAATACAAGATCGAGGCGGACTCCGCCGCCGCCCTCAATGCCCCCATCGTCTACTGGATGCCGAATTGGGTCGGCGCGGAGGTCGAGGTCGATACACAGACCGGCAAGATCACCGTGCTGAAGCTGGTGTCGATGGCCGATGCCGGGAAGGCACTGGTGCCCGAGGCGGTGCGCGGCCAGATCGAAGGCGCATCGATGCAGGGGATTGGTCAGGCGCTGTTCGAACAGCTGGTCTTTGACGGCGCCCGCCTGGTGACGTCGACGCCGCAACAGTATCGCGTCCCCCTGATGTCGGACCTCCCGGCGGACTTTGAATCGATTACGCTGGAGCAAGGTCTGGCGCGCGGGCCGCTCGGCGCCAAGGGCGTCGGCGAGGCCGGGATACTCGGCGTGGCCAGCGCGATCGCAAATGCGGTGGAGGATGCCGTGGGGGTTCGCATCACCTCGCTTCCGCTGTCGCCCGACAAGGTGCTGGCGGGGCTGCAGGTGAGGGGTAGGACACAGGTTATGTGAGCGCAGACAACTTCTGCGATCAGCCTGATGGACCGACAGAAATAGTGACGAAAGAAACTGCGGATGCTGAAGTCAGATCTTCCATCGAAGACGGCGAGACCGGGCACACGCGCGAAATCGTCCCGTTCGCCGGTTGCAGCAAAACCAAAATCGCGGCCGCGCGACGCCATCGCCACGGCGGAGCGCATCCTGAATTCCGCGATCGCCGAGTTTGCGGAGAACGGCTATGCCGGCGCCCGCATCGACGCGATCGCGCGCGGCGCGCAAGCCAATATGCGCATGCTCTATCACTACTTCGGCAGCAAGGACGAGGTGTATTGCAGGGTGCTCGAAACCGTTTTCAATGACATCAGGCTGCAGGAACAGCGCCTGAAGCTCAGCGACCGCCCGCCTCTCGAGGCGGTCACCAAGCTGTTCGAGTTCACCTACAATCACTTCGCGGCAAACCCGCTCTTTATTCGTATTCTGGCGCATGAAAATCTGCTCGGCGCCAAGTATCTGACACGGTCCAAGCATGTCTCGACGCTATCGTCGCCGTTGCTGGTGGCGATCCGGGAGGCGCTCTCGCGTGGCGAGGCGGACGGCGTCTTTCGGCGCGGCATCGATCCCCTGCAGCTCTATGTCAGCATGGTCGCACTGAGTTATTTTCACATCTCCAATGCGCCAACCTTGTCGCATTTGTTCGGGACGAGCCTAACGTCGGCGCAGTGGAAAGCACAGCGACGCAAGCATGCGACCGAGATGATGATCGCATTTCTGAGTTTTGAGTCATCTGCTGAAAGCGAGCTGAAGCAGAAGGCGGCCCCGCGCCTGCGGAGCCGGTAAACGCCGCTCCTGAGCGGGCTCAGGCCCGTCCCTGCGTGGAATCGTGGCGACAACCGTGCGCACCGCGCCGATCGCATCAAGCCTCTGATCTTGACTTATTTCCTTCTAAAACAATCGTTTAGAAGGGAGATGGTGCCAGAAGGATTCTCAGCCCTTCGGAGGTCAGCGAAAGTTGTCGCACGTGTCCGGCAAGGTTGGCTAGTGAATCGACTGCCAGATGTCGGCCGGGCACCTGGCGCGTGCGTCTTTGGTCCCCTCGTTTGAATCCTTCTCCCGCTTTGATATGGATCGCTCTGAATTTCGAGAAGAAGCATTCAAGGTGCCAAAAACTTCCGCATTTCTTCCTGCTCTTTTTCTCGCGCCCTTATCCATTTGACGATCGATTTCTTGCGGGCCCACAATGCGTTTCCTACTTTGAACGCAGGTAGGCCATGCGATTTCCAGATATGATAAACCTGCCTCGTTTCCTCGGGGTTCTTAAACATGAACATCGCAATGCGTTCGGCTCCGATCATGAGATCGAGACTTTCGTCGGACTCTGGGGCATCCGGCGTCTCGGATGGGATCGAACGTTCTTCGCGCTGATCTTCGTCGTCCTCTTTGCTTGTCACGATCAGCTCCGCATCCCGACTGCGATGTCGCGGAGCGCGCGCTCATCGCAACTACGTGACTGAAGCGTCCTCCCGGCGTCACGCGCGACTCGCTTTTCGCCGGGGTTTGGCGGCAGCGAATACGTCCAGGTTTCTGAAAGGAGCCCTGGAATCTTGACGAAAAGGCTCGCGGCGTAACGCGGATAGAATATTTGCAGCCGCACTTTCAACTCGAATTCTTCGCGCGCGCCGCACCGATACCAATCGCTCCGGAGTTCTTCCTCGCGGTCACCCACGTAGCCGCGAGTGATTCAATCACATTCAAGCAGGCGGGAGATGCCTGGATCGCGAACTGTCGGCGACGCGCATGCCCCCGAGCGCCTGCATGACGAGATCACCGCGGATTACAACGACATGATCTACGCGACGACACCTGACGAGATCGCGGTCCGCCGCAAGGCCTTCATCCGAAAATGGAGGCTCAAGCACCGCGCTGTCGCCGACAGCCTGGAGGAGGCAGGAGACCGCTTGTTCACCTTCGCGCGCCTGCCGCCGAGCCAATGGCGCAGCGTACGCACCACCAACGCGATCGAGCGTTTGCACGAGGAATTCAAGCGCCGGATCAAGACCCAAACCGTTCTGCCGTCGGCCGACACCGCTGCAATGTTGTTCTGGGCGCTGCTCGCCTCAGGACAGATCAACATGCGCAAGGTGGATGGTTGGCAGACGCTCGCCACAAAGCCCATCGATCAGGTCCCCGGGCTTGACCCGGGGATTGACCTTGCCGCCTGAAACGATACCTTCATGTTCCCGGACAATGCGCCACACGAATTCCAACCGCATTTCAGACGGCACCCCAGAGCGGATCGGCCTGTTGGTCTTTCTCAGACTCTGGTCCAACATCTTTGGTCGTCAGACCGCTCCAGTTGGCCGGCGAGGGTAGTAGCTGAGGTCG
>WNFI01190633.1_pt1 | contig 19748 bp, 22 predicted proteins | sample 5400471 | NCBI WGS metagenome assembly WNFI01 (sample SAMN13153348, study PRJNA577476) | soil metagenome | isolation source: 100 cm saprolite on Douglas fir-dominated hillslope | place: USA:California | collected 2013-09-17
GCCGGTTCCACACCGATCATGCGCACCGAACGGTCGGCATAAAAGGGATGAAAGAGACCCATGGAATTGGAACCGCCCCCCACGCAAGCGACCAGATACTGCGGAAGCCGCCCTTCAGCCGCCAGAATCTGACGACGAGACTCCTTGCCGATCACGGATTGAAAGTCACGCACCATCGCGGGATAGGGGTGCGGCCCAACAACCGAGCCGATGATGTAATGGGTGGTGCGGATATTTGTCACCCAATCGCGCATCGCTTCATTGATCGCGTCTTTTAATGTCTGTGTCCCACTCTTGACCGGGATCACGCGCGCACCGAGCCAACGCATCCGATGCACGTTCGGCGCCTGGCGCCGGATATCTTCTTCCCCCATATAGACGTCGCACGGCAGGCCAAAGAAAGCGGCCGCGGTCGCCGTAGCGACACCGTGCTGTCCTGCGCCAGTTTCCGCGATGATGCGCTTTTTGCCGAGGCGCTTGGCCAAGAGAATCTGGCCGAGAGCATTATTGATCTTATGGGCGCCGGTATGGCAGAGGTCTTCGCGTTTCAAATAAATTCGGCCCCGGCCGAGCGCTTCGCTCAAACGTTGGGCGTACATCAGCGGCGTGGGACGCCCGACGAATGTCTTTAAATAGTAGGACCATTCGCTACGGAATTTCCGGTCATGGATCAGGCGGCGATACGCTTCCGCGAGCTCCAAGAGGGGCGCCATCAGCGTTTCGGGCACAAAACGGCCTCCGAACATGCCGAAATAACCGCGAGGATCCGGGAGGGACGAACGTTTCATGATTTGGCCGACCTCACATTTTGAACAAATCGTTTCATGGCCTCGAAGTCCTTCCGCGTAGGGAGGCGCTCGATGCCGCTGCAGACGTCCACCATGGGAGGCCGCGCCTTCTTGAGCGCGTCTCCAATATTGTCCGGCGTCAGGCCTCCGGCCAGGAACCAGGGTTTGTCCAACTGCGAAGCGGCGGCGAGCCAAGTCCAGTCGAACGTCTGGCCATTACCACCGGGAGCCTGGGCGGAAGCGCTGTCGAATAAAAAGATGTCGACAACATCCGGATATGCGGTCACATCCTCCGGATTGAGCGGTCCAGAAAGCGGGATGGCTTTGATGACCTGCACGCCCAGCGCTTTGATCTCCCGGCACGCGTCGGGCGATTCTTGCCCATGTAATTGAACAGCCTTTAAAGGGACCGATTTGACCAGCTTGGCGATAGACTCGACAGGTTCATCGACGAAGATGCCCACCGGGATCACGAACGGCGGGAGTTTGCCGGTGATTTCTTTCGCATTCTTCGGCGAAATCTTCCGGGGACTCGGCGCATAGAAGTTCAGCCCGATGTAATCGGTCCCCAAGTTGACCGCCCAAAGGGCGTCCTGGGTGTTGGTGATGCCGCAAATCTTAATTTTGGTCATGAACAAATCTCCTAACGATCTGCTCAGGATCGGGGTCCCGCATCAGTGTCTCACCGATCAGGACCGCATGCGCTCCGAGCTTATGAAATCGTGCGGCTTCTTCTGGCTTGGTGATACCGCTTTCAACCACGACCGTCATGCCGTTTTTGGGAATCAGGGGCAAGAGACGTTGCGCGGTTGTCATATCCATCTGAAGCGTGCGCAGATTGCGGTGGTTGATTCCGATCAAAGTCGCGCCGGCGGCCAACGCTTTTTCCACGTCTTTGGCTTCATGTGTTTCAACGAGAGCGTCGAGCCCGACCTCCCGGGCATGGTCCAGCAGTTCTTTGAGGAGCGACGGCGGAAGCAGGGTCGTGATCAACAGCAGCGCATCCGCTCCCATCATGCGGGTCTCCTCGACCTGATAAGGGTCGATCATGAAATCTTTTCGCAAGATAGGAAGTTCCGTTTCTTTGCGAGCCATTTCCAGGATGTAAGGCGACCCATGAAAATAATATTCCTCCGTTAAGATGGACAACGCCGCGGCGCCGCCCCGCGCATAGCCTCGAATCCGGCCGGCCAGGTCCGGCTCTTCCCGGATCACTCCGGCGGAAGGAGACGCCTGTTTGAGTTCCGCGATCACGGCGATCCGATCAGTGCGGCGCAGCGATGCGGCGAACGGCAGTGCGGGTTTCAGCCCAGCCAGCTGTTTTTCCAGCTCCACCAGAGGCAGCCGGCGCTTTTGGACCTTCACACGCTCACGCGTTTTATCAACGATCTGCTCAAGGATGTCAGCCATTTTTCCCGGCCGTTTGCACGGCCACGCGCAGCCCTTCCAATTTAGCGAGGGCTTTCCCTTCATCCAAGCTGTTTTGAGCGATCGCGAACGTGTCCTTTAAATCGAGGCTGGGACCGGCCCCGCTTAATTGCCGCGTCGCAGCCAGGATCGCCGCTGCCGCATTCATACAGACGGCATCTCGGAGCGGGCTGCGTTCCCCTTTGAGAATCTTCATCAATGTTTTGGCGCGCTGCTGCCGCGTCGTACCGCCGGTCAACGAGTCGTTTTGCCGGGTCAACCCGAAGTTCTTAGGGTTCCAGATTTGCATGTGAACGCGTCCTTCGCGGATCTCCGCGACCTGCGTGGGGCCCGAGAGGATGATCTCGTCATGCCCCTCGCCATGAACGACAAATCCATTTTGACAGCCGAGCTGGACAAGGACCTTCGCCACCGGGCCCAGCCAGACGGGGTCGTAGACCCCGACCAATTGAACATTCGGCCGCAACGGATTGGTGAGCGGCCCGAGCAAATTAAACACCGTACGGACGCCCAGTTCCTTGCGCACGGGCATCGCGTTTTTCATGGCCGGGTGAAAAGTCGGCGCGAAAAGGAAAGCGATGCCGACTTTCGCCAGGCAGTATTCGACGACGCGTGCGTCGTGCTCGACCGGGATCCCGAGCTCTTCCAGGATGTCGGCTGATCCGCAGTGTGATGAAATCGACCGGTTGCCGTGTTTGGCCACCACAAACCCTGACCCCGCCACGACAAAAGCAGCCGCCGTAGAGATATTGAATGTTCCCTGTCCGTCCCCCCCGGTCCCGCAGGTATCCACGATAGCTTCGGCGTTAAAACTAATAGGAACGGCGGCGGCGCGCATCGCCTCCGCGGCGCCGGTGATCTCATCGACAGTTTCCCCTTTGAGCCGCAACGCCATCAGCAGCGCGGCCGTTTGAACGGGTGACAACTTGCCTTCCATGAGCTGCCCAAAGGAAAGGCGGACCTGTTCACGCGTCAGTGGCTTTTTCTCCAAGAGAGTCTCGAGCACGTTCGCGAAATCAAAAGCCATCAACGTTTCCCCTTCTTAAGCGAAAGGAAATTAGACAAGAGTTTTTTTCCATCGGTCGTCAGGATGGACTCGGGATGAAACTGCACGCCTTCCAAGGCCGGGATCTCCTTATGGCGTAATCCCATGATCTCGCCTTCTTGGGTCCAAGCGCTGACTTCGAGGCACGATGGAAGGCTTTTGCGTTCCACCAGAAGTGAGTGGTAACGGGTCGCGTTGAAGGGTTTCGGGAGGTGCGAGAAAACGGTCTTGCCGTCATGTTGGATCGGCGAAATTTTCCCATGCATCGGCTTTTTGGCGCGGATCACTTTGCCGCCAAACGCATATCCCAGTGATTGATGGCCGAGGCACACGCCTAAGATGGGCCGGGTACCCGCCAGTCGCTGAATGACTTCGACCGAGATACCGGCATCGGTCGGGTCGCCGGGTCCGGGCGAAATGACGATGTGAGAGGGGGCCAGGCGCTCGATTTCCGAAATCGTGATGGCGTCGTTACGATACACGCGGACGTCCGCCTCCATCTCCTGAAGGTATTGGACGAGGTTATAGGTGAACGAATCGTAGTTATCGATGACAAGGATCATGAGAGAGTCTGGGCTTTCTGAACGGCGGCGAGCAAAGCGGCCGCTTTGTGTTCGTATTCGCGGTATTCCCGTTCCGGGACCGAGTCGGCGACGATCCCCGCGCCGGCCTGCAAGTACGCTTTGCCGTCTTTAAACACCAGGGTCCGAATTGTAATGGCCATGTCCATGTTTCCCGTGTAGGAAAAATAACCGACCGCGCCGGCGTACGGGCCGCGCTGCATCGTTTCCAGTTCGTCGATGATTTCCATCGCGCGGATCTTCGGAGCCCCTGCGACGGTCCCGGCCGGGAAACAAGCTTGGAATAAATCAAACATGTTAGCGCCAGGGCGCAGGGTCCCAGTCACCGATGACACCAGGTGCATTACGTGAGAAAACCGCTCGACCGTCATGAAAACAGGAACCCGCACGCTGCCGCTTTTACAGACGCGTCCCAAATCATTGCGGCCGAGGTCCACGAGCATCAAATGCTCGGCCCGTTCTTTGACGTCCTTCTTAAGTTCTTCTTCCAACGCCAGATCTTCTTCGGGCGTCTGTCCCCGGGGTCGGGTCCCGGCAATCGGGCGAGTCTCGACCCCGGACCCTTCCCGGCGCACGAGCAGTTCCGGTGAAGATCCGACAATGTCCATGTCCTCAAAATGGATGCAGTACATATAGGGCGAAGGGTTCACCAACCGCAACGCACGGTAGATTTGAAATGGCGACGCCTTGGGTTCCAGCATCCAGCGCTGAGACAAAACGACCTGAATGATATCTCCCGCTCGAATGTACTCTTTTGCCTTGCGGACCGCCTTTAAGCAATCCTCACGGCGAGTCAGGGCGTGCGGTTTGATGACATGGTTCGTGCCCCGTTGGGGAGGTTGAGCAGCATGCCGTTCATGAATCCGCACGATCTGTCGCTCAATGGAACGCGCGGCCCGACTGTACAGCTGCGTCAGCATTTTGTCCGACGTCCGGCCTTCCGGGATAAACACGTTGGCCATCACGGTCGCCGTTTGTCGAAAGCGGTCGAAGATTACCAGTTCGCCGGACAGCTGAAAGGCGCCATTGGGCAACCCCAACCTATCGGGTTTGCTGTGAGGCAGACGTTCAAAGAAGCGGACGGTGTCATAGGACCAATGCCCCACGGCCCCGCCCCAGAAACGAGGCAGGTGGGAAGACGGTGCCGGACGGAAGCGGTCGAAAATTTTCTTCAATTCTTGAAGCGGGTTGGCGGCCGTCCAACTGCGCTCCCGACCCCCTTCCCTGTAAATCACTTGCTGGTTGCGGGACACAAACGTCGCCTCCGGGCGCTGACCGACTAAGGAGTAACGACCCAGGCGATCGCCGCCTTCCACGCTTTCCAGCAAGAAAGAGTACGGTTCATGGGGGTGCAGATTCTCATAGACCGAGACAGGCGTCACCCGATCTACGACGATCTCCCGGTACACCGGGATCACGTTATATTTTCTAGCCAGCCGCTTGAATTCGGCCAACGAAGGCGTCAAGGGTGTCATGGAATCATCAGCTTTCCTTGAATGTTTCGTGCGTGTATGAAATACAGATGCGTATGCGTATTCGGGTCCATCCAAGACGTCGAATCCTCGGATTCATCCCGGTTGTCTCCTAGAACAAAGTAATGGTCGTCCGGTACCTTCAAAGGCGGCATGGTATCCCCGATCAAGCGTTCCGAGGCCCTTTTGTAAGCCGCGTAGGGTTCATTCAAAGGCGCCTCGTTTAGAATGACCTGTTTTGATCGAATCTCGACCCGATCCCCAGGGATCGCGATCACTCGTTTGATCAGCCCTTTTTGTTCATCAACAGGACTTTTAAATACGATGATCTCGCCGTGCTGCGGCGGACGGAGACGGTAAACCATCTTATTCACAAAATAATGCGTTCCCACGGGAAGCGTCGGTTCCATAGAGCCGGAGGCGACCCAGATTCCCTCGAACAGAAACCCGCGCATGATCCCAGCGCCGGCTACGCCTAACAACACGATGAAAAGAAGCCGTTTGATCAATGACGATAGACTTTGTTCGGATCGAACAACGGCTTACCGGTGACTTTCAAGCGGCCGCCTGGGCCGGCTTTCCGATAAAAACAGGAACGATGGCCGGTGTGGCAAGCCGCTCCGCCGATCTGCTCCACTTTGATCAACAGACAATCGCCGTCGCAATCAATCCGAATCTCTTTGACGCGCTGGACGTTTCCGGAGCTCTCGCCCTTTAGCCAGAAAGACTTCCGCGAGCGGCTCCAAAAGACGCTTTTCTTCTGGCGCAGAGTGCGGCGAAGCGATTCCGGGTTCATGTAGGCGACCATGAGCACGGTGCCGTCCTTGGCATCCTGCACCACGGCCGGAACCAGGCCTTTATCATCTAATTTGAGCGACTTAAGCAGATCCATTGGTATCCATCCTTACGGGAACGTTCTTAGAATGCAAGTAATGCTTCAACTCTCTGATTCCCAATTCATGATAGTGAAACAACGATGCGGCCAGCGCGGCGTCGGCTCGCCCGCGGGTCAGGGCATTCTTAAAGTGGCGCTTTTCTCCCGCTCCACCAGACGCGATAATCGGAATCCGCACGGCCCGGCTCACGGCCTGCAGCAAGGGAATATCGTATCCATCCCGCGTCCCGTCGCTGTCCATGCTGGTTAAAAGTATTTCCCCCGCTCCCAGCGCTTCCGCGCGCCGTGCCCAGGCCACAGCATCCAGCCCTGTGTTCTTCCGGCCTCCGTAAATGTAAACGTCCCAGCCTTTTCGATTGTCCCGGCGTTTGGCGTCTATCGCGACGACGATGCACTGGGCTCCAAAACGCTGCGCGCCCCGCTTGATGATCGAGGGTTTTAAAACGGCGATCGTGTTAAGCGACACCTTATCCGCGCCGGCGTTTAAGAGCGTCCGGATATCCTCGAGTGAACGAATGCCTCCCCCGACCGTCAACGGGATGAACACCTGCTCGGCCGTCTGCCGGACAACGTCTAAAAGGATCCCGCGCTTCTGGGCCGAGGCCGTAATATCGAGAAAAACTAGTTCATCAGCGCCTTCCCGGTCGTATCGTTTAGCCATGGCAACGGGATCGCCGGCGTCGCGAAGCTGGAGGAAACGCTTTCCTTTGACGACGCGGCCCGCGTCGACGTCGAGGCAGGGAATGATCCGCTTCGCCAGCACGCTAGGCCACCCGGAGCGCTTCTTCCAACTGGATCTTTTTGTCGTACAGCGCTTTGCCGATCACGACGCCCTTGAGGCCCACCGATTCGAGCTCTTTTAAATTGATAATATCCTCCACGCTGGTGATGCCGCCGGAAATAACGACCGGGACCTGAGCCGCTTCCAAAAAAGACCGGACTGTAGCCAGATCGGGACCCTGAAGGGTGCCGTCCCTTCGGGTATCGGTAAAGAGAAGCTCGGTAACCCCGAGATCGCGCATCTGCACTGCCAGATCAGTGAACCGGACAGCGGAAAGAACTTTCCATCCATCCACCGCCGCAAATTGCCCGGTGGCATCGATGCTCACCGAGACCCTCTCACCAAACTCCGAAATGGCTTCTGTAACCAGGCTGGGATTTTTTATCGCCGCTGTGCCGAGAATGACCCGATCGGCGCCCTGGTTGATGGCTTCGCTGATCGCGGCCATGTCGCGGAATCCGCCGCCCACTTCAATCGGGATATCCACTTCTTTCCGCAAGGTACCGATCAGTTGTAAGTTTTTAGGTTTTCCTTCGAAGGCGCCGTCCAAATCCACGACGTGCAGCATCTCGGCTCCCTTGGACTTCCAGAGATGTGCGATCTCAATGGGGTCGTTGGAATAAACGGTCTCTCTCGCAGGATCCCCCTGATAGAGTCGTACGCAATTGCCGCGCCGGATATCGATCGCGGGAAGTATCAGCATACGTTCAGATGGCGCACAAAGTTCTTTAAGATACGCTGGCCCTGGGAGCCGCTTTTTTCCGGATGAAACTGGCACGCGAACAACGTCCCGCGAGCGACCGCGGATGCAAACGGCAGACCGTAGGACGTCGTACTCGCAATCAGCGAACGGTCCTTGGGCGCCGGGTAAAACGAGTGGACGAAATAAAAATAGTCACCCTGGTCGATCCCTTTTAAATAGTTTGAACGGTTTTTCGGAGCCAGCGCCAGCGTATTCCACCCCATATGTGGCACTTTTCGCGCGCTCGCTTTGGAGAAGCGAAACCGGACCACGGGCCCCGCGAAGTAGCCCAAGCCTCGGACCCCTGGATTTTCTTCGCTCCGGTCGAACAACAGTTGGTAGCCCAGGCAAATGCCCAGAAAGGGTTTGTCTGATTCCAATATATCGCGAAGCGGGCCCCACAGTTTGGCGGACTTCAAGCGCCGCACGGCTTCGCCGAATGCCCCTACGCCCGGCAGCACGATGCCTTGCGCTTTGCGGAGCGTGGATGGGGAGTCGGTTACGTGCGCGGCCGCGCCTGCATGCTCGAGCGCTTTCTGCACACTGCGGAGGTTCCCCATTCCATAATCGATGATGGCAACCCGGGGTTTCATGGTTCGATTCCACTCACCATGACCCTGAGCGAAGTCGAACGGGTCATCGATTGGCCTCAAGGCGAAGCCGTAAGGACCGGGCATGATGCTCCATGCCTTCGGTCGCTGCCATTTCCAACGCCGCTTTCCATTGAGGCAGTTCGGACCGCCGGCCTTGGAAGCCGATAACGCTGCTGCGTTTTAAGAAAGTCAGGACCGAAAGCCCGCTTGAATAGTGTGCGGCGCCACGGGTGGGCAGAACATGCGAGGGGCCCGCGACGTAATCGCCCATCGCGGCCGGGCTGGACGGTCCGAGGAAAATAGCGCCGGCATGGCGGACCTTCGGTAGATAGCGTTCGGCGTTGGCAAATAACAGTTCCAGGTGCTCCGGAGCGATCTCATTGGCACGTTCGACCGCTTCCGAGAGCGATTTAACACGCTCGAACCGGACCCGGTCCTTGATGCGGGGATCCAATCGTTGCCGGACGTCCTGGATCAAAGCGGCATGCGTGGTGAAAAGAACGGACCGTGCAGCGGGATCATGCTCGGCTTGCGCGAGCAGGTCCGCTTCAATGTATTCCACCGGCGTCGTGCCGTCCGCGATGATGACGACTTCACTTGGCCCGGCCAACAAATCGATTCCAACTACGCCGTACAGTTGCCGCTTGGCTTCGGTCACGTATTGATTGCCGGGGCCTACGATCAAATCGACGGGCTTGATGCGGGACGTCCCGAGAGCCATCGCGGCGATCGCGCCGGCTCCACCCATCCGGTAAATTTCGTCCACGCCCGCCCAAGAGGCCGCCGTCAGGACCTCCGGTGTCAGGTTGGCCGGAGGGCTGGCCATAATGATCCGTTTGACTCCTGCGATGCGCGCGGGAATCGCGGTCATCAGAACGGTGGAAGGATAAGGAAAACGCCCGCCGGGTATGTACAGGCCTGCGCTGTCTACGGGCCTAACCAGCTGACCCACTCGGGCGCTGCCCTGTGAAATCATCCAGCTCGAAGGCAGCCGCTTCTTCTCATTTTCGGCGAAATTCCTGACCTGTTTCCCACATTCCGAGATCGTTTTGAGGAATTGAGGCGAAACCCGTTGGCGCGCCTTCCGGAGCTCCTCGGGAGAGACACGAAGCTGCGAAGGCCGCAGACGCAGTTTGTCGAAACGCTTGGCGTACCCACAGAGAGCCTTATCCCCGTGGCGCCGGACTTTTTCGATGATTTGAGTGACTGTTTGAGAGATGCTCATAAATTTATCATGACGAATTTTAGCACTATTCTTGAGATCGCTTGATCCGAGCACCCACCGCGTTCAGTTTGCGTTCCAGTTGTTCGTACCCTCGGTCCAGGTGATAGACCCGGTGAATCGTGGTTTCTCCCCCCGCCGCCAGGCCACCCAGCACCAACGCCGCCCCCGCGCGTAAATCGGACACCATGACATCGGCTCCTGATAAATATTCCACGCCTTCTACGGTCGCGTTGTTCCCTTTAACCTGGATGTTAGCGCCCATGCGCTGCAACTCCGGGACGTGCATGAAACGATTTTCGAAGACGCGTTCCGTGATATGCGCGACCCCTTTTGCGAGTGACATCAATGCCATCCATTGAGCTTGAAGATCGGTCGGAAATCCCGGGAAAACCTCGGTTTCCACATCCACGGGCTTTAATTCTTTGGTCGCTTTGACCCGGATGTGTCCGTTTTCTTCGCTGACGGAGACGCCCGCTTGCTGCATTTTCACGATCAAAGCGCGCAGATGGTCCGGCCGCGTTGGAAAAAGATCCAGCTCTCCCTGTGTCATGGCCGCCGCGATCATGTAGGTGCCGGTTTCAATCCGGTCCGGGATGACGCGATGTTGGGTGCCATGCAGCCGGTCGACGCCTTCGATCGTAATCGTGTGCGTGCCGGCGCCCTGGATACGAGCCCCCATAGCCATCAGGAAATCGGCGAGGTCTGTAATCTCGGGTTCTTTCGCCGCGCCCGTCAGTGTCGTGGTCCCTTCGGCCAATACGGCCGCCATCATCAGGTTTTCCGTGGCTCCGACACTGGCAAAATCAAGAACGATGTTGGCGCCGCGCAGACGCTTCGCTTCGGCGGTGACATACCCTTCTTCGAGCTGGATCTCGGCGCCCAAGGCCTTAAAGCCCTCGAGGTGGATATTGATCGGACGGCCCCCGATCGCGCATCCTCCCGGCATGGACACTTTGACCTTTCCCAGGCGTGCGAGCAGCGGCCCCATGACTACGGCGCTCGCGCGCATCTTGCGCACCAGCTCATAAGGCGCTTCGCCGTAAAGCGTCGGTCCGGCCGTCACTTCGAGGCTATCGCGTTGTCGGATGATATTTTTCCCCAAAAACACCAGCAGACCGATCACAGTCTCAATATCGTCCAGCGAAGGGACGTTGTCGATGAGACAGGGTTCATCGGTCAATAAGGTGGCGATGAGGATCGGCAGCGCCGAGTTCTTAGCGCCCGAAATAGCTATCTCACCACGGAGCGGGCGCCCGCCTTCAACCGTTAAAAGATCCAACGAATGCTCCCTTCCGAGCTTTGATGATGCGCGGGAGACCGGCTAAATCCGGCATCAACTGGCGCTCTTTCCATAGCGAACGGCTTTCAAGTAATTCCAGAATCGCCGGGCCCTGGTCAGCTCCGATTTCCAATAGCAGAATCCCCTCCGGTTTCAACGCACGTTCGGCTTGATCCACAAGCTGGTAAATATACTCTAACCCATCCCGGCCGCCGTCCAAGGCCAGCGCCGGTTCCCACCGGACTTCCGGGGACAGCAGCGGCATTTCTCCCGTACGCACATAAGGCAAGTTCGCGACAATCATATCCAGAACGATGCCCTGCCGGATCAAGGGAGTCAGAAGATCTCCCATATGCCAATGGACCTGTTGTTTAGAAGCATTCCGCACGGCATTTTCCCGCGCGACTAACAGGGTCGCGGCGGAAATATCGACGGCATGGACATCGGCTACATTCGCATGCTGTGCCAGGGATAACGCGATATTTCCGGAACCTGTACCGATGTCGGCTACGACGGCATGGGTCAAGGTGTCAAGGATGCGATAGGCCTCTTCTACCAGAAGCTCCGTTTCGGGACGTGGGATCAGCACGCACGGATTGACGCGCAGGCTCAGGTTCATAAAGGGTTGTTCGCCGAGCACATACGCCAGTGGGCGGCGCTCGAGGCGTTCCTGGGTCCAGCCGCTTAAACGCTGTTCTGCCTCTCTACTCAAGGGCCGGTCCGAGACCAGCGCTAGGCGCAGCCGGGGAAGACCGGCAGCCTCTGCCACGAGATACTCCGCATCGATTCGCGCGTCCGGGATGCCGGCGCACTTGAACTGAGCGACGGTTTTAAGGAGCGCCTCTTCGATCGTCATTTCGTCTTCTCCAATTGTGCCGCGAGCTGTGTCAATTTCTCGGCGCGCTCGTTCTTTTGCAGCTCGCCGATCAGGTTCTCCAGGTCGCCTTCCATTACACCCGGGAGGTTATGCACGCTGAAATTGATCCGGTGATCGGTGATGCGGTCTTGCGGGAAATTGTATGTCCGGATCTTCTCGCTGCGGTCGCCGGTCCCCACCTGGCTGCGGCGGTTCTGCGAGACCTCTTGCTCATATTTTTCCTGCGCTAACTTCAGAAGCCGGGACCGCAGCAGTTTCATCGCCTTGGCGCGGTTTTTGATCTGGCTGCGCTCCTCCTGGCAGGCGACCGCCATTCCGCTGGGAATGTGTGTGATGCGCACGGCGCTATCCGTCTTGTTGATATGTTGGCCACCCGCACCTGACGCCCGAAAAGTATCGACACGCAGATCGCTCGGGTTGATATCGATATCGACCTCTTCCGCCTCCGGAAGGACCGCGACGGTGGCGGTACTGGTGTGGATGCGTCCGCTCGCTTCGGTGGACGGCACCCGTTGCACCCGGTGCACGCCGCTCTCGTATTTAAAGTGGTTCCAGACGTTTGGCCCGGAAATCTGCACGATCACTTCCTTGACCCCGCCACGCTCGGACAAACTCGAAGAAATAATTTCCATTTTCCATTTATGGTTTTCGGCATAGCGCGAGTACATACGCAAAAGATCCGCCCCAAATAAAGACGCTTCATCGCCCCCCGCGCCGGCGCGGATTTCCAAGATGATGTTGCGTTCCTCGTTCGGATCCCGCGGCAAAAGCGCCATCTGGAGTTCTTGTTCCAGGGCCTGTTTCTGGCCGCGCATCTGGGACAGGTCTTCCTCGGCCAGCTGCCGCATATCCGACTCGGACGCCTGCGACAATATTAGTAAATCTTGCTCCTCTTTCAGGAGTCGTTGATACTGCCGGTACTTCTCGATCACCGGGGTCAAGCGGGACTGCTCGCGGCGCAGGTTTTGGAAGCGCTTGGAATCCGAGGCAACGTCCGGCGCGCTCAGTTCTTCAATGAGCTGTTCGAAGCGTTTTTCCAATCCTTTTAAGTGAAGCAGCAGATCCACAGTCTAGTCCCTTCTTAGAAGTTTATCGAAACAAAAACCCTGGTCGCCAGACGTCTGGCGACCAGGGTATCTAAAACAATCGGGCTAATGAGCGGCTTTGGTGGGAGCGGGCTTGGGTGCGCCCTTGGAGGGTCCGGGTTTGGTCGGCAAAACGTTTTTGGAAGCGCTCGACGCGCCCCGCTGTATCGATGAATTTCTGCTTCCCGGAGAAAAAGGGATGGCAATTGGAGCAGATTTCCAAGCGGATCATGGGCTTGGTCGAGCGCGTTTGAAAGGTGTTTCCGCACGCGCAGACGACGGTTGCTTCAACGTAATTAGGGTGTATACCTTCGCGCATAATGGGTTTTTTCCTTAGGAGAGATTATAGCAAATTACAAGGAGCCGGCAGGGTTGTGGGCGATTCCGTTCTCGTCACGCACTTCATAATGAAGATGAGGACCGGTGGAAATTCCAGTGGAGCCGACTTTTCCAATCAACTTCCCGACCGGAACATGTTGCCCTTCATGCACCAAAATCGAGGAAAGATGGCCATAACGGGTATATCGAATTCGGCCCTTCCGCATGATGTGGCGGACCTCGATCATGTTCCCGTAGCCGCCCATCCAGCCGGCGAAGGTGACGGTACCTGCGCGAGAGACATACACCGGAGACCCGTAAGGCCGGGCCAGATCCATACCGTGGTGTGCGCGAGTAATCCCTAAAACCGGATGATGCCGCATGCCGAAGCCGGAGGTCACTCGAAAATGCATGTCATGAAAAGGAACCGGGAGCCCCGTCGGCTTAAACGCATCGGGCAGGAAAAGCGTTGTGCCTGACTTCAGTGCCCGGTCGGTGCCCGCTAAATCAGGAACCGGATATCCGTTGATGTCGAGCACGCGCCGTTCATACTCCGCGCCGCCTCTGCGCCCCACCTCAAACCCCGTTGTGATCGCATGCAGGGATTGGGCCGTGTCCAACTGGAACAGCGTTCCCACTCGGTTGGGAATTTTTAAAATGGTGCCCGCCACTGGGCTTTCATCCAGATCGTTGCTGCTGCGAATGGTAAAGGCGAAATTCTTTAGGTTAAAGCGTTGGCAGATCGACCAGATGTCTACCCCTCGACGGACCGTGTAATCTGAAATGATGAGTTTATCAAGCTGGGCAATACGGTCGAGCGCGGGAACCGGCGCAGGATTGGTCAAAAGCAAGCCCGAACGGTAGGCAGTGGGGATGGCCACCGAAGCTTCCGATTCCGTTTCCAAATAATGGTAGAACGGAACCAAAACCATCAGGGCAATCAGCAAATGAACGGCTAAACGAGTCCAACGCATGGCCCTATTAAGTACCAGAAACCATGCGATTTGTCAACGTTTTTGTGGGTTTTCGATTCGCTCTGTCAAACCGAGGCGAAAGAGCTAGGGAGGTCAAAAAAAGGGGCTTCAGGCGTTGATTTTTTCCATGGAGGAGGTTTCCATGGATTTGAGGAAGTCTTTGTTGGACTTGGTGGCGGAGAGTTTTTCGATCAAAAGTTCCATCGATTCAATAGGAGACAGCGACGCTAGAACTTTGCGCAGTATCCACACCTTATTGAGTTCTTCCGGAGTCAAAAGCAGCTCTTCTTTGCGGGTGCCGGTGCGGCCCATGTCGATCGCGGGGAAGGTTCGTTTGTCGGCCAGCTTGCGATCCAGATAGACTTCCGCGTTGCCGGTTCCTTTAAATTCTTCGAAAATAACATCGTCCATGCGACTGCCGGTTTCCACCAGGGCGGTCGCGATGATCGTCAAGCTTCCCCCCTCTTCGATGTTCCGGGCCGCTCCGAAGAACCGCTTCGGGCGCTGGAGGGCGTTGGAATCCAAACCGCCGGAGAGCACGCGGCCGCTGGACGGGGTGATCGTGTTGTAAGCGCGAGCCAATCGGGTGATCGAATCGAGCAAGATAACAACGTCCTTGCCGTACTCGACGAGACGCTTTGCCTTCTCGATGACCATCTCGGCGACCTGCACGTGCCGGTCGGCCGGCTCGTCAAATGTCGAAGAGACGACTTCCCCTTTAACGCTGCGCTGCATATCGGTGACTTCTTCCGGGCGCTCATCGATCAGGAGAACGAGGAGGACGACTTCCGGGTGATTGGTGGTAATCGCGTTGGCGATTTTCTGCAAAATGATGGTTTTACCGGTCCGGGGCGCCGCGTTGATCAGGGCCCGCTGGCCTTTGCCGAAAGGCGACACCAAGTCCAGAACCCGGCCGGTCAGCTCGTCTTTCTTGGTTTCCAGGCCGATGCGTTTTTCCGGATACAGCGGGGTGAGATTGTCAAAAAGGGATCGTTCTTTGAGGACTTCGAGGTCGCTGCCATTAACAGATTTTACTTGGAGGAGAGCGAAAAATCGTTCTTGTTCCTTGGGGGGCCGTACGTACCCGGCTACCGTATCCCCTTTGCGCAGGCCGAATTTCTTGATCTGGGAAGGCGAAATATAGATGTCGTCCGGCCCGGGAAGGTAGTTGTAGTTCGGGCTGCGGAGGAAGCCGAAGCCGTCCGGCAGGATCTCCAGAACCCCTTCATCATAGATGAGGCCGCTTTCCTTGGCCTGAGCTTCAAGGATCTTGGCGATTAACTCCTGCTTCTTCAGGCCGACAGGCGCTTCGAGCTTGAGATCGCGGCCCATTTTCTGGAGCTCTGCGATCGTCAGCTTGGAGAGAACCGTCAGATCCATTTGTTTTTCGTTTGGACCTGGTTTACGGGGTTCTTCTTGCGGGCCGTTTGGAGGGCGCGGAGAGGATGAAGGTTGTTCGGTATTCAGCTTAGTGACTCGTTGATTTTTGTTTGGGATTCTTTATATGGAGATTTGGGCAAGGACTGCAACCAACTCAACACAATGATTATACACGAGTAAATCCCCTTGTCAAGCTATTTTGTCTCGGAGCTGTTCCACCAAATGCCGTACTTGTGCCCGGAGCGCCGTCCGGGTTCCATCATTCAAGAGCACGAAATCAGCGCGTTTTCGCTTAATAGCTAGGGGAAGTTGGGCCCGTATACGACGTAATGCAGCCGCTTTCAGCATGCCATCCCGTCGCTTCAGCCGGGCGATCTGGGCACCCCGCGAACTCCATACAACGACCACCGCATCCACCAGCTTGTCCAAACCGGCTTCATACAACAAGGGGATATCCAGAGCTGTTAAACCGCGGTGCTTCCTTATAAAAGATTTGAGCTGCCGGATCACCCAGGGATGGATCTGCCTCTCCAGCCATTTGCGTTCTTTTGGATCGGAGAAGACGATTTCTCCTACGCGTTTGCGATTGATTTCACCTTCAGACCCAAGGACCTTGGGGCCAAAGTGGGCTCGAACCTTCCGGTAGACAGGGTGTCCACGCCTCAGGCAGGTGTGGGCGATATCATCCGATGAAACCGTTGGTATTCGATGGCGGACGAGCTCTTGTATGACCGACGACTTGCCGGTCGCGATCCCGCCTGTGATCCCGAGAACAAAGCGCCTGGTGTTCATGATTAATGCTGGCAGCGCGGGCAATACACCGTCCCACGGCCTCCCACCCTTGTTTCACGCAGAACGAAACGGCATTTCAGACACGGTTGGCCCCCACGGCGGTACACGGCGTGCAGTTTCTGGGCAGAGCCGCTTTCTCCGAAGGCGTCGCGGTAGTTCCGGCTGGTCGATCCGCGGTGCTCGATCGCGCTCAGTAGCGTTTCGCGCAGCGCGTTGAAAAGGGTCCCCGCTTCCATTTTGGTGATCCGATACCCCGGTCGGCTCGGGCGGATTGCCGCGCGGAAGAGCGCTTCCTGCGCATAGATATTCCCCACCCCAGCGAGAAACCGCTGGTCCATGAGGAGGGGCTTGATGCGCGTGGTCTTGTCCTTCACCATCCCAATAAAATCTTCACGGCTCAAGCCGTTCAACGGATCCGGGCCGAGGGCTGTTTTACCAGGCCACGCGTCCTTCGGCGACCGGAGAAAGACTTCTCCGAACCGCCGCTGATCATAAAACGCCAGACCAACCCCATGATCGAATTCCAACAGCATCCTCCAATTATTCCCTCTCCCATCGGGAGAGGGCGGGGGTGAGGGGAAACGTATCTCCTGCCACCCCTCACCCTGCACCCTCTCCCCAAGGAGAGGGGGTTTTTTGAGCAGGACCAGCTGGCCTGTCATCCGGAGATGAAAAATGAGCTCACTCCCGTTGGCCATCCGGGCCACCAGGTATTTCCCTTTTCGGGTCAACGCCGTCCAGACTTTTCCACTGAGCGCCCGGCGGAAACGTTCTTCGTCAATTTGGGAGAGGAGCCGCCGGTCGCGAACTTCAAGCCGGACAACCGCGTGGCCCACCAGATGCGGGTCGAGATCGCGGCGGATCGTTTCGACTTCCGGGAGTTCAGGCATCGCTCAATGCTTTAGCTTGGAATAACGTTCCATGATTTCTTTTTCTTTGGGACTTAAACTCTCAACGCCCTGCTTCAAGATTTTATCAAGGATACGATCGACTTCCTTAACTAGATCATCGGTTACTTCGTGGAATACCACCGGCTTCTTTCTTCGGTAGATCGGGGTTCGGCGCAGCCATTCGCGGATGCCGCGGAACGGGCGTGAGGCGCGCAGCGCGAAGAGCTCCCCGGATCGCAGGTAGAGATAGCCAGTGGCCATCCCGCCGAGATGCGCGAAACGCGCCAGTCCCTGGCCGCCTCCCGACATCCCCGCAAAAAGCTCGATAAACGCAAACAGCGCGACCGCCTGCCAGGCTTTCACCGGGACGACAAAATAGAGATACAGCACGGCTTCCGGATACACCATAGCAAACGCAACCAGCAACCCGAAAATCCCTCCCGAGGCGCCGATCGTGGGGACGTTTGCATGCGGCGACAGAAGCAACACGCAGAGGGCGGCGCCAATCCCGCAGATAAAAAAGTAGCGCAGGAAGTAGGCGGTCCCCCAACGCACCTCCAGCTCTCTCCCGAACATCCACAAAATGAACATGTTGAAGAGCCAGTGGAAGATGCCGCCGTGAAGGAACATGTAGGTGACGACCTGCCACCACCAGTGGTTTTCGATGACGCGAGCTGGGATCAACCCAAACAGTTCGATCAACTCCCCGCCCACGAACTGTTGGACCACTAGCAGCACGCCCGAGATAATGATGATCCACTTGATCGCGCCGCGAAAACCGGCAGCCGTGAGCGGACGATGGATGTCTTCGAAGGCCATCAGGAAGTCACTGTCTTCATCTCGGCCCAGTTGGAGCCAGATTTCAAATCGACGATCACAGGGACAGACAAAGGCAGCGCCTGCTCCATGATTTGTTTGATCCGCTTTTGAGACGACGCCAACTCGTCGGGCGGAATCTCGAACAAAAGTTCGTCATGAACCTGAACCAGCATCGTGCCACTCCATTCCTTTTGAGCGTGCGCGGTCAGCAGGTGCAACATCGCGAGTTTAATGATATCCGCGCTGGTCCCCTGGATCGGCGTATTCATCGCGGTGCGTTCCGCAAAGCCGCGGACGGCGCTGTTCTTCGATTTGATCTCAGGCAGATAGCGGATACGGCCCAGGAGAGTCTTCACATACCCCTGGTCGCGGGCTTCCTGCAGGATACGTTCGATCCACGCCTTGACGCCAGGATAGCGCTCGAAATAACGGTCGATATATTCTTTGGCTTTCTCCACCGGGATCTGGAGCTGCTGGGAAAGGCCATACGGCGACATGCCGTAGACGATTCCGAAGTTGATCGACTTGGCCGCGCGACGCATGTCCGGCGTCAATTTCTCCGGCGTCACGCTGAAGATCTCGCAGGCCGTCAACCGGTGGATGTCGTCGCCGCGTTTGAACGCTTCGATCAGCGTTTTGTCTTTCGAGATATGCGCCAGGACACGCAAGTCGATTTGGGAATAATCGGCGGAAAGATATACAAAGCCCGGCTGCGGGACAAACGCCTTACGAATTTGGCGGCCGAGTTCCGTGCGGATCGGGATGTTTTGAAGATTGGGGCTGCTGGAGGAGAGCCGGCCGGTCGCCGCCACCGTCTGGTTGAAATTGGTATGGATCCGGTCTTCCCCCGGCAGCAGGTCGTTCTGCAAGCCCTCGACATAGGTGGATTGCAGTTTCTGCAGTTCGCGAAATTCGATTAGCGACGCGGGCAACGCATGATTGGCCGAGAGCGTCTGCAGGACTTCTTCGTCTGTGGAAAAGCCGGTCTTCGTCCGCCGGATGACCGGCAGCTTCAGTTTTTCAAACAGGATCGTGGACAGCTGTTTGGGTGAATTGATGTTAAAGGTCTCTCCCGCCAGCTCGTAGATTGTTTTCTCCAACGCGGTGATCCGGGTGGCTAACGTAGCACCCAGTTGTTGCAGATAAGAACGGTCGATACGGATTCCCGCTTCTTCCATCTGCACGAGCACCTCGATCAGCGGCATTTCCATCTCATAGAAGAGCTTATCGAGGCCTTTCTCCTTGGTCTGTTTTTCCAGCGCCAGGGCGACGCGCAGTGCCATATCGGCGTTGGCGCAGGCGTACGGCGCCAATTTGTCCAAGGGAACCTGGTCCATGCGGATCTGCTGGGCGCCCTTTCCGACCAACTGCTCCGCGCTTCCCATCCTATCTCCGAACGTTTCCAGGATGAGTTCCCTTAAGAAATGGCTGCTTCGAGACGGATTCAGCACGTAGGACGCCACCATCGCATCGCACGCCATCCGGCCGATAGGGAGCCCATAGCGCTTGAGCACCAGTTGGATAAATTTAAGGTTGTGTCCGTAAATCTGATGCGACGATCCACGTAAGAGGTCTTTTAAATGTTTCTGAACGACGGGGAGGGGCACCGTCTTCACAGGATTTAATCCTCCTTCGTGGAGCGGAATGTACCGGGCGCTGCCCGATTTAAAGGAAAGAGAGAGACCGAGCAAGCGGGCGCGCAAGGGATTGGTCTCGGAGGTCGTGATGTCGATCGCCACCCTCATTTCGCCTTGGGCCTCGCGCAGCCATTTGACCAACGCTTC
>WNFI01705969.1_pt1 | contig 19748 bp, 21 predicted proteins | sample 5400471 | NCBI WGS metagenome assembly WNFI01 (sample SAMN13153348, study PRJNA577476) | soil metagenome | isolation source: 100 cm saprolite on Douglas fir-dominated hillslope | place: USA:California | collected 2013-09-17
GGCTACCGCAACCCTGATCACTTCAAGATCGCCGTGTATTTCCATTGCGGTGGCCTTAACCTATACCACGCCCCCGTGACCCACACAAAAGTCGGATGAGGCTTCGGGAGGCTAATTGTGGACATAGAACGAAAGCTTGAAGAACTTAAGGCTATGCGTGAGAAGGGACTTATAACGGCTTCGGTCTACGACGCCCAGCAGCAGGCTTTGCTTTCCGGACATTCCGCTGATTCGACACTCCACAACTCAAACGAACAAAAGGAAACCAAGACCTCCTTTTTAGATCCTGCAAAGAATTTTCGGATACTCGTAAAACTTGGGATCTTCGTAGGCGTAGTCCTTGTGGGTATCTGGTTGGTGTACCAGCTATCGGGAAAAGACGGAAAAGATACTCTTAGCCAATTCGCCTCCCAGACGGGCGTTGGAACACAAGTAATTCCATGGCGAGATCGAGCCGACACGGCAGCGCGAAAGCTGATAGAACGGAATAAACAAGGAATGGCCGACGCAATAAAAGGCATTGCTCATCCGACGGGGAAGGAGCCTGTGTTGAGCGACTACACCGTGTCCAAGTTAGCTGACCGCATACTTATCAACCTGAAGGTCGATTGGAAAGGCGGTATTGTCGGCAATCCATACATCACTTCTGTGGCGTGGGAAATCGGCGAGAAAGGACATATCGGAGCCAAGGTAACAATCGACAACGCCATGACCGCAATTGATCCGAAGAACAAGGAAATGCTCGACGACTACTTTCGTACTAAAGTCTACCCTGCCTTTTTTTCAGACATGGGCGGCTAGTGTGGTAGATAGATAAGCGCATCGGCTCTGTTTAGACATGCCTGCGGACGAAGACGACTTCTATTTGAAGATTGCTCACGCCTTGTCGGGTTGCCAGCTCGTTGAACAAGAGTTGAAGCTCTACATTACTGAGGCCCTTGAACTCGCCCAAAAGTGCATTGGGGACAAGATGCCCTTCACGATGAAGGGCGAGGATTACGCTGATTCTTCATTGGAAAGGCTTATAGAGATATTTAAGAAGTTAACTGACAACGAAACCCTCGTGATCGAGCTTCGACAATTCAAGAATGAGCGAAACTTCCTCAGTCACAAAGGGATCACACATTGCCTCGACTACGAGGGCGACCTGTCCCACACAACCGCATTCGAATTTCAACATCGCTTAGACGCTATACAACGTGAGGCGCAACGACTGAGAATAGCGCTTCATGAAGAAGCCAATAAATTCCGTGGGCATTTGTTCTTCGATGTCCTCAGCAAACCCCGCTGACCTTCCCATCGACCGGAAGGCATAACGGCCCCACTACCGATCCGGTCCGCTCATGTCAAACGCTAGCCGCTCCCCCACGCATGGGGGATTTTCACCGCGCAGCCGAGATCCCTGGACAAGCCTGAGGATGATTGCGACAACAATCACACTTCCGATTGCCACAGCGCTGTCCGTCTTCACGATCTACGGAGAGTGGAGCCTCCTCACTAACGGCGATCTTTTCTGGCACACGATTACACGCTTTCCTTGGCTAAGGCTATCGCTCCTCATGACGCTGGTTACGTGCCTAGCCAGTATCGCCGGTGCGCGCCGACGGTCCGGGGGAACAATTCTCGGATCTCCCCTAACGTACGCCTTCGTACTGGTACCGTTCGTCTTTCTAATGGTTTACCCCGGAGCCGCAGCGCTCGGCCGGTCCAGCGACCCCGCTGCGTACTACCTCATCGTTCTCCTCGATCTAATCCACGGAGTCGGGTTCTACCAGATTCGTCGGGCAATTGAAGAGGCGAGAGTCCCACGCAATGAATCTTATCGATGCAGCCCAACGATCGCTATATCTGGCCCCAATACGCGTTTCCAGCGACGTCTGCTTTATGACAAGAGGAACGACAATGGATAACACAACCCACCGCACGAAGCGTGTATTCCTGCTGTTCACTTTACCTCTGATATGGCTAGCGTCTGTCGCTTACGCAGTCGACACTTCTCCATCTTTCAGGGTCCTCAAGCAGTGGACGATACCAAACGGCGGCTTTGGAAGAATACTCGTCCTAAACAAACCTAAACCGACGGAGCAGCAATTGCGTTCTCTTGGAGATGACCTTCAGCACCTTACCCGTGGTGACCGAAATGCCTACGTTGCGATTTATGACGATGAAAAGGCCGCAAGACACAGAGATGCCGCGATATCGGAACGACTCACTAAGAGCGAGACCAAGCAACACGATAGGCACTATCTTGGTCTCTATGTTCGCAATGCGAACACCGGACACAATGAATTTCAGATCTACCCCAAGGGGTTTGATGGACCCAACATTATTCAAAATTACTAGGCCCAATCGTTTTGGGGACTGCTTGGGTCAACCACCATCTCGAAGACCTGAGCTAACGGCTGGTCGCGTCCTACCCCTTTGGCCAGGAACTATGCGGCCACGGGGACGATAACAGCCGTTATCAGGTCGACCAGTACCATTGGGGACGCTTAAGGGGATTCGAACACCCCTTCTCTGAGCGCCGTAAGAGAACATGCAATGAAGAGCGTAATCTCCCTAGGCTGAGACACTACGCGCCGGAGTGTGCGTTAGACGCCTCCGGCGTTCCGCGCCATAATAACCGCTCCGCTTCGATCCAGGCACGCCGGTCATGAGCGCAACTTCCCTGACTTCCCTAGAGACGCTCACGGCGGCCATTGCCGATGGCGCGCTGCTCGCCGTGCCGAAAGATACATCCGGCGTGGCCATGGCCGCGACACGCGAACTCATCCGCCGCGGCGTTCGCAAGTTGCACCTGGTATGTGTGCCCACGAGCGGGTTGCAGGCGGACATCCTGATCGGCGCCGGGGCGATCGACACTATCGAGACTTCCGCGGTGACCATGGGCGAATTCGGCGCTGCGCCATGCTTCGTCGGGGCCATTCACAATCGAAGCGTCAAGGTCATGGATGCCACGTGTCCGGCAATCTACGCGGCGCTGCAGGCCGCCGAGAAAGGCCTGCCTTTCATCCCTTTGCGTGGCCTGATCGGCACCGACCTGTTGCGCCATCGCACCGACTGGAAAGTAATCGACAATCCCTTTGGCGAAAACGATGCAATCGTCGCGCTGCCGGCGATCCGTCCTGATGTCGCCCTGTTCCATGCGCGCATGGCCGATCGCTTCGGCAATGTCTTCATCGGCAAGGAACGCGAGGTGCTGCTGATGGCGCATGCTGCGAAGACCACGCTGGTCACGGTCGAGGAAATCGTGGACGGTAATCTGCTGGAAGATCCGGCACGCGGCGGTGCCGTACTGCCTTCGATCTACGTCTCCGCCATCGCCGTGGCCAAGCGCGGTGCGTGGCCGCTCGCCTTCGCCGATCTGTATCCGATGGACGATGCCGCGATCAGTCGATATATGGCGCTGGCACGCAGCGCGGAAGGCATCGCGCAATTCCTCGCCGAGTGGGACGGCGGCGTACAAGCTGCGGCATGACCGAATTCAGCCGGACCGAGCTGCTCATCACGGTCATCGCACGCCTGCTGCAGGGTTGCGCCCATGTGGCGGTCGGCGCTTCTTCGCCGATACCCGGCGCGGGTGCATTGCTCGCACGTTCGCAATCCGCCGGCGCGATGCGCGTGACCGTGCTCGGTTCGCAGAAAAACAATTTCTTCACCAGCGGCGGCGTCGAACTCTTCGACCTTGCCGCGCAGGGCAGGATCGACGCGTTCTTTCTCGGCGGCGGCCAAATCGACGGCCAGGCCAACATCAATCTCGTCGGCACCGGTGACTATCCGGATACCTCGGTGCGCTGGCCAGGTTCGTTCGGGTCGGCGTATCTGTATTTCCTGGTGCCGCGAGTGATTTTGTTTCGCGAAGAGCACACGCGCAGGGTCATGGTGCCGAAAGTGGATTTCATCAGTGCGCCCGGCGCGAGCGACGCCGGCGTACACCGGACCGGCGGTCCTCACGCGCTGCTCACCGGGCTGGGATTGTTTTCCTTCGACCGCACACGGCGCCGCTTTCGTCTGGAGAGCGTGCATCCCGGGCACAGCGTCGAAGAGATTCGCGACAACACCGGGTTCGAATTCGATTGTCCCACGCAGGTGCCGGTCACGCCGGCACCTGATGCGTCCACACTGGCGGCCATCCGCAATCGCATCCGCAGCGACATAGCGGAAACCTATCCGCACTTCGCAGCCACGCTGGTCGCCGCCTAACTCAAAGCGCTCACCGCAGAGGACGCAGAGGAAAAGCGGAGATGAGGATATATGGTGAAAGTTTCGGGCGAGCACGGTGCCAAAATGACCACCAATAGCACTTCGTTACTTCCGAAGTCTTTTGTATTTGCCCTTTCTCTGCGTCCTCCGCGTCCTCTGCGGTGAATGTGTGTCTTGTGGCTTTAGGCCCGCGGAAACCCCTAAGGAACCACATCAGTGAGCCAGGAAGGCGGCACCCAGCATGGTCAGCCCGGACACGAGCAGCAAGCCTTCTATCAGCATGCTGAACTGTTCCGCCTCGAGTTTGAGCACCAGCCGTTTTGCCACGAAGGAGCCGACCATCAGCGAACTGCCGATGATCAGGCCTTTGGTGAGTATTTCCATGGGCAGCGCACCGAAGCTGCGAAACACGATCGCTTTGCTGGCATAGACCGCCAGCGACCCCAGCGCCTCTGTCGCGAGATAGGCGCCTTTGACCAGGCCCAGGGCCAGAAAGAAAGGCGCGTTGATCGGGCCGGTCGACACCACGATGCCGGTGATGTAGCCGACCAGCGCGCCGGCCAGCGCCAGTTGCCAGAGATTGATGCGCAGGTTGTGCCGGGCCAGCCAGCGCCGCGCCGGAATCACCGCCAGGAAGAACAGCCCCATGACAATCTCGATCCAGCGTTGGGGAATGGTCAGCAGCGTGGATGCGCCCAATGCGGCGGCCGGAACACCGGTCGCGGAGTAAGCGGCGAACGCGCGCCAGTCGACGACCCGCCACCATACAAGCGCGCGCGACGCGTTCGCGAGCAGCGCCGCCACCGCCATGATCGGCACCGCTTCGCGCGGACCGAACAGGATCACCAGCAGCGGCATGAGCATGATCGACGAGCCGAAGCCGATCACGCCGCCGAGCGTGCCGGCGACCACACCAAGGAGAAGTACCGCGAACAGATCGAGGTGCAGAGGCATTCCTGTTCTAACGGCGTGCCAGACTGAAGCCGTCGCTGGAGTAAAATGAAATCATCTTAGCGTTTGCGCAACGAATCGCAATTTCATCGGGCTTGCGCCGCGTCCCGACTCCACCGACCGGATCAGATTCGCTATGGAACTGCGGCAACTCGAATACTTCATCGCCATCGCGGAAACCGGCGCATTTTCGCGCGCGGCCGTTCGCCTGTCGGTCGGCCAGCCGATCCTGAGCCGGCAGATAAAAGCGCTGGAACAGGAACTGGGGACCGAGCTCTACTATCGCACCGGCCGCGGCATCGTGCTGAGCGAAGCCGGAAAAATTCTCGAACAACATGCGCGCGGCGTCCTCGAGACCACGGCCGGGGCACGCCGTGCGATCAATGCGCTGGGTTCCGCCCCGGCTGGCCGCGTGGTCATCGGCATGCCGCCTTCTGTAGGCGCGGTATTGACGGCCCCGCTGGTACGCCAGTTCCGCGCCGAGTTTCCGAAAGTCTCGCTCGGCGTCATGGAAGGCTTCAGCGGCCATGTACTGGAATGGCTGACGACCGGGCGCATCGACGTTGCCGTGCTTTATAACGCACCGCGAACCAGCACGCTGGTGACCGAACCGCTGCTGACCGACGAATTGTTCCTGCTTGGCCCGGCTGGGGATCCTGCCGGCGCCGGAAACGGTGAAGTTCACGCGTCCGATCTCGCCAGGATTCCGCTGATACTACCGAGCCGGCCGCACGGCTTGCGCGTACTGGTCGATGATTTTCTGTCGGGAATCGGTGTTGCCCCCAACGTGCAGGTGGAAATCGATGCGATGCCGTCCACGCTCAGTCTGGTGGAGGGCGGTATCGGTTATACAATCCTGTCGTATTCCAGCGCACACCATCTGATCGAGGCGGGACGCATCCGGAAGTGGTCCATCGTCGATCCGACGATGACGCGATCGCTGGTGGTCGCGACATCGACGCAGCGGCCGGTGACCAAAGCCGCCAGGACGCTGGTCGGCTTCGTGCGCAAACAGGTCGAGACGCTGGTGGCGGAAGGACGCTGGGCGCCACGGCGCTGACTTGCGCGCTACAGGGGAGTATGCTGGCCGCGTACTCGCCTCGCACCCCGGATCTTGGGGCAAACCCATAAAACAGCAGTTCGCGAGAGCTTCCGTCGGGTCGCAGAGCCCGCCTTCCAGGTATATTTTGTACCCCTGCACAATTCGCCCACAACAAACGCCCTGACGGGGCGCAATTTTGAGGAGGATTTGTCATGAACGTTTCAGGCCTTGCGGCACGGTACTCACTGATTATTGCAGCCGGATTTTTCGCAACCCAGGCGTTCGCGATGGATTTCGTGGAAGCGGCGCCCAAACAAACGAAGGTGCTGGTCGACAACGAAAAGGTGCGGGTGATCCGGGCCACCTTCAAGAAAGGCGACAAGATTCCGATGCATACGCATCCGGATATCGTGGTCTACATCATCAAAGGCGGAAAAGCGAAGTTCACCAACGCGGATGGCAAGGTTGTCGATTCCAAAACCAAAGCCGGCGAAGCATTCTTCCGGCCTGCGGTCACCCACTCGCATGAACATTTCGGCAACAGCGAAGCAATCGTCATCGAATTGAAAAAGTAGTGAGCCGCGCCGGCGGGCGTCAAATCATGCGCCCGCCCGTCCACGTTGAAACCGGTCGATATGCTGGTCGCGGAAGAACGCCTGGCGCCGAGACGAAAGCGCAGGATGAACCACGAATATTCCGGGATTTTTCTCTCCGTGTCCTCCGTGGTGCATGGTTTTGACTTTCAACCCAGAGGATCGGCATCGAGCCGCACGATCCAGTCTTCCATGCCGGCACGCGCAACAGGATAGCGTTCCATGACCAGCGGATCGTGTCCCGGGATGATGTGCCTGGGCGACGTCGCCAGCCGGCGCAGGGTGTTGTAGCCCTCGAGCATGTCGTTCAGGTTGTAGAGGATCGGGAAGGCGCGGTCCTGCTCCATGTGCGCGTAGAAATGGCTGGCGTCGGAGGCCAGCACCACCCATCCCCGGCGCGTGCGCACGCGCACCACCTGCATACCTTTGGTGTGACCGCCGATGTGATGAACCTCGACGCCCGGCGCGATCTCGGCCGGCCCGTCGTGGAACTGCACGCGCTGGTCGAACACGCACCTCACCAGATTCACGACGTCGTCGGCCTCGTAGCCATGCCGCATCATGCCGTGGCACATGCAACGGCCGGTAGCGAAGTCCATCTCCTTGTCCTGCAGATGGTAGCGGGCGTTGGCGAATAGCGGGATATTGCCGGCGTGATCGTAGTGCATGTGGGTGATGACTACTTCCCTGACCTTATCCGGCTCGATACCCAGCGCCTTGACGCCCTCCGCCACCGGACGGACGATCTGGCGGTTGCGCTTCTTCGCCATCGTCTCGCTGAAGCCGGTATCGACCACGATGCTGCGCTCCTTGTTCGAGACGACCCAGACGTAGTAATTCAGCGGCATCTCGGTGTCGTGCGCATCGCCGCCGATAAAATTTTCCGGCGACCGGCGCATGAGCCAGGCGTACTTGATCGCATGGATTTCGTAGGTGTCGTCTGCCATGATTTCAAGAGCTCCAATTCAAATTCTGTCACCACGGAGGCACAGAGAGCACGGAGAAAACCACCTCATCCCCCGCCTTCTCCCCCCGCGGAGAAGGTGCTGAAATGCAGGTGCGACCAAAATGGTCGCTTGGTTTTCCATCTCCCTCTCCCCCGCTGGCGGGGGAGAGGGCTGGGGTGAGGGGGTGGTGAATATCGATCTTTATTTCTTCTCGTTTTTATCGAATTCCGCGAAAGTTTCCTTGGCCACGCGGAAGGCATCCACTCCCGCCGGAATGCCGCAGTAGATTGCGACCTGCAGCAAAACTTCCCGGATCTCGGTCCGGGTCACGCCATTTCGCAATGCGCCGCCGATGTGCATCTTCAGTTCGTGCGGCCGGTTCAGCGCAGACAGCATCGCCAGGTTCAGCATGCTGCGGGTTTTTTTCGGCAACTCATCCCGGCCCCAGACCGCGCCCCAGCAGTATTCCGTCGTCAGCCGCTGCATCGGCATGTTGAAATCGTCGGCCGCCGCAAGAGACTTTTCCACAAACTCGGCGCCGAGAACAGACTTGCGAATGCCGAGACCCTTGTTGAACAGATCATCATTCATTTCTTATCTCCTGAAGTAAAGACAAACCGATTACATCCAAACAAATTTTCACCACGGAGGACACGGAGGAAAGGCAGGAGCAAAAAAGAATTCGAAAGTTACCAACTGGAACGGTGGTCCATTCGGCATCGTAGTCGCTCCAGTTTCCCATATGATTTCCCTCGACTTTGAATTTTCTCCGTGTCCTCCGTGGTGAACGGTGTTCCTGTCTCAAAGCGCTATTGCTTGGGCCAGAGAGCCGGGGAAAGTGCGTCCCTGGCGGGATACACGGTGATCGGCACGCCCTTCTGCCATTGCACGATCAGCAGGCTGGCGGCTTCGCGCCGGCCGTTGTCGTCGAACTTGAGCTTGCCATTTCCGGGGAAAAAATTTGCAGCCCCTCCGGTCAGGTCCATCGCGTGCAATGCCCTGGCCACCGCTTCGCGGTCGGCCTTGCCCGCGGCCTCCAGCGCCGCCTTGAAAATCCAGATGTCGCCGTAGGTCGTCACGAAGTGCTGGGTCGGCCAGGGCTCGCCGGTTTTTTTCTTCACTTCGGCAACGAAATCCTTCTGCGTATTGGTGGTCCAGTCGGCGACCACCGCCATCACCCCTTCGAGTTGATCGATGTTCATGTTGTTGCGCAGGTCCGGATCGAGGATCGCCGCGCCGTTCGCTATTGTCGGAATCCTTCCGTGCCCGAGACCGAACTCGTTCATTTTTTCCAGCAACAGCTTGGCGTCGGAAATCACGGTGGGCAGCAGCAGCAGGATATCCGGGCGCGCAGAGCGCACCTTCTGGATCAGCGGTGTGGCATTCGCCAGCGGCGGCGTGAAGGTCTCGTCCACGACCAGTTTCAATCCGAGCTTTTCGAATTGGTGGTCTCGCATCGGCTTGACGAAAGACACGGATGCGGCGGTGTTGTCCATGACGATGCCAATGGTCTGCGGCCTCTTGCCCGAGGCCTTCTCCGCCATTTCCATCAGCGCCGGCAACGACCCTTCCGCCTGCTGTACGCCGGTCGCGGACGTCTGGAATACGTATTTGAAGCCGCGCGAGGTAATCAGGTCCGAATAGGAAAACGTGATCACCGGCAACTGCGCGCGCTCGGTGACTTCGGTGACCGCCAGCGTGAAGGAACTCAGATATGCACCGGTGGCCACGACCAGGTTGGGCGCATCCGCGACCATGCGCTGCGCGGCATTTTTGGCCTTTTCAACGCTGTCGCCCGCGTCGAATACGCTCAACTTCAGCCTCGCCCCGCCCAGCGATTTGATGCCGCCTTGCTGGTTGATCGTTTCGATCGCCATGTCGGCGGCCATTTTCATGACCTGCCCCTGGCGGGCGTAAGGCCCCGACATGGGTGCGATCAGCCCGACCTCCACTTCATTCGTTTGCGCGAAAGCATTCAGTGCCGCGCCCAGCGCCGCCGTTGCGAGCGTCACGCCGAGCATCCGTTTTGCTCCAGAGACGATTGTTTTCCCCATGATGTCCTCCTCCATTTTTCTTGATCGCTACATGCCGAGATACGCCTGGCGTATCCGGTCGTTGCTTTTCAGTTCGTCGTGACTGCCCTCGAGCACGACGCGACCTGCCTCGAGCACGTAGCCGCGGTCGGCGTAGTGCAGCGCCTCCGCGACGCGCTGTTCCACCAGAAGCACGGTCAACCCCGAGCTGGAATGAATGGATACGATGCGCTCGAATATTTCGTCGGCGGCGGCGGGCGCCAGTCCCATCGACGGCTCGTCGAGCATCAGGAGCTTCGGCGACGACGCCAGGCCGCGTGCGATCGCCAGCATCTGTTGCTGTCCGCCCGACAACGCACCGGCCAGCGCCTTCGCGCGTTGCGCAAGCACCGGGAACCAGCTATGGATCTTTTCCAGGTTTTCCTTCCACGCGCGGCGGCCGGCTTCGGTGTACGCACCCATCTCCAGGTTTTCCAGCACCGTCAGCGACGCAAATACCTGGCGGCCTTCGGGAATGTGCGCGATGCCCAGATGTGCGCGCGCCGCTGGTGGCACCGCCAGCAGATCCCTGCCTTCGAAACGTAATCTGCCTGAAGCAGGCCGCACGATGCCGGAGATGGTTTTGAACAGCGTCGTCTTGCCGGCGCCATTGGGGCCGACGATGGCCGCAAATTCGCCCGGCTTCACGCGCAGCGAAACCGCGTTCAGTACCGGCACCATTCCATAGCCAGCGTTCAGGGCGTCGATCTCAAGCATTCGCGACCCTCCAGCGCTTGCCGAGGTAGGCATCGATAACCGCGGTGTCGCGCGTGATGTCTTCGGGCAGCCCCTCAGCGAGCAGCGCGCCTTCGTTGAGCACCACGAAACGATCCACCAGACGCACCATCGCCTGCATCGTGTGCTCGATGATGACGATGGTGATGCCCAGCGCCGCGAGCTTGCGCACCACGGCAATGACTTCCTCGACTTCACCCGCCCCCAGGCCAGCCAGCGTTTCGTCGAGCAACAGCAGTCTGGGTTTTCCGGCCAGTGCGCGCGCGATTTCGAGCAACCGCAATTGCTTGTTGGTCAGCGCGCCCGCCAGATGCTGCGCCTCGTCCTGCAAGCCGACCTGGACCAGCGCCTCTTGCGCGACGGCAGACGCCAGCGAGTCAGTGGCCGCGTTGACGTATGCACCGACCACGACGTTCTCCAGCACGCTCATGCGCCGGAACGGCCGGACGACCTGGAAGGTGCGGCCCACCCCTGCCGCACAGATTTCGTAGGGGCGCCGGCCGACGATGTCCCTGCCCTCCAGCAGGATCTGGCCCTGGTCGGGCCGGATAAAACCGTTCAGCAGGTTGAACAACGTGGTCTTGCCGGCGCCGTTCGGTCCGATGATGCCGAGGATTTCGCCGCGCATGACCTGGATACTGACGTCGCGCACCGCCTTGAGGCCGCCGAACGCTTTCGAGGCATTGCGCACTTCGAATACGATTGCGCCGTCCGCATTTATTTTTCTCGCCGGCAGCGCAGCCATAACGGTATCGGTCCGCTCCGCAGCGACCGGCTTGCGCGCGCGGCGGCGCAACACCATATCCTTCACCTTCCAGAACACGCCCTCGGGCGCGAGCAGGATCACCGCGACAATCGCGACGCCGTAGACGACGCCCTGAATGCCCGGGATGACGTTGCCGAGGCGCGCATGCAGGAATTCGCTCAGCGGAACCAGCACGACCGCGCCGATCACCGGCCCCCAAAGCGTGCCCACGCCGCCGAACATTGTGACGATCAGGGCCTGTGCCGAGACCAGCATGCCGAAAACGGCCGGCGGAGTCACCACGAGCAGCACCACAGCATAGAACCCGCCGGCCGCGCCGGCCAGCGCACCGCTCAGCGTGATGGCCTTGAGCTTCCACGCCAGCGTGCGTATGCCGGCGGCCTCGGCGGCGGCTTCGTCTTCGCGGATCGCCACCAGCGACATGCCAAATCGGGAACGCTCGACCAGGCCGGTCAGCACCATCGCGCTGATCATCATCGCCAGCGAGAGCCAGACGTAAATGCGATGGTCCTCGAATTGCATGTAAGCGAACGCATGTTCGCGTTGCATCGGCAGGGCTAATTCTTGGTAACCCAGCCACTCGAACACATAGAGCAGCGCAAGCGGGTAGGCCAGCATGGCGAGTGCGAAATAGTGGCCACGCAGGCGGAAAGTCGGAATTCCCACCACCAGGCCCGCGAAAGCCCCGACGGCGGCGGCACAGGGAATACCGAGCCAGGGCGACAGGCCCCAGTGAATCTGCGCCAGGGCGACAAAATAAGCACCGAGGCCGAAGAACGCGGCATGGCCGAAGGACACGAAGCCGCTGTATCCGCTCAGCAGGTTCCACGCAAGTCCCATGACCGCCCACACCGGCACGACCGCGAGGATCAGCAGATAGTAGGAATGCTCGACAAACATCGCCAGCAGTCCATATGCAATGGCAAATGCAGCAATCAGCAATGCCTGGCGACGCCAGTTGGTCGCGAGCGAATCCGTACCCGGCATGTCAGGTTCTCCGCATCGCCGTGCCGAACAGCCCCTGCGGGCGCAGCAGCACGATGAACAGGAAGACGACGAAGATCGCGGTGTTCTGCAATTGGTTCGGCAGGAACAGCGTCGACATCTGCTGCACCAGGCCGATCGTCAGGCCGCCAAGGAAGGCGCCCGACACGCTGCCCAAGCCACCGAGCACCACCCCGGCATACATCACGATGACGTACTCCAGCCCGACATAAGGCTGGAACGAAGTACCGGAAGCGAGCAATCCGCCACCGATAGCGGTGATGGCCACGCCAAACCCGAACGCGAGCCGATGGCATCGGGCGACATCGATGCCCATGTAAGTCGCCGCCTCCGGATTGTCTGCCGCGGCGCGCAGCGATTTTCCCAGCCGCGAACGGCTCATGATCATGATGAAGGCGAGCACGACCACCGCGGCGATGGCCGCCGCAACGGTCTGCCCCTGGTTGATGAAGACTTCGATCCGGTCGCCGTAAAACGGGCCGGCCGCCCAGGCGTTTGAAGCGAGCGGGGTCGAAATCGACACCGGTGTCGAGCCGAACAGGTAGAGGCCGCCGTTTTGCAGAATCAGCGCCAGACCGAGCGTCAGGATCAGTTGTGCGTAATGGCCTTCGGACTGCAGCACGCTGCCGCGCATGCCGGTGACCTTGCTGATCAGCAGCCGGTGTACCAGCACGCCCGCGAGGAAGATCACCGGCCCCGCGATCAGGGCGGCGACGTAAGGGCCGACTATCGCACCGAACACTGCATGGATGCCGAGCACGCCGAACGCGTAATAGGCCACGTACATGCCGAGCATCATGAAGTCGCCGTGGGCGAAATTGATCACGCGCATGACGCCGAAGATCACGCTCAGACCTACGCACATCAAGCCGTAGATCGACCCCGTGAGCAGGCCCGCGATCAATGCTTGCAGGAAGTTTTCAGTAAATTGCGCCACGCCCATTCCAATCAATGCCTTCGTTCACCCAAAAGACGCAAAAATTGAATGCAGAACTGCGCACCACACGAAGGTCACGAAGAAACTCAAGAAGAAAATCGACTTGGAGACTTTGGTCCTTCTTCGTGCATCTTTGTGTTCTAAAAGGGTACTCCACGCTAACGCGAGGGTATTCGTGTCTTGTGGTGAGAACTTCAGCCTTGGTTGGCCAGCCTTCATCGAGCTGGTGCTTGCAGCAGCGAAGCCAGCCGTCCGGCATCGTCGCTGCGGTCCAGGCCTTCGATGCCATCTGCTATTTCCTGCGCGCGCGCCTTGCCCACCGCCTCCTCGACCGCCGCGCGGAAGCGCTTTTGTACTTCGGCCGGGGTGGCATTGACGACATCCTCCAGCCGCAGCCGTTGGGTTGCGCCGCTGGTGTCGCGAACCTCCACTTCCCCGCCCTGCTTGCCCGGATAGGCGCGCGTCATTGCGTCGTCGACCTCCAGCGTCATCAGTCCGATCAACTTGTGCAGCCGCGCATCGTTCAGCAATTTGAAATTCTTCTCCGACACGCCGCCTTCGATCAGCGCGGCCGCGACGTTGTACTGGATGCTCATCTTCGCCTGCAGGATATGCGCGAACGGCCCCGTGTAGTCGCAGCCCGGATACAACGCGCCGGCGCGCGGTACCCGCACGGTAATCGAAGCAATGCGATCGATCGGCGATTGGCCCTCGCGCGCAATCCTGAGTGCCGCCTGGCTTGCGGTCTGCGCGAAATTGCAGGCCGGCACCGGCTTGTGATAGACGGACAGGATTTCCGGTGCCGCCTTGAACAACTCCACCTTCGATGCCGCGGATCGTTTGCGCAAGGCGGCGAACAGGCCCGCCTCACCATCGAGCGCGGACGGCGACGCGAAGGCGCCGTTTTCGGCGAGACGAACCGCGCTCACCGCATTGCGCGCAGCGAAGCCGGCATGGAAGAACATTTCGCTGCCGCCGGTGTGCGCCCATTGATTGAAGCCGAGGGTAGTATTGGCGCCGAGCGCGATCGCGCTGGTCGTTTGTTCGACGCCAAGCCCAAACAGGCGCGATCCCGCCGCTGCGGCGGCGACCGGACCGGTGATGCCGGTCGGGCGGTGGATCTTCGCCACTTCGGCATCCATCACGGCGCGTCCGACCTGCCCGCCCACCTCATAGCCGGCCACTGTGGCAGCGATGAAATCGCGCCCGCTGACGCGGCGAGCCTGCGCCAGCGCCAGCAAGGCCGGCAGCACGACGATGCCCAGATGGCTGATGCTGCCGGCGTGCATGTCTTCGCGTACCAGGCCATGTCCCATCACGGCGTTCGCGAACGCCGCATCACCGCAGGTAAAAAATCCGGGCGCGCCGATGATGGCCGCGCCGCCGGATTTGCCGTCCACATGCTCGGCGAGTTTCACTGCCTGCCGGCTCCAGGGCAGATCGCGCGACTCGAATGCGCAGCCGATGAGATCGACCAGGCACAGCTTCACCTTGTCCATCACTTCGGCAGACAGATTTTCCGCGCAGACGGCCCCCACGGACCGCGCGATGCGCGCGGCGAGGGGTTCGTGGGCTTCGAGGATGACGGGATTATTCATCGACCGGGTGGCAAGCGACATGGCATTCTCCCGCGGCAGCGTTGAGTCGGAATTCGAATGATGACGTCCCGCGCTCGCGCTAGCCGCGCACTTCGACGCCGGCCCACGACTCGATGACTTTGCACATCGAGGTGAAATCCGAGTCGGGGCCGTACATTGCGTTGGTGACGGCGAGCATCTGGCGCACGGCCGCTCCACAGATCATCGGCACGCCGAGCGCCTCCGCTTCGTCGATGCACAGCCGCACATCCTTGTACGACAGGCCGGTGGCGAAGCCGAAATCGAAAGTTCCCGGCAGCACCGATTTCGGAAATTTTTCCTGTGAGGCGCTGTTGCGTCCCGACCCGGCGTTGAGCACGTCGAGCATCACCTTCGGGTTGAGCCCGGCTTTGACGCCCATCACCATTGCCTCGGAAGTCAGCGCGATGGCCGCGGCTGCGAGCAGATTGTTGGCGAGCTTCATGGTCTGCGCCTGGCCGGCACTCTCGCCGAGATGGAAAGGCTTGCCGAAAGTCCTGAGGATCGCTTCCAGCTCAAGGTAAACAGGTTTCGGGCAGGACACCATCACCGCGAGGGTTCCTTCGCGCGCGCCCTTGAGGCCGCCGCTTACAGGCGCGTCGACATAGACGATATTGCGTTGCGCGAGACCTTTGGCGACGAGGCTCGCTGTGCGCGGCCCTATGGTCGAGAAGTCCACCACGTGCTTCACCCGGGTGCCTTCGATCACGCCCCCGCTTTGCAAAGCCGCCCGCTGCACGATTTCCGGATTCGGCAGACTGAGAAACACCGTGTCCGCCTTGCTAGCGACTTCTGCAGCAGAGCCGGCACGCTGTGCGCCCTGCTTTTCCAGCGCCGCGACCGCTTCCTCGGCTACGTCGTAGGCGACGACCTTGTGTCCGTCGTTGAGCAGCCGCGCGGACATCAGGCCGCCCATGCGCCCGACACCGATGAATCCGAAAGTCTGTCGTTCCATGCCCCGCCTCCCGCTTTTTATGTATGCCTTGTTTGATCCACGCAATGTTAACGGGACGCGACCGGTTCAGCATCCCTGTTGCGGACATAGCAGAGTGATCATTCTGCGCATAACGTGGACGCTGCAACGCAGCATCGTGAATTGTCTGCGCAACCCCGGAAACGGCGGGAGAGGGCGCCGGATAGCACCGGCATCCGGCGGATTATTTGCGGTCGTACTCCTGCGAAATGTCCTTGCCGGTGTAGTCTCTGAGCATCGCCGTTGCCGTCAGGCTGATGATCGCGCACACCAGAATATAGGCTGCGATGGCGTAGCCGGATTTGTAGTGCGCATACAACGCCGCCGCGATCAGCGGCGCGGGACCGCCGGCGATGATCGATGCGAGCTGATATCCGAGCGAGGCGCCGCTGTAGCGCAGGCGGCCGGTGAACGACTCCGCGATCAGCGCCGCCTGCGGTCCGTACATCATGTCATGCGGGATCAGCGACAGGAAAATCGCGATGAAGATCCATTGCGGAATCATCGTGTCGAGCATGGCAAAGTAGGCAAAGCCGAACAGGCCGGTCGTGACTGCGCCGATCATGTACATCTTCTTGCGGCCGATCCGGTCGGACAAATAGCCGCTGAAGGGCACCGTGAAAAACGAGAATACCGATGCGAACAGCAGTGCCGTCAGGACAAAATCGCGCGGGGTCTTTAGTTGGAGGGTTGCGTAAGTGAAGATGAAGGCCGTGAAGATATAGAACGGCGCCTGCTCCGCCAGGCGCGCCAGGGCTGACAGCAGAATCTGCCTCGGATGGCGCTTGATGACCTCGATCATCGGTGTGCGTTCGATCTTGTTCTCGGCGAGCAGTTTGGCGAAGACCGGCGTTTCCAGAATGTTCAGGCGGATGTAGAGGCCGATTCCGATGAGAAAGATGCTGAGGAAAAATGGCACCCGCCATCCCCATACCAAAAACTGGTCGCCCGACAGCCAGCTGAATCCGAGCACGGCAAGGTTCGCAAGGAACAGCCCGGCCGGCACGCCGAACTGCGGCCAGGAGGCAATGAAACCGCGATGCGCATTGGTCTTGGCCCACTCCATCGACATCAGGACCGAGCCGCCCCACTCGCCCCCTACGCCCACCCCTTGCAGGAAGCGCAGCACCGTCAGCAGCACCGCGCCCCAAACGCCGATCTGATCGTAGGTCGGAACGAAAGCTACCAGAAAGGTCGCGACCCCCATCAGCATGAGCGTGGCGATGAGCGTCGATTTGCGGCCAATGCGGTCGCCGTAATGGCCGAAGATCGCCGCGCCCACCGGCCGGGCAATGAAGCCCACGGCGTAAATGGCGAAGGCCTGCAAAGTTCCGATCAGGGGTTCGGATTGCGGGAAGTAAAGTTTTGCGAAGACCAGCCCCGTGACGATGCTGTACAGGAAGAAGTCGTACCACTCTATGGTGGTCCCGACCGTGCTGGCAATGACCGCGCGCCGCAATTGCCTGCGGTGTTCGGCATCGGACCGGGATACATTCGGATTTGCGGCGGTTGCCATACTCTCTCCTCCCACGGACGGCGCAACACGGCGCCGATAGAGCGACCGCCAGCGTGCATGCGGGAAAGTGCCCTGTCAATCCGGCACTGCATCAGGAAAGCGGACCGCTACGACGCCGTTACGCGTCAATTCTGCGTTGCGCGATGAAGGTGCGATTCGAATGATCCAGGCGTTTCATAACGCACGGCCGCTGCCCGCGACCGGACGTCTCTGTCTACCTTCGCTCGCCCTGCAGTGCCAATACGGCAGCGCGTATCGCATCGGGGGTGGCGGAAGCGGGAGCTACCGGAATGCCTACATTCAGACGCACGGTCGGGAACAACCGCGCAAAGGGAATCGACACCTGTTTGTTGCGCGCGAAAATGCTCTTCCACAGACCCGAGAGAGATATCGGGATTACGGGCACCGGCGTGCGCTCGAGAATGCGCATCATGCCCGGTCGGAAAGGCCCGATCTCGCCGTCGCGCGTCAACTGCCCCTCTGGAAAAATGCAGACCAGTTGTCCGTCCGCGAGCGCCGCGGCGATCTCCTCATAGGCTTGTTCGAGCACTTCCGGCGCCTCTTTCGCGCCGGCGATCGGGATGGCTTTCATCGAACGGAAAATGAACCGCAGCACCGGCACGTTGAAGATTGCGTAATACATGACAAAGCGGATCGGGCGCCGGCACGAGGCCGTGATGACGAGCGCGTCCGCAAGGCTCTGGTGATTCGATACCAGCAAGGCCGGCCCCTCTTCCGGAATGTTCTCGACGCCGGCCGTCTTGAGCCGGTAGATCGAGTGCACCAGCATCCAGTCGATGAAGCGCAACAGAAATTCCGGCACAAGGGCGTATATATAGATTGCCACCATCAGGTTGAGCATTCCGGTCAGCAGCAGCAATTGCGGGATCGTCATGCCTGCCTTCAGGCTCACCACGGCAATGCCGGCCGCGACCACCATGAACAGCGCGTTCAGAATGTTGTTTGCCGCGATCACCCGCGAGCGATGGCTGGGCGCGCAACGCGTCTGGATCAGCGCGTATAGCGGCACGATATAAAAACCGCCGAACGTGCCGATCAGAAACAGGTCCAGCGCAACCCGCCACGCGCCCGCTTGCGCCAGGAATTGCCACGCGCCGAGGCTGTTGTGCACAATACTGCCCGGCGTGGCGAAAAATAGATCGATTGCAAACACGCTCAGCCCAATGGATCCGAACGGGACCAACCCGATTTCCACCTTGTGCCCCGACAGGCGCTCGCACAGCAAAGATCCCGCCGCCACGCCAACGGAGAACAGCGCCAGAAGCAGTGTGACCACATGTTCGTTGCCGCCCAGCACGGCCTTGCTGTAATTGGGAAACTGCGACAAAAACATCGCGCCATAGAACCAGAACCAGGAAATGCCCAGCAACGACAGGAATACCGTGCGGTTCTGCTTTGCGAATTTGAGGTTCGACCACGTCTCGCGCAATGGATTCCAGTCAAAGGCAAGCGAAGCAGCGGCCGCCGGGGCCCTCGGGATCGCAAGGCTGGCAAGAAACCCAAGTACGCTGATGGTGAGGATCAATGCGCAGACCCAGCTGATGCCGTTGTCGAGCGCAACCAGCACCCCGGCGATCAGCGTGCCGGCCAGGATGGCGACGAAAGTCCCCATTTCCACGAGGCCGTTTCCGCCGATCAGTTCCACCGGGGTCAGCGCCTGCGGCAGGATTGCGTATTTCACCGGACCGAAAAACGTGGAATGCAGCCCCAGCAGGAACAGCGCCGCGAACAGCAGCGGCAGGCTCTGCAGCAACAGGCCCGCACCGGCGATCGCCATAATCCCGATTTCGATCGCCTTGATGATGCGGATGATCGCGGACTTCTCGAACTTGTCGGCGATCTGACCGGCGCTTGCCGAAAAAAGCACGAAGGGAAGGATAAAAATGCCCGCGGCCGCGTTGGTGAGCAGATTCGGGTCGAGGCTGGAATACGTCGCCGCATGATAGGCGACCAGGATGACCAGCGCATTCTTGTAGACACCTGGACGCCGATTTCCGAATCGCCCCACAGCATTGTCCGGAACCCCGGACTCCCGCTACGAATCAGTCCGCCGCGCGTCCCTGACTACGAATCCGCCGGAAATGGTCGTGGCGCGAACCAGGCCGGTTCGATCGCTTGTCGCGATTCAGCACCACGGTCGCGACAACGCTGACGAAAAGCATCAGAAGAAAAAGCAGCGCAAGGATTCTGGCCATCTCGGTGGACCCCGTAACCATGCCGCCGAAATTGAAGAACACGGCGAGGCAACTAATTACTACAAACCATGCAGCGTAGTGAAACATGAACAAATTCCCTCTTGCGTCCGACTCATTTGTACCCAATTGCCTTGTATTAATCCCCAGTCCATTCATTGCGCCCTCGTTGTTCGTGA